>JAEEGI010027254.1_pt1 | contig 10949 bp, 6 predicted proteins | sample 8958751 | NCBI WGS metagenome assembly JAEEGI01 (sample SAMN16246545, study PRJNA631951) | gut metagenome | biome: gut microbiome; feature: rumen; material: KS-attached | host: Bos | place: Iran: Karaj | collected 2018-10 | reverse complement strand
AAAGCGATGAGGGCCTGGGCGTGCTTGAAGGCCAAGGCAACATTGCCGTCGGTCCCTGGCACGCAGCCGTTGGCCACGGCATACAGCACGTCATACTGATTGGCGAAAGTATCCCAATCGGAAACCGTGAACTCGCGTGCGTGGGTCTCGGCATGGAAAGTCGGGGAGAGAGCGGTCTTGGCGTCCGGCGTCAGCGCGTAGGCCAGGAAATCCACCTTCACGCCGCCGAAAGGCCAATAGATATGCTGCTTGGTATAGGGGGAGCCGCTGGCCGGGAACCACTTGGCGCCATCCGTGAAGTAGGCAAACAACTGACCGCCGTAGCTCGTGGCAGCAGGGTCGAAATACTTGGGAGAACCATCGGCGGAAGCGGCCACATAGATGACATAGTCGTTGTCCGTACCGAGGGAGGTACCGGTCAGCTCCGGATCCGCTTTGGTGGCGGGATTAGTTGCGGCCTTGAAGGCAATCTCGACGGGAGCTTCGTCTTGTATGATTTCCGTTTTGAAACAGGAAACGGCGGCCAGCAGCACGGCTGTACCTGCGAAAAGAGATAGAAGAAGACGTTTCATATGGGTGGATGTTTAGTGGATAATACTATTTGTAAGAAAGTCACTTGCCATTCATGTTTCTCTGATTGCAAATATAATAAAAAATAATACACACCATTTAAGATAAAAGGTGTGAATTTTATTCATTTTTAGGCAGATAAGCCTTTTTCTGACCTGTTTGAAATGCTGATGGTGTCTGGCTTTTTGGTCAGGCCGAGGCCAGGTTTGTCCTGCCAGATTTTCCACAAAAACCTAGATATGGATGCCGTCAATACATTATTTGTTTTAACTTACTGAAGCAGAATCTCCCTGAACATACCCTATTTGCGACCAGCCACCTTTACCACCTGAATATCAGTATAGATATAGTATCCTCACACATCGATTCGCGGTTCGCTCGGGATTAGCGGCGCCAATTGGCGCCGCTATCCTTTTATCCCCCGCCACTTCGTGGCAGCCCCCAGGGGCATGCCGATTCCGCTTCGCTCCATCGGGTGCCTCCCGGTCGTCGCATCGCTCCTCCCGGCACGGCGCTGATGCGCCTTCGCTTCGCTCAAAACTTTCCTCCCGGTGACCCACATATATAATGAATAATTTGTATATTTAACGTGTTATAACCACATGGAATCATGAAATTACTCAAATTCATCAAATCTATTTCCCTGATCCTGCTGGCATCCGCGGCTTTCTCTTGCAAGTCCGGTAAGGTAACTGAGTCTCCCAGGATCGTCAACATCATCAATTTCATCCGCTACACTGAGCCAAGGTCTGCGGAACCTTTAGAAGAGGTTCTCTACCAGACAGTAGTCTCCCAGGCGGAGGATCTTAGGTCCAAGAATTTGATAGGGACATATCTCCTTCAATATGATGCGCTTATCTATCCGCCATACCAGGAGCTCCTGAAGGAAGAAAAGGCCCGCGGTTGTGAGATCGGCGCATGGTGGGAGATCACCCAGCCGCATGTCGAGGCCGCCGGTATGACATGGAGAGGGCGCTTCCCGTGGGACTGGCACGCTCATGTGGACTTCTCAGTAGGCTACAACCAAGCTGAGCGTGAGAAGCTTGTTGATGTGTACATGGAAAAGTTTAAAGAGATATTCGGTGAGTACCCCAAGTCTGTTGGATCATGGTTCATCGATTCCGGCACCTTGGAATATCTTTACGAGAAATACTCCATTGAGGCTTCTTGCATGTGCAAGGACCAGGTCGGGACTGATGGTTACACCCTTTGGGGAGGCTATTGGAACGGCGCTTTCTATCCCAGCCGTGTGAACGGATATATGCCCGCGCAGACTGTTGAGGGCGAGATTCCCGTTCCCGTGTTCAGGATGCTTGGCAGCGACCCGATCTATCAATATGAGGCCACCGTGGGTGGTGGGGTTCAGAGTGTCGAGTCCCTTGAGCCTGTCTATGTGGGAGGTGGCGGCAATCCGGATTGGATCGATTGGTTCTTCAGAATGTTCACTAAGGAGCCTCATATGGGCTATAACTATGTTCAAGTGGGACAGGAGAACTCATTCACCTGGAGACAAATGGCCAAAGGATTTGTCGCTCAGACCGCTCGCCTTAAGGATTTGGCCGAAAGGGGTGATGTCAAGATCGAGACCCTGGTCCAAACCGCTCGCTGGTTTAAAGACAAGTATCCTGTGACTCCGCCCACAACTGTCATCACCACCGAGGACACCCGAGGGAACGGGCTTAAGACCCTCTGGTTCAACAGCCGGAACTATCGGGCTAACCTTCTTTGGAACAGCGAGGGATTGAAATTCAGGGATATACATGTATTCGACGAGAACCTTCGCTCTGAGTATCGGGATCACCCCGACACCCTTCCTGTCTTCCGTTACGAGACGCTTCCCATTGTAGATGGCTGTCTCTGGAGCTCTTATGAGAACATGGCTGGGCTTCGTTTTGTGGCTCCAGGATTTGTCGGCACCGATCCTGAGTTCACCGTCTTGGATGGTGGAAACCTTCAAAGGATCATCTGGCCCGCAGCGGACGGGAAGGCCAAGTTCATCATCGAACTGACGGAGAACGATGTCAAGATCAATCTCAAAGGCAAGACTGAGCCTTGGTGCCTGGAATTATCCACCTTACCCGGCGTTGCTCTTCCTTTTAAGAATATAACTTCCACAGCCATAACTGCTTCCATGTTCGGTCGCGAGTACGGCATGACTCTTTCCAAAGGGACTTTCGAAGATCTCAGGGAAAGTGCTGACGGAAGAGTCTTCCGCATATTACCGGAAGCGGAAACTATTGTTTTCACCCTTGATCTGTTATGAGACGTTTCATTCTTTCCGCATGTTTATTATTGGCATGTGCCTTCGCGTTAGCGAAAGGTGTACAACCGGTTGATCCACAGTGTTGCTTCCTTGTCAATCCTCTTGGTGTAGAGTCTCCGTCCCTAGGCTGGAGGCTGGATGGAACTGGAGCCGCGGCGGTGCAAAGCGCTTATGAAATCCAGATAGCCTCTTCCTCAAAGAAGCTCTCTTATGGGAAGGCAGACATCTGGTCTTCCGGGAAGGTGCTGTCGGACAGCCAGTTCGGTGTGTGCCCGCCGGTTGCTGAACTCTCTCCGGCCACCACATATTGGTGGCGTGTACGGGTCTGGGATGCCGACGGGAATAAATCCGCCTGGACCGCGCCTGCTTCCTTCTCGACAGGTCTTCGTGATGAGGACTGGACAGGGGAGTGGATTGCCCCCGAATGGAAAGACGGGATGAGAATGCCCTATTTGAGAAAGGAGATCCCGGTGGGTAAGAATGTCCTCCGGGCAACAGCGTTCGTGTGCGGTCTTGGCGCGGCGGACTTGTTTGTGAATGGGGAATATGCCGACTCGACCAGGGTGCTGGATCCTGCCCAGACCAATTATGAGCATTACGCACTTTACAGCGCCTTGGATGTGACCAGCCTTATTAAGTCGGGGACTAACTGCCTGGGTGTCATGCTCTACGATGGCTGGTTCAATCAGAACTATGTGTTTGCCGATTTCAGCTACGGCAAGCCGATGCTCCGGCTTCAACTTGTGGTCGAATACAAGGATGGCTCTCGGGAGACCTTTGCTTCTGATCGTACTTGGCAGTGGATGGAAGGCCCTGTGGTTAAGGCGAATATCTATAGTGGAGAGGTCTATGATGCCCGTCATGCTGTCAGGGATTGGGCGAAAGCCGGTACTGATGTTTCCGCATGGAAGCCTTGCGTCAAGGCTACGGTAGGCGTTCCACCTTCTTTGCGTTCGCAGATCATTCCGGCTATCAGGCAGCAGGAAGTCTTGCCTGCCGTGAAGATGTGGAAGACAGAGAAAGGGTCTTACGTTTATGATTTCGGGACCAACAACACAGCGGACATATTCCTGAAAGTGGCTTTGCCAGCCGGTACGAAGATAAGGGTCCAGACCGGGGAAGAGATTTATGGTGAAGGACTTGGAGTTGATTTCCGTTCCACGGGCATCAGTGTTGTCCCTATCCAGACTGACGAATACATTTGCGCCGGAACAGGTGCGGAGAGCTGGATTCCCCGTGGCACTTACCACGGCTTCCGATATGCCGAGCTTGTCTGCGACGCTGATGACGTCACCCCTCAGCTTGACTGGCTTCAGGCGGTCCTGGTCCATACTGATCTCGACAAGACAGCTACCTTCTCCTGCTCTGAGCCGCAGCTTAATCGCTTGCATGAGTTGGCTCTCCGCACTGTGCAAGGTAACATTGTCGGAGTGCCTATGGATTGCCCTACAAGGGAGAAGTGCGGTTGGCTGGGAGATGCCCACGCCTACATCAAGATGGCGATGGTCGGCTACGACATGGACAACTTCCTGTTCAAGTATTTGGAAGACATCCGCTCCGGGGCTGATGTGGAATTGAAAAACACTCTGCATCACCAACTTAAGAACATCTTGTTCTACTACACGGACAAGGCTCCTGGAATACCTTTCATGATCGCTCCCGGTAAGCGTCTTTGCGGTGTAGCCTCGCCTGACTGGGGAACCGCCGTAGTGCAGCTGCCTTGGCACATGTATCTCTATGGTGGTGACAAGGCCGCTTTGGAGCATTATTACGACATTATGGCGCAGTGGACCGACTACATCACATCCATCTCTGTCGGGCATATCGTCTTCACCGGTCTTGGAGACTGGGATCCTCCTTATGGTGTACATAAGATCGCCACTCCCGTGGAACTCACGTCCACGGCCTTCCACTACTATGACCTGTCTATAATGGAGCAAGTGGCGGATATTCTTGGAAACGCCTCAGACAGAGAGCGTTTCGCTGCGGAGAGAAAGGCTGTCAAGGAGGCTTTCACCGCTCGTTTCTTCAATCCGCTCGCGAAGACATTCGGCACCCAGACAGCTGACGCCATGGCTCTCGACTTCGGTCTTTGCCCCGAAGGCGAAGAGGCTGCCGTGGCTGTCGGGATATCCAAGCACATGATTGTCCAGCGTCGTTTCTTCGATGCCGGAATATTCGGAATGTGTCGTATCGGCTCGGCTCTCGCTAGGAACGGCCAGGCCAAGTTGGCTTATGACACCTTCACTAAGAAGGGCAAGTACAGCTTTGATTGGATGTGGTCCAAATACGATGTCACTACTCTTTGGGAGGTACTGCCGATTTGCGATGGGAATAGGGAAGAGACAACTGGTTGCTCCCACTGCCATCCGATGCAGGCTGGATTTGACATTTATTTCTACGAAGATATCGCAGGAATCAGGCCGGTGGCTGATGCTCCGGGCTATAAGAAGATACTCTTCACTCCCGGATGGGTTGATATATCCCTTGAGAGCGCTTCGGCTACCGTTGAAAGCCGGTATGGCGAGATAAGCAGTTCATGGGAGAGGAAAGACGGTGAGGTAACTTGGACCGTCACCGTCCCAGCCGGTTGTTCCGGCATTGTCTCAATGGCTGATTCCAGGGAGATTGAGGTATGCCCTGGTGAGCATGTGTTTAAGTTTTAATTCGATATAGTATTCACCGGCACTATGGGCAAGATAAAGGATATTCCCGTTGCCATCTGGCGATTCTATCGCGATGGCTTCAGGAACATGACCTGGGGCAGACCGCTCGTGTGGCTTATCCTGCTGAAGGTATTCATCCTCTTCGCTGTCCTCAGGGTCTTCTTCTTCAAGCCTGCGATGAGAGGAATGACAGACTCGCAGAAGAGTGACTCAGTGGCGGAAAGAATCACTGGACAACCTCATATTCAAATAGATACGCTAAAAACAATAATTTATGGATGCAGTAATCTGGTCAAGGATCCAGTTCGCCATGACGGCAGCCTATCACTGGCTGTTCGTCCCGCTGACTCTCGGGTTGGCCCTGGTTATGGCGATAATGGAGACCATCTATGTCGTCAAGAAAGACGAGTTCTGGAAAAAGACCGCACGCTTCTGGATGAAGCTCTTCGCGGTCAACTTCGCGGTGGGTATAGCAACCGGTATCATCCTTGAGTTCGAGTTCGGAACCAACTGGAGCAATTATTCCTGGTTTGTGGGAGACATCTTCGGGGCTCCGCTCGCCATCGAGGGAATCCTCGCATTCTTTATGGAAGCCACTTTCTTTGCCGTGTTGTTCTTCGGCTGGGATAAGGTCTCAAAGCGCTTCCATCTCGCATCGACCTGGCTTACGGGCATCGGAGCCACCATTTCGGCATACTGGATTCTTGTCGCGAACGGCTGGATGCAGAATCCGGTGGGCACGACCTTCAACCCTGACACTGTCAGAAGCGAGATGGCTTCCGCCGCCGCTTTCTGGGAGGTCGTTACGAACCCGGTGGCTGTCAGCAAGTTCTTCCATTCGGTGACGAGCGGCTGGGTAACCGGCGGCGTGTTCGTTGTCGGCGTGAGTTGCTGGTATCTCCTGAGGGGCAGGCAGAAGCGTTTTGCCTTGTCAAGCATTATTGTCGGAGGTCTTGTAGGCCTTGTCGGCAGTGGTGCGGTAATGCTTTCTGGTGATTCTTCCGGAATACATGCGGCCGAGTTCCAGCCAATGAAACTGGCGGCTGCCGAGGGGCTGGAAGACGGTGGCAGGGGAGCGGCATTCACCATCGTTCCCGGCATCCGCATCCCGAAGATGCTGTCTATCCTGGCTACCCACGACATCAATGGATATGTTCCAGGCATCAACGATATCCTTAACGGATATACTGATAATGAGGGGAATAAGGTTCCTTCCGTTGCCGAAAAGATGGCTATGGGTCGCAAGTCTCTCGATGCGCTCGCCGAATACCGGCGCCTTAAAGAAATAGATCCTGAAGCTGCCGCAGCCGCAAGGGCTGTGATGGAAGAGAACATTCAGTATATGGGATACGGCCACTTGGAGAAGCCCGAGGATGTTATTCCTCCCGTAGGAGTGGTGTTCTGGGCTTTTAGATTTATGATCGGACTGGGAATGCTGCTCGCCTTGGTGTTGCTGCTGTCCCTCTGGTTCACCTGGAAGGAGAAACTCCTCGGGATGCGCTGGCTTATGTGGATTACCATAATATGCATTCCTCTTGTTTATATCTGCGGACAATGCGGATGGATCGTGGCCGAAGTCGGGCGCCAGCCGTGGACGATTCAGGGCTTGCTCCCGGTGAATGTGGCTATCTCCAGCCTTGGTGCGGGAGCGGTGAAGACAACGTTCTTCGTATTCCTCGCCGTGTTTGCCCTGTTCCTCGCCATCGAGATCCGGATAATGCTGGGCGCTATCCGGAAAGGACCCGAAGTTGAACCTGAAAACAGTTAAGCCATGACATACGAATTCCTTCAGAACTATTGGTGGTGCTTGATCGCCTTGTTGGGCGGTCTGCTAGTTGCCCTGATGTTTGTCCAGGGAGCCAATCTCCACCTCGGGAACCGTGCGCTTGATGATACGCGTAAACGGATGATCCTCAACTCGACTGGCCGTAAGTGGGAACTGACATTCACGACTCTTGTAACCTTCGGCGGAGCCTTCTTCGCATCATTTCCCCTTTTCTACAGCACCAGTTTCGGCGGTGCCTATTGGGTCTGGGTGCTACTGCTGGTGACCTTCGTATTCCAGGCGGTATCTTACGAGTTCCAGAACAAGAAAGAGAACCTGCTCGGTGTTAAAGCGTTCCGTATTGCTTTGATGGTCAACGGCTTCCTTGCTCCTTTCCTCGTTGGAACCGCTGTGGGGACCTTCTTCACGGGTTCGGGATTCACCGTCGACAAGGTGGCCATTACCGATCCTTCCGCCCCAGTAATAAGTACTTGGAGCAGCGCCTGGCACGGCCTTGAGGCACTCGGCCAGTTCCATGCGGTGCTGCTGGGCTGCGCACTGGTTTTCCTGACCGCCATCCTCGGAGCTTTGTATATACTCAACAATGTGGACGACGAAACAGTCACCGCGCAGATGAGGCGTTCGGTCAAGATCAATATCCTGCCTTTCCTGTGCTTCTTCCTGTGCTGGGCAGTGATACTGTTTGTTTCCAAGGGTTATGCGGTAGATGGTGACGGTACCGTCTCGATGGAGCCGTTCAAATACCTCCACAATCTGTTACGGATGCCTGTTGTGCTTGTTATGATGCTCGCTGGGGTGGTCCTTGTGCTATACAGCCTGTATCTTGGAGCATTCTCGCGGTCACGGAAAGGAATATGGTTCGGGGGAGCCGGAACCGTCCTCGTTGTTATGTCCGTGTTCTTCCTGGCCGGTTTCAACGGGACCGCATATTACCCCTCCACCACTGACCTGCAGAGTTCGCTGACAATCGCCAACAGTTCATCCAGTTTCTTCACCCTGAAGGTGATGACATACGTCTCTTTACTGATTCCTTTCGTGGTGGCTTACATAGCTTACGCATGGCATTCCATGGACAGGAAGAAGATCACTCCAGAAGAAATAGAGGGACCTTCAGATAAATATTGACGCTAGCCGGGGCTTTATAGTTCCTTTACCGGGAAGGTGAAGTAGGTGTCGGGGAAGGGCTCATCCTTGAGGGTGAAATGCCACCACTCGGAACTGATGGGCTTGAAGCCGTGCTTCAGCATAACTTCCCTGAGTATCATTCGGTTACGGTACTGCTCCTCAGTAATGTCCTTATAGTCAGGGTGGCTCTCTTCGCCGAACCAATCGAATGTGCCGCCCATGTCAAGCTCTTTCTCCGTGTTCATGTCAAACAAGGTGAGATCCACGGTGGAACCCCTTGTGTGACCTGATTTCTCCATTATGTATTCCTGCTCGAACAGGACCGACTTGTCCAAATCGGGATAGAAGTACTTTTTCATCCTGATGTCGGGGATGTCAGCCGCCCAGCGGACGAAATGGTCCACGGCCTTCTGCGGACGGTACGCGTCGAAGATTTTCAGTCTGTAGCCCATGCTGATCGCGTCATCGCTTACCGCTTTGAGGCTGTCCGCAGCCCTCTTTGTGAGGAGTGCGGTGGGTTCGAGGTAACCGTCGATGCGATCTCCTACGAAGTTGTAGGTGCTGAAGTACCTGATTTCCAGAATGGCATCCGGCACCACGTCGGTTAGGTTTACGAACTCACTTGAGTCTTCCTCCGGGCGTAGCGTGACCGTCTTCGTTGTGGAGCAGGCTCCGAAAACAATAAAGACAAGGGCCATGAAGAGACCCTTGCCTTTTAAAGTGTTGACAATCATTTATTTCTCGATTTTATAAGTGCCGGCCTCATATTCCTTGACCTCAGTCTCACCCGGTAGGGTGACGGAAGCCTTGGCTCCTTCAGGGACAGTGAATTCCCAGACCCACTTGTCGCCTTCGTACTTCCAGGCGCTCTTAATCAGACCCGCTGCGGAGTTGTATTCAGCCTCAAGATGACCGAGCCTCTTGTCAGGCACGGGCTTCATGATGATGTGCTTGAATCCGGGGCATGCGGGATCGGCGGCGATACCTGCGGCTGTCTCGAAGATCCAGGCGCAGACCGCTCCGTAGGCGTAGTGGTTGAAGCTGTTCATGCCGCTGGGGCCCATTCCCGACTCTAGAGTGTAGCTGTTCCAGCGCTCCCAGATGGTGGTGGCGCCATTATCGACGGAATACAGCCAGCTGGGGTTCTTCCTCTGGAAGAGAAGATCGTAGGCTATGTCCGCCATACCGTTTTCGGTAAGGGTGGCCATCAGGATCGAAGTTCCGAGGAAACCGGTCTGGAGACATCCGTCGTGATCGGCGAAATTCTGACGGAGTCTGGCAAGCATGTCCTCCTTGGCCTTTCCTTCGACAAGACCGTTCTTGAGAGCGAAGAGGGCGGGAGTCTGCATGGTGTTCAGGATGTCGGTCTTGAAAGTGCCGTCAGGTTTCAGGAAGGTATTCTTCATGTAATCCTTTGCCGCCTCAACCATCGCCTGGTACTTGGAAGCGTCTTTGCCGGTAGCGGCTGCCATGTCGGCCATCATAGCGGCATCAATTGCCCAGTAGCTGGCGCTGAGGTAGTTCCAATAGACTATAGCTTCAGGACGACGGACTGTCTTGCCGGATTTGTCGGTCATGTTGATTCCGCCGCCGCAACTCTCGAGAGGCTCATAGCTGAGCCAGTCTGCCCACTGGTAGTTGCCATTCTCGGTGATGTGGGAGTTGTGGTCATACTTGGTGTCGTTGACATAAGTCATGAACTTGTTCATAGCATCCCAGTTCTCTTCCACTATCTCATTGTCTCCGAATTGTTTCCAGATGGTCCATGGAACGATGATCCCGGCATCTGCCCATCCGAGCCTCATCATTTCGTTGCCATACTGGGCTGTCGGCGCGACTCCCGGGAATCCGCCAGCCTCACTTTGGGAATCCCTCATGTCGCGGGTCCATTTGTGGAAGAAGCCGTCAGTGTTGGCAAAGAAGGTTCCAGTCTCTGTGAATACCTGGGTGTCGGCTGTCCAGCCGAGGCGCTCGTTACGCTGCGGGCAGTCGGTGGGGACAGAGAGGTAGTTGGAGCGCTGGCCCCAGACTGTGTTGGATATGAGCTTGTTGATCAGCTCGTTGCCAGTGGTGACCTTACCTGTCTCGAGGTTCTTGGCTATTGATGTGACAGGAATAGACTCGATTGAGCTGATGGTGACCTCATCGCTGGCGGTTATAGACACAAGGCGGTAGCCGAAGAATGTGCGAACAGGGGTGAAGTCGGCGAAGCTCTTGGTGTCGGCGAAGGTATAGACAAGCCTGATGCAGTCTTCATCGACACGCAGGTTCCTTCTGTGGCAGCTGCCTTCAGGACCATCCATTCCGCGGCTCTTGGCGCCATTGCCATCGTTCAGCAGCTCAGAGGGGAAACACTTGAGGACAGTGCCGCCCTTTGCCTTGAACACGAAATGGGGGACTGCCGCGGCATTTTGTCCGAAGTCAACCACAAGGGTCTCACCAGGCTTTACGACCATAGGCTCTCCAGCGGCGAACTCTTTCTTAATCACCACCTTACCATATTCCTCTTCAGTGTCGCCCTCGACTCCTTCCCAGACAT
>JAEEGI010027253.1_pt1 | contig 10949 bp, 12 predicted proteins | sample 8958751 | NCBI WGS metagenome assembly JAEEGI01 (sample SAMN16246545, study PRJNA631951) | gut metagenome | biome: gut microbiome; feature: rumen; material: KS-attached | host: Bos | place: Iran: Karaj | collected 2018-10 | reverse complement strand
AATTCAAGTGGTTAATAATCAATATCTTACAAAATAGATTTCAGAAACTTTTTCATTGCCCTTTGCCGGATATTGCTTATCTTTGCATGTAATGAGAAACAGCTTTTCATTCCTAGGGATCATTCTTCTTTATCTGATATGTTCCCTCTCTTGCAGCAAGCAGACAGAGACTGACGTCAAGCTCCGCGCAATAGAGGCATATATTCAGGAAGATCCCTCCCGGGCTCTGGAGGAGTTATCACTAATCAATATCGATTCTCTTCAATACGCCGGTGAGCAAGGATTATATTCCCTCCTTTTCTCTATGGCTCTTGACAAGAATTACATAGACATAAAGAGCGACAGCCTCATAGCTCCTGCACTCTCTTACTATTCGCATCATGGAGACACCTACCATAAATTCCTCACGTATTATTATCACGGAAGAGTTTATGAGAATGCGCAGGCATACGACAGTGCTCTATCTTCTTTTATCGAGGCCGAGTCATTACTTGATAACAGCATCCCGGAAGAATATCAAGTCAGGCTCTATTCGGCAAAACAGCGGGTTTACAATCATCAGCTCGCCATTGAAGAAGCCGGCAAAGAAATACTTAAGGCCAAGCAGATTTCCCGACATCTGGATAATCCGGAATTTTACTATCGCAGCTCGCTTGACCTCACCTCTCACTTAATACAAAAAGGAAAGATAAACGAAGCGAACGCCGAGCTGGACTCGCTACGTGCGTGGATGAAGGGCAAGCAGCTGAGCCAATTGTCGGAGTATTACTATTCACGTATAACGACACTTATGCCAGCCGGACTTGCTCCCGCCGATTCTATATCGCTATGGCTGGGCGAGTACTTGTCTTTGTGCACAAAAGAGAATACCGACTATGACCATCAACTGGCAGCCGATGCGTACCTGGCACTAGATAATCTTGAAAAGGCCGCGCAGGAGTTTGGTTTATGTCAAGAGCCTGACGACGATTACAACAAGATTCTATACTATACCACCCTGTCGAAGCTCTACGAGAAGTTGGGAGATACACGTACGGCTCTTGAAGGACGCTACAAGTATGAGCAGGCGCTGGAGAGGCTGAGCCTGGACATTTTTAACAACGATGTGCGCTTTCTTGAAGAACGCCACCTTGATGAACTGGAAAAGCAAAGATACACATTTACCGTTTCCTGGCTTATCGTGGCCGTGGTACTGTTGGTTGGCCTTATCGTGCTTGCCACAATTAAAGCTGCGGCTAAAAGAAAGGCATACAATGACGCTCTCGATAATGTCAAGGCAGAGTATGAGTTTATCAAATCGTTAACAGTCGACGAGAATTCCCCTGCCGGCATGCAAGATATCCTCCAGCAGCGAATACAAGCTCTACGCCCATATATCACCAACAAGAGGATAATGCCGGCCATGCCCGGCCGCAAAGGCCTTGAGAAACTCGACGAAGACAGAAAAACAATGCTTCGCTCGATCGGCATGATATACGCACTCACATATCCGAAGTTTGTATCCGCCCTTGTGTCTTATTCCCTCACAGCCGAAGAGATTGGCCTTTGTTCGCTTTACCTCAGCGGCTTTTCCTCAAAAGAACTCTCCGACCTTCTCAACAGAGGAGACATATACCACTTGAACAGCAGCATTCGAGCAAGAATCGGCTCGCCCGTACAAAGCACAAGACTAAACATATGGCTAAAGAATCTATTTGTATCTCAGCAAGAAGGCTAGGCGGGCGGGGTATCGTCCTGAGCGGCAACAGGGTGACCGGCTGGACGGACACCTACGCCACCGACCAGGGTTCCTACGGCTATGACGCTGCGGGCAACCTGGCCTCAGACAGCCACAAGGGCTTGCTTTTCTCATACAATCTTGCTATCTTTCCTTCGAAAGTGGAAGGCGTTGGATACAACGCCGGATTGACATACAGTTACGGATACCTGTCGGACGAGACCAAGACCAGTGCCGACTGCGGCAGCGGCAGCACGGCTCAGGGGCTGCGCTACAGGGGGTCGTTCGTGTACGAGATTCTCGGTGGTGAGTTGGAAAGAGGGCATTCATCACAAAAAGAATAAATAGTGTATTATGAAAAAAGCCGTGGAATTGCTAAAAGTACTTATTATATCAACTATCGTGATTGCGGCATATCCGTTATTGGGTAGCTTATTTGTTTGCGGTATTGAGAAACTTCCCGCTAAAAAAACTTACTATTATCTGCCAGAGATTAATACTTATTTATGCTATTATGGCGTAATGCTTTTTATATATGACGATCTTGGTACTTTGGTTTATGAAAATACAAACCATCCTTTAAGACAATATGTGTCAGGTTTGATAATAAGAAGTAAAAAATCTCAGGCATCATTAATTGTTCACCCATCTTTTGATAACACTCTTGTTATTGAAGATCCCCATAATTGTTTATACCCGGAACGTGCTCGAGGGGAAATAATATGGTTAGCCAATGATGTTGATGACAATTTTATACCAGATAGTTGTTATAGGGTATCATTAATTCCAACAAAAAAAGGTGTTCATTATTCTCTCCCAAATGGGGATAATCGCTATGCTATCAAATTAAGTAAGAAAATAATTAATCAAACTATCCCAGAACCTTTTTCGCATGGTTTTGAAAAGCAGCCTTTAAATGTTTTAAAACATTTTAAAAAGATAGATGATACCTTATCTATGAAATCAATTTATGTGGAAAACAAAAGTAATGGATTAATAGCTTTACATATTCGAGATAATACGATTGAATGCGAACCAGACCTAGGTTCTGCTGATATGCCTATTACTTATCCTCATTTCTTTTATAATCCATCATATCCTAGTATTATTTTTGCTGATTCCTATGGTACAATAAAAAATAGGAATTGTAATAATTTAACTATTGTTTCATGTAATTGGTATTATAATTATAGGCTAAAACAACAGCATGATTGTTGGTATTATATAAGACTGAATCCGTTTAAAGTTGAAGAGATTAAGCTGGATTCTAAGAAACACAAGACATTATGATTTCAGAAAAGCATTTATTTATTGGAGGCATCATCCTGACTCTTCTCTTTTTCCTTTATGCATATTTGTGTATTATGCTTCCTTTAATGAGCCGAGGGGGTATTGACGGTTTTGACTTTGGTAATGATTATGTATATATACGTTCATTCCCTTCTTGTCTGGTGAAGAAACTTCCTAAAACCGCTGGTGGTGGTGCTAGTATAATCGTTGAGGGTTTAATTTTACAATACGGATTTGATGAAAAACACATAATATTACTAACTCAAAACAATAGTATCCCAAAAGATTCATTGTATTGGGTTATTAATAAACAATCTGAAGACACAGTCTCTTTTAAAGACAAACATGTATTTATAGAGTATTTAAAGAATGCAGGAATCAATCTTTCTTTAGAAGATTTTCCTTCATATTGACCATAAGTAGTGGCAAAACATTTTGGATTCACTTATAATCTTGCTAACTTGCCTTCGAAAGAGGAAGGCAGTGGGATACAACGCCGGATTGACATACAGTTACGGATACCTGTCGGACGGGACCAAGACCAGTGCCGACTGCGGGGCCGGTTTTTCAATAAGTAAAATACAGTCAGGAATAGATGAAGGAATGAATGCAAAATCACTATACAAAGGAGTAGCAATTCATGATATTGGGCATAATCTTGGTGGGGATCATTCTGATAAAACAACAGTTATGCAATCAGTAAATACCGTTATTTATAACTCTATGGATCCCAATCAAAATAAGACGTTATTTTCTTATCCTACTTTTAGTAAGGCCTTTGTAAAGAAAATCTTTAATAGAAGGGATTCTCGTAACTCAACAAGTATTGGAGCAATATGGACAAAAAAGCTTTAATTAGTATTATTATAATTATTCTATTATGTAGCTCTTGTGATAAACAGAGGTTCATAAAAGGGACCATCATCAGATTATATGACAAGGGGTGTGTATTACACTCCCCGAATCAAATTCCTATAGATGCACAAGAAAGAACTATTGTATCGGCATCCGTTTTTAAAGACTCTACTGATATAGCTTATATTCTGCCTCATCAATTTCTGGCAAGTCTCCTTTCGAGAAGTATAGAATTACCCGATAATTGGGTATTTTTAAAGGATTCTATTGATACCTGGTTTCGTGAAACTCCTTTTCGTACAAATGTCGATTCATTATTGCTAGAAAAAAGAATTGATGTTAATTTCGAACTAATTCACCTTGATACTACTTTAGTTGAAAAGAAGATTTACGATATGTTGGTAAGTGATTATTATATTGGAAATAACAGGAAACGGGCAAAATTGTATCTGGTAAAAAGTATCAAGAGAGAATTATAACGAGCTTTGTATTTTTTTATTCGCAATGTTCATGCTAATTCTATTGCTTATGAATACTCTTGGGAGGATATTATTAAGATAATTAAGACATTTTTAAGCCATTAATAATGACATATGCTTGACAACAAAAAGAGAAAAACTATCTTTATTCTGAAGATTGTTTATTACATCATTCTTCAGCTTGTGTTTATTTATGGCCTATTAGCGAATATAGTAAATCTAATAGTATTCCTAATAGCTCCTCCTGTCAGGAAATTTGGTGTATGGGATTATATGCATTTATTTGTGATAGTTATAATGATTATTTCTTTAATATTTTCAGTGGCAAAGACGAAGTATTGTATTAAAAGTCTACCAGAATGAAAAGTTTATTGTATTTTATTTGTTTTGCCATTTGTGTTTTGGCAACAATTGAAACCATCGTTTTAGTTGTTATACATTTCAATCATTTAACGTTTAATGAATTGGAAATGCCTTTGATAGGTCTTGTTAGTTTGATATGGAGTTCTTGCTCTTTATTTCAATTATGGCGAAGGAGGGTTAATGAGCAGCCCTCCAGGTTGGCTTAACCCGTCAGAAGTTGATAGAATTTGGGAATACGCAAAACTAAAGAGATTATGAAGTATTTATTTATGATTAGTTTCTCCCTTTGCTTGTCTTTTTCGGTTTTTGCAGGAGATTTCTTTGTCGTTACTTTTTCGGAAAACGGCCCAAAGACTGTTGAGGGACGTCGCAGAGATTATGTATGGATTATTCCTGTAAATTCCGTCAAGCGTCTTGTCCCTGCTGAAATATATCCATTTGTTATTGATGCAACAAAAGAAGATATTAAATACTTGTCTAATTTCAGTTCATATTGTATTAAATACTCATATAATTCTAAATTAGAGAAGCTTGTAAAAAAACACAGAAAAAAAGTAGCTTCATTTACAACTAAATTAGGGCGGCTCAAGTTTAGCACTCATGTGTATGTTACTCCTATTCAAGGGGATATTCATAAACATAAAGAGCGAAACACAATATGTTGTTCAAACGATTTCTCTTACTGGGAGGAAGGTTTTAATTCTGACGAGTTTTATGAGTTAACGTATAAATGGTTTCCTTCTGTTCCTTATAGCTTTTCGAGTGACTTTTATAGTGAACTCTATTAATACATTTCCAGATATGCGGATTAGGTATAATACTCCCTATTCTGAAGTTTTGAAGGCATATGGAGTCTCCTCTTCAAAATCGCCAAATATTCCTTTTTATCTTGCGTTTTATGATATGTATTACAAGAAGCCATAAAGAAAATTGTTAGCAGCTTTAAAACCTGGTCCTAATGGAGAAGACCCTCATGAAGAAACAGGCATAATGACGAAAACTGATAGCCAACAGACAATGGTAATAACACAGAAAACATAACTATTAATATGAGATTCCTCAAATTACTCAACTATATATTGTTCCTGTTTACACTCTCCTCTTGCTCAATTTGCAGAAACAAATCAGGGATTTCTGAATTTTCCAGTGAGTTAATAAATTTGTATTCAAGCATATATCACAATAAAGAGACAATTCTTTCAGCGAGTGAAGATTCAACATACTGGTATTTACGTCTGGCTTCCGGACAATACTTGAACTTGTTTAACGATGACGATTATGTTGGATATGTTAAAAATAATCAATCAAAGGTTTATATTTTCGGCTTAAACGATTGTATTTTCTACTCTGTAAATAAAAAGAGAATAGTGGAAAAGAAGCTTTCTATACATACTTATACGAATGATACTGAACCTTTTTTTTGGCAAATTGCAATTAAAAAGGATACGACATTTTGCAAATACCGAACATATATTGTGAATCCATTTGAAGACATCTCCTGTATTCAAAACATAGCAAATAAGTACTATAAGAATTCAATCTTATCAAAAAATGAGGTCTTTAGCGGCATGGACGTTGAGCAACCGGCCAAAGCATTATTAGATGCCAAAAGCATAAAAAGTATGATTGAAAAGAACTATCGAATTAAAGCCTACAGTGGTGACAAACATACACCTATCCTCGTTGAATTACTGATTTATGCCGATGGAAGGACAGTAGTGAATGGTCTTATTAGAGGCACTGGTGACCAAGCCCTTGATCAAGAAGCCCTGAGAGTAGCCGAAATCATTTGCCATACTGGATTTACCCCTGCTAAACACAGAGGAGAATTCGTAAATTCAACTTTAGCGCTCCCTTTTTTAAAAACTGAAATATCGCATCGCTAGTAATAAACTTAATCAATCATGAAACATTTAATTAACGAGCTCTGTTTCGTTTCTCTATCTTTGCTTGTTGCTTCCGCTTGCACTAAAATGCCTACGCAGGAAGATATTATCGGCAAATGGTCTTGTCTTAATTATCAAATCATTCATTACGATCAAGCCGGTTTGCGAGTCAGTGAATCTCTGTATACGCTTCCGTACGACAGCCATTTTATTTATTACAATCCTGATGGCAGTATTAAAAAAGAATTCTCAAGAAGTGACAATAACACTACTATTGTTTTCAGTTTTTCTTCTGATGGAATAATGGAATTTATTGCAACCACTTTCGATTCTGCTACTAATCACGAATATAAATCTCGTGACGTTTTTCATTATGAACTGACCAGCACCGGCACTATAAATATTACGCTATCGGATGAAGGCGAGCAATATGAAATGCCTGATTCAGTAACCAAGATAGAATCCTTCTCTCCAACAGAATTGATATTATTCAGTACTGTTAATGATAGCGAAGGAGAATATCACACTGCCCGCTACCAACTTAAACGAATTTAGCTTAATACATAAGCACAAAAAGCGGGGAGAGGAACATAGTAGAGGTTCTCTCACTTTTTATGATAAAGGCCTAATGTTTCTGTAACCACTTCAGTTTTTTAATAAATAATGCTAACTGCTGTTTGGTGGTTCTTATGTGTGCGGGCAAACAGCAAAAAGGGGGCAAAATGCCGTTTGGCTGCATGTTCAATAACCACCAAACAACAGTACTTGGTTTATCAATACACCCTCATGAAGAAACAGGCATAATGACGAAAACTGATAGCCAACAGACAATGGTAATAACACAGAAAACTGTTAATGATATTATTGAGTATGGAAAAGAAATTATTGAATAAAGTTATTTGTTTTATATTATTATTCTCTTTCTCTCTTTCCTGTTCGAATGATAGAGGCATATCAAGGCGAAATTCCACGTTAGCCTGTCGTTATCTGATTGATACATTAACCATTGATAATCCTGTTCTGGTTGTATATGAAGATGCTTTGTTTATAATGTCTAGGGATCACATAACTGAATTTGCTTCAAATCCTTATTACAGCGAAAGTAAAGACCAAAAGTTTTTTCGTATTCTTCCGCATAATGTAAGAATGGATATTTTTGATGATGGATTGAATGAATTTCGGAATAATTCCAATTTTACAGATAGAGCTTATGAGCACATAAAAATGGCCAGCTCTGCTCGTTCCGGATTATACAGTTCAATTTGTTTCAATTATTCAGAAAGAACTATTTATGAAGATAAAGTTGGTTGCGTAGAATACTATTCTTTTAACCCACAGCCTAAAAGGTTTGTGTTGGAATTAGTTTATTACGACCCTCAACGATATAAAGAGAATCCCTATGGCCCTCACTGGACGTTCATTACGGAAGAATCGTCAGGGCCAACCTTATTTATGAATAAACTGGATTCTTTAGAAAGTGTTCCTATTATTTCTAAAGAGGAAGAAGAACCACATTATATGTTTACATTAGAACCACTATATTCTAGAGAGACTATTAATGCTTTTATTAGAAGCAATGACAGTATTAAAATAGTACGTTTTAATTTTAACAAAGGGCATATTTTTATTGACCTGACTCCTAAGTATTTCACAAAGCAGTTTGCAAAAAAACATTGCTTCCCTGATTTATGATCTAACACTACCTTCATATGGAAAAGAGTATAAGTTTAGTTTTTAGAATTATTCCAGTATTGGTAGGTACTCTATATAGTGCTGGATGCTCTTCTGTTCAACAGACAGACCACCAGATGACGAAAGAAGAGATAATTGATTATTATTGTTCTGTATTGTCTTCAAACCTTAGGCTTAGATGGGAATTCTCAGAATACTCTTATCGATATTGCGATACTGTGTATTGTTTCAAAAGAATCGCTGGTTCTGATAGCCTGTTCGTTTTGGATGAATACGACCAACTATCAGTAATACAATTCTTGGGGATTCAACATGACTGCCCATTTAGCGCTGATTGTCTACCGCCGACTATCATAGAAAAAAAAGGTATGATATTTATCTCTGGTGATTATGGTGAATGGGGGCCTGACCATAATGATGTTGAGACAGAATTTAGGAAAAGAGGTTTCTATGTTGCGTCGTCAAAGAGGGACCCTAAGGTAATGGAAATACCTATTTACGACTCACAAAAAGACGTATCATTTTATTTTATGAAAGATAATCCAAGGCATTACAAAAAGACAAGATCAAACCTTTCTAGAAATTTTAGCAATCCGCCAAAATTCAAAGGAGTAATATGCAATTCTCAAGTAATAAAAGCCAAATCTTATCTTGACCTTCCTCACTATGGAAATTTGTATTAACATTTCATCAGGTTTTCTGGTATGAACGAACTCTAGTACATAACTGCGGTTTGGTGGTTCTTTTGTGGGTGGGCAAACCGCAAAAAAGGGGCAAAATGCCGTTTGCCCGCACATTCGATGACCACCAAACAGCAGCACTTGGTTTATCCTATTCTGAGGGTGTATTCTAAGGTCTTCCAACAGAACGCACCCTCTTTGCAATACCGTACTTAAAACAGCTTGTTTCAGGTACGGTACACGTTATTTCACACTTGCCGTGCGTGAAAAGACCGGGTATCAGATAATTTCCTCCCTCTCTCGGAGGTCGCGGACGCGGAGCTGGATGGTGGAGTTACCACGATAGTAATTCTCCACTATTGAATAGCAGACGTCGAGGGGGTTGCCGGACTTTATGTAGTCGTAGTAATCGGCCATATTGAAGGCTATGGCGGCAATCTGGTGATAAGGCTGCGACTCCTGGATAAGGTCAAGCTTGAGATGCACGCCGCCGGCGCCCACCTTGCGGCCATTGCCCGCATCGTACACATTGTCGGTTACAAACACGGGGTTGCCGTTGCCGGGGCCGAAAGGCTGGAACTGCTTGAGAATACGGAAGAACTTGGGCGTAATCTGCGAGAAGTCAAGCCGCGCGTCGATATCGACCACGGGCACAAGCATCTCGGCCGTAATCTTGCCGGCTATAAATGCGTCAAGGCGTGCGGCGAACTCCGGAAGATTCTCTTCCTTGAGGGTAAGGCCGGCGGCATAGACATGGCCGCCAAAGTTCTCCAGCAGGTCAGCACAACTCTCAATAGCCTCGTACAAGTCGAAGCCCTGGACGCTGCGGGCAGAGCCCGTGACGAAACCGTTGCTCTTGGTGAGCACAACGGTTGGTTTGTAATATGCCTCCACAAGGCGCGAGGCCACAATGCCCACTATACCCTTGCTCCAGCGGGGGTTATACACCACAGTGGCGTTCTCCCTGGCAAGGCAACGGCCGCTCTCTACCATCTCAAGGGCCTCTTTGGTAACCTCTCGGTCGATATTTTTACGGTCGTTGTTGTTCTCGTTGATTTTCTCGCCAATGAACATTGCCTCCTCGACATCCTCGGCGGTGAGCAACTCCACGGCCAGACGCCCGCTCTCCATACGCCCGGCGGCGTTGATGCGGGGACCGATCTTGAACACTATGTCGTCGATGCTGATGTGTCCCGGCTCCAGATTGGACAGGTTTATCATGGCGAGGAGCCCCTTGTGCGGGTTCTCGTTGAGTTGCTTGAGGCCGAAGTGAGAGAGGGTGCGGTTCTCGCCCACCATGGTCACGAGATCCGACGCTATGCTTACCACCAGCAGGTCAAGCAGCGGCACCAGACTCTCGAACGGCACGCCATAGCGCTGCGAATAAGCCTGCACAAGCTTGAAACCCACGCCGCAGCCGGACAAATCGTCGAACGGATAGTGACAATCTTCTCTCTTGGGATCGAGCACAGCCACCACGCGCGGGAGAGTCTCTTCCGGAAGGTGATGGTCGCAGATTATCATTTCGACTCCGCGGGAGGCTGCGTACTCGGCTTTGTCAATTGCCTTAATGCCGCAGTCAAGCGTTATGATGAGCTTGAAGCCGCCCTCGATGGCCCAGTCAATACCCTTGTAAGACACTCCGTAGCCCTCGTCGTATCGGTCGGGTATGTAGAAGTCGACGTTGGGAGTGAAACGTCTGATAAACGAAAACACCAAAGCCACGGCGGTGGTGCCGTCCACGTCGTAATCACCGTAAACCAGTATCTTCTCACCGCCGCTGATGGCCTTATGGAGGCGCTCCACTGCCACGTCCATATCTTTCATCAAGAACGGATCGTGTAGGTCCGAGAGACTGGGACGGAAGAACGAGCGGGCCTGCTCGAAAGTTTCGACTCCCCTTTTGACAAGAAGGTCTGCAAGCACGCGGTCAATACCTACCTCGGCGGATAGTTTGTCCACCTTGTCAGGATCGGCCTGTTCCTTG
>JAEEGI010027252.1_pt1 | contig 10949 bp, 9 predicted proteins | sample 8958751 | NCBI WGS metagenome assembly JAEEGI01 (sample SAMN16246545, study PRJNA631951) | gut metagenome | biome: gut microbiome; feature: rumen; material: KS-attached | host: Bos | place: Iran: Karaj | collected 2018-10 | reverse complement strand
ATCTTACTGCGTATTTGGTAGTAAAAAACATTTAATGACCAACATCTTTCAGAATAAAAGCATGCCTTTTTTCCAGTTTGGCGATGCTATCTATCTTGGCGTAATTCCAGTAAAGAAATGGGTGCCGTTTATATGTAAAAAGTTTAAACAGCAAGGGCTTGTTATTAATGAAGAATTAGCAGCCCGTATATGTAATGAAGTGGATGGATATTCCTCTTATGTACAGCAACTGGCGTGGCTTGTGATGCTAAAAACAGAAAAGGAAGTAACTTCCAAAATTGTGGATAACGCTGTTACGGAACTTGTTTCTCAAAATGCAGCTTTGTTTATGCAACAGACGGAGGGATTGACGAGCTATCAGATGAATATGCTTCGAGCTCTTGCCAGCGGAGTTCATGAAGAATTTACATCAAAGAATATTATGGATGAATTTCGCTTGGGAACAAAATCAAACATTGCTAAAATAAAGAAAATTCTTATCGACCGTGATTTGGTTGAAATGCGGGAATCGGGTTTGTTTATCAGTGATCCTGTATTCCAAATGTGGTTTAGAAAATTCTGCTTGTAATTTTTTGTATCTTGTTCCCGAAAGGGAACTAAAATGATTTGTCCGAAGTGTGGAGAAAAGTTCAATTATTACGAGCCTTGCTGTCCGTGGTGCAGGGCTCCGAAACCGGTTGAGGAATGGAATCCGGCTGGCGATGTTTCTCCCAGTGAGGAAAAAGAGGACGGCAGCGATGTGATTGATCCTTCGCAGAGTACGGGCTTTTCAATCTTTGTTTTGGTGTTTTATGTGGGGACTTTGTTCTTGGGGCTTTTTGGATTAACATTCTTGATTTACGTTCTAGCTGTCATTTTTTTATGCGATTGATTGTGATTTCTTTATTTGTAATGATGCTTTCGGGCTGTGCTTATGTTACGATGTCGTTGACTGTAGGCACGTCAGCGACGATGCTTGTCGGCGGTGTAATGGGGGCGAGAAAAATTCAAAAGACTCAGGATTCGCTAAAACAAGTTGTTGCAGATTCCTTGAAAAAGGAATATCCTGCAATTTCATCGGATTCGCTTTCGGCAATGGCAGAGAATGTTATTGTGTCGAGAAAGATTCAAAAGACGCAGGATTCGATAAAACATATGCAGGATTCGCTAAGGCAAGCTGTAACAGATTCTTTGAAAATAAATTATCCCACAGTTTCATCGGATTCTCTTTCGGTAATGGTTGAGAAAACGATTTTGGAGAAAAATGAGCAGAAAAAAGAGGATTCTCTTGATAATCTTATGGGATTTTTTCTTGGCTTAGCGGGAGTTGTCGCAGTTGTAGTACTGTTCGTATTGCCGTTTGGAGCAAGTCCCGGACTGGGAGATTGAAATTCTAGAACACGATGCGTGCGTCTAGCGAGAACGCCCATTGAGGATCCTTTGAAGACGCTGGCAAAATAAAGAGTAAGTCAATGCCGAAGTGCTTACCAAAATCATAGTTCATTCCGATAGGAACTTGAAATTGCTGTGATTCGTCATCGCTTATTCCTTTTATGGCTAAACCTGTAAGGAAATGCACGTTGTTTCCACCAAAATAAAACATGAGCGGTAAATACATATAATCATCGCCACTGAACGAGACCCATCTTAGGTCCGTCGTCATGTAAATTCGGTTTTCGCTGCCGAAACGGAATTTTAAACCTAGACCCGCTGTAAGGTAGCCCCCGTGCAAGAAAAAGGCCACTCTTCGCCAATTCGTTTTTTTCGCTTCGGAATTTGACGAAGGCGAATTTTCTGTTGCGTTATTCTCTATCGCATTAGGCTTTTCAATCGTGTTAAATGTTGCATTCGTCTTTGAGGCGGTGTTTGGAGCGGGGGCTGCATTAGAAGACGGGGTTACAGCATTGCTTGCCAAGTCGTTCTTGATGCTGCGGAAAAATTCGGGCGACTTCTGTATGATGTGCGTGAGCAAGGTGCTCTGGTTGGGGCCAAGTCCATTAAAGCTTGCGATGAGCTTGTTCCCTGCGGTCTCGTAGAGTTCTGCAGAAAGCGTCAGTGAACCGTTGAAACTGCTGATTCGTGCTTGGCAGACGTAGTCGGCGGCAATGTTTTTGCCGGTTTCTGCAAGGCAGCTCCCTTCGCAGTCTTCGATGGATTTTCCCGGCGGAAGCATTGCAGTTATGTTTTCGCGGGTCATGATGGTGAAGTTTTGCGATGCGGGGAGTTCCTTTACGGCTTGCTCGCGAAGTACGTTTGTAAGGTATTGGCGGTCGGCTAGTGAAACCTTGTCTTTTACAAGCGGGTCTGCTACAGTTTCAAGGACTGCGACGAATGCCGCTTGCGATGATACGGCAAGTGTTAGCAAAAGACAAATGCTAATTTTGATAACTCTCATGCTAGAAAGATAAACTACAAAAATAAAAAGTCATAAATGTATTTCAAAAAAAAATGCCCCGACGTTAGGGCCGGGACAGGGAATTTTTTTGCATGATTGGTAGAGCTTCTAGAACACAAAGCGGAAATCGAACGTCCACGCATTGTTGGGGCCTGCAAAATACAGGGCGTCCATGCCAAAATGTCTGCCAATATCGCAGTTCAATCCTATTGGAATATTGATGTCACTTGAGCTAACGCCATTATCAGATGTCATTGATATTGATGAGCCTGTAATAAAATGTACATAGTTTCCACCCAAATAAATCATCATGGGGAAAAGAATGCGATTTATATTATCGTAAGATAACCATCTTGTATCTAAGGTCATGTAAACGCCGTTTTCTTGGCTAAAGCGGATTTTTAAACCCAAACCGGCATTTTTTATACCCCCGTGTAAAAAGAACCCTACTCGACGCCATCTTATTCCGGTATTATTTGACTTTGTTGAAGTTTGCTGATTTTGCTGCGCTGTTGGTGAATATGCCACATAATATGCTGGCGACGAATAAGAAACATATTCATACCCTGCTTGAGGTTTTGCGTTTGTTGGGGCAGACGGTCTTTGAGCGACGTTGAATCCTGCGGAGTTGTTGATCGCGCTGGGAGTTTTGTTGTTGGATTTGTTGACGGCAACCTCGTTGTCTTTTATGCTGCGGAAGAATGCAGGAGATTTTTGTATGATGAGATTGAGCAAGCCGTTCAGGTTGGTTCCTAGTCCATTGAAACTAGCGATAAGCTTATTCCCTGCGGTTTCATAGAGTTCTGCCGAGAGCGTAAGATTGCCATTGAAACTGCTTACTCGTGCTTGGCAGATGTAGTCTGCGGCTATGTTTTTTCCAGTTTCGACGATGCAACTGCCTTCGCAATCTTCGATAGACTTGTCCGGCGGAAGCATTGCTGTTATATTTTCACGTGTCATGATGGTGAAATTATTCGATGCCGGTAGTTCTTTTACCGCCTGTTCACGCAAAACATTCGTGAGGTACTGGCGGTCGGATAGGGATACCTTGTTTTTTACGCCAGGGTCAGTTCCTGTTTCGAGGACAGCAACGAAAGCGGCTTGCAGCGATACAGAAAGAGCCAACAAAAGAAAAGTCGTAATTTTAAAAAACTTCATGCCCAAAAAATAACTTATTATTTAAATTTTTGTTAAAATAAAAAAGGATTTGTTATGGAAAAAGTTTATCGTTCTGGAATTGGTTTTGATGTTCACAAGCTTGTAGAAGGTCGCAAGTGCATTATCGGTGGTGTGGATATCCCGTACGAAAAGGGTTTGCTTGGCCACAGCGATGCAGACGTGCTCTTGCATGCGATTAGTGATGCGTTGCTCGGGGCTGCGGGTCTCGGCGACATCGGCACGTACTTCCCAGATACGGATCCGGCGTTCAAGGGTGCTGACAGCTTGGAACTCTTGCGCAAGGTGGGCGAAGAAGTCAGACGAGCTGGTTATGAAATCGTGAACATCGACAGCATCGTGATGTGCGAACGCCCGAAGGTGAACCCGCACAAGGATCAGATGAAGGCGAACATCGCCCGCGTGTTAGGCCTCGACGTGAAGCAGATTGGCATCAAGGGAACGACAACTGAAAAGCTCGGTTTCACCGGTCGTGGCGAAGGCATTGCAAGCCAAGCGATTGCGATGGTGCGCAGCTGTGAGCCTTGAGCGCGCTTCGCTCCGGGCAATGGGCACGCTTCGCATTGTCACCCCGGCCTTGTGCCGGGGCCGGCTTACACGGTTCTAATCGCAGACACGGCACCAATCGCATTTCACTGCCTACTTCCTACTGCCTACTTCCACACTTCCTAACCACTAACCACCAACCACTAACTATATTATTGCATAAAGCAATGAGGAGGGTTTATGTCGAAAAAAATCTTTGCTACAGTAGCCCTGTTGGTGGCTGTATTTGTCCAATTCTCTTTAGCAGCGTGGGATGGTTCAAGAAAAATCCCTAAGACGGTCACGCAAAACGATACTGTCTTTTACGAGATTACTTCGCCCGAAGAACTTGTCGGTTTTTTAGTCGATCTCAGCGCAGAGAAAAAAATAGATGCGATCAATGCAATACTTTCCAATGATATCGTGTTCGGAGCTGATACATCCAAAGTAATGGATACAGTGTTGGATATTAAGAATCGATTATATTGGTTGGATGTGTTTGATGGCCGTGGGCATACCATTTATGGATATCATGCCGTTCATCCGTTGTTCAATAGTATTTCGAGTTGGAGCAGGGTGACGAACCTCAATATTGCGAACAGCGCTTTTGGCAATGACACTGTTCAAATAGCGGCTGCCATTGCTGAGCACAATTACGGGTTTATCGACAATGTTCACCTTTACAATACAAGAGTTCGTGCTGTTAATTTCGCAGGCGGCATTGTTGCGGAGGCTTCTTTGAGTGCGAACGAATATAGCGCTTATATACTCAATTGCAGCGTGAATGGAGGCCGTATTGAAGGGTCGAAGGAGGTTGGGGGCATCGTCGCTAATGCATCCATACCGATCATGGGCTGTAGCAATTCGGCGACGGTCCGCTATGTGCATTTGACGCGAGCGGGCAAGAGTGCTGATTTATCCGTTTATGTGGGCGGCATCGTTGGCTTTTACGGAGGATCGGTAAGAGGGACGAATATAATCAATTGCGCCAATTACGGAAGTATAGAGTTGCAAGAGTATGTGAGGTCGTCGTATATAGGGGGCATTGTCGGTTCTGGAACCGGATCGCTTGAGAATGTTTTGAACGAAGGAAATATTTGGGTGAGCGTGCATGCGGAAAAAGCGACAGATAGCGCGTATGCATTTGTCGGTGGAATTGCTGGCTCACAGTCGGGGGCGAGTTCCTTTTTCCCTGAAATACGCGATTTGTTGAATAGGGGGGAGATTACCGCCTCTATGGATCAGAAGCTCGCTTTCGGTAAAATGGATGTGGGCGGTGTCATGGGAACGACTGAATTTATTGGAATTTCCAATACTTTGAATGGGGGGCCGGTCCATGTTACGGGTCTTGCGACAATCCAGGAACTTTATGTGGGCGGTGTTGTTGGCTTTGCGGATTACCAGGCTTTGAATTATCCTTTTGCGAAGCTAAAAAATCGTGGCGACATTTATGCCAAGAGCTCGCACGATGTCTATGTAGGCGGTGTTGTCGGCTGGCTTGCGAATAAGTCAAATTCGGACTTGAGCTTGAGCCAGTCGTTTAACTACGGCAGTGTGACGGGGCTTGTTTCCGATTCGTCTTCTAATGCCGAAACTCTTGCCGTGGGCGGTATTGCAGGCGGCGTGTCTAACGTCGGCATTCGCGATGTCTATAACCGCGGCAATCTTTTGGCGAAAGGCGAACGTGTCGCTGATTCCAGTTATGTAGGCGGTATTGTGGGGTACTCTACTCAAGGGGGTTCCCGTATTGAAAATGCTTATAACGCGCCTCTCGAAGCTTTTGGCAGTGGTGCCGTGGGTGGCATTGTCGGCAACTTGCACGATGGCGGAGTTCCTGCTAACGTTTATTTTGACGGTTCGCTTTTAGATGCCAATGGCTTTGGAAAGAGCTATATCGATGGCGCGGAATGTTCGAATTGCAAAAAGGGCAAGGCGTTTATGCAGGGCAACGAGTTGCTTTCTGCTTTGAATACGGAAAACGGCACGGTCGGTGATCGCCATCTTTGGGTGAACCGTGGAGACTACCCCGTACTTTCTTTTGATAGCTTGTATAAAAATGATTCCATTTTCTTTGATTATGACCGGATTGATGTACCACCGTTTATATCCGGGTGGGATTCTATGACTTATACGATTTATACGCCTAAGCAACTGGAATTTGTATTGGAAATGGCTGGCTTTTTTTACAGTGATAAAAAAATAAAAATCGAGCTAGCAAATGATATTGTTATGGGGGTGGATTCTATGCATCTCTCTAAACGCAAGCTGGCTACAGATATGTCGTTTTGTGCACGGTTCAATTTTGAAGGCAACGGACACACGATATACGGGCTTAATATGGATAGGGCTATGTTTAAATGCTTTATCAGTCCATGTGTTTTCCAAAATGTGACGATTGCGAATAGCCGTTTTGAAAATGATAAGGGCTTGTCTGCTGCTGCAGTCGTGCTTGAAAATGAGGGAACTGTAAGGAATGTGGTCGTCCGCAACAGCTTTGTGCGTGGGGGAGATGTCGTAGGCGGTGTCGTCGCTAACAATATCCACAACGTGCTGAATGTCAAAAATGAAAATACTGCTGTTTATTCGACAAATTATGCCGGCGGCATTGCGGGTGTGCAAAAAGCGTTTATTGAAAATGCCCAAAATTCCGGAAAGGTGTCCGGTCGTGTGGCTGGTGGCATCGTCGGGTATTCGCATGTTTTAAATGGGAGAGTTTCAAAGGCTTCGAATACGGGGACGGTTCTTGGTTCAGGCAAGGATTCTGTTCTCGTTGGCGGCATTGGCGGCTTTCTTTCTCGATTTAATTCTACGGATTTGTTGAATACGGGGCTGGTCGAAGCTACGGCTGAATCGGGAACCGTTTTTGCAGGCGGCCTTGTGGGATTGGCTGATTCTGCTGAGCATGCTTATGAGTTGCGGAATTGGGGCCGTGTGCATGTAAACGGAGGGACGGATGCATACGCTGGTGGCCTTGTGGGTAAGATCGGTGCAAAGCTTGGCAGTTTTTTTTATGGACCGTCTATTTATTTTTACAAAGCGTTCAATTATGGCCCCGTGGTTGTCAAGTCTGTCAAGAATAATGCGTATGCGGGCGGCATTGCTGGGCATGCTTCTTATATAGTGTTCCAAGACAATTACAATAGGGGCATTGTGATGAATGAAGGAAATGCATCGAATAAATGCACTGGCGGATTTGTTTCGTGGACGGAAGGCACTTATATGCTTAAGGCATACAGCTTTGCAGATACTTTGACGGGCAATAACGTCGGTTCCTTTACTTGCGAAATGCAAGAATTCAATAAGTTAGACAGTTGTTATGTCAGCAAGAATTTGGAGTCTTTGCCATCGGTCGCGAAACGTCCAAGCGTAGATACTTCGAATGTCGTGCACGATTGCGAAGCAAAAACTTTTGAAGAAATGAAGGTTGTGCCGCTGCCTTTCTTGGATTCCGATTTTTGGGTTTATGGAAATTGCTTGCCTCGATTTGAATTTGATACGACATCGACTTGTGCCGCTAATTCCGTGAAGGATTTCGTTGATACGAGCTTTGTCGATCGCGTGGGCTATAAAGAGGATATCGTGTATGCGGATTCTACGGATAATCCGGGTGACAGAACCACCTTGGCGAAAAATCTCATTGCACCATTGATGCAAGTGGAGGTCTCTGCGCGGAATGTGACTGTCTTGAACGTTCCAGGCCATCTTCCGGTGTATGCTTTCGATATGCAAGGCCGCCTGGTGGCTTCGGTCCACTCCCACGGCTCGTCGGCGAATTTAGCGGTTCCGAGGGCGGGACGTTATCTGATCCGTTGCGGTCAACAGGCAAGGCTTGTGACCGTACGTCGCTAATCGATAACATCGTTGTCCTCTGTTCAACGAGACTGAGAATCTATTGGTTTTAGCCTACAAAAGTGGTTATGCATTTTCTATATTTGGCGGTAGTTGGAACAGGAAACAATTCACCGCCATGAGCCCGAACTAGCTGAAAGGCAGCGACGATGATCCGGTAGTGGTGTTTTATAGGAACGTCCTATGACTCTTATGATTCTCAAGATGCTCGGTTGCCTCGCTCTCCTCATGTTTGGCATGAAGACGATGAGTGAAGGCTTGCAAAAACTTACTGGTGGACATCTCCGTACGGTTCTTGGTACGATGACCAAGCATAGGCTTGGCGGACTTATTACAGGAACTGCCGTTACTGCCGCTGTGCAGTCTTCGACTGCGACTACCGTCATGACAGTTAGTTTTGTGAATGCTGGCTTGCTTACTCTTAAGCAAGCCATTCCTGTTATTATGGGCGCAAATATCGGTACGACGGCAACGGCGTGGCTTATGTCGATCTTCGGATTCCAGTTCAACATGAGTAGTGTGGTGTGGCCCTTCTTTGCGCTTGGCATTGTGCTTACTTACATCCGCAAGAATAGCGTGAAAAGCTTCGGCGAATTCGTGTTCGGCTTCTCGTTTATGTTCCTCGGGCTCACGACGCTCCGTGAAAATGCGGTGGCGATGGACCTCTCGCACAACCAGACGATAATTGATTTCTTTGCCTCGACGGGCGGCTACGGCATCTGGAGCACGCTTTTGTTCTTACTTCTGGGCGGTATCCTTACGATGTGTGTGCAGTCTTCGGCGGCCATCATGGCGATTACGCTTATCCTCTGCTCTAGCGGTGTGCTCCCGATTTACCAGGGCATTGCGCTTGTGATGGGCGAAAACATCGGTACGACGGTGACCTCGAACTTGGCGGCGCTTTCGGCAAGTACGCAGGCAAGGCGCGCGGCTTTGGCTCACATGCTCTTCAACGTGTTCGGTGTGGTGTGGGTGCTGATTTTGTTCCACCCGTTCGTGAACATGGTTTGCCATTTTGTTGGTTTTGACCCGACGTTTGTTCCGAAGACGCAAGAAGAAATTGCCCATGCAAGCATTCGCGTGACATACGCCCTTTCCGGGTTCCATACCGCATTCAACCTTTGCAATGTGCTACTCCTTATCTGGTTCATCAAGCCGATGGAAAGCCTCATCTGCAAGATTATCAAGGAAAAGGAAGACGGCGAAGATTTCCGCATCAAATTTATTCGTGGTGGCCTCATGAGCACGGCGGAACTTTCTCTGTTCGAGGCTCGCAAGGAAATCAACCTCTATGCGGAACGCACTCTCAAAATGTTCCGATTTGTGCCAGAACTCCTCCGAATGAAGGATGAAAATGAATTTTCGAAACTGTTTGAACGCATTGAGAAGTATGAGCGGATAAGCGACAGTTTGGAAATTGAAATTGGCGGGTATTTGAATAAGGTCAGTGAAGGCCACTTGAGCCCGGAAAGTAAGACCTCGCTGCAATGCATGCTCAGGGAAATTTCTGAAATTGAGAGTATTGGCGATGCCTGCTGCAACATGGCTCACGTACTCAAACGCAAATTTAAGCTCGGTGAAGACTTTACCGAGGAACAGTACAAACGCATCGATTCCATGATAAAACTTTGCGATCAGGCTATGGAACAGATGCTCAACGTTATCGAAGACAAACCGCAAACGAAGGCATCTCTGACGCTGAAAATGGAATACGAAATCAATGATTATCGCAAGATGCTCAAGGAACAGAATATCAACGATATCAATGCGCAGCGCTACAGTTACCAGTTGGGCGTGCATTACATGGATATGGTGAACGACTGCGAAAAGCTTGGCGACTACGTCGTGAATGTCGTCGAAGCGCATGTGAACAGAAGGCTTTCTGTTGTGTAGAATGCTTTCTTAATAAACAGCCTTAAGCCAGTTCTAAGAGGTTTGAGGTCGGGCTTCGCCCTTTGAGGTGTGGGGCCAGACTGCCGAAGCTCGCTTTGTGCATAAAAAGCGGACCGTCGAGGTTCGCTTTTTTGTTCCGCTTTTTTACACCTGCCCTCGACTGCCGTTGATAATCCATTGGCAGAGAGCGGTAATGCCGTCGTAGTCGGGGAGGGTCTGGATGAAATTCTTGGACTTGCTGCGTTCAATGAAGTTCCGCCAGACCATTTCGTTTTTGCCGTCAAGCCCCAGGTGTTCTTCGATGGCACCGCGGGTCCATACCCAAATTCCTTGCTTGCAGAGTTTGTCGTGGATGTTCTTGATGGGTTCCTTCGCTTCGGGCATGGCGGCCATCATGGCGTACGCTTTCGATGCGGGAATGTTGCTGTGCTTGTTGACGGGAATGCCGTTGACTAGACGCATGTGCTTTTGGAAGGCGAGTTCCCGGAAAAGGTTGCGGCAGATTGTAACATCCGGGTCGTCTTCGCTTATGAATCCGTCGCGGGTGGCGGTGGTGAAGGCGTAATCCAAATCGACGATGGCCCGTACGGGAATGTCCATTGCGGCAAGCACTTGCATGCTCTTGCGGGTATTGCTCACGCCGCCTTGACGCACGAGGGCGCATTTGATGAGCGAAAAGGATTGCCCGGTAATGCGTTCGAAAAGGGCGGGGAGCACTCGCCATTCCGTTTTTCCTTCGGTGAGGAGCACGTAGTCTGCAAACAAAAGTTCATTGCTGTTCGAAAGGCTAAAGAGCATTTGCAGTTGGCTTGGTGCGTCTTGAACGACTTGGCGCACGGCGTCTTCCATTCGCTTGCGCATAAACGTTCCGCGTTTTCTGTTCTTGCGGATCAATAGCGATGTGCTCACGTCTTCGCTGGTGACCATTTGTGCGGAATGCGTTGCGAAAGCGATTTGATAGCCTTCGTTCGAAAGTTTCTTGAGGGCGACACGTACAAGTTCAACGGCTTGCGGGTGCAAGAAGAGTTCCGGCGAGTCAATCAGCATGAGCGTGCGGCTCAGGTGATGGTTGTTGTGGTGCTTCTTGATGTCTGCGAGGTAACGGATAAGCGCCATTTGGATGGCTCGCTGC
>JAEEGI010027251.1_pt1 | contig 10950 bp, 10 predicted proteins | sample 8958751 | NCBI WGS metagenome assembly JAEEGI01 (sample SAMN16246545, study PRJNA631951) | gut metagenome | biome: gut microbiome; feature: rumen; material: KS-attached | host: Bos | place: Iran: Karaj | collected 2018-10 | reverse complement strand
GAAGGGCTATCGCCTCATCATCACGATGCCTGAGACCATGAGCGTTGAGCGCCGCCAGCTTATGAAGGCCTACGGCGCGGAGCTGGTGCTCACCGAGGGCGCCAAGGGCATGAAGGGCGCCATCGCCAAGGCCGAGGAGCTGGCGAAGGAGATCCCGAACAGCTTCATCCCCGGCCAGTTCGTGAACCCGGCCAACCCCGCCGCCCACAAGGCGACCACCGGCCCGGAGATCTGGGCGGACACCGACGGCAAGGTGGACTTCTTCGTGGCCGGCGTCGGCACCGGCGGCACCGTCACGGGCGTCGGCGAGTATCTCAAGAGCCAGAACCCGAACGTCAAGGTCGTGGCCGTGGAGCCGGCGGACTCCCCCGTGCTCAGCGAGGGCCGCGCGGGCAGCCACAAGATCCAGGGCATCGGCGCGGGCTTCGTCCCCGACGTGCTGAACACCGCGGTCTATGACGAGATCATCCCCGTCGCCAACGAGGACGCCTTTGCCACGGGCAAGCAGATCGGCCGCAGCGAGGGCGTGCTGGTGGGCATTTCCTCCGGCGCCGCGGCCTTTGCCGCCATCCAGCTTGCCAAGCGCCCGGAGAACAAGGGCAAGACCATCGTGGTCCTGCTGCCCGACACCGGCGACCGCTATCTCTCCACGCCGCTGTTCGCGGAATAAGCGCGTTTCCCCTTTTCAGCCCGGCCCCGGCCTTCTTCGTAAGGTCGGGGCCGCCTTTTGCTTCGGCGCGTCGGTGACAATTCCGGTATTTTTCATTTTGCGCTGTTGTTTCTTGCCGCGTTCCGGTATAATGAGGGCGGAAAGGGGGCAGACGCATGGGAGAGAAGAACGCGCTGCGCGTTTCGCGGCTGATGGCGGAGGGCGAGCCGGTCAGCGCCAACATCGTCCGCTGCGCCGACGGGAAATACCGCTGGATCTATCGGCTGGACCTGCTGAAAAACCCGACGGTCTTTCTGCTGGTCTGGAAGATCTTCTTTTTCATCCTCATCGGCATCTTCGCCTTCACGGCGCTGGTGGACCTGATCCACTGGGGCTTCGACGCGGAGCAGCTTTTGGGGACGCTGCGCTTCTTCGGCTGGTTCCTGCTGGGCATGACGGTGCTGGTGGGCCTCGGCTGCCTGATCTACGCGGCGATGATGGGCGGGACCTATGACGTCCTGTTCGAGATGGACGCCCAGGGCGTGAACCACAGGCAGCTCCCCCGGCAGGCGAAAAAGGCGAAGACGGTCTCCGACCTCACGGTGCTGGCCGGGCTCGCCGCGGGGAATCTCACCACCGTGGGCGTCGGGATGAACGCGGCGCGCACGGAGATGTACTCGGATTTCTCCCGCGTGCGGAAGGTGAAGGCCTATCCGCGGCGGGGACTCATCAAGGTCAACGGGCTGCTCCAGCGCAATCAGGTCTACGCTGCGCCGGAGGATTTTGCCTTTGTGCGGGAGTTCATCGAGGCGCATTGCATAAACAAAAGGACATGAGCCGAAAGGCACATGTCCTTTTTTGATTATCTACGCATCACAGTTCCGCGAAGATCGCCGTGCCCTTCCGATCGAGCCAGCGCTGCAGCAGCAGCGTCAGCACGATGAGCAGCACGGTCCAGATCAGCAGGTAGACCGCCCCGCCGAGCATCCAGCCGACGAGCAGATACCCGACGCCGATCACGGCGCAGACGGCCCAGCTCCCGAAGATGGCCAGCAGGACGCCGCCGCTCTGCTTGATGGGCGTGACCTCGTTGGTCCAGTTCATGACGGGCATCCGCACGGCGATGACCGTGCAGAGCACCGCGGAGAAGGCCACGAACACCAGCGGCATCACGAAGATCAGCACGCGCAGCGCGATCGAGGTTTGGACGGCCAGCTCGGCGCAGACGACGGCGACGAGCATGGGGACGCCCGATAAGAGCAGCTGCGCCGCGGTCTTGGCCCGCAGCACGGTCTTCAGCGCCACGGGCAGGGACTGGGGGATCCAGATGCTCTTCCCCTCCAGCGAGACCGAGGGGGCGGCGGAGTCGTTCATGCCGGAGAGCAGGCAGAGCGCCGCGCACAGCGCTACGGCGGCGAGGTCCGGCCTGCCGGGCAGCGCCTTGCCGAGCCCGTCGAAGAGCATCTGCCCCTTTAAGAGCAGGAACACCCCGCAGGCGGGGATCAGCAGGATGCCGAGGCCGCAGTTGAGCATATAGTTGGGGCTGGAGGTGAAGCGGGAAAACTCCTTGCCCAGAAGCGCGCCGAAGGCGCTTTTTTCCTTCATGCGCTTTTCGATATAGCGCACTTTGGTCGTGTTCCCGCTGGCGGTGGCGATCTTCAGGAAGCTGCGGGCCAGGACAACGCAGACAGCCGCCAGCACGATGGCCGTCCCGACGAAGCAGATCGCCGCCGCGGCCCAGTCGCCCTCGCCGATCCGGCCGAAGAGATAGAGGACATGCGCCGCGCCGCGGATCCTCTCGCCGTATTCGCCCGCGTGCGCCACGATGTCGGCGATGAAGTCCCGCGCCTTGAAGTAGAAGAAATAATACGCGCCGATGAACAGCAGGGAGATGAGCACGGTGACGAAGCTCTTGTTTTTCAGCCGCAGGCTGATCTTCGCCACGACCCAGCCCAGCAGGCAGGAGAGGATCAGCACCACCGCCGCGATGATCACGAACATCAGCAGCCCGCAGATCACGCGCGCCGCGGTCACGCCCGCCACGCACCAGTAGACGATCAGCGCCGGGACGAAGACCGTGGCCGCGTACATCGTGCCGAGGAGGAAGACGTTCAGGAGCCGGGCGGTGATGATATAGCGCACCGGGATCGGCATGGACAGCAGAAGGTCGTTGTCCTTGGCGAGGTAGAGGCCGGAATAGGTGTTGAACACGCTGCCGAAGGCGCCCAGCGCGATGGCGATCAGGCCCATCAGCAGGAAATAGAGCCAGCCCATGTCCGCCGCGGACAGGCCGGGGGCCATGCCCAGCGCCATGACCGTGAACATCCCGCCGAGGAAGCCCACCATGATGACGACGAAGAGGACGATGTAGCCGGCGATGCCGGCCTTCGAGCGCATGCGGTTCTTTTTGGCGTCAAAGAAATAGCCCTTGAACACCTCAAACAGCTGCTTTTTCAGAAGTACCTTCAGCATTTATTCCGCCTCCAGCTCCAAAAAGACCTCTTCCAGCGAGTCGTCGCCCTTGACCTCGTCCATCGTGCCCTCGCGGATCAGGCGGCCCTGCTTGATGATGGCCACCTTGTCGCAGAGCTTCTCCGCCACCTCCAGCACATGCGTGGAGAAGAAGATCGCGCCGCCGGCGTCGCAGTGGGCGCGCATCATCTCCTTGAGCAGGTGGGAGGCCTTGGGGTCGAGGCCGACGAAGGGCTCGTCCATGAGGATGAGCTTCGGGTCGTGGAGCCAGGCCGAGATGAGCGCCAGCTTCTGCTTCATGCCGTGGGAGTAGGCCGAGATCGGCTGCGCCAGATCGTCGGTCAGCTCGAACAGGCCGGCATATTTGCGGATACGCTCCTGCCGGACCTCGGCGGGGATGCCGAAGACGTCCCCGATGAAGTTTAAGTATTTGATGCCGCTCATGAACTCGTAGAGGTCCGGGTTGTCCGGGATGTAGGCTAAGTCGCGCTTGCACTTCACCGGGTCAGAGAGCAGGTCGGTCCCGTTGATCGTGACCGTCCCGGAATCGAACTGCAAAATGCCCACCGCGCACTTCAGCGTGGTGCTCTTGCCCGCGCCGTTGTGGCCGATGAAGCCGAAGATCTCGCCGGGGCGGATGTGCAGGGACAGGTCGTCCACGGCCTTCTGGCTGCCGTAGGTCTTGGTCAGATGTTCGATGTTCAGCATGGTTTTTACCTCTGTTTCTCAGTTTTTCGGATCCAGTCGTCCAGAAAGCGCAGCTGCTCGTCCGTGTGGAACCAGTGTTCGCCGCCGGGCATGACGGTCAGGCCGGCGTGATGCGCCTTCGCAAAGGCTTCCACCGCTTCCCGCGGCGTCAGCGCGTCAAATTCTCCGTAGAGAATGTCCGTCGGCGCGGCCCAGCGGATCGGATGGGCGCGGACGAAAGAGAGATCCTCCCACGAGAGGTCCTCGCCGAAGTCGGTGGGGATGGTCCCGCGGTCGCGCAGCTCCGCCTCCGTCGCGCCGGCCCGGGCCAGCATGCCCAGAATGAGGCCCTCCATGTCGACGATGGGCGAAATGAAGTAAGCCCGCTCGATCCGTCCGTCGATGCCGGCGTGCATGCTGAAATACGCGCCGATGCTGTTGGCGATCAGGGTCACGCGGTCATATTCCGCATTCAGCTTTTCCAGCGCCGCGCGCACCTCCGCGCCGGCCTCCCAGGGCGTCGCGCCCCGGTAGTCCAGCCCGAGGACCCGCCTGCCCGGGAACAGCGGGGCGTAATGCGCCGCCTCGTCGGCGGAGCCGCCCTTGCCGTGGATGTACAGCACCAGGTCCATGCCGTTCACGCTTCCCCGCGCAGCCTGCCCAGGGCGTCGGCGTTGTTCCCGGTGATCATGGAGAGCGTTTCGCAGGTCTCCATCTCCCCGCAGGCGGCGCAGGTGGCGCAGCCACGGCCCAGCGCGCACTGCCGGATCGGGCAGAGCGAGGCGCAGAAGGGCGTTTTCACGCCGTCGACGCGGCAGCCGGCGCAGTGGATCATCTCCGGCGTGATCTCCACGCCGTTCAACTCCGACCAGTGCTTCGCGACGCGCGCACGCAGCGCGTCGTCGTTGGTTATGGTGGCGATGCGGGCTTCGCAGCGCTCGCAGTCCAGCCCGCAGATGGCGATCAGTTCTTTCATATGGGTCCCTCCGATTCAGCTTTGCTCCGCCGGTCCGTCCTCCGGGCGAGAAACCAGCGCGCGGAAAAGCGCGTCCTTGTCATAGTCGCCCTCCGGCAGGCCGGGGATCTCCTTGTAGGCCTTGCAGATGGAGAGGCTGACCTCGGAGAAGACCGCGCTCATCTGCTCCTCCGTGAAGGGGCAGCCGTCCGTCACGATGAGCGTGGCGAAGCTGAAGCTCATCAGCCACAGGTCGCGGAAATAGCAGTCCGCGGCGTGGGCGTCCAGATGATAGATGCGCATGATGTTATCCCGCACCAGCTCCTGGGAGAGCTTCAGCGCCTCCATCGCCCCGCCGATCGCGCCGTCGGGCCGCGTCAGGAACAGGAGCTTGTAGAGCTCCGGCTCGTCCTTGGCGAAGCGGATGTACTGCTGCCCGACGCCCAGAAAGGGGATCGGCTCGGCAAGGCCGCGCTCGATATAGCTTCGGTAAAGCCCCTTGGCGTAAGCGAAGACCTCCGCCTTGAGCGCGTCCATCGTGTCGAACCAGGTAAAGATCGGGCGGGGCGACACCTGCAGCGCCGCGGCGACCTCCCGCGCCGTCACCGCGTCGATCCCCTTCTCCCGGGCGACGCGCAGCGCGGCGTTCACGATGTCTTCCTTTTGAAACTTCACCTTCGGGGCCATGACGAACCGCCTTTCAAAACACTCGTTACGCAACAGATGTTACGCAACGAGTGTTATTTTAGCATCTTTTTTGGATTTGTCAAGAAGGACAGGGCTGAATATAAAAGACGACGCCCCGCCATGCCCCTGTGCGGGGCAGGACGGGGCGCCGTTTTACCGCGGTGGTTACAGAAGCTGTACCGTCGCGCCCGCGGGGACCTGGACGGCGCCCTCGCGTCCGACGCCGATCCAGAGGGCCGTCGTCGTGGGATTCGTGACGGCGCCGCCGTCGGCGGACCAGACGAGGGCGCGATAAGCCTCCGTGTAGCGGACGATCTCGCCGTTGGCGGCGAACCAGACCTTGCCGCCCAGCGGCGCGGCGCGGTCTAAGAACCGCTCGATGACGTCCCAGTTATGGCGAGCGTCGAACTCATAGGCGTGGCCCCAGAGGTAGAAAAGCCGCGGGCCGCCGAAGCGGGGCGCTGCGTCGTCGCAGAAGGTCTCGAGCAACTCCATGAGGCGGGGGTCGTCATGGTGGCAGGTGGGGTCCCACTCCAGGAAGTCCCCCGGCAGCGCGAACGCGCCGGTGGAGCGCACGGTCCGCGCGCTGCGGAAGCCCGCGAGGCGCAGAAGCGTCTTCACGTCCTCATTGAAGGTCCCGAAGGGGTAGGCGAAGCTCTGCACCGCGCCGCCGGAGAGCTTTTCCAGGTTGACACGGTCGGTGATGATCTCATACATCGCGCCGGGCGTGCCGAGATCGGGCAGCGAGGAATGCCAGAGCCCGTGGGCGGCCACCTCGTGTCCGGCGTAGACGGTCTGCAGCTCCTCCGACGTGACGCAGGAGATGTCCAGCGGCTCCCGGCCCGGGGCCGTCGCGGTCTCGACGCGGCCCAAGGTGCCGGAGTTCAGATTGAAGGTGCACTTGACGCCGCGGCTCCGGCAGAGCTCGGACAGGCGCCGGTCCTGCACGACGCCGTCGTCATAGCTCAGGGTCAGCGCCCGGTCGAGTCCGCCGGGGAACAGCATGTGGAAGATCTTCATATTGGGATTCATTTGGCGGCCCTCCTTAAATGCCGTGGACCTGCAGCCAGCTGGCGCACAGCTCCGCCCAGCGGCAGAGATGCGCGTCGGAAAAGCCCATGTCGTCGTGCCCGTCGGCCAGGCCGACGCCGTGGTGCCCCGTCTCGAAGCAGTGCAGGTCGAAGGGGACGCCCGCCTCGGTCAGCGCCGCGCCCAGCACGAAGGCGTTGCGCGGGTCGTCGCTGATGGTCTGCCAGATGAAAAAGGGCGGCGTGTCCGGCGTGATGTTCTTTTCCGGGGCGAGATAGAGCTTTTCCGCGCGGTCTTCGTCGCCGAAGGGGGCGCGCATGATGCCCTCCGGGAAGGCCACCGTGGCGAAGGCGCCGTAGCAGAGCACGGCCGCGTCCGGGCGGCTGGAGCAGCGCTCCACCGGGTCGGCGGCGGCGCCGTCGCCGCGGTCATAGTGGGTCGCGCAGTTCCCGGCCAGCATGCCGCCGGCGGAGAAGCCCAGCACGGCGACGGCGTCCGTGATGCCGAGCTCGTTCTTTCGGGCGCGCAGCAGCCGGATCGCGCGGGACATGTCCGCCATGGCGTCCCGGCGGGTGTAGGGCTTCAGGCGGTAGGTCAGCACGGCGGTGTTGAAGCCCAGTTCCGCAAAGCGCAGCGCGGTGTGGAAGCCCTCGTGGCCGGCGTGGCAGACGAAGGCGCCGCCGTGGGCGACGATGACCGTGCCGCGGGCACCGGGCGCGCCCTGCGCGGGGATGAAGACCAGGTTCGGCTGGATCTGGAGCGGGTCGCGGTCATCGAAGCCGGGCGCGCCCTGCGCCCAGAGCGGGATGGACTCCAGCCGCGCCACCGCTTTGTTCCAGATGGCCATGTTCTCCGCCAGATTGTATTCCCCGGCGGCGTTTTTGTGGCGCTCCGGCGGCCAGAGCAGCGCGCCCTCGTCCCGCATTTTCTTCAACTCGGTATAATTGCGCTCGTACATCACAGATAGCTCCACATGTCGCCGGCGGAGACGAAGGTGATGGGCACGTCCGCGCCGCCCAGCAGCGGGCGCAGCCAGGTCTCGGCCCAGCGCATGCCGGCCTCCTCCTGCACGAAATGGCCGGGGACGATCATGCCCTTGGCCTTGCCCAGCGCGGCGGCGTCGCGGATGTAGAGCGGCAGCGTCCAGTCCACGGTCTCGCCGGGGATGACGACGTCATACTTCCAGGACGCGGCCACCATGTCGTTGTTGCTCCAGTTGGTGTGGGGGCCGGGGAGCAGATGGCCGCAGAAGCCGATGTAGGAGACGATGGCGTCGGGATCGCCGATGTAGCGGATCGTTTCGAGGCCCATGGCCTCCTTGACGTGCTGCACCAGGTCGCCGAGGCGCGTCGGCGGGAGCTTGATCTCGTGGGCCATGCCCTCGCAGGGGATCTCATACTCCTGCCAGCCGAGCTGCTTCATCATGTAGTAGAAGATGCCGTCGGGCCGGTGCATGTGGATGTGGTCGTGGTCGCGGTAGACCGTGATGCCGTTGTCGATGAGCAGCGCGAGCTTCTCCTCGTAGACGTCGTTGCCGGCCAGCCACTCGCACTCGTCGTCATAGCCGCTGAAGAAGGTGGGCTCGTGGACGAAGATGAAGTTGGCGCCGATCTCGATGGCCTTGCGGATGACGGGGACGGTGGGGGCGATGGAGATCAGGATGCCGGTGCACTCCCGGTCGGTCGGGGCGCCGACGGTCACGTCGCAGGTGCGGCGGTCGCCGATGTCGGGGTGATAGGCAAGGATCGCGTCGATGATGCTCTGAATGGTCATGGCAGTTCCTCCTTATGCAGACGATCCGTCGGGCGCCACCCGGCGGATCGTCGTTCTGATGTTTCTTTTAATATTCGAGATTCTTCTCGGTTTCTTTCGAGAAGACGTGGGCGACATTGCCCTTGAAGGTGAAGTGCAGGCTGTCGCCGTGGCGGAAGCTCGCCTTCATGTCCGTCGTCGGGACGATGATGATGACGTCGCGCCCCTCGGCCGTCACGTGCAGGTGCACGCTGGAGCCCATCATCTCGCTGACGTCCACCGTCGCGGGAACGCCGTCGTCGGCCAGGTCCGTGTGCTCCGGGCGCACGCCCAGCGTGATCTCCTGGCTCTGCACGTCGTTTGCCAGCAGCCGCGCTTCCTTCTCCGCGTCCAGCTCCACCTTGTAGCCCGCCAGCTCCGCGAAGTACTTCTCTCCCTCGCGGACCAGCTTCGCGTCGAAGAAGTTCATCACCGGCATGCCGATGAAGCCCGCCACGAAGAGGTTCGACGGGTGGTTGAACACGTCCTGCGGCGTGCCGATCTGCTGGATGTAGCCGTCGCGCATGATGACGATCCGGTCGCCCAGCGTCATGGCCTCGGTCTGGTCGTGGGTGACGTAGATGAAGGTCGTGTCGATGCGCTCGCGCAGCTTGATGATCTCCGCGCGCATCTCGTTGCGCAGCTTCGCGTCCAGGTTGCTCAGCGGCTCGTCCATCAGCATGACCTTCGGGGCGCGGACGATGGCGCGGCCGATGGCCACGCGCTGGCGCTGGCCGCCGGAGAGCGCCTTCGGCTTGCGGTAGAGGTAGGGGACGATGTCCAAAATCTCCGCCGCCTCGCGCACCTTCTTGTCGATCTCGTCCTTCGGCGCCTTGCGGAGCTTCAGGGAGAAGGCCATGTTCTCATACACGGTCATGTGGGGGTACAGCGCGTAGTTCTGGAAGACCATGGCGATGTCGCGGTCCTTGGGGGCGATGTCGTTCATGACCTTGCCGTCGATGATGAGCTCGCCGTCGGTGATCTCCTCCAGGCCGGCGACCATGCGCAGCGTGGTGGACTTGCCGCAGCCGGAGGGGCCGACGAGGACGATGAACTCCTTGTCGGCGATGTCCAGATTGAATTCCTGGACGGCGACGACGCCCTCCTCGGTGATCTGGAGGTTGGTGCGCTTCTCGGGGGGGATCTCCTCCGGGGCGCCCTTGACCTTCTTTTTCTTCGGGGCCTTGGATTCCCCGCGGATCGTGGGATAGACCTTGCGGATGTTCTTGAGCTGGACAGTTGCCATACCTTTCTGGCTCCGGACACACGGCCTCCGCCGGTGCGCCCTCGCAGGCCCGAATGGGCTTTCCACTGCGTTGCGGCAGGTCTCCACACTGCCGCAGCCCGAGCCGGGGCGGGTTTTCCTCCTTTTTTTCAGTCAGGCGCCCCACGGAAGGTGGAGTGAAGGCGCCCGCGTTGGAATATGGGGGGTGCGCGAATTATTCAATCAGGCCCAGGGGTTCTCCGTGGGATAGGGGAGCGCCTTGGGCTGGTTGTACGCGATGTCGGCGACGCCGAAGTACTTGAAGACCTCGAACAGCGCCTTGCCGTAATGGCCGAAGGCCACCGCGCCGTGGTGCGGATAGCGCTTCTGCAGCAGGACGTGGCGGTAGAAGCGCCCCATCTCGGGGATGGCGAAGACGCCGATGCCGCCGAAGGAGCCGGTCGCCACCGGGAGCACCTCGCCCTCGGCGATGTAGGCGCGCAGGGTCCCCTCGCTGTCGCACTGCAGGCGGTAGAAGGTGATGTCGCCGGCGGCGATGTCGCCCTCCAGGGTGCCGCGGGTGAAGTCCGGCTCGCTGCCGGCGGGCTCCAGCAGGCGGTGCTGGATCAGCTGATACTTCACGGCGCGGTCGGCGCACATCTTGCACGACGGCGTGTTGCCGCAGTGGAAGCCCATGAAGGTGTCGGTCAGGGCGTAGTCATATCTGCCCCTGATCTCCTGTTCCCACATGGAGGCGGGGACGGAGTTGTTGATGTCCAGCAGCGTCACGGCGTCGCAGGAGACGCAGGCGCCGATGTACTCGCTCAGCGCGCCGTAGATGTCCACCTCGCAGCTCACGGGGATGCCGCGGGAGGCCAGACGGGAGTTGACGTAGCAGGGCTCAAAGCCGAACTGCTCCGGGAAGGCGGGCCAGCACTTGTCCGCGAAGGCCACATAGTCCCGCGCGCCCTTGTGCTGCTCCGCCCAATCCAGCAGGGTCAGCTCGAACTGGGCCATGCGCTCAAGCATGTCGGGGAAGTACTTGCCCTCGCCCATCTCGGCGGCCATGTCGGCGCAGACGGCGGGGATGCGGGCGTCGCCCGCGTGGGCCTTGTAGCTGACCAGCAGGTCCAGCTCGCTGTTCTCCTCGATCTCCACGCCCAGCTCGTACAGGCCCTTGATCGGCGCGTTGCAGGCGAAGAAGTCCTGGGGACGGGGGCCGAAGGTGATGATCTTGAGGCCGCGCAGGCCGATAACGGCGCGGGCGATGGGGACGAAGTCCGCGATCATCCCCGCGATGTCCTCCGCCGTGCCGACGGGGTACTCGGGGATGTAGCCGCGCAGGTGGCGCATGCCGAGGTTGTAGGAGCAGTTGAGCATGCCGCAGTAGGCGTCGCCGCGGCCGTTGATGAGGTCGCCGTCGCCCTCGGCGGCAGCCACGAACATGCAGGGACCGTCGAAGTTCTTGGCGATCAG
>JAEEGI010027250.1_pt1 | contig 10950 bp, 8 predicted proteins | sample 8958751 | NCBI WGS metagenome assembly JAEEGI01 (sample SAMN16246545, study PRJNA631951) | gut metagenome | biome: gut microbiome; feature: rumen; material: KS-attached | host: Bos | place: Iran: Karaj | collected 2018-10 | reverse complement strand
CAGCAGCCTCTTCGAATACGGCGTCGGAGTGATTATAGCGTCGCCGAGAGAGTAACACCTGCATATCCACTTTTTAAACAGCGGCGAGATCAGATTCGACAAAATAAATGAATTTCTGAAATCTTCCTCGGTGGAATGGGCGTGGTAGACAACTTTTCCGCCTTTTCTGTGTTCTTTTTTTGCGAGATGATACGATCTCAGCCCGTAATGGTTAATATGTATGATGTCGTGGGGCTCTTTTGGAGACTTGGTATACTCGATACCGTTCTCCTCGAGCGCGCGCATCTGGTGCTGTATTGCCTTGCCGAGACCGGATTGACCCGTTAATTTTTCAAATTCAGTGTAAAGCAGTATTTTCATCGGTCGGTACGCTCTCATTCACTTCTTGATCCCTTAAGATGCTCCTCGGCCTTTTTTTCAACGATAACGTCGTACCGTTTACGTGCTGCCCGGACCGAATCTTCCCATGAAAGATAAACTATTTTTTGTGCGTTTTCGCCGAGTTTCCGCAAAAATCCGGGCTGTTTCACCGCGGCTAGTATCGGTTTCGCGAAACTTTCTCCTGTTTCTTCTTCAGATAAAAGGCCGGAAACACCGTCCTCGACACCCTCTGAAGCACAGCTTCCGGAAACGAGCACCGATGCACAACCGCAAGCGGCAGCCTCTTTAACGACGAGGCCGGAAGTATCGTACGTTGACGGGAACAGGAAAAGATCGGCGCGGCTGAAGAACGCTCTGACTTTCTCGCGATTCGTTATCGCCCCGGTAAAGAAAAGTCTGTCTTCAATACCGATGTCCGAGGCGTATGCTTCGATCGCGGCACGGTCAGCACCGTCGCCGACGAAAAACGCCTTAAACGCCACGCCTTCGTCTTTGAGTATTTTCAGGGCGTCGAGAGATATTTTCGTGTTTTTATACCACATCATCCTGCCGCAATACAGAAAGACAAGCTCCTCGTCCTGCGTACCGTAGATACGGTCGATCTCGCGGATCATTGCCTCCGGCGCTTTTCCCTTCGGAAAATCCGTTCCGTTAGGCATAACGACTACTTCCTTGTTATACCCGATCTTGCGCAAACTCTCCTTCGTCCCCTCGGAAACGACCCAAACCTCGTCCGCTTTCTTCATATTGGTGAGCACGAACCACTTTGATATCCTGTTGAATCCTTTATTTGCAACGTAGCGGTCAATATCCAGGTCAAACTTCGTGTGATACGTTATCAGTACCGGAGGCGGAACCTCCATGCGCGAGATTACCTGGTCAACTAGCACCGAAGATGCGAACGGAGAGTGTATGTGCATCAGTTCAATCTTTTTTCTGGCAAGATTGCGGATCGTGAGCGGTGAAAACGGATTGCCCACGCGGTACGGCATCTCGCCGCGGAAATGCACGGAATTATAACGGTACACTTCGAACGGGTAATTGTCCCTGACGTTCGGGTATTTCGGCGTAACGACAGTGATCTTATCCCCCATGTCGGTCATTATCCGGGCATAGTTGATCATGGCGTTGGCAACGCCGTCTATAGTAGGTGGAAATGAATCATTAAATAAACCAATTTTCAAGTGTTCTGATCCTCCTCAGATCCTTGTGCGGTCAATTCTTCCGCGGCAGTTTCTTCTTTTCGCTGTTTCGACGATTTTTTTGCTTTGCTGATCCTCATCGCAAAAAATACGCCGACGACAATGGTCAGGTAGAAGCTTATCAGTCTCCACAGGATCACCGCCACGCCCAGCTGCCCTTCTTCAGTGAAAAAGCTGTTGAAAAACAAACTGAACGAAGCCTCGGCTCCTACGCCTGCCCCGGGTATCGGTACGAATGAGGAAACCATAAGCACGAATCCCTGCGCACCGATTATTGTAAGGAATCCCACGGCGCTCAGCCCGAACGCACGGTAGATAAAGTAAGACACGGAGAAATAGCACAGCAGCTGGAGTATCGAGAACGCGATACCGGCGATAAGTACGGGAAAATGACGGAACATGCCCCTGAACGTTGAGTGAAAAAGTTCCAGACCCTCCTCTGCCTTTTCGAGCGTTGCCTCCCTGTCCTTTACGATCTTCAATTTTGCGCCGAGCTTGATGATGACCCGGCAGATCCAGTCGGCGATCCCTTTGAAGACGCCGATGACGATTATTGCGACCAGGACCGCAAGGTTAACGATATACCCTATCAGTACCAGCCAGTAAAAATTCGGGACAGTATTTTTAAAATAATCCCATTTTATCAAAATAAGCACCGTTGAAAATGCTACGAGCGCGATCTGATATATTATAAATTTCGTCAGCAGCGCGCTGGCGGTAACACCTACGTTTCTGCCTTTTTTTGCGAGATAGTATGCCTGAAAAGGCTGTCCGCCGGTGGAAAACGGTGTGATCGCCGAGAAGTATTGACCGCCCATCGTTACGCTAAGGCTGTCAGAAAACGGTTCGCTGCCGTAAAAACTTTTCAACAGGAAATGCAGCGTCAACGTTTCGAACAGCCAGTATCCGACCATGCAGCCTACGGCGCCTAAAAGCCAGAACGGATTCAGCTCATGGATAGACCTGATCAGTGTCCGCGGGTCGTTGGAGAATAATATGAAGCCAATAACAACGATGCCGCATGAAATGCATATGAACAATTCTATTTTTCTTGATTTCACAGGGGCACCCTTTCTTTTTCTTTAGTAAAAATGTTATTGAGGCAGCCGCTCCTCAGACCTCTGTTCATTTAGTCTACCACAAAATGCTTATAAAAACAAGAGCAGTCGTCGGCCGGCTCTGCTCCCGTTTTCATCGCGGATCGGGACAATATGCTTAAGGCCTCCGCTGTCCTGCTTAGTTCAGCGTCTGGTCTTGCTCATTTTATCGGATAAAGATCTGATAGTTGTATCAAAAATTCAAAGTGGAATATTTAAAATACGATACCGCAGCGGAGCGTCAATGTGGCACGGAAAAGCGTAAAATTTTTGAAAACTTTCTTCTCCTATATATTGGGTAGTTATCCACAGGGCGTAACAACTGCTTGTGGATAACTCGTTTTTTTGCTGTTTTTTGCGGAAAAATCTTAAAAATAATTTATTGCAAACAATTTTGCTCTTCTGCTATATTATGTAGCGTATCAGATACGGTAAGCCACTGCCATTTAAGTGACGACTGAGACAGTAATGTTCAGGACCGGATCCGGTGATAAAACTGCTTTTCCTGGGTTGCCGCAGATCCAAGCCAAACGGGTCATTCGAATCGTATTTGTTGGTCAACTGCCCGGTCATGCCTTAGAAAATATAGAATCAAAAGATAAAGCTTCCGTACCCTTTATAATTGTCCGGATGAATGAGTTATGCAATAATCTGACGAAAGGACCTGGCGCAATGACTGCTCCGAGTTACACAGACGAACAGCTCAGTTCAATCTGGACTCTCTGCCTTGCTGAGCTGAAAAAAGAAATATCTCAAATAGAATACGATTCGTTTATTGACCCGATCAGACTCGAAGAGATCACTAATAACGTAGCATATCTTACTGTGCCCAGTGAATTTTATCTTCAGCAGATCGAAAAGAAATATTATAATGCCATCAAGAACGTTCTGATGGAAAGCACGAAATCGTACCTGACTCTTCAATTCTTTGAAAAGGATAAATATACAAAAAAGAAGCAATCAGACGAAAAGGTTAATTTTTTTGACTCACATCTGAACAAGCAGTATACGTTTGACTCTTTTATCGTCGGAAATAATAACAGAATGGCCTGTGCCGCAGCAGTCGCGATCTCGGACTCTCCAGGCACCGCGTATAACCCGTTCTTTATCTACGGACAGTCCGGACTTGGAAAAACGCACCTCATGCACGCGATCGGAAACAAGATCCTTGAGAACGATCCTACGAAAAAAGTGCTCTACGTCACGTCCGAAACGTTTACGAACGAGTTCGTTGACGCCATCACACACAGAAAAAACGAAGAATTCAGAAATAAGTACAGAAACATTGACGTCCTTCTGATCGACGATATTCAGTTTCTTTCAAAGATGGAGCGTACGCAGGAAGAATTTTTCTACACGTTCAATGCATTGTACGAAGCTAAACATCAGATCGTTATTTCCTGCGACAGCCCTCTAAATAAAATAGAGATACTTGAAGACCGGCTCCGCACGAGATTCGCCTGGGGACTTATTGCCGACGTACAGGCACCGGATTATGAGACAAAAGTCGCTATACTCAACAGAAAAGCAGAAGAAAAAGCAATCGACGTTGACAACGAGATCCTCGATTACATTGCCTCTTATACCGGCGACAATATCCGTGAGCTCGAGGGTGTTATAAACCACCTTTCCATGGCTCTTCACCAGGGTCAGGAGATCGACCTTAACCTCGCAAAAGAGGCTTTAAAGCATATTTCTGATGATAATTTGCATGAAATCACCGAGGGTGTTATAATTGACTCGGTATCCAGATTTTTCGGCATCAGCGTCGAAGATCTGCTATCGAAAAAAAGAACGAAAGAACTGGTATTTCCGAGACAGATTGCCATGTACCTGTGCCGAACGCTTCTCGATATGTCCTTCCCTAACATCGGAAAGGCATTCAACGGAAAAGATCATTCCACCGTAATGTACGCTGTCGAACAGATCGCGAACCACATCGAAGTGAACACGGAACTTCAGCACACGGTAGACGAACTAAAGAAATACATAAACAGCGGAAACGTGGCTTAATACCCGAAAAAATATCCGGCTGACAGTTAAGGACGTTCTTCGTCCTTTTACTGTATTAAAGAGCTGTTATACCCGCATAGCAGCGATAAAACCGGAAATCCACAGGGTTTTCCACAATAAACCTGTGGAAAAGTTTAAAACTTTCTGTTGAAAACTTTTTCGATTTTCCACCCTGTGGAAAGTGTGGAAAACTTTTTAAAACTTTTAACAGAGTTTTAGACAGGGAAAAAGCAAGGTAAAATAAGGCTTTATGAACGTTATCCACAGTTTCCACAGACCCTACTACTATTACTACTAACTATATAAATATAAAAAAGAAAAATAAGCGCCCGGAGGAAAGAAAAATGAAACTGACCTGCAACAGAGACAATCTCATAGAAGGATTAAACATCGTTCAGAAAGCAGTTCCTTCAAAATCAACGTTAAGTATTCTTGAAGGAATCCTTATTGAAGTTGGAGAAGAAGTTAGACTTACCGGAAACGACGGAGATTTTGGAATAGTATATGAAGTTCCGGGAATCATTGAAGAAATAGGAAGTATAGTCGTAAATTCAAAAACGTTCGGAGATATCATACGTAAACTTCCTGACGTGTACGTAACGCTCGAAACAGATAACGGCGGCAGCATGCTGTTTATCTCGAGCGGAAAAGCAAATTACAAGATCAAAACGATATCACCCGAAAATTATCCTCCGGTATCTTTTCTTGATACGACTCAATCGATCGAACTTAACTCAGAATTGCTTCAGTCGATGATCCGTGAAACGTCATTTGCAGCCAGCATAGAGGATAAAAGAATAATTCTCCAGGGTGTCTTTATGGAGCAGCACGAAAATGAAATGCGCTGTGTTGCTATCGACGGATACAGACTTGCACTGAAGGTAGCAAATATTGCCGCTGCAAACGAATACGGAGTAATCGTTCCGACTAAAATATTAAATGAACTCGTAAAATCGATCAAACCGACAGACGAAAAAATCAAATTCTGCGTAAATGAGAATCAGATAATGTTTTTCACGGAAAATTTCCGTATGGTCTCAAAACTTTACAAAGGCGAATATATCGATTACCGCCGCATGATCCCGCGTGATTTCAAAACGTCGGTTACCGTAGAAACAAAAGCACTTTTAAGTGCACTTGAGCGTTCAGCACTTGTTATAAACGACGAAAAGCGCTTCCCTGTTACTCTTGATTTCTCAGGAATGGATGAAATAACCGTCGCTGTAACGACAGAGATCGGCGCAATTAAGGAACAGATACCGGCTCAGATATCCGGAGATGAACTTACAATAGGATTCAGTTCTAAAAACTTTATAGAAACGCTTAGAGTAATAACCGACGATAAGATCGTTTTATCACTCTCGTCGCCTTTAAGCCCATGCATCATCACAGGAGAAAGCGATGCCTCCTTCACTTACCTGATCATGCCGGTAAGAACAAAATCGTAATAAACTGTAAATTTAAGTACAAAAAAACGACCGGTTCAGTATGTTTGTTTCAAAAATAGAACTGCAAAATTTCCGCAACTACGGGTCGCTGATCGAAGAACCATGCAGCGGCGTGAATATTTTCTACGGGAACAATGGCCAGGGAAAGACAAATATACTCGAATCGGTTTTTTTCTGTGCGATCGGCAGGTCGTTCCGCTACAGTAAAGACGCAGATCTCGTAAAAAACGGCGAGGACAATTTCCGCATAGCATTGTCCGTTGCTGACGATATTACAAACGACATATCAATAACATATAAGTCCGGCGGTTCGCAAAGCCCTGCAGAAAAATCGGCGAGGGTCAACGGCCTTTATCTTCGCAGGCTTGGTCACCTCATGGGAAACCTTTTATCAGTGATATTTTCCCCCGAAGATCTGGAGATCGTCAACGACGGTCCTTCCGTCAGACGTAAGCTTTTAGACATCGTTATTTCACAGATATATCCTTCTCACTATTTTGATCTACAGCAGTACAATAAAATCCTTGCGCAAAAAAATATGATATTGAGGGATTTTAACGTAAATGACCAGGGTTCGTCAGATCTGCTTGACGTCTATAACGAGCAGCTCGCAGCAGCCGGAGGCAGGATATCCGCCCGCAGATATCTTTTCAGCCGCGAATTAGAAATCTACGCAGCTGAGAAAAACAAAGAGATCTCATCAGGAGAACTGCTCACGTTTCAATACTATTCAAATTTCTTCACCGTACCGGAACCTGAAAAAACGGAGAGCACTCAGGCAGACGTAATGAAAATTTTTGAAAATTATGAAGAATATTCGAGCAAAATACAGGCTGAATTTCTGGAAATACTGCAATCACGCAAAAACAGAGAAATCGAACGGGCGCGCTCCGTTTACGGCCCGCAGAACGATGATCTTATTATAATGTTAAACGGGATGGATCTTCGAAGATTCGGATCTCAGGGCCAAAAAAGAACGGCGGTGCTGTCGATCAAACTCGCGGAGATGTTTCTTCTATACAGGCACACCGGCAGAAAACCCGTTCTCCTGCTTGACGACGTATTTTCAGAATTAGACGAGCTGCGTTGTTCCCTTCTCATTCGAAGCATTGCCGGATTCCAGACGTTTATCACGACGGCAAACCTCAGCGAACTGCCCGAAAGCATACGCCGTGAATCAAAAATCTTTTTTGTAAAATCAGGCACCGTAAAGTTGATATAATCAAAAAAAAGTGGTATAATTGCCCCTGTAAGGCGATCAACGCATTCCACAGTATGTGAGTACGCAAAAAGATAAAATCGCCTTCAATCGAAACAGAAAGGGATTTTTGTGTATTTGCATATAGGTGATAATGGCTGCATCCGTGAAAAAGACGTCATCGGCATCTTCGATCTTGAAGTAACTACCACTATGAAGACGACCGGCGAATTTCTTCATATTTCTCAGGAAGAAGGTTTTACCGTGAATGCTGTTACAAGAGGTGAAATGCCCAAGTCGTTTATTCTTGCCGATACCGAAGGAGTAAGCCGCGTCTACATCTCCCCTGTTTCCACTTCAACATTATACAAAAGGTGCACCCGCAAGGGAAAAGAAAGAGGATCATCAGATGAGTGATACTGAAAGCGATATCCTGCAGGCTCAGGATGCCGAATATGAAATAGAGAAAAGTCTTGCGCGCAATGAGAACCACGTTTACGACGAGAACGACATTCAGGTACTCGAAGGACTCGAAGCCGTAAGAAAGCGCCCCGGAATGTACATCGGAAGCACGTCAGCCAGAGGACTTCATCATCTCGTGTATGAGATCGTAGATAACTCCGTTGACGAAGCGCTTGCCGGCCGCTGCGACACGATAATCGTTACTCTTAACAGCGATAATTCTGTAACCGTATCGGATAACGGCGCAGGTATTCCCGTAGGTATCCACGCTCAGATGGGCATCCCCACCGTTGAAGTTGTCCACACCGTGCTGCACGCAGGCGGTAAATTCGGCGGCGGAGGATATACCGTATCCGGCGGTCTTCACGGTGTCGGCGCGTCAGTTGTTAACGCAGTGTCCGAATTTCTCGAGGTAGAGGTATCCAGAGACGGTCACGTTTATTATCAGCGCTACGAGCGCGGAAAAACTTGCTCCCCTCTTAAGGTCATCGGCGATACCGACGCTCACGGGACGACAACGACGTTCAAACCCGACTATCAGATATTTGAAGAGCTCGTATTTGACTATAACACGCTGCTCGTGCGTTTCCGCGAGATGGCTTTCCTCAACCGCGGCGTTAAGATAATCCTGAACGATAACCGTGGCGAGTCCCCCGTTTCCGAAACGCTCCATTACGAAGGCGGAATCATCTCGTACGTTGAATATCTAAACCGTAAAGAAAACGTGCTGCATCCCAGTCCGATATATATTACCGGCCAGAAGGATACTTCCATAGTAGAAGTAGCGATGCAGTATAACGATTCATACGTTGAAAACATCTACTGCTACGCGAATAACATCATCAACCATGAAGGCGGAACACATCTTACCGGATTCAGATCTGCGCTTACAAAGGCATTCAACGATTATGCGCGAAAATATAACCTTTTAAAGGATTCTGATAAGAATCTCGCCGGCGAGGACGTCCGCGAAGGATTAACTGCTATCGTTTCAGTTAAACTTGAAAACCCGCAGTTTGAAGGTCAGACAAAGGAAAAACTTGGCAACAGCGATATCAGAACGCTTGTCGAAACGGTCGTAGGAGATAAATTAGAGCAGTTTCTTGAGGAAAATCCTCAAGTTTCGAAGCTTGTGCTCGAAAAGTGTCTCACGGCTGCCAGGGCGCGTGAAGCTGCTAAAAAGGCGCGCGAACTTACACGCCGCAAGTCAGCGCTCGACTCTACTTCCCTTCCCGGAAAGCTTGCCGACTGCTCTGAACGAGACCCTGCACTCTGTGAACTGTTCCTGGTAGAGGGAGATTCGGCAGGAGGTTCTGCTAAAGTCGGACGTAACCGTGAATATCAGGCGATCCTTGCTCTTTGGGGTAAAATGCTGAACGTCGAGAAGTCGCGTATCGATAAAGTATATAATAATGATAAGCTTTTGCCTATTATTATGGCGCTGGGAGCAAATATCGGAAATGATTTTGATCATACGAAGCTCAGATACCATAAAATAATAATAATGGCCGATGCCGACGTAGACGGATCGCATATCAGGATGCTGCTGATGACTTTCTTCTTCAGATATATGCGTCCTCTCATCGAACACGGTTATCTGTATCTGGCCCAGCCCCCTCTTTATAAATGTCAGAAAGGTAAAGATTTCTTCTATGCCCTGGATGACAATGAACTTGATGCAAAGATCGCTGAAAATGGCTGGAGCAGAAAAGATAAAAACATCGTTATCCAGCGGTTCAAAGGTCTCGGTGAAATGAGCCCGGCGGAACTTTGGGAGACGACAATGAATCCCGACACCAGGACGATACTCAAAGTTGATATTGCCAACGCCGCTACGGCAAATGAGATATTCTCCGATCTCATGGGCGACAATGTCGAGCCGCGACGTGAATTCATTCACGAGAACGCGAAATTTGCTGAAAATCTGGATATTTAATATTAAAAAAGCAAGAAATATAAATTTTGCACTATCCCCTTTTATCCGGCGCTTTCAGAAGCACTAGTTAAAGTATTTGAAAGCGACCGGATAAAGCTGTCAGACAGACTAATAATTATCGGTTGTTTCTCGTGTTTCACGTGAAACAATTTTTATATGTTGTTAACTTGCTTAAAAAGTAGTATACTATTAGTGCATCACATTGAAAGTGAGGAACTGAAAATGGCTAAAATTGTCGCGATTGCAAATCAGAAAGGCGGAGTCGGAAAGACTACGACAGCCATAAACCTAAGTGCATGTCTTGCACATCTTAATAAAAAGACGCTGCTGATAGATCTTGATCCGCAGGGCAACTCAACGACCGGTCTTGGCGTAGATAAAAAAACTACGCAATTATCAGCCTATGACCTTATAATCAATGATGCAAATATGGACGACGTAATGATCCCGACAGTCCAAACTGATCTGTTCCTCTGCCCTGCCAATATCAATCTTGCCGGAGCTGAAGTCGAACTGGTCAGCCAGATTTCAAGAGAGACGAGACTCGCCGATGCGATCGATAAGATCGCTGATAAGTTTGAATATATAATGATAGACTGTCCCCCGTCCCTTGGATTACTGACACTAAATGCATTGACGGCGGCGAATACCGTGCTCGTTCCTATCCAATGCGAGTATTTTGCACTCGAAGGCCTTTCGCAGCTGATGGAAACGATAAAAATCGTCCAGAGAAGACTTAATCCTTCCCTTTCCGTTGAAGGCGTTGTCCTTACGATGTTTGATTCCAGGACAAATCTTTCTATCGAAGTCGCGGAAGAAGTTCGTAAACACTTCTCGGATAGAGTGTACCAGACTCTGATACCAAGAAACGTCAGATTATCAGAGGCACCGAGCTACGGTCTTCCTATTATAATGTATGATAAAACATCAAAAGGCGCGGAGGCATATCTTCAGCTTGCGAATGAATTCATTTCTGTCTCTGAACAGTAAGATATAATAGAATGGAGGCCGGGTCAATATGGCTAATGTAAAAAGAAGCGCTCTTGGAAAAGGATTAGGTGCACTTATCGACGATAATTCGATCAATACAGGCGTCAATGAAGTTGATATTATGCGTGTCGAGCCTTCCGGAGATCAGCCAAGAAAAAATTTTGATCAGGAAAAGCTTCAGGATCTAGCCGATTCTATAAAACAGCACGGTATGATCCAGCCG
>JAEEGI010027244.1_pt1 | contig 10951 bp, 8 predicted proteins | sample 8958751 | NCBI WGS metagenome assembly JAEEGI01 (sample SAMN16246545, study PRJNA631951) | gut metagenome | biome: gut microbiome; feature: rumen; material: KS-attached | host: Bos | place: Iran: Karaj | collected 2018-10 | reverse complement strand
TTTTTATTACGATTTTGATTTGTAAGCTGCTTCGTTTTGTCGGAAAGCTCATCGGCAAGGGCAGCAGCTTCCCGGGACAGATTGCGCTCAAGCTTTGTCCAGATATTCTCAGCAGGGTGACACTTCCCGAGTACATCATCGCAGTAACGGGTTCAAACGGCAAGACATCTACCGTTGAGATGATCGCCCATATCCTGAGCAAGAACGGAAAATCCGTCTCGTGGAACCGCGAAGGCTCAAACCAGATCGAGGGCGTTACCACTCTTGTGCTCAGCAACGCGACCATGGGCGGCAAGGTGAAGAGCGATATCCTCTTGATTGAGAGCGACGAGCGTTTTGCGCGCTACACTTTCAAGTACATCAAGCCCACACATTATGTTATCACTAATCTCTACCGCGACCAGCTGACCCGAAACGGCCACCCTGAGTGGGTGTTCGACGCGCTCAAGGACAGTATATGCGACGGCACCCAGCTTATCCTCAACGCCGACGATCCTCTTGTATCGCTTTTTGGAAAGGACAAAGAGGACGTTATCTGGTTCGGCGCGGACAAGCTTTCATCTGATACCGAGACGCTCGAGAGCGCGTACAACGACGGCGCGTATTGTCCTGCCTGCCGCAAGCCGATGACATATTCGACCTATCATTACAATCACATCGGTCACTATAACTGTACCTCCTGCGGCTATAAGCGCCACGATACCGATTATACCATCACCTCGGTTGACCTCGACGGCGGCGAAATGATGATTGACGGCAAGTACCGAATAACTCTTGCGCTTAAATCCCTGTACAATATCTATAACATTCTCTCCGCTTACACAGTCGCGCGGATTGTCGGCATTGACGGCGCTGAGATTGCCTCGGATATGAACGACTATGTGCTCAAGAACGGCAGAGTCATCACCTTTGAGCTCGGCCGCCGCCGCGGTACACTGCTCACCTCAAAGCACGAGAACAGCATTTCCTACGACCAGAGCCTAAGAGTTGCTTCGGCGTACAAGGAGGGCTGCGACGTTATGATTATCGTCGACGCGGTCAGCAGAAAGTACTTCACAAGCGACGTTTCGTGGCTGTGGGATATTGATTTTGATATGCTCAAGAGCGAGAATGTCGGTGAAATCGTCCTTGCGGGCAAGTACGTGAACGACCTCGCGCTCAGATTTGAGTACACGGATATTCCCGCGGAAAAAATCCGCTGCTTTGAGGATATCAACGAGGCTGTGAACTACCTCGACAGCGACAGGAAGGAATATATCTACGCGATTACCTGCTTCTCTGACAAGGGCAAGTTCCTCGCGCGTGTTAAGGGTGAATGATATGAAAATTTTACATATGTACCACGACGTCATGAATCTCTATGGCGAGTACGCCAACGTCCTCGCGGTTCGCGACATGATCATCAAGAGCGGCGAGTCCTGCGAGGTAGTGAAAAAGAGCTATGGCGACGACGTGAATTTTGATGAATATGACTTTGTGTATATCGGTTCGGGCACCGAGCGAGGTCAGAAGTCTGTTCTCGCGGATTTCCTGCCCAAGCGCGACGCGTTCAAGGCGTATGTCGACAGCGGCAAAGCAGCGCTTCTCACAGGCAACGCCTTTGAGATGCTCGGAAAGACCATAACCGACTGCGACGGTAATGTTTTTGAGGGACTGAGCCTTTTCGACTTTACCGTAACAGAGCAGAACAAGACCCGCAATACCGCCGACGCGGTATTCACAGCTGACTTTCTCAGCCAACCTCTTGTTGGTTTTATCAACAAGTGCAGCGAGATCAAGGGCATCGACAAGCCTATGTTTACCGTAAAGCTCGGTCTGGGCAACTGCAGCGACAGCACAGGCGAGGGCGTGAGAATGAATAATCTTTTCTGTACCCACCTCACAGGTCCGGTTCTAATGAAGAATCCGGAATTTCTGACCTATATCAACAAGCTTATTACGGGCAAGGACGCGGAACCAAATCCTCTCGCGGTCAAGGGTTACGAGGTGACGGTCAGGGAACTGCAGGCGCGTATGGAGCAGTAAATCAGCATAATTAACATTATCATGAAAAGCGACGAAAGGCACAGCATTTATGTGCCTTTCTTTTTTATATGATAAATGTTACAGGATTGCAATATATTTAGAGCGTGATTTACTAATTACACATAAATTTTTCTGAAAACCAAACTGAAACTACAAAAATCATCAAAAAAATTCTGTGAATTCTCTGTGAAAAAATGACAAAAATGGTTGACTTTTGTAATCGAATCGGTTAAAATAAAATGGAACTTTCTTTTGGAGAATTTTAATTTAGAATTTTGGAGGTGAGCTTTTGAGAGGTTTTATCAAAAAAACCGCAGCTGTCATGCTTTCTCTCGCCGTAACAATCGGCTTCTGCGGCGTCGCCAACGCCCAGTCGGCAAGCACGGATTCAGATGAGACGACCGAGCTTTTTGTCCGCGCCTCGCAGATCAGCGACTACGGCACCTACAGCGCCATTCAGTCGGCGCTTGATACCGCGCGCTGCGGCGCAAGCGAGAACAATATCTACCGCGTCACGGTAGAGCCGGGCAGCTACGACCTCACAAGGGCGCTTCACATATACAGCAATACAATTCTTTCGCTCGGAGGGGTAACCCTTAACCGCAACCCCGAGGCGACTGCAAATATGCTTCGCACGGGCGATTACGATAGCGAGAATTCGGGTGCGACAGGGTACGATGCCCATACCAATATCCTCATCGAGGGCGGTATTTTTGACGGCGGCGGCACATCGAACACGATGATCAAGGTCGCACACGCCAAGGACTTCACCATGAAGGGCGTGACCTTCCAGAATGAGCATAACGGCCATATGATGGAAATCGCGGGCGTCGACGGGTTCAATGTCCTCGAATGCACCTTCCGCGACCAGTATATGGACGCTGACGAGGTCGGCTACGAGGCGATCCAGCTCGATATCCTCAAGAGCGGACACATCGTCCAGTGCCGTTCGGAGGCGCTGACGATGAAGAATATCCGCATCGAGAACTGCGATTTTACCAACTGTCCGAGAGGAATCGGCACCCACACCGCGATTCTGAACGCGCCGTTTGACGGAGTGAAGATCCGCAACAACACCTTTACCGATATGACCAGCGCCGCTATTCAGGGCATGAACTGGAAGAATGTCGAGATTTCCGGCAACGTTATCGACGGAACTCCCAGAGGAATCGCGATTTACTCAATGTTTGACGGCGGTCAGGGAATGTATCCCGCGAGCGTTCTCGCGGAGGAGGGCAGCACCTCGACCGATATTTCCGAGGACTATATCCGACCGACCGACAGCAATATTCTGATTTCCGACAACACTATCAAGAACTGCGGCACCGTAAAGGACATATACGCGCCTTACCAGTACGCCGGCATTTCGGTAATCGGCAAGGTTGTTTCGAAGAAGTATTCCGCTTTTGAGGACGGAAGCGGCGCGCTGCCGAAAGGCGACTACTACCTGACGGGAATCAGGATTTTCGGCAATACAATCGATTGCCGCGGCTATGGTATCCAGCTCAGCGACGCAAGCTGCGTCGATATGGGCAACAACCTTATCCGCTGTTCAGCGAACGAGTTTGACAAGGTCAAGTACCACGGCATCGCGATGACCGACGACAGCGTTGTCAAGACAATCAGCGGCTGCGATATTGAGGGCAGCCTCAACAGCGGCATCTATGCCGATGATTCGTGGATAGGTACGATTTCCGACTGCCGTGTGGCAAATTCGGGAGCCGACGCGATCCAGCTTAACAATTCTAGCTCCGCGCAGGCGGTCAAGAACAACTATATCAGCGGCACAAAAGACTGCGGAGTTGCCGCGATGAGCAAGTCAAAGATTTCAAACGTCAGCGGAAACACGATCCGCGAGTACAAATACAAGGCGGTCTATGAGGCGAAGGACGCCAAAGCCACCTCAGGCAAAAACTACAGCGCTGAGGCAGAGCTTGAGTCGATTTCCCTCAACTGGAACAAGATAACCATGGGCATAGGTGAGAGCTACGTATATTCAATCACCTCGTCGCCTGCCGAGGCAAAGACCTGCTTCATGTGGACAACAAGTGACCCGAGCGTCGCTCAGGTTGAGTACGACGGCAGGATTCGGGCCGTAGGCAAGGGCTCATGCGAGGTCACCGTCACTTCGGGCAACGGAGTTTCGGCGTCGAGCTATGTACGGGTTTTTGATGCGCCGGACAGCATTTCGCTCAACAAGAATATGCTCACGCTCGGCGAGGGAGAGCAGTTTGATTTGAACAGCTCACTTCCCGAGGGCACGGCTGCTCAGAAGGTTTACTATTACACAAATAATTCCGACAGCGTGTCTGTGGAGAAGATCGGCGGATTGGTTACCGCCAAAAAGGTCGGTACCGCTACGGTTGTAGCTAAGACCTACAATGAAAAGCCCGCAAGCTGCAATATCATCGTAAAGAAAGCGCCTAAGTCGATAAAGCTCGACAAGGAAAAGCTCAATATCGGCTCAGGCGAAAGACTCACGCTAAAGGCGACAATCACCGAGGGTTCCGCTTCGGCGATAACCTTCTCGTCGAGCGACGAGAGCGTTATCAGAGTCGACCAGAAGGGCAATATTTTCGCTGTAACAATGGGTAAGGCGACAGTAACTGCCTCGACCTTCAACGGATTCAAGGCGACCTGCGAGATCACAGTAGGCCCGCCGCCAAAGTCGATATCGCTCAATAAGACAAGTGTTACTCTCAAAACAGGCGAGAAAGCTCAGCTTGAGGCAGTCCTCGAGGACGGTATGTCGACTGTGACCTACAAGTCAAGCGACCCTAATGTCTGCAAAGTCAACAGCGAAACAGGCGAGCTGACCGCTAAGTCAACGGGCGGCGCGATCATCACGGCGACCACACACAACGGCAAGTCTGTCAACTGCGAGGTCAAGGTTATCAACATAAGTTAAAATTCTCGAACGGTTGGATTTTTCCGGCCGTTCTTTTTTTGTTTGATATTTGGGATAAATATTTTGAAAATGCTTTGACTTTTACGCTTTTATATGGTAAAATTTTAGAGTATGAAAATATTTGGAATACTCCAAGGAGGCAACTATGAATTCCAAGCTGAAAAACGACGCTACGGATTTTTTGTTTGACGCGATACTTTCCCTCGAAACCAAGGAGGACTGCTATCGGTTTTTTGAGGATTTATGCACAAGCGCTGAGCTCAAGGCGATGTCACAGCGTCTTGTAGTAGCGAAAATGCTCACCGAAAAGAAGGTATACACCGAAATCGTCAAGGAAACAGGCGCTTCCACCGCGACAATCAGCCGCGTCAAGCGCTCGCTTTTTGACAACGATACATACGGCTATTCTCTCGTCCTCGACAAGATGAACGGCAAGTCATGATGGACAGCTACAGCGATTTCGCGAGGTTTTACGAATCCCTCATGGAGGACGCGCGCTATCCCGAACGCGCGGATTACCTGCTCAGTCTTTGTGCGCGGTTCAATCACGAAACAGGTCTTTGTCTTGACCTCGCCTGCGGCACAGGTTCGCTGACGCGTGAGCTGCAATCGCGGGGAGTGGATGTTTTCGGTGTTGACGGAAGCGAGGATATGCTTTGCGAAGCGATGCGCGGCGACGGCATACTGTACATCTGTCAGGATATGCGTGAACTTGAGCTTGCGGAAAATATCGACACCTGCTTCTGTACTCTCGACAGCCTCAACCACCTGACCGAGCTGTCTGACGTTGAGGAAACGCTTTTTCGTGTCGGAAGGTACATGAACGGCGGCGGACTATTTATTTTTGATGTCAATACCCCTTACAAGCACCGCGAGGTTCTCGGCAACAACGCCTTTACGATCGAGAACGACACAGTGTTCTGCGCGTGGCAGAACGTCACCGAGGACGGCGTGCTCACCGAGATCCTTCTGGATTTCTTTGAGGAACAGGAGGACGGCTCCTATCAGCGCTACAGCGAGGAGTTTTGCGAGCGGGCTTATTCGGCCTTGGAGCTGACAAACGCGCTTGAAAAGGCGGACTTCGAGCTTCTTGCAGTCTACGGTGATTTCACATACGAACCGCCCGCGGACGACGAACAGCGCGCGGTCTATATCGCGAGAAAGAAAGGTTAATTTATGGATAAAATTATACGCTGTATAACAAGCGACGGCGCGATAATGGCTTCGGCTATCGACGCGTCGGATATTGTTTTTACCGCAAAGAAGCTGCACAATCTCAGCCGCAGCGCGACGGCGGCACTAGGCAGACTTCTCTGCGCTACCTCGATGATGGGCAATATGCTCAAGCAGAAGGACGCATTTATCAATCTCCGTGTCCTCGGCGACGGCGAGATGGGCGCTGTAGTCGCTGTTGGCGACAGCCGAGGCAATGTTCGCGGTTATGTTGAAAACCCCGACTGCCCGACAGAATACTATAACAGCGGCAAAATCAATGTTGCCAAAGCGGTCGGCAAAAACGGCACCCTCAGCGTCATGCGCGACTACGGTACAGGCGACCCTTATATCGGTCAGGTCGAGCTGTGCAGCGGTGAGATTGCCGAGGATATCACAAACTACTTCGCCACATCTGAGCAGATTCCCACGGTTTGCGCGCTGGGCGTTCTTATCAACAAGGAGGACGGAGAGGTTCTTCTGGCGGGCGGACTTCTTATTCAGCTTTTGCCCGGCGCGTACGACGAGGCGATCGACAGGCTTGAGGAGAACGTGAAGAATCTCGAGCCGGTGACCACAATGCTCGCAAAGGGAATGAGCATTCTCGATATCTGCAAGACTGCTCTTCAGGGCTTTGAGGTTGAGGTGCTCGACGAAAATCCCGTAAACTATGTATGCTCCTGCTCGCGCGAAAAGCTCGAGCGCTACTTCATGACAATGAGCGACGAGGAAATCCGCACACTTCCGGACGAGAGCGGAAAAACCGAGGCTGTGTGCCAGTTCTGCAACAAGCGCTATGCCTTTACCCGCGACGACCTCGAACGCCTTATTGCCGAAAAGAACTCATAAAAAGATTTTGGGCGACCATCGGTCGCCCTGTGTTTTAACACTCACTGAAATCGTAATCGGATTTCAACTGAAAGCTCCTGCAGTCGGTGCAGGGATATTCGGCGGGACGTGTGTCGTGTATGCCGACGGTGATTTTCTCGAGCGAGCAGAAATCCTTCTTGTCGTTGTGATGCTTGCAGCTCGACACCGTGCAGGCGATACATTGATTCGCGTACTTGTTATCCACCATATTCACCTCGATTTATAATGTATTATTAGCGTGCCCTTGTTTGTTTCAATTATTCGCACCTTATTGAAAAAAATCAATAAACTGTAGCGAGGTGATTTTTATGAACGTCGTTTCGGCTGTCATACTGGTGGTGCTCGCCGTAATCGGCGCAGCGTCCGTCGTCAGGGAGCTGTCGCTGCGGCTGTTTTCGTACAGGGAGGAGCATTCCGTTTTGCTCGTTACTCCCGTAAACGACGGCGACAATGCCGAGTTTGTACTCAGGAGCGCCGCAGAAAAGCTAAGATGGGGCAGAGGCAGGCGCAGCTGTGCGGTCTGTCTTGACTGCGACCTCGACGAACATACGCGGAAAATTTGTGAAACAGTATGCAGGGACTACGGCTTTTTGAAGCTGATGACAAAGGAAGAATTGAAAGGCGAACTGTTTGGATAATTCTATGGAAGAAAATAACCTGCTCCAAATTGTAGGGAGCGTTGAAAGAATAGTATATCGCAACGAGGACAACGGCTACACCGTGCTCGAGATTGACGTCGACGGCGAAGAATTTACCGCCGTGGGCGTTATGCCGCAAATCACTGCGGGCGACAGAGCAAGAATGCTCGGCAGCTTCACCGAGCACAAGAGCTACGGTCTGCAGTTTTCCGCTCAGACCTGTGAGGTTGAACGCCCCACGGGTGCCGCGGATATCCTGCGCTATCTAGCATCGGGCGCGGTCAAGGGTGTCGGCCCGACAACAGCGAGAAGGCTGGTTGACGCCTTCGGTGAAAATACGCTTGAGGTCATGGAGAACGAGCCCGAGCGCGTCGCCATGCTGCGCGGAATCAGCTCTGACAAGGCGGCTGACTTTTCTATACAGCTCAAATCGAACGAGGGTATCCGCAAGCTTGTGCTTTTCCTCGGTGAGTATGATATCTCAAATGCCGCGGCGATCAGGATATTCAAAGCGCTGGGGCCGATGGCTGTCAGGCTGATAAAGGAAAATCCCTATATTTTGTGCGACGGAGACTTCGGTATCAGCTTTGAAAGCGCCGATAAAATTGCTGTTCGTGAAAACCTCGGCGGTGATGCCGAGATCCGTGTAAATGCAGGTATTCTTTACATTTTGCGCCGCAACGAGGGTAACGGACACACCTGCCTTCCGCGCGACGTTCTCACCGACACGGCGGCGCGTTTTCTCGGGGTTGAAGTGCAGAGCGTTGAAGAAAGTATGGAGCGTCTTATATTTGACCGCTCGCTTGTATCCGAATCGTTTGAAGGGCGTGAATTTATCTTCCGCCAGAGCATGCATCTGACAGAGCTTTACATATCGTCACGTCTGAAGCTGCTCAAGGGCTTTCCTGCCGAGAGCCTTCGCGGAATCGATAATGCGATCGAGCTATGCGAGAAAGCTGACGGCATCGTTTACGATGATTTGCAGAAGTGCGCGATCAAAATGGCGCTTTCCGAGGGCTTTCTCGTGCTGACGGGCGGCCCGGGCACAGGCAAGACGACTACCCTGAACGCCATTATCAAGATATTGCAGCGAAATGGTCAGCGCGTATTTCTTGCGGCTCCAACGGGCAGAGCGGCGCAGCGCATGACCGAGCTTACGGGAAACGAGGCAAAGACTCTGCACCGCCTCCTTGAGGTCGCGTGGGACAGAGAGGACAAGCCTGTTTTCGGCAAAAACGAGAAAAACCTCCTCAAATGCGAGGCGCTGATTATCGACGAGATGTCGATGGTTGACGTAAATATCTTTGAGAGCGTACTTCGCGCTTTGCCGGTGGGCTGCCGGCTGATTCTGGTAGGTGACTCCGACCAGCTTCCGTCCGTAGGCGCGGGAAATGTTCTGGGCGACCTGGTTGATAGCGGAGTGCTTCCTGTTGTAAGCCTTAATAAAATTTTCCGTCAGGCGCAGCAGAGTCTGATTGTAACAAACGCGCACCGCATTGTCGGCGGCAGTATGCCGATTTTGAATTCGGCAGACAAGGACTTTTTCTTTATGCCGCGCGCAAACAAAAATGATGTTACAAATACCATTCTCGAGCTGTGCACCACACGTCTGCCCAAGGCATACGGCTATTCGCCGATCGATAGTATTCAGGTGATTTGCCCTTCAAAAAAAGGCGAGCTCGGAACTGCGGAGCTTAACCTAAAATTGCAGGATGCCCTTAATCCGAAGATGGGCGGCAAGGATGAGGCGACTGTCGGCGGCAAGACCTTCCGCGTCGGCGACAAGGTTATGCAGACCAAGAATAATTACGACATACGCTGGGAGCGTGATGATGGAGAGACGGGTGAGGGAGTCTTTAACGGCGATATCGGCGTTATCCTCTCGATCGACCGCAAAAACAAGCTGTTCAGGATACGCTTTTTTGACAAAATCGCGGCGCTCAGCTACGAGAATGCGTCAGAGCTCGAGTTTGCATATGCCGTGACTGTCCATAAGAGCCAGGGAAACGAGTTCGACTGTGTGATCATTCCCGTTTTTCCGGGACCGAGCAGGTTATATTACCGCAACCTGCTCTATACCGCTGTTACACGCGCGAAGGAAAGGCTTATTCTCGTGGGCAATCCCTACACGGTTGAAATGATGGTCAACAACAACCGCCAGACGAAGCGCTACAGCGGACTGCGTTATTTTCTGAAAAGAGACGACAGCATTTACAGCAACAAATAAGAATACGGCTCAGGGAGATTGCTCTGAGCCGTCTGCATTTTAAAGATTATTTCCTAGTGTGATGATTTCAGCCCATTCCACAGGGCCTATCGCGCCTGTTTCCTCAATGCCGAGGTACTGCTGAAGTGCGATTACCGCACCCTTTGTGAGCGGGCCGAAGATTCCGTCAACAGCAATTGCGGGGATTTCGGGCACATTCTGCCCGATTTTGTTGAGGTAACCCTGAATGATCCTCACGCTCTCGCCGCGGTCACCTTCGGTAAGGAAACGTCCCGGGTACGGCTCGCCGATTGCGCTCTGGTAATTCGCCGGAAGCTCCGCGACCGCGTCGCGGTACACCTGCTCGACCTTTGCGAACACGTTTCCGTCGACGACTCCCGTAATAGGAAGTCCGTAGTAGCTCTGGAACGCGAACACCGCGTCGCGCGTCATTTCGCCGAAGTAACCCGTAATAGGAATCGGCGGCAGGTACGGATAGAAGTAACCGATGAACGCGAGGTAGTATTGAAGCGCCTCAACGTCCAGACCCTGACTTCCGGGACGCAGCTCGCGGGTATAGCGTCGCGAGATTTCAGAGATAGTCAGTCCTTCGCTCGTGAGGTCTGAAAGCTGCTTGACGCTCGCAAAAATCTGTTTTATCTTGTACCACGTCGCCTTGCCGACGATCCCGTCAGCGTCGAGGTTAAAAATCTCCTGGAACTTTTTGACCGCATTCTCAGTCTCGAGGTCATAGACTCCGTTGATAAATTTAATTTTCGGGATAGCGGGGTAGTTCTGGGCAATACGGTTGAGCTCGCGCTTGATTATTACCACATCGTCGCCGAAGCTGCCCTTCCTGAGTGCTACACCGGGGTATGACTGAGTGTTGTCGCTGATAGGCGCATTGAACACGATGCTCACGTTGTCGCCAAAGTAGAATTGAAGGATCTCGAGCGGACTCATGCCGTTGTTAGCGAGGGTGACGGTACCCCATTGCGACAGTCCGGGGCAGGTTGTGTTGTAGCCGTCGCAGAATTGCGCGAACAACGGCTCTACGCTGCCTGTGCGTACGAGATAGTTGTTGAAGATCTC
>JAEEGI010027240.1_pt1 | contig 10951 bp, 8 predicted proteins | sample 8958751 | NCBI WGS metagenome assembly JAEEGI01 (sample SAMN16246545, study PRJNA631951) | gut metagenome | biome: gut microbiome; feature: rumen; material: KS-attached | host: Bos | place: Iran: Karaj | collected 2018-10 | reverse complement strand
GCGGAAGCACCAACGGCTCCGAAGGCATCCTGTCCTTCCGCCGGGGCGGCCGGCTGATCATCTATTATTCCAACGGCAACGACAGGACCGTCTTTTTAACCATCAACACCTCGCGGTTCACCACATAAGGGTTTGAAGAATCAATAAAACAACCATGGACAAGAATGGACTCTTCCTGCAAGCCATCGGCAAGTTTCTGCTCGGGGTTGTCGTCATCGGCCTGTTGCTTTTCCTGTCGGCGGGGTCGCTGCAGTATTGGCAAGGTTGGCTGCTGATGGGCATTCTGTTCGTGCCGATGTTCTGCGCCGGCCTGGTCATGATGGCGAAGAATCCGGAACTGCTCCGCAAGCGGCTGAATGCCAGAGAAGGAGAGAAGGAACAGCAGACAGTCGTGAAACTCAGCGGCCTCCTGTTTGCCGCCGCGTTTGTCGTGGCGGGCCTCAATTGGCGTTTTGGCTGGTGCGTGCTGCCGGACTGGGCCGTTTGGGTATCGGCAGGACTGTTTCTGGTCTGCTATCTGCTCTACGCGGAGGTTCTGCGGGAGAACACCTATCTGTCCCGGACCATCGAGGTCCAGGAGAATCAGAAGGTCATCGACACGGGGCTGTACGGAGTCGTCCGGCATCCGATGTACATGGCCACGACCGTTCTGTTCCTGGCCATGCCGCTGGTGCTGGCTTCTCCCCTCTCTTTCCTGATCATGTTGCTGTACATTCCGCTGATCGCCAAAAGGATCAAGAATGAGGAGATGGTCCTGGAAGAAGGACTGGAAGGCTACAAGGAGTACAAGCAGAAGGTGAAATACAAAGTGATACCCTTCATCTGGTAAATTCCGTTTCTCGGTCAAGCCTTTGCCAATCAGCGGGAAAAAGATTATCTTTGAGAATCCAGCGAAACAAACCATGCTTGATCTTCGAAAAACATTCACCCTTCTCGTCCTCTTGCCGGTCTGTTGCCTTCCGGCGCATGCTCAACGTCCGGATTCTTTCTGGAGTAAGGTAGTCCACTTGATTTCCGACCCGTCCATGGAACTGGACACAGGCGCCGTCTATCAGCCGGCCCCGCGCTGGAGCGTAGCTGTGTCGGGCGAATTGCACCAGGCAGGAACCTCCATGGAAAACAAGCTTGACTACGTCTTTACGCCCGACGGAGATGCCGGTGGCGACTCCGAGCTCTTGGATGCATCATCCTCGATCAGGCTCATGGGCGGCGTGGACAAGGTGATCGGCCTGCAGGTCGGGTACGGCAACCTTTCATTGGGTTGGAACCACATCGTCGGAGGCGACCGGGCGAGCACCAACACGTCCTTCTCCTTTGACTATCTCGCCCCGGGCTATGCCCTGCAATTGCAGTATTTCGACTTCCGCCGGCCGATCGACTATGAGATGAAGATCGGGCTTGGTAACGATTGGGGGTATATGGAAGACTCCGGCAAGACCGAAAAACCGGGACGCATGACCACCTTCATCGCCGATGCGTTCTATGCTTTCAACCGGCGCACTTTCGCATATTCCGCCGTCTACAAAGGAAACGTGGTCCAGCGGCGGTCCGCCGGGACCTGGCTGTTCGGTGTCAAATACCTTCAGGGACTGGTCGAATATGATCCGGACGATGTCCTTTCCGATCTGTGGTTCGGGATGTATCGGCAAGACACCCGGCAGGTTTCCTTCGGGGGCGGTTTTTCGTACAACCTGGTGCCTTTCCACCGACAGCCCGGAGCCGACGGGAAAGGACTCCGCAACCTGACCATCAACTTGACGGCCATCCCGATGGTCACTCTTTTCAATCAGTTCTCCTCCACGATGAGGAGGGAATCGGAGGAGGGAGATCCGGTCTGGGCCAAGAATGTCATCAACGGCAAACTGCACGTGAACTATGTGTTCAAGGCCGGTGCCATTTACTCATGGGACCGTTTTTTCATTGGCGTCTCCGGCAGTTATGACAGCTACCAATACAAAGGGTCCACCCATATTCCTGAAGATTTTTCGGACGAATATACCGAGTTCGACAAAATCTACTCCTTCGGCCGTTTCAGCCGCTGGTCCGCAAGCCTCAAGCTCTGCGTGAAGTTTTAGCGGGACCTGGCGAAATACTACAGCAGTCGGGAGAGATCTTTCTCTTCGATGGCGCGAAGGCCCTTGGAGGCGATGACCTCGGCGGCCTTCTCCGTATTGTCTGTACGGAAGATGAGGACGCCCTTTCCGTTCAGCAGGAAGGAGTACAGGTAGGCGATGCTGATGCCTTCGCCGGCGAAGATCTCGATGGCGTCGGCGGCCTGGCCGGGACGGTCGTCGAGCTCGACGGCGAACACCTCGCAGAGCGAGACGGCCACACCGGCTTCCTTGAGGACGTTGTAAGCCTTTTCAGGCTGGGAGCAGATGATCCGGAAGATACCGTAATCGAGGGTATCGGCGATGGTGGAAGCAATCAGCTGGATATTCTCCTGTTTGAGAAGCCGCAGCACGCTGACCAGGGCGCCGGACTTGTTCTCGATGAAGACGGAAAGTTGATGGACAGTCATAGTTATGTGGCTTTTTAATACTTCTTTCTGGTATCGACGACCCGCACGGCCTTTCCCTCACTCTTGGGCAGGGAGTTCTTGGGCACGAGGCGGACCTTCGGCGTAATCAGGATCTCGTCGCGGAGCTGGCGGGTAATCTCCCGGTTCAGGGCCTGGAGCTTGCTGTAGTCGTCGATGAAGAGGTCTTTCATCTCGACATCGACGGTCATGGCATCGTTGCCGTCCACGGTCTCGAGCGTGATGAGGTAGTCGGAGGCGAGCTCCTGGAACTGCATCAGGATGGTCTCGATCTGGATCGGGAAGATGTTGACACCCTTCAGGATAATCATGTCGTCACTACGGCCCTTCATGCGGTCGAGACGGAGGTGATGGCGTCCGCAGGGGCAATCGCCCGGCAGGATGCGGGTGAGGTCGCGTGTGCGGTAGCGGAGGAGCGGCATGGCCTCGCGCTTGAGGGTCGTGAGGACGAGTTCGCCGACCTCGCCGTCCGGAACGGGCTCGAGGGTATCGGGGTTGACGATCTCGACGATGTAGTAGTCCTCCCAGATGTGCATGCCGTTCTGCTCGGGGCACTCGAAGGCAACGCCGGGGCCGCACATCTCCGACATGCCGAAGGAGTTGTAAGCCTTGACGCCGAGCATGTTCTCGATGCGCTTGCGCGTATCCTCGGAGTGCGGCTCGGCACCGATCACGAGGGTGCGGAGCTTGGTGTCCTTGCGGGGATCGATTCCCTTTTCGCACATGACTTCATAAAGCCGTGCCGCGTAAGAAGGGATGGCGTGCACCACGGTGGTGCCGAAGTCCGTGAAAAACTTGAGTTGGCGGAGGGTGTTTCCGGCCGCGGCAGGGACGGTCAGCATGCCCACCTTCTCAGCACCGTACTGGAAACCAAGGCCGCCGGTGAACATCCCGTAGCCGGAGGTGTTCTGGAACACGTCCTCCGGGCGGCAGCCCACCATCCACAGGCAGCGGGCGACCGCATTGGCCCATTCATCCAGATCCTTCTGCGTATGCAGGATGACCGTGGGATTGCCGGTGGTGCCGCTGGATGAGTGCAGGCGTACGCACTGGTCAAGCGGAACCGCGGCCATGCCGAAAGGATAAGTCTCGCGAAGGTCTTGCTTGGTGGTGAAGGGTATCTTCTTGAGGTCATCCAACGTCCGGATATCCGAGGGTGTCAGACCCGCCTGACGGAAACGCTCCTTATAGAAAGGAGAATCCATGCAATGCTTGACGGTGGCTTTCAACCGTTCGAGCTGATAGGCCTCTATCTCTGAGCGGGAGAAGGACTCCTCCGGATTGAAAAACTTCTGGTAGGGCATAATGATGGGGAATTTGAAAAAAGTATGGGCAAGATACACTACGTTCGTCTTTGCAAAGATAATAAAAAATGTTAATAACTTGAATGGATTAAAAATAGTTGTACCTTTGTAAACATCCCATGAGGTTCAAGGATTTCATCAACCGGCTTTCCTTCGGAAAGTCCACGAGGACCGCCATCCTGCTGGTCATCGTGGCGGCTGTCACGTTGGAAGCGACCTCGCTCTTCCAGGGCGTCTTCTCCCGGAAAACCCTCCAGGCTGAGATGTCGATGCGGGCGGAAAGCCGCCTGAGTCTCATCAAGAGCGAAATCATGGACGTCATCAACCAGGCGGAAGCCGCCGTCCGCAACAAGCGCTGGATTGCCCAGTGGAGCCTGGACCATCCCGACTCGCTCGCCAGTGTCGGCCAGATGCTGGTCCGGGACAACCCCGTCATTGTCGGATCCACCGTCGCCCTGATTCCGGGATATGACCGCCAAAGACCCCTGTTCTCCCCTTACACCTATCGGAACGGGGACAGCCTGATCACCCGTTCCCTCGCCACCCGGGAGTATGACTATCCATCCCGGGAATGGTTCACCAAGCCCCTGGAACTCGGCGAAGGCTACTGGTCCGAACCCTATGTCGATACCGGCGGTGGAGAGATGTTGATGACGACCTATTCGCTCCCCATCTACGATGAGACCGGCCGCGCCGCGGCCGTCCTGACGGGAGACATCTCCCTGGACTGGCTGACCGACCTGGTCACCCAGCTTCAGGTATATCCCCATTCGCGCACCATCATGCTCAGCCGCGCCGGGCTGTTCATGGTCAGTCCCCGGGAGGATGTGGTCATGTCCAAGACCGTCGATGATGTCGTCGGCGGATTGCGAGACAGCCTGGCCTTCAAGGCCTTGAACCGGGCCATGCTGGAAGGCAGGTCCGGAGAGACGAACGTCCTGATCAGCAAGGAGAAACACCACGTCTACTATGCGCCCGTCGAACGGACCGGATGGTCCATGTGCGTCATCATCCCCGAGAACGACATCTACAGCGGTTTGCGGAAGAACGACCTGCTGACCAGGCTGTTCCAGGCTTTGGGACTGATCATGCTCATCATCCTTCTCCGGGCGTCCGTCCGAAGCCAGATCCGGAACAACGAACTCCTCCAGCGAAAGGAAAGGATGGAAGGTGAGCTCCATGTGGCCAGCAAGATCCAGATGTCCATGGTTCCGGATCCCCTCAAATCCTTCACGGACAGGCATGACCTGGACATGGCCGGTTCCATCATCCCGGCCAAGGAAGTGGGCGGAGACTTGTACGATTTCTTTATCCGGAACGAAAAGCTCTATTTCTGCATTGGGGACGTCAGCGGCAAGGGGGTCCCGGCCTCCCTCGTCATGGCCGTGACGCGAACGGCCTTCCGGACGGTATCGGCCCGGGAAGACAGCCCTTCGCTCATCGTCAGGGCCATCAACGACGGCATGGTGGAACTGAACGAGGATGACCTGTTCGTCACATTCTTCTGCGGGGTGCTCAGCCTGGACACCGGGCACTTGTGCTATTGCAATGCCGGCCACAATCCCCCGAAAGCCCTGACCGACCATATCTTCGAACTGCCTGTGCTCCCGAATCTCCCGCTGGGGGTCATCCAGGGATATCCTTATGTCGAACAGGAAACGGACTTGCACTATGACGACGCCCTCTTCCTGTACACCGACGGCCTGACCGAGGCGGAAGACAGCGGCCATCAACTCTTCGGCGACGCCCGCTTGACAGCGGCCCTTCATGGAAAGAAAAGCGCCACGGACCACCTCAAGAACATGCAGCGAAAAGTCGCCGAATTCGTCGGAAACGCTCCGCAGAGCGATGACCTGACGATGTTGTTCATCCATTTTCTCGGTTCGAAGAAGGGGTACCACCTGACTTTGGACAACGATCTCCAGCAAATCTCCCTGTTGGCCGGATTCGTGGACAGGATCCGGGAGGAGAACAACCTGGATCCCAACCTGGCCATGAATATCAATCTGGCACTCGAGGAGGCCGTGACCAATGTCATCTCGTATGCCTACCCCCAAGGAACCCAGGAGAAAGTGAACCTGGAAGCCGTCCTCGAGGACCGGACGCTGCGGTTCACCTTGACCGACAGAGGCATGTTTTTCGATCCGACCACCGTCCCTGAGGCCGATACGACGGCCTCCCTGGAAGACCGTCGCATCGGAGGTCTCGGCATCCACCTGGTCCGGTCCATCATGGATACCGTCACCTACAAACGCCTGGACGGAAAGAATGTGTTGACCTTGACTATCAATATCTGAACTATGGATATAAAAACCACGAGAGAGGACGGCAGGACGACCGTCAAACTGATCGGCCGGTTGGATACGCCGGCCGCGCAGGAAGCCGCTCCGGAAATGGAAGCCCTGAAGCAGGACGCGGCGGGGACCATCATCCTGGACTGCACGGAACTGAGTTATATCTCCAGTTCCGGACTCCGCCTGTTCCTGGTTCTCCGGAAAGAAACGGCGGAAAAAGGCGGAAAGGTTATCCTGCAAAATATCAGTGACAATCTCCGCAACGTGTTCATGATGACCGGATTCCTGAATCTGTTCGAAATCCAGTGATGCATCCCGCCCTCCTCACCGTGAACCTGCTGTCGGATCACTTGCTCCTGCTGTGTTCCGTCCTGATCTTCGCCGCCGTCCTGGTGACGAAGGTCGGTTCCCGCTATGGTGTACCCTCCCTGCTCCTGTTCCTGCTGCTGGGCATGCTGGCCGGCGAGGATGTGCTGGGGGTGCGGTTCGACGATTTTGAACTGGCGGAGCACATCGGCCATTTCGCGATGACCATCATCCTGTTCACGGCCGGACTGGAAACCTCCATCCAGGAGACACGTCCCGTCCTCCGCCAGGGATTGCTGCTCTCCACGGTCGGTGTCCTGCTCACCGTCCTCCTCACCGGTCTTTTCATCTGGTGGGTGTTCGGATTGTCCATGAGCGCCTCCCTTGTCGGCTGCTTCATGCTGGCGGCCGTCATGGGTTCCACGGATTCAGCGTCCGTCTTCTCCGTCCTGCGGGGCAAGAAGCTGCACTTGCGCGAGAACCTGGGCCAGATGCTGGAACTGGAATCCGGAAGTAACGACCCGATGGCCTACATGCTCACCATCATCCTGGTCCAGTTGATCTCCAATACCCAGGCTTCGGAGAGCACCGGGAGCCTGGTGATGAACACCATCGGACTCCTGTTCCTGCAGATCTTCGTAGGCGTGGCCGTGGGCTTCGGGGTCGGCTTTGCCGCCCGGTGGCTCCTGGGCCGGCTGCACCTGGCAGGCAGCGCCCTGTACGCCATCCTCATCCTCAGCATCGGCTTCTTTGCCAACGGCATCGCGGGTCTCCTGATGGGAAACGGCCTGCTCGCCCTGTATATCGCGGCCATTATCATCGGCAACCGGACGGACGTTCCCCATCGGAAGGAAATCCTCAGTTTCTTCAACGGCATGACCTGGCTCATGCAGCTGGTGATGTTCCTCATGCTCGGCCTCCTGGCACGGCCATCCCGGATGCTGCCGATGGTTCTTCCGGCCCTGCTGATTGGTCTTTTCATGATGTTCGTGGCCCGTCCCGCCAGTGTTTTCCTCTGCCTGTCGCCCTTCAAGGGCCTGAGCGGCCGGGCCAAAGCCTTCTCCTCCTGGGTGGGCCTCAAGGGGGCCGGCCCCATCCTTTTCGCCCTATGCCCTGTGACCGCCGGGCTGGAAGGGGCGAACGAAATGTTCAACATCGTCTTTTTGATCACCCTTTTCTCGCTGCTCCTGCAAGGGATGACGTTGAGTCCCGTCGCCCGGATGCTCCGGCTCAGCTATGACGAGGATCCCAAGGCGGAAACCTTCGGCATGGAGATTCCCGAAGAAATGGGCCTGCTCCGCGACCACACCGTCACGGAAGAGGACCTGCAGCAGGGGCCGACGCTCCGTGACCTGGGACTGCCGCATGGAATCCGTGTCATGATGGTGCGTCGCGGCGCCTCCTACCTGGTTCCGCACGGCAGCATGCCGCTGGAAGTGGGAGACAGGCTCGTCATCATCATGGGTGATTCGGACGACTGATCCCGGTAACTATGCTGAAAAAAATCCTTTTCCCCACCCTCGTCTGCCTCGTGCTTTTCGGGGCGGCCATCGCGTGCCAGCGCCTTGCCGGATTCCGGGAAGGTCCCTGCGACATCTACCGGAAAGGCGGAACGCCCTGCGTTACGGCCCATAGCACCACGCGCCAGCTCAACTCCCGATACAGTGGCCCGCTATATCAGGTGGTCCGCGAAAGTGACGGTGCGGCGCTGGATATCCATGCCCGAAAGAACGGCATCGCCGATGCGGCGGCACAGGACGCCTTCTGCGAAGGCACCGTGTGCTACATCTCGGTGATCTATGACCAGTCCGGGCTGGGCAACGACCTGCTGCCGGCCCCGCCGGGAACGTTCCTGGGACCGGACAAGGGCGGTTTCAACACCCGCTCCATCGCCGATATGGCCCCCGCCCTCCTCGGCGGCCAGAAGGTCTATGGCGCCTATGTGATGCCCGGCATGGGTTACCGCTGCAACGACGCCCGCGGCCTGGCCGTGGACGACGAGCCGGAAGGGATGTACTATGTCATCGACGGAAACCATTACGACAGCGGCTGCTGCTTCGACTACGGCAATTCCTCGACCAACGGCCGCGCCGTGGGCACCGGCACGATGGAGACCACGTATTACGGCACCTCCACCGCCTGGGGCCGCGGCAACGGCGAAGGTCCCTGGATCATGTCCGACATGGAAGCCGGCTTGTTCTCCGGCTACGGCGCCAAGCAGAACGACGTCCCATCCATCACCGACTGGCGCTTCGTATCGGTGTTCGTGAACGGGGGCGGCGGAAACCAGTGGGACCTTCGTGGTGCCGATGCCTCGTGCGACACTTTAACCGTCTTCTACAGCGGTCCACGCCCCCATAGCAAGGAAGGGAAAGATACCTATTACCCGATGCACAAGAAAGGCGGTATGCTGATGGGCAACGGCGGCGACAATGGAAACGGCTCCGCCGGCACCTTCTTCGAGGGTGTCATGACCGTCGGCTATCCCACCGAAGAGGCCATCGCAGCCGTGCAGAAGAACATCGCCCGGGCGGGATACCGCGCCTATCCGCTGAGCCTCTCCCGCATCACCACTTTCACGCCGGGCGGCAGCGCCCAAGTCGGCGTTTTCTTCGAGAACACGCTGGACATGCCTGTCAAGGGACTGGCGATCCAAACCGCTCTACCTGAAGGCTGGGCCATTTCGGAAGGAGAAACCCTTCCTGAGTCAATCGCTCCTGGCGAGCGTGTCACGTCCCTTTTCACGCTCACCGCGCCCGAAGGACGCTCCGCCGGATGGGCGGGCTTCCAAGCGCGTTGGCAGGGCGGCGAATTGGCCATCAGCAGCCGCATCCGGAGTGCCGAGGCGGTCAAGATCAATGAAATCGCCCTGGCCGGCGAGGGCCTCGACCCGTTCGTCGAACTGTATAACACCGGTTCTGCAGAGGTCGATCTTTCCGGCCTGGAACTCGTCGTGCGCCGGAGCGGAGAGGCGTCCGTCCGCGCGCTGACGCTGCCGGCGGACACCCGGCTCGCTGCCGGCGGCTTCCTGCTGCTGAAGCAGACCCCAGAAGCCATTCCGGCTCCGACAACGCTCTTCATTCCGGTATCCACCGGCCCCATCCTCACCTTCCCGGCCGGTACGGACGTCCTCCCGGCGACATCCGTCGACGGCATCGCAGCCGGCCAAAAGCTCGGCATCGGCCTGGGCGGCCAGTATGAGCTCGTCACCGTGACCGAGGTGGGAACGCCCGCCACGCAAACCAATTTGGCCAAGCCGGCAAAAGCAGGAGACAATCAACTCTTCATCGACACGACAGCGGACTTGGTGCCGGGTCAGGAACTCACCATCGATACCGGTGACCGCAAGGAAATCGCCGTCGTCAAGAACGTGCTGGTCTCGGCACGGAAACGCATCCGCCGGTTCGGCGAGCCGACGCCGCCCACCCCGCCCGAACTGGGGCAGGTTGAACTGACCGCCCCGTTGCAGAAGGACCATGCGGAGAGTGTGGACGTGTCGAGTCCCGGAACGGGCATCCGCTTCGAACCCGCCACCCGCTTCGCCCATGAAAGCGGCGATGCCCTGCAGCCGTTCACGGCTGAACCGGAAGGCCTGTATGCCACAGGAAAGCCGGATGTCGGCCTTACCTATCGTTATGCGCTCTCCCCCACCGCCGGGTCCGTCGCCCTGGTCGATCCCGCGGCCGGCGCCATCCTGGATGCCGTCGTGTATGGCTCGCAGCAGAGCAATTCCAGCGCCAACGGGACGATTGCCAGTCCTGAACTGGCCACGTTGGAGGGAGACCAGCAAGGCGGAGGCTGCATTGCGGTCGTACCCCGGGCGTTGTCACCCTTCCAGCTGGCCCGGATGCCCAAGGGCACCGTTCCGCCGCCCGTATGCATCATACGCTGGCCCGACGGAACCGATGCCGATGCGCTCTGCACCGACTTCCGTCCAACAACAGCACCCACGCCGGGAGCGCCGAATCAGGATAACCGCTAGAGGAGGTCTTCGATCTCGTCCTCCAGGTCCTCCGGGGTGACCACAGGCTCGAAACGGGCGACGACGTTGCCCTTGCGGTCCACGAGGAACTTGGTGAAGTTCCACTTGATGTCCGGGTTGGAGGCATAGTCCGGATCGTTCCGGGCGAGCATGCCGTCCATGAACTTACCCCGGTCGCTGTCCCCGAAGCCGGCGAAGGGTTTCTCCGTGTACAGCCACTTGAAGATGGCGTTGGCGTTCTCGCCGTTCACGTCGGACTTCGCCATAAGCGGGAAGGTGACGCCGTGGTTCAGGCGGCAGAACTCCTCGATTTCCGCATTGGTACCGGGTTCCTGGTGACCAAACTGGTCGCAGGGGAAGCCGATGACCACGAAACCCTGGTCCTTGTACTTCTTGTAGAGGGCCTCCAGCCCGTCGTACTGGGGCGTGAAACCGCACTTGGAGGCGGTGTTGACAACGAGCAGGACTTTGCCCTTGTAGTCCTTGAAATTCACTTGTTCACCGGCGTTGGACTCGGCGGTGAAAT
>JAEEGI010027239.1_pt1 | contig 10952 bp, 10 predicted proteins | sample 8958751 | NCBI WGS metagenome assembly JAEEGI01 (sample SAMN16246545, study PRJNA631951) | gut metagenome | biome: gut microbiome; feature: rumen; material: KS-attached | host: Bos | place: Iran: Karaj | collected 2018-10 | reverse complement strand
CGACGGGGGCTTCAAGGCCACATGCAGCGTAACGGTTCTCGGCGAGGACGTCCCTGTCACCGGGATAACCCTGGACAAGAACAGGATCACCCTGGAGGCAGGGGGATCGCAGAAGCTCAAGGCCACGATCATCCCCGACAACGCTAGCCTCAAGGAGGTCGACTGGATGACCAGCGACCCGAGCGTCGCCACGGTCGACCAGGACGGGAACGTGAAAGCGGTATCCCCCGGAAAGGCAACGATAACCGCCGTGTCCGTCGACAAGGCTCTGAAGGCCTACTGCGACGTCACCGTCGAGGAGAAGTCCCAGGAAGGCTCGTCCGGCAACCTCCTCCTGTATGCGGGGATAGGGATAGCCGCCCTCGTAGCCATCCTGGGCGCCGCGCTGTTCCTAAGGGGCAGAAGCAAGTGATAACGCGGCGGGAAGGGAAATCTACCCGACCCGCCCCAAAACCATTTCCTGCTTTTAGATCCACATCATCATCACTATAGTCTTCAGAGATGACCGCGACCGTCTGGCCAGACACGACCGTCTCTTCGGATGCTCTAATCCCGTCGCGAATCCGAAGAGAGCTTATCACTATAGTCCCAGCTGTCTTCGGGTCTCTTAAAGACTAGGGTGATGATCACGAGGTCGATGTAACCTGTATCCTGACAGAGTGCTTCGATCCCTTGGGGCATATCCCACCGTGATGGTGGAACATCATTGCCTGCGGAAGCGCTCCTCGCCCATCTGACGAATGGCCTCCGTGCTCTCGTCCGGATCCTCTGGAAGCCCCGGATCCTGCGATGGCTTGTCCGAGAAGGTTTCCGAGTGCAACCTAGATTGCATTAATTGCTAGGAGAGCGTACCATATATCATGACGCTCGATAATATCAGCGAGATGACGCTCGAGGAATGCGAGAAGAAGCTCGACGAGCTTCTGGATTCCGACGATGCCGAGGACGAGGACATCATTGCCCTGTACACGTCCATGGGCGACAAGGCCAAAGGGGAAGGGGAATTCGAGAAGTCCAAGGAGTACTACATGAACGCCCTGACCGAGACCCTCATGAAGTACGGCGAGTCCAGCGTCGAAGCTGGGGACGCCGCCATGAACGCGGGGAACGGACTGTTCAACATATCGGACTACGAGACCGCCCTCGAATACTACACCAAGGCCCTTGAGACCTTCAAGGAGACGTCTCCCGACGACTGCGACAGGATAACCGTGGCCATGAGGAACATCGGAGACTGTCACTTCTACTCCGAAAATTACGAGGAGGCAGTCGACTGCTTCTCTGCGGCCATGGACTTCCTGAGGACGAAGAAAAGCGAGGACGACCCCGCATTCTACCGTCTCTACAGCGTCATGGCCGAGACCCTCTCGAAGATGGAGAAGTTCGAAGAAGCGCTCGGATACTACCAGAAAGGCTTCGACATAAAGAAGAAGTTCGTCGAGAGCGACATGGACCTCATGGAGGACTACGAGGGCATCGGCAAGTGCTGCGAGAAGCTCGGAAAGAACGAGGAGGGGATCGAGGCCTTCAGCAAGATCATCAAGGCGATCAAGGAGACGATGCCCGAAATGGACTTCCTGGCAAAAGAGTTCCAGAGCCATATCGACGCCATGAAGGAAGCGATTTCCAAGCAGTGAGGATGTTCGTCCGGCCGGGGCTTCGGAGCCTCGGCCCTTTTCACATCAGCCCTTTAGGGCCTTCGCTTCACATCCTGGGTCCGCATCCGTGCCATCCGGGCGTCGGTACGAATCCGTTCCAGCGTCAGAACGAGAGGACCTACGTGTCCTGCCTTAGATAGCTCCAGCTGGAGGGAGACGAACCCCTGCTGGGAGGGGGAGCAGTGCGGCGGACACTTCGATTGGTGCAAGTGGGGCAGGAAGACGTCCTTGTCACAGAAGACAAGCAAAAGGACGAAGAAGAAACGACACGAGGAATTAATAATAATCTGGGGCGGAGATGGATGACGTCCTCGGCGAAGAACGGCTGAGAAGGGTCAGAGCATCAGGGCAGGAATCATGACAGGGCATAAAGTCATCATCTAAGCCCAAACAGTTTTTTCAAACCCTTATTTCCTCCATGCGAATCGTCTGAACCGGAGGGCGTTTTTTCCCGAAGGATTTTGCAGCGATCGGGAAAAGCATCCTGTCCGATGTAATTGACCGAACGGGGGATTGATATTGAGTCGAAATCACAATCACGGAACGCGAAATCGCCAACTGAGGTGACGGAGGAGGGAATCGCCATTGTTATCTCATGAATCGACTGTCGACAAGGCTTTAATACCTATTCTGACATCTTGTCAGTGACATTGTGTCAGAATAGAGGAGGACCGATGCCGAGAAAGACTCAGGAACTGATTGACGCGAGGCGCGGCGAGATCATCGGGGCGTGCGAGGAGCTCTATGTCACGAAGGGCTTCAAGGACATCACGATGGCGGACATCGCCGAGAAGACGACGTTCACGCGCACGTCCATCTACAACTACTTCCAGACGAAGGAGGAGATCTTCCTCGCCCTCCTTCAAAGGGAGTACGACTCCTGGGCCGACGCGATAGACGACGCTGTGGAACGCAGGGAATCGATGTCCGCAGAGGACATAGCCGACTTCCTGGCAAGCTCGCTGGAGGAGAGGAGGCAGATGCTCCGGATACTCTCCATGAACCACTACGACATGGAGGCTGGAAGCCGCATCGGGAACCTGACGGAATTCAAGCGCTCCTACGGGAGGACGCTGGACTCCGTGGGCTCCATGATAAGGAAGTTCTGCGCCGGCCTCTCCGACGAGGACGTGTCCGGATTCGTCTACTCGTTCTTCCCGTTCCTCTACGGTCTCTGCCCTTACACGGAGGTCACTTCCAAGCAGGAGGAGGCCATGGAGGCCGCCGGAATAGGATTCGTCCGCCATACGGTCTACGGCCTCACGTACGGGATGGTCCTCGGACTTCTGACAGCTTATAACAGGAGATGAAAAGATGCCATCGATCACTTTGGATATCGCTCCCCTTACCAAGGAGCAGAAGGCGCAGATAGTAAAGGAGTTCGCGGAATCCGCTTCTAGGATCACCGGGATCGACCAGAAGGCGTTCTACGTGTTCATCAACGAGTTCCCGAGGGACTGCATCGGGGTCGGCGGGACCCTGCTCTCGGACAGGCGATCCGATACCTGATACCATGAACAAGATCGTAGCCGTATTGGCGGTCGTGGCTATCGCGGTTGTTTTGGCGGCAGCGTCAGCCATGATCATGAACAACGGCGGAGACAAGGACGTCCCTCCGAACGACGTCGCCGTCTCCCCCGGGAAGGTCGCCGTGGTCTGCTTCTCCGAGACCGGGAACACCGAGAGGATAGCCAAGGAGATCGCGGAGATCACGGGCGGGGACTTCGTGAAGATCATTCCGAGCGTTCCGTACACCGACGCGGACAGGAACTACAACGACGGCAACAGCCGCGCAAGGCTGGAGCAGAACGATCCTGCCGCGCGTCCGGCGATCGCGAACGACATCGATCTCAGCGGATACTCCACGGTGTTCCTCGGATATCCGATATGGTTCGGCGATTCCCCCAAGATCATGTGGACGTTCGTCGAGACCCACGGGCTCGAGGGGAAGACGGTCGTGCCCTTCTGCACCTCCGGCTCCAGCGGGGTCGGGAGCAGCGACGATCATCTCAAGGCGCTATCCGACGGCGGGACCTGGCTCGACGGGAAGAGGTTCTCCTCTTCGGCTTCCGCTTCTGAGATAAAGAACTGGATCTCCGGGCTGGGGCTGGGGGCGACGGCATGAAGATTGTCGTGTTGATGGGAAGTCCTAACGTCGACGGCTCCACCGCGCTGCTTGTGAGGAATTTCGTGAAGGGCGCGGAGGAGAAGGGGCACGAGTGCGAGGTCCTGGACGTCTGCGAGATGGACGTCAGGCCTTGCAACGGGTGCCTCTGCTGCGGATACGAGGGGCCCTGCCCCATCGGCGACGACGGCGACAGGATACGCTCCGCGATACTTTCCTCGGAGATGCTCGTGTTCGCCTCGCCGCTGTACTACTTCGGGTTCTCGGCGCAGCTGAAGGCGGTCATAGACAGGTTCTGCTCCTACAATTCGAGCATCAACAGGAGGGGCCTCCGCTCCTGCCTGCTCACGGTGGCGTGGAACTCGGACGACTGGACGTTCGAATCGATAGTGTCGCATTACCGCACGCTGGTCAGGTATCTCGGCCTCAGGGACGAGGGGATGGTCCTGGGGGCGGGATGCGGCACCCCGGACATGACCAGGGGAAGCAGGTATCCCGAGGAAGCGTACGAGCTCGGAAGGAGCCTTCGATTCAGGGGGAGATGACATGGAATACATCGAGTTGGGAAGCACAGGGATGAGGGTTTCCCGCCTGTGCCTGGGAGGGATGTCCTTCGGCGAGAGGTCGGAGGACTTCCACCAGTGGACTTTGGATTATGAGTCGTCGAAGAACATGATAGCCTACGCGTACGACGCCGGCATCAACTTCATTGATACTGCCAACGGCTACTCACACGGGTCGAGCGAGAGGTTCATCGGAAGGGCGCTGAAGGAGCTGGGGATTGCCAGGGAGGACGTGATCCTGGCGTCGAAGGTCTACTTCAACGAGGGGAGGCTGAGCCGCGAGGCGATCCTGAGGGAGATAGACGGCACCCTGGAACGCCTGGGGACGGATTACCTCGACCTGTACCAGATACACCGCTTCGACTACGGCACTCCGATCGATGAGACCATGGGGACGCTGAACGGGCTCGTGGAATCCGGAAAGGTGAGGGCGATCGGCGCCTCGGCGATGTACGGCTACCAGTTCCACAACATGCAGGTCTGCGCCGACGAGCACGGGTGGGCCAGGTTCTCCACGATGCAGAACCATTACAATCTCCTCTATAGGGAGGACGAGAGGGAATTGATCCCCATATGCAGGCAGTACGGCGTCTCGCTGATACCGTACAGCCCCCTGGCCAGCGGACACCTGGCGCATCCCGCGTGGGAGACCGGGAGCGAGAGGAGCCTTACGGACAAGACGCGCAAGGACAAGTACGACCGCGCCAAGGAGAACGACATGGAGATCGTCTCCCGCGTCAAGGATATGGCGGACCGCCTCGGAGTGACGATGGCGGAGGTCGCCCTCGCATGGCATTACTCCAAGGGAGTTGCCGCTCCGATAGTGGGTGGGTCCAAGGTCTCGCATCTGGAGGACGCGCTGAGGGCTGTGGAGCTCAGGCTCAAGCCGGAAGACGTGAGGTACCTGGAGGAGCCCTATCGTCCGCACGAGGTCGTGGGGGCGCTGCCCGCTCCTGAATGATGGGGCAGGCATCTGCAATCGTCGAGAGTTGTAGAATTATAAGGGGTTTGGAATCGAATCGAGTGACTAGCGCAGGATTCGATCTCAAGAGATGTTGATGTGAACCCTGTTGTCCACCAGCTCTATCGTCAGGACGGATCCAGGTCCGAGATATCCGGTGGCGTTCCCATGCTTCATCTCTCCCCTGGAGCCTCCGATGGAATATCTCCAGCGTATGGTGGCTTCGATGGAATGCTCTCCCGAATACAGATCTATCTCGCGCGTTCTGCCGTTGATGCCCTCCATGACCTTCTTCCCATCTATTGTCACATTGAAATAATCCACCCATCTCCCATCAGATTCTTCATCCGGACCTATTATCGTCACCTTGTATCTAGAGCAGAAGGCGGTCAGTTCTAAAGATTAATTAAGATCCCCATTCGTCGTCAATGCTCAGATGCTGAAACGAAGGCCCGAGCTCCTCATCCGTTGACCGGCGAATATGCGAGGACCTCCGGGGGCATCCTCTCCTCCATCTTCCAGACTATGCTTATCGGCTTGCTCCCTTCATGTGACACGTGACTCCCTTTTCCGAGGAATATGAAAGGCATCGACTGCCCGTCGGCAGTCTTGTTCTCCCTTACGAACAGGAGGGCGCGATAGGACGAGTCTCCGGATATGTATCTCTTTCCCGTCGGGGAATCGATGGATGTCGTGCTTTGGCTCTGCCAGTGGAACAGGCTCTCGTCAATGGCGTAGTCCTCGTACATGGTTGTCGGAGAGAAATCGCTCTCGGACTTGTTCAGGTTGATCATGAACACGTCGGTGTTCTTGTCGATGTTGAGGACGCCTTCGCGGAAAGGATACTTGTATTCGAAGGTGGTCTTTCCGATTGCCGCCAAGACCTGGTTCCGGTGGTACTGGCAATGCAGGCGCAGGGCGCAATCGGCTTCTAAGACCGCCTTTCCTACGTGCCTTACGCCTTTGGCGCACGATGAGAGCACCGACCTCATCTCGTCCACGTATCCGCTCTTGGAGAGGATGGACGTCATGAAGTCTTCGATGCGGGAGAACCCTTCTTTGGGGCCGCAGTTGTCGTAAAACGTGTAGTATAGCATGTTGGCGAACAGTTTTCCAAGGCCGTCCGTGACGCCTGCACCAGTGGCTATCGCCTTCTCGATCCATTCTATCCATTCCATGCTGTCGGCTGTGGAAAGTCTCGAGAATCCTTTAGAGAACAGCCTCTCGTCCTTCGGATCGACCACCTTTCCGTTCGCCTCGGCGCAGAGGCCGGTGTACGTCACCTTGTTCTTGTAGATGTCGTTCAGTCCGATATCGTTCTCCTCAAGGAAGCTTTCCAGATCCGGTGCTGCCCCATTTGCCCTGATGTTGTCCCTAATTCTTTCCAGGAGGCGTCTCTTCCCCGAGAGAGCCCTCCCTTTGATACTATTGACTATACGTTCTCTGGCAATTTCTTCGAGTTTGATGCTGCAACCGTTGGGAAGGCCGCAGAACCCGTTCTCCAGCTGCGCCATGACTGAGACCTTGTTCAGGGACGTGAGATATCTCAGCTTGCGCTCATACATGGTGTAACGCTTGTCGAATTGTCCTACGAAATCCAGTACGGTCAGCTCGCTCTTCCCCTCGGATTTTCTCAAGCCACGCCCAAGCTGCTGGACGAATACCGTCATGCTGTCAGTGGGACGAAGGAATAGGACGGTGTTGACCTCAGGGATATCCACGCCTTCGTTATACAAATCGACAGTAAAGATGAACCTAATCTTCCCGCTTCTTAAAGCGGACGGGGCATTGTCCCTGCTGTCGTAATCCGACAGGGAGGAAAGGGCCATCGAAGGGATTCCAGTCTCGTTAAACTTCTTTGACATGTATTCTGCATGGGCTATGGAGACGCAGAATCCCAACCCTTTGATCGAATCGATGTCCGGCTGATACTCCTGCAGCCTGTCAATTACGACGTTCACCCTCTCGTCACCCTTAGTGGTGTATAACGTCTCCAGATCCTCTACTGAGAACTTCCCTCTCTCGAATCTCACTCCCTCGAGGCTAGCGGGGTCGGTGACGGCGAAGTATTGGAACGGGACCAGGAGCTCCCTGTTTATTGCCTCGGGAAGCCTGATCTCGCTGGCGATCCTTCCGTTGAAGTACTTCAGGATGTCCTCTCCGTCCATCCTCTCAGGGGTGGCCGTCAAACCCAGCATTATTATAGGTTTCAGAGACAGGAGTTCCTGGTAGCTCTCGGCTGCGGCGTGGTGGGTCTCGTCGACCACTATGTAGTCGTAATAATTCTATTCGATGCTGTCGATTACCCTTCTAGATCCGAAGGATGCGATGGTCATGAACACGTGGCCCATGTCATCAGGTTCATGATTGCCGTCGCACAGACATCCGAAATTGTAGTCGCCTAGGATTGCACGGAAGGTCTCCAGGCTCTTTTTGAGGATGTCGGACCTGTGCGCCACATAGAGCAGCCTATCCCTCTCCGCATACGACCTGAACCTCCTGTAGTCGAACGCGGACACGACCGTCTTCCCGGTTCCCGTGGCAGCAACGACGAGATTGCGGTAGGATCCGAAAACGTCGCGCTCCGTCTCGAGGTCGTCCAAGATCTCCTGTTGAAACAGATAAGGACGGATGTCGAACCTCACTTTTCCAGTCTTGGATCCTCTAGAGCCTTCTTTGTTGAGCGCGATCTTTAATTTTTCACGATCTTCGCCATGTGTGTAGAGCTCGAAATCCGGGGAGGACCAATACGTGTCGAAAGCGGTTTTCATGACAGACAACACCTGGGGAGCGTCCTGCTCGGTGAGTTTGACGTTCCATTCGGTCCCATCGCTGATTGCTGCATTAGAGAGGTTGGAGGAGCCGATGAATGCTGTGTCGAATCCGTTCCTGCGCTTGAAAATGTATGATTTTGCATGGAGGCGGGTGGTGTTGGAATCATATGATATCCTTATTTCGGCGTTCTTCATGGAAGAAAGGCGTTCTATGGCCTCCAGATCGGTGACGCCGATATACGTGGTGGTAATGACCCTCAGTTTTCCTCCCCCGGCGGTCATCTTCTCCAAAGAGTCCTGTATTAGCCTTAAACCGGAGTATTTTATGAATGAAACGAGAAGGTCGACCTCATCGGAAGTTTCTATCTCCCTGCAAAGCTCCTCGTAGATCGGGAGGTCCCTTCTTCCTCCGGTGAACAGCGTGCTTACGGATATCGATGTGTTGGGACGACGATATTTGGCGTCCATCTTGTTCCAGATTGCGAGCAGCCTCTCTCCGCTTTCCCCTATCCTCCAATCTAGGATGTTCTTATCGTCGGATAGCTCGCTCAGAAGGCTTAAAACGCGATTGCAGGCATCAATCTCCATTTTGAGGGCATACGAGTCGTCATCGTCTGCGGCTGCGGATGCCAAGGCTTTGTCGCGGATTATGGCAAGGCCGTTTTTGAGTACCTTTTGCAAGTAACGGGACAGCACATCGTCGCTGATTTCACCTGGGATCGGTTCGCGGTCGACTGACAGGCCTTGGTTCAGGTTCCTCAACGACATCTCCATGGCATTGCTGATTATGCTCTCATAAATCCCTGGAACGAGATCCATAGACAATGGATAGAAACGTTGCAGCTAAATCGGTTTCGATCAAATATATGAATATGCCTCTTTTTCAGTTAAACATTTTAACCATCAATCGCCGTTTATCTGGTGCTGATGGTGGTTTGGAATCAGAGGCCTTTCAGAATGAATCGTACTAGTGATAAGCTTATGTTACTCAAGTATGAACATTTTGTTTGACAATTAGTACGTATTTCATTAAAGTGATGAATACCATGGGGGAGGTTTTGAGTGGAAAAAATGGCAATCTTAGATAGGATGAATGAGTTAGCTGAAAGAATCCATTATGTTCCAGACGATATAGCTTATTTGTCCAAATCCATGTGCGTGAACGCTTTAAACAACGGCAATACTTCTAAAAAGGAGTATTTCAATGGTTCGCTATCCACTCTTGGCGATACTTTTTTGAAATTAGTTTTGACAGAAAAGCTATAAACGCTCAATTTGGAAATTCAGCATTTTGCATACAATGATGAATACTTTTTCGATGAAGCACCGAAACATCAGCAGGTGCCCAACCCAGGACATGATCTGTATATCGAAGCAATAGTCGGAGCGATTTATCTCGACCGGGGTCTCGAATATTGTAGGCTGTGGATCAATTTCGAATTAGTTCCCGACATGAATTGTAAATGATTAGAATTTAATTGCATTCGTTTTAGCGACTGTTGTAGGAAATAGAACGTCCAGGTCCCGATGGTCCATAGCCTGTGTATGAATGGACGAAAAAACCACATAGCAAAATAGTCGTCCGTCTGAATGGCAACCGTCATGTCGTCCGGAAGAAGAGAATCCATAATGATGTTCTGCGCCTCGCCGTTCAGCAGAGTCTATCTCGCTCCAATCGAGCATTATGGTCCGGATGCCGTCCACGTCTTCATCAGCGACCGCGATGACCCGATGTCCTCCGTCGAGAGGGAGGCGTACGAGTCCTCCAAGGGGGAGATCCTGTGCGCGGACATCGTGGAGCACCGTATGAACACGTCGGACTACAACAGCGTCCTCGGGGAGATAATCGAGACCGTCACGGGCCTTCGCAGGAGATACGGTGACGATCTGGACATCTTCATCAACATCTCATCGGGAACGCCGGAGTTCGCCGCCGCAGGCATGTTCGCATCCATGCTGCCGCTTTCGGTCACATCGTTCAGGACGGATGTCTCATCTTCCAAGACGACGGAGGAACTTACAAGGATCGTCAGGGATCTGGACGGCTCGCTGGACGTTTCCGAACCCGAGAAGGTCACCGGTCTGAAGAACGACAGGCCGGAGGACGAGATGATAGAGTTCCTCACGATCGTCAACGACCTTCTCAGGAATACAAGATACGTCAAATATCGCAGCATCATCGAGAGGCTGAAGGATGCGGACGCATGGTCCTACGATCCCGGCAGGAAGATCGGATACGGGAGGACGTCGCTGGAGGAGAGGGAGGAGCGCTATCTCAAGAGGCATTATATTTCGGTCGCCTTGGAGAACGGGTGGCTGGAGAAGTCCTCACCTAACGTGATGAGACTGACCGATTCCGGCAGGGCTTACATCTCGGTGTACGGAGCGGAGCCGGATATCGAGGAGATGGCCGATACCCGCGTCTTATGCAGCATGCCGATGCGTAATGAAGGATTCAACGACGAATGTCCGAGAGAAACCATAGTCGAACCCTGCATGGAGGACGTCATGCCGTGGAAATCCAGCACCGTCACCTACGGATACGGCAGGAAGAGGCACACCTTCACGATCGGCATGGACCAACATAGGTAACATCCTGGACATCTCCAACTTCTTCAGATTGATAATGTTCCCCGGTCATGGACGATCGAGGAACATGACAAAGAAACTCACAGAGATGGTGTTCATCCTCGACAGGAGCGGATCCATGTCCGGTCTTGAGAATGATACGATAGGCGGATTCAATTCGATGATCAAGAAGCAGAAGAAGGAGGGGGATGCGATAGTATCCACAGTGCTCTTCAGCAATGATATCGAGATCCTGCATGACAGGGTGGAGCTGAAGGACGTCAAGAAGCTGACCGGCAGGGA
>JAEEGI010027236.1_pt1 | contig 10952 bp, 9 predicted proteins | sample 8958751 | NCBI WGS metagenome assembly JAEEGI01 (sample SAMN16246545, study PRJNA631951) | gut metagenome | biome: gut microbiome; feature: rumen; material: KS-attached | host: Bos | place: Iran: Karaj | collected 2018-10 | reverse complement strand
CCCAATTTCTTCCCACTGTCTAAAAGCGTGAAGGTCCTCAATTTGGATATTAATTTTGAAGAGATGTGGCATCGCTCTTTTCTAAAGCGCTTGTGCCTTTATATTCCCAAAGAAAAGCGATTTAAGAAAAGATTGGCAGAAGAACTATATCGAATAAAACCAGATATAACCATTAGCCTGTTACGTCGTGAAATTAATTTTTTGACGGATATTCACGATGGTAGCAAAAAGATAGGTGAAATACATATCAACAGGGCTCATTACCGTAATTTTACCCCCAATAGGAGTAATCCTTTCAAGGCCATTTTTGCCAGTTATTGGAAGCATGGCTTGGTAGAGAAACTGAAACGCTTGGATCGTTTTGTTGTTTTGACAGAATATGATCGTCAGGCATGGCAGGAAATTCCTCGTGTAGACGTGATTCCCAATCCGTTACCATTTTATCCTGATCAGATTCCTGCAGTTCGGCGTCAGCAAATTATTGCTGTTGGACGGTATTTTGATGAAAAGGGTTACGATATGTTGTTGAAGGCATGGGCAATTGTAGAGAGAGCCTGTGATGATTGGGAGTTGGATATATACGGTGATGGAAACAAACCCTATTATGAGAAGATTGCAGCATCATTAAACTTGGATAAGAAACGATGTAGGTTGAATGATAGTATCTCCGATGTTCAAAAAGAATACCTGAATAGTTCTCTTTTTGTGTGTACATCCCGTTTCGAAGGTTTTGGCATGGGTATTGTGGAGGCAATGGCCTGCGGTTTGCCTGTCGTAGCCTTTGACTGTCTATGGGGCCCTCGCTCTATTATAACAGATGGTGAAGACGGGCTTTTGGTTGAGAATGGCCATATAGAAAAGATGGCCGAGACCATTCTGTCATTGATCAATCATCCTGAACGGATTTCTGAAATGGGCATGAATGCCAGAAGGAATGTTCAGCGTTTTAATATTGATGCCGTCGCCAAAAAGTGGAAACGTTTGTTTGATAGTTTATGAAAGATCTTTATGAAGTAACCATCGGCATTCCTGTATATCGATCTGTTGATTATATTCAGGATACGATGAATTCTGCTCTGAATCAGTCTTTTTCAGATATCGAATTCTTGATCGTGGATGATTGTGGTAATGATGGGACCATGGATGTCATTTATCATTTTCAGGCAAACCATCCTCGTGGCAAAGATATCCGCATTTTGATAAATGAAAAGAATAAAGGTGCCAGTTGTAGCCGAAATCGCATCATTGATGAAGCCAAAGGCCGTTTCCTTTATTTCATGGATTCTGATGATACGATAGAATCGAACACAATACAGCTGTTATATGATGCAATCATACAGCACCACGTGCAAGTGGCTTATGGCTCTTATGAGATAATAGATGGTATCGGGAATTCTCCAATTGAAAAATATCAGAAAGATGCTTTGGTATTGAGAGGAGAAGATGAATTGGCGATGTATGCATTTAAGAATAATCACATCTTTCACGTGTCAGCATGCAATCATTTGATAAATTTGGAATTTTTGCGGCAATCCGATGTGAGATTCATTGATGCCTCATATTGGGAGGATATGGTATATACAACAGAGTTGGTAACGAAGATAGAGAGTGCGGTTTTGTTACCTGATATAACCTATCATTATTTGCGCCGTCAAGATTCTCTTTCCCATTATCAAGGCCGTATTAATTATGAGAAATCTGAAATATTAAAGAACGCCTCCATACTAAAACGACTTAAGAATAAATGTATAGCATTACGAGGGAAGTCATATTTGCCTTACCATTGTTATAATTTGGAGATGAATAGTTTCTATATGGTATGTCATATTATTCAAAAGAATGATAGGATTGTACCCAACTTTACTTATGGTGAAATGCGTATGATACTTCAACACCCTATGACATTGAAGGATATTCTTTTGTTTCAGGAAAGGATAGTTCCTAATCTCTTATTTAGTCTTATTGGTCATCTGCCTATTTTTTTGTTTATTCCATTCATCCGGCTAATAGGTAAGTTAAAAAAAGCAATATAAGCTGTTTTTATCAACAAAAATAATAGCTATGTTAAATTTCTTTCGTAAATTTGCCGAAAAATGATATCATAGACAAGGATGGCTAAGAAAATATTGTATATTTATGGAGGGCTATATACCCCTAATGGTATGAGTGCTATAATTAGTCAGAAGATTAATTATTTGGCCGAAAATACAGATTATGACATGTATATTGTCCTAACGGAGCATCCAGAAAAAAAGATGTTTTATCAATTGTCAGATAAAGTTCATCGAAAAGATATCGTGCTGAATTTTGATGATTTGGATACGATGCCATTGTTCAAGAAGATGATCTATTATTGGATAAAACAGAGGAAATACAAGCGGATGTTAACACAATATTTAATGGAATTGCGTCCTGATATAACAGTATCTATAACACGCCGTGAAATTAATTTCCTTACAAAGATTAAAGATGGGAGTAAGAAAATTGCAGAAATACATTTCGCTCGAACGTATTATAGGCAATTAAATTTGAGCTTTTTACCGAAAAGAGTAAATAAGTGGATTAGTAAGATATGGATGAATAATCTTATTCGTAGTTTAAAACAATTAGATCGATTTATTGTTTTAACGAATGAGGATAAGCAGAATTGGACAGAGTTGGACAATGTGAGTGTTATTCCCAATTTCGTCACTTCCGTTTCAATGGACAAATCTGATTGTAATATGAAACGTGTTATTGCTGTGGGGCGCTATTCATGGCAGAAGGGTTTTGATATGCTTATAAGTGCATGGCAAATAGTCTATCAATCTCATCCAGAATGGCTATTGGATATTTATGGTGATGGCGATTCTGATACTTATCAAACAATTGCTGATAATTTAGGCTTATCATCAGTTATTCACTGTAATCATGCAATACGAGATATTTATCACGAATATGTTAAATCAAGCATATTTGTATTATGTTCTAGGTTTGAAGGACTTCCATTAGTGTTAATAGAAGCGATGGGCGCCGGTATTCCTGTTGTTGCTTTTTCGTGTCCTTGTGGTCCACGAGATCTGATCCGAAACGGTTATAATGGATTATTAGTAGAGAATGGCAATGTTAATGAATTAGCAGATAAGATTATCACTCTTATTGAAAATGAAGATTTGCGGTATCATATGGGTATGAATGCTGTTCCTTCCACAGCACTCTATACAAGGGATAAAGTTATGCTGCAGTGGATAAAACTATTTGATGAATTGTAGATATTTTGCAGAAAAATAAGCTTATGAAACTCCTATACGTTTATACAGCACTTACAACAAAAGGAGGAACTGATCGAGTTCTCTCAAGTAAGGCGAATTGGTTGGCTGCACATGGATATGATGTGTTAATAGTAACAGATTCACAAATCGGAAGAAAACCAGCATTCCCTTTGTCATCTAAGGTGAGATTGCATGATTTGGCAATTGATTTTGGAAAAGAGTATGGCCATAACTTTATGATAAGAATGTTGATCTATTATAGGTTAATGTTTCAGTATCGTAAAAAATTGGCAGACGTCATCCGTTGTGAAAATCCAGACATCATTATTTCCACTTTAGGACGAGACATTAGTTTTATTCATAAGATAAAGGGGCATAGTAAGTGTATCGGTGAGGCTCATACAACAAGATATTTTATTAGAAATTTTCATTTGTTGGAGAAAAAGAATTTTTTCTTTAAATATCTGACCATATTCTTTCGATGGAGAATGGATTGTGATGTTGACAAACTTGATGCTTTGGTGGTTTTGTCCGAGGAACATCGCACAGACTGGAAATGTCATGTTCCAATATTTGTTATACCCAATTCTCTTTCATTCTATCCAAAGGAAGTTAGTCGTCGCCCAAATCGTAAGGTTATCATGGTGGGCCGCTATAACGATGCCAAAGGTTATGATCTTCTAATTCCTGCCTGGGAAATTGTCCATCAGCGTCATCCTGATTGGATATTAGATGTCTATGGCTCAGGTGAACTGCGTGATCAGGTAATAGAATTGATTCGTGAGAAACATCTAGAAAGTTCTGTCATGATGCATGATCCCGTAGACAATATTATGGAGAAATATCTGGATAGCTCGATATGTGTATTAAGCTCACGATACGAAGGTTTCTCCTTGGTTATTCTGGAAGCAATGTCCTGTGGCGTTCCTGTTGTATCATTTGATTGTCCACATGGCCCTCGTAATATTATTAAGAATGGAGATGATGGCATCTTGATAGAGCCTCTTAATTATCTGGCATTAGCAGATGGTATATGTAAGTTGATAGAAGATGAAGCCCTGCGAAAACAGTTTGGGACTAATGCTCGGAAAAATGTATTACGTTTCTCCCAAGATTCAATAATGGAACAATGGGAAAATCTGTTTCAGAAACTTGTTAATGATAGGACTAATGAGTAGATTTTTTGATTTTATTAAAGCTACAAAATACAATATAGGTTTTGTAGATGGAAGTTTGGAGTCTGTTATTCATGGTGAGCCAATCAAAGTGAATTGGATGAAGCATCCCTATAAGGACAGGTGGTTTGCCGATCCTTTTATATTGGATATTACTGATAATGATTTCATTGTGTTAGTTGAAGAGTGGTATGACCCTATTCAAAGAGGACGGATTACTAAACTAATCGTTGATAGGAATACTTTTGAGTTGAAGGGTATGAAAGTGATGCTTGATGAAGGCTCTCATCTGAGTTTCCCTGCAATCACAAGGATGGATAATGAGATTTATATACAGCCGGAAAGCAGTGCGACCGACCAATTGGTGGAGTATAAATATCATCCTGAAACTGATAGTCTTGAGAAGTGTTCAATTATATCAGACCAACCATTAACCGATTCTGTTAGAACAACATTTTTTGGTGAGGATCTTCTTTTCTCCACTAAGTTGCCTGATGCCAATGGAAAGGAATTGGGAATTTATTTATGGGACGAAGTTCAAAATAAGTATTGTATAAGAGAACGATATCATTTTAGTGAGAATATCTCTAGAATGGCGGGTAACTTTTTTACTTGTAATGGGAGAATCTATAGACCTGCGCAAGTCTGTATTAAATCATACGGTGATGCAGTGTCTTTACAAGAAGTGAGTAATGAGAATGGAAAATGGGACTTCAAAGAAATTCGAAGGGTTTACTCCCCGTCTAAAGATTTCGATTTGGGCTTTCATACATTTAATGAATATAAAGGTGTGGTTGTCGTGGATGGTCTTGGATATCGTATGCCAAGATTAAGTCGTTTTCTCAGAGGTATTAAAAATATGGTTAAAAATAAGAGAATGGTATGACTGCATGGCATGATAAATACTTAAGTATATACGGTAAACCTTTCAGTGAAGTTCCTCAAGAAGTTATTGATGAGACTAGGACACGTTTGGCAGCTCTCCAGTCTAATGAGCCTTTGGCAAGTATTGTTGTCATTGGCTACAATGAAGAAACTCATTTACAAGCTTGTCTATGGGCAATTAGTGAGATAAAATGTAAATATCCCGTGGAGATTGTTGGTGTTGACAACGACTCGAAAGACCGTACAGCAGAAATATTTGAGAAGTCTGGCATCCCATATTATACAGAGTATCAACATTCCTGTGGTTATGCACGTCGCTGTGGTTTACAACATTCCCGGGGTAAATTTTATTTTGATGTCGATAGCGATACTCTTTATCCTCCCTTGTATTACGAACTGATGCTAGATCAGTTGTTGAAGCCTGGCGTTGTGGCAGTTTCTGCCACATGGAGTTATTTCCCTGATGCTAATCATTCTAAGCTCGGTCTGAAGATGTTTGAACTATGCCGGGATTTGTTTCTTTGGATTCAACATTTCAAGCGTCCAGAGCTCAGTGTTCGTGGTTTGGTTTTTGCCTATAATGCAGAGTTAGGCAAGAAAGAGGAATATCGAGTCGATATTATTCGTGGCGAAGATGGCTCTATGGCTCTGTCATTGAAGAAATATGGTAAGATTAAGTTTGTCAGAGACCGTCGCTGCCGTGCGATAACAGGTTATGGCACAATTGGAAATCAATCTATGTGGCAGAGCTTCTTGGACCATGTGAAGATTCAGAGTAAAGGCATTACTCGTATTTTTTATAAGACGGATCATTATATTGATTCTGATGACAATTTGGTAAAGAATAAGTAGGAAGGTTATGGTGTCCATATCTATTATCATACCTGTATATAATGTTGAAGCATATATTCGACGGTGTCTTGAGTCCGTGATGACACAAGATTTCGTTGATGCGGTTATTGAGTGTATATTGATAGATGATTGTACGCCAGATGGAAGTATGACTATTGTAGAAGAAATGGTTACTAATTATGATGGACCTATTTCTTTCGCATTATTGAGACATGAAGAAAATCGTGGATTGTCCGCAGCCCGGAACACGGGTATTCAGCATGCTAAGGGCGATTATGTTTTCTTTATGGATTCCGATGATTATATTTTGCCCCATAGTTTCCAACATTTCTTAGATGTTCAGTCTAAATACGAAGATGTTGATATTTTGATAGGAAATGTCAAAAACTGCAAATCAAATAATAATATGATCAATGATGTTCATGATATTTGTCTTATGACGGATCGGGATTTGTTTTTTCAGCGCATGCTACAACATAAGATATATCTGTATGCATGGAACAAGTTGATTAAACGAGATATACTGATACATCATCATGTTTTCTTTGAAGAAGGCATTCTTTATGAAGATCAGTGTTGGTCTTATCTGTTGTTTTCGAAAGTTTCATCTATATTGTTGTTATCTCAAGTAACGTATGTTTATGAATATAATCCCAATTCCATTGTCCATACGACTTTTACTATAGGAAATGCGGATAAGGCAGTATGGAGTTATACAGTTAGTACAACTATTATGTTGGATAATCCTCCCAGCCTTGCGTCATTTACAAAGAATCTAACTGTGGATTATCTTCTTTTTATGGCAAGTTTCTTGATGAATGGTGTGGATGTACTTTCACGTTTCAAGATTTCAGATGATATTGCTCACGATTTTCTTTTGGTTCGGGCTCGTCTTTTAAGTCGCTCTCTAAAGTATGGTAGAGTGATGTTGGCTTGTTTCTTTTTATTGCTGTTTTCTCCGTTAAGTCATATACAAAAATCTCGGTTCTTCCGTCATCATTATTATGATTTAGAGGCTGTTGTTAATAAGATGTGCCATTTGACGGATTTTATTCATCGTAACTAATGATTGTCATCTATGAAGTTGATATATGTAGTACGATCGCTTCATCCTGTAGGAGGTATTGAGCGCACTTTAACGGATAAGGCAAACTGGTTGGTATCGCATGGGCACGAGGTTTTGTTCGTTATGTATAAGCAGGGTGGGGACAAAGTGGCTTTCCATCTGGATAGCCGTGTTCAATTGGTAGATTTGAAATGCTCTATTTATTCCTTATTTAAGTATCCCCTTTATACTCGTTTGTTTAAGTATTTCAGTCTGAGCCGTATGTTTCAAGAACGCTTCAGAGAAGTGATTAATGATTTTAAACCTGATACCATTTCCGTTGCTATTCCAAATGCCGAGGAATTTGTATGGGAAGTGGTAAGAGTCGCTCGGAATATGAGGGTTGTGATAGAATCTCACGTCGCTTATGAGTATTTGTCTTATGGCAGATCTAAAACAGATTTTTTTCTTTATCTTTTTCATTCGCCGTCTAAGGCTATACGCCATTCAGATGCATTGATAGTCCTTACTAAGAGTGATGCCGATACTTGGAAGCGAAAAGGGGTGCAAAAGGTCTTAGTAGTCCCCAATCCGGTATCTTTTTATGTTGATGATGTCGATCATATCGAAAAAGATGAAAAGCGCATCATTTCTGTAGGTCGTCTTGTCTGTCAGAAGCGTTTTGATCGCTTGATAGATGCTTTTGCTCTTATTGCCAACCATTATCCAGGATGGCATATTGATATCTTTGGAGAAGGTGAACAGCGACATGTATTGGAACAAAGGATATTGGAGAAGCAATTATCTGGCCGTATTAATATATATGATTATACGTCTGATGTGATGTCTGAATATTTGAAGAGCCAGTTCTTTGTTCTTAGTAGTGATTATGAAGGGTTTGGCTTGGTTATAGTTGAGGCAATGGCTTGTGGCTTGCCTGTTATTTCTACGGATTGTCCTCATGGACCATCAGATCTTATCGATAATGGAGTGACTGGATTGTTGGCTAGTTTAGAAGTAAAAGACCTTGCTGATCGGATGGAGTGGATGATTAGTCATCAGGAGGAACGTAGAATGATGGGTGTGAAAGCTCATGCAGCAGCAGCGGCTTATCGGAAAGAAGTTATTATGAAAAAATGGGTATCTGCTTATAAACCGGAGTCGATATGAGGGTATTGTATGTTTTTCGGTCTTTAGCCGTATGGGGAGGGATAGAGCGTGTATTAGTCGATAAGATGAACAGTCTCGTTTCTATGTATGGCTATGAGGTATATATGTTAACAACATGTCAAGGTAATCATCCTATTCCATATCAGTTAGATAATGCTGTCCATTTGGCAGATTTGGGTATACAATTTCATCTACAATACCAATATCGGGGATTAAAAAAAATGTGGGATGGATGGAGTCGGACAAAACGTTTTGAAAGATTATTATCGGAACGAATAAAAGAGATACACCCAGATGTGATTATTTGTACCACAGCAGATCCTGTTTTTTCAATTACTAAAGTAAAGGGCGAGATTCCTTTGATCGTAGAATCACATTCAATTTGTGCACGGACAATAGGTGTAAAAGGGTTACGTCAGCGGTATGCCGCCCGAGTTCTGCTGAAAGGTTTAAAGAAAGTAGCTTGCCTGGTGGCATTGTCTGAAGGTGATGCAAACGAATGGAGAAAACTGGGTATTCCCGTTCAAGTCATACCGAATATTGTCCATTTGAATGATGGGAGTTTTTCTTCTTTGGATCAGAAGCATGTCATTTTTGTCGGTCGCTTAGATTATCAGAAACGACCTATGTTAATGATTCAGATTTGGAAAGAATTGTTTCCAAGACATCAAGATTGGCATTTGGATATTTATGGAGAAGGCGAACAGAAGCAGGCTTTGCAGAGTGTCATTGATTCTCAAAATGTTAATATTCATCTCCATGAACCAACGAGTCAGATTTTCGAGGTTTATCGCAATAGCTCTATTCTTGTTGTGACTTCGTTATATGAGCCTTTTGGCCTAGTCATACCAGAAGCGATGAGTTGTGGACTGCCTGTCGTATCCTTTGATAGTCCATACGGTCCCTCTTCTATTGTTAACGATGGCAAAGATGGGCTTTTGGTTGAGAATGATAATAATGCTTTATTCACAAAGCAATTAGAGAAGCTGATGGATGATGCATCGTTAAGATTTCAAATGGGAGCCTGTGCCGTAGAATCGTCTAAACATTTCATAGCACAACACATTATGCCGAAATGGAAGGACTTATTTGATCATTATACTTCTGCAAAATGTTAATTTGTCGTGAGTTCAAACTGATAGCACCAGTTGGGCGTGTGCTGTGAATCGCGGAGATTCCCTCTTGGACCATGTAGACGACCCGATTTCATGCGCTCTCCGTTGACCGCATAGCGGACTTTACAATCCTGTGGGGTTTTTGAGCATGAAAGTCTGATAGTGTCACCTTCTATCTTAACTGATGATATGATATTCTCATTGTTCTTGGATATAACGCTGAATCCATAATGATCAATCGGCATTACTGAAACCGTATCAATAACCATCGGCGGACAAGGTACATTCATATGTATGAGAATATCATTCTTTTCAGTAGTAATAGAGCGTGGTATTAATCCATAAACTTTATGTCCTCTCTTGATGATATTCATGACGGCAATGGCATCAAGTTTTCCGATGGTTTGTTGACCAATGGCATCAATGTGTAATTTCTCGTTTACAAAAGTATATGGATAAGTTGGTCCGCTTGCCCAAAATAAAGAATCCTCATTGAGGAGATCTACAATAGCTTGGGCGGTTCTCATTTCGATGCATTCAAAACTGTTGGCATCAAAGTTTTCAGCCCTAGTCAGTACATTTGATTGATAGCATATCATATGGATATCCACTTTTTGCTTCGTTATCGCTTTAATGTCCTTGTTAACGTCTGTGTAGAATTGTTTAAGGCGTTTCTTGTAATCGTAATTTGTATATTCGATGATGTCTGATTCTCCTTGCATCCAGCATAGAGCTGGGACATAAAAGTCCCATCCTCTTTTTTTTGATTCTTCAAAAGCATATTTGATTTCATATAGAAATTTATAGTAGATAGGGTTGGGCTTATTGATACTGTCAATGCAAGACATGCCTTTCCCCCCAGTGAAAATACATATCATCGTATCTTTTCCTAATTGAGAAGCAAGTGCTTCTGCCATATTATATAGAGACAATTCAAAAGATCTTCTACGATAACGTAGAAATTTCTTGAGTCTTTGCTTCTTGACACTGTCATCTATGAATCCAAATCCATAATCCAGACATTCTGTGACGATTCTTCCGTCATATTTGATTTTGAGGGAGTCGAAATCTGTAATTCTATTAGCTTCTTCCCCTAAAGCCAAACTTTGTCCATAAACAGGAATACAGATGACTGTTTTGTGACCTTCAAGTGTACAACGGTCATTGACATAGGCTGCTATCAAATATATAGCGAAACATACAATCAGGATGCCTAAGGCTATCAGAATTTTACGAAAATGCTTCACAATCTTAATTCTTAATTATTCTATGTTAATCTGTGTAATCTGTGGCTTCAGATCGTTACATACTTTTTGGGAGAAGATGGTGGCACCTTCCCTGTTTAGGTGTCCATAGTCATAGAACAATTCGGCATGTCCCATGAACTGCGGGTCACGGAAATAGTCGAAGAAGGGAATGGCGTATCTCTTGGCCAGATCACGAGGCACCTTAAACACAT
>JAEEGI010027232.1_pt1 | contig 10953 bp, 10 predicted proteins | sample 8958751 | NCBI WGS metagenome assembly JAEEGI01 (sample SAMN16246545, study PRJNA631951) | gut metagenome | biome: gut microbiome; feature: rumen; material: KS-attached | host: Bos | place: Iran: Karaj | collected 2018-10 | reverse complement strand
TCGTGCCGTCAGCCGTGACGAGGCGGCGGTCATGCTCGTGGACAGCAATCTTCACCGAGAGAGGATACTGCCGTCGGAGAAGGCGTTTGCTTATAAGTTGAAATATGAAGCTTTGAAATCACAAGGAAAACGCTCCGACCTAACTTCGTCGCAAGTTGCGACAAAGTTAGATACCGCCGCTGAAGTCGGCAGTGAATCGGGCGAAAGCCGTGATACCGTTTACCGCTATATCCGTCTTACCAATTTGATACCTGAACTGCTTGATATGATGGATGAAGGAAAGATCGCCTTTTCAGTAGGTGTTGAACTGTCTTTTCTTGACGAGAAACATCAGTACGACGTATTGGAGTCTATGAGAATGAATGACTGCACTCCTTCCTATTCTCAGGCGGTCCGTATGCACAAAGCGGCAAGAGCGGAAAGCATAAACCCCGATGAGATCCAAGAGATACTGCAGGAAGAGAAAGCAAATCAAAAGATGACCGTCAAGATCCCGTTTGAGCGTATCAGAAAGATCGTTCCTTTTGAATTTGATTCAAAGGAAGCGGAGGACTACGTTGTGAAAGCTCTAGAGTATTATCACAGGTTTTTGATCAAACAAAGAGAAAGAGAAAATGAAAGGTAAGGAGGTGTGGTGTTGATTATGACTGAAGAAGATAAGAATATGATGCAGTTTATCGGAACAAAGGAGATCGCCGAACTTATGGGCTGTTCGGTTCCGGTGGCAAGACAGATAATGAGAAGAAAGGACTTTCCTCTTGTTATGTGCGGTAAAAATCTCAAGGTAATGAAATCTGAATTTATCAAGTGGGCGTCGGTAAGAAGAGTCTGAGAACACATTCGCAAACGGCACGGCTATTCGTCAAAATAGCCGTGCCGAAATATTTTTACGAAAGGAATAAATGATATGTCAAAAAAGAATAAACGTCTCAATGGAGACGGGAGCTTCTCGTGGATTGAAAGCAAGCAGAAATGGATGTATAAAATCACCCTGTCCGGACAGTACGATGAAAACGGAAAGCCGGTAAGGATCGCTGTTTACGGAAAAACTCAGAGTGAGTGCAGAAAGAAAGCGCAAGAAAAGATAAACTATTATGAAACCGGAACTCCCTGCTCTGCAGAAGATATTACAATAACCCAGCTTGCAAAAACGATATGCCAAGATAAGTTAAATGACGGAACAATACAGAAACAGAGCTATGCAAGAGATATTGAAACGATAAAACGGCTTGCTCCGATCGGAAATACGCTGGTGTCAAAAGCGACTCCTCTCCAATTGAAGAATTATCTAGTATCTCAAAGATCTTACTCTAACTCTATCATAAAGAAGATATATCAAATGCTTGGAAGGGTGTTTCGTGAAGCGCTGGCTCTCGAGATAATTTCTAAAAATCCGATGCTGAGCGTAAAACTTCCACGCTCCTCACAACCCAAAACCGATGTCAGAGCATTGACCGTTGATGAACAGAAAAAGCTTGTCGATGTACTTCTTCATGAAGATATAAAGTATTCGGAACCGATGCTGCTCTCGCTGTATACCGGAATGAGGATGGGAGAAGTCCTCGCTCTCCAGGTATGCGATATTGATTTCAGGACGAAAGTCATTCATATCTGCAAAACCATTTCGAGGGATGAAAAAGGAAATCCTTTTGTTAATCTCCAAACAAAGACCGACGCCGGCATGAGAGACCTGAGAGTAAGCGAAGAGATATGCTCATTCTTGCGTACTTGCATAGGAAATAAAACGAACGACGATTATATATTTACCAACAAAGGTCATTTAGTCAGCACCTGTAGCGTTAATATTCAATTCTCGTCAGCTGTTAAGAAATACGACGTGTTGACAAAGATTAATGGAAAGAAAGTGTCTCTCCATTCCCTCCGTCACACTTATGCTACAAGGTGCATTGAAAGCGGAATGCAGGCAAAAGTCCTTCAGCACCGCTTAGGTCATACAGATATACAGATCACCTATAATATTTACGGTGACGTGTTTGAGATGTTTGAAACGGATAATATATTCAAAGCAGATGAATATTTCAACAGTATAGGTATATCGCTGAACGCCAAAAATGATGAAAAAAAGCCACGTCGAAAGACTGCTTGAGCTCTCCGCGCCGCTCCAAAATCCGGAGCGGCGTATCTATTTTCAAAATATCCGTTGGTATACTATTGGTATACTCGATTTTGAAAATCCTATAACCACGGGCTTTATCGGCGAAATAATCCAGTCACTCCGACCATGCTGAGTGTTCATAACGCAAGTGAGTTATGGACACTCAGTTTTTATATATTCAACTTATTTCTTAATCATACCTGATCTTTAACTTACGAGCGCGCAAAACAGATACCGTGATTCGCTTAATAGGCAGATTTACCCCCTTATCACAAACAGACTTTACCTTGATTTTACAATAGCGCGGTTACAAGGTTTACATTGTACGGGTATAATTATGAAAAATCAAAGGAGGTTTTCTCAATGATATACTGTGTGGAAGATGAAAAAGCCATACTGGATCTGATGGTTTATACGTTGAAAGCATCCGGCTTTGAGGCGCAGGGATTTGAAAGTGACGCAGGATTTTGGTTGGCAATGAAAGATAAAAAGCCGGAGCTTGTGATCCTTGACGTTATGCTTCCGGGAGAAGACGGGCTGTCAATACTGAAAAGACTGCGGGAGTCTCCCGTTACGGCGGATATTCCCGTGATCATGGCAACGGCAAAAGACAGCGAATTCGATAAAGTAATCGGTCTTGACAGCGGAGCCGACGACTATCTTGCCAAACCGTTCGGTATGCTTGAGATGGTCTCGCGTATCAAAGCGGTTTTGAGAAGGACTTCTCCTAAACAGCCAAGCATACTCGTATGCGGCGATATTTCTTTAGACGAAAGCAAGCATACGGTCACGGTTTTTGATAGACCGGTTTTGCTTACGCTGAAAGAATACGAACTTCTGAAGCTGTTTATGGAAAACCCCGGCAGAGTTTTTACGAGAGATATACTTCTTGCCGGCGTGTGGGGACAGGATTTTATCGGCGAAACGAGAACCGTTGATGTTCATATCGGTACACTTCGGACGAAACTTGCCGAAGCAGGCGATTTGATCCATACAGTTCGCGGCGTCGGGTATAAAATGGAGGAAAATCATGAGTCATAAAATATTCAAAGGAATCTGGATAGTCGCCATTTCCGTGTTTCTCGCCTCTTTGATCTTCATACTCGGAATTTCATACAACTACTTTTCAACTCTTCAAAAGAACCAACTGAAAAACGAAACGGAGCTTGCGGCGCAGGGTGTAGCAAACGCCGGGGTGAACTATTTTGATAATCTGAATACCGAAGGATACCGTATCACTTGGATTGGAGCGGACGGCAGCGTTCTTTACGATAACGAAGCGGATACTGCAACGATGGAAAACCACATGGAGCGGGAAGAAGTCAAGCAGGCGTTAGCGGGAGGATATGGCGAATCCACACGTTACTCCGACACGCTTTCAGTCAAGCAATTGTATGCCGCAAAGCGGCTCCCGGACGGTTCTATTGTCAGACTTTCCATTGTGCAGCTTGCGGTCTGGTCGCTTCTTCTCGGGTTTGCACAGCCGATTTGCATTGTTATTTTGATTGCACTCATTCTTACTCTTGTACTTGCATCGCATATTGCCAAAAAGATAGTAAAGCCGATCAATGAAATTGACCTTGATAAACCGGAGCAGTATTACGGAAAAGAGAATTATAAAGAGGTCGAACCGCTTTTGAGGCATATCGCAGCACAGCGAAACCAGCTAAAGAAAGATCAGGAACAGATCGAAAAAACGGCATTGATTCGTCAAGAGTTTACGGCAAACGTATCCCATGAGCTGAAGACTCCGCTTCACGCCATCTCCGGTTACGCCGAGCTGCTTGAAAACGGTATGGTGAAAGAGGATGATATTAAACCGTTCGCAGGCAAAATCCGTAATGAGTCCTCTCGTATGACGAAATTAGTCGAGGATATTATAGAATTAACAAAGCTCGATAACGGCGGCGCCGAGATGGAGTGGGAGGATTGCAATCTGCTTCGAATTGCCGAGAATGCCGTTGACAGTCTGGACGCCGCAGCCTCTGCTCTTAACATAACCGTCAGCGTCGACGGAACGGATGCGCCGATCAAAGGCATTCCTCAAGCGCTTTACAGTATTGTGTATAATCTCTGCGACAATGCAATTAAATACAATCACGCCGGAGGAAGCGTAAGTGTTGACGTTCGTCCGCAAAAAAATGATACCGTTCTGACAGTCAAAGATACCGGAGTCGGCATACCGGAAGAATGTCAGGATAGGATATTTGAGCGTTTTTATCGTGTTGACAGAAGCCACAGCACGGAGGTCGGCGGCACCGGGCTTGGATTATCAATCGTCAAACACGCTGTTATGATTCATGGCGGCAGAATAAAGATCAACAGTGAGATTGGAAAAGGCACGGAGTTTGTTGTTACAATACCCAACAAACCGGATCGTTCGCACAGTTTGCAGGAGACGTGAAAAATGATTGATTTTAATGAGAAAAAAGGCTTCATTTGTGATATGGACGGCGTAATCTATCACGGCAACCGTGTTCTGCCCGGGGTGAATGAATTTATCGAATGGCTGAAATCAAACAAAAAAGAGTTTTTGTTTCTGACGAACAACAGCGGTCATACACCGAAAGAATTAAAACAAAAACTCGCAAGAATCGGGCTTGACGTGTCGGAAGAGCACTTTTACACAAGCGCACTCGCCACGGCTGCGTTTATAAAGGATCAAGCGCCGGGTTGCTCCGCCTACGTTATCGGCGCGTCTGCACTCATTAACGCGTTATACGATGCCGGCGTCACAATGAACGACGTCAATCCGGATTATGTGATCGTGGGCGAAGGAAAGACTTATTCGCTGGAGTCGTTGACGAAAGCGACGAATCTCGTTCTTGCGGGAGCAAAACTGATCGGCGCGAATTCCGATATTTCCGGACCTATCGAAAACGGGATCGCTCCGGCTTGCCGCGCTTTGATCTCTCCTATCGAGATGGCGACGGGAAAACAGGCGTATTTCTGCGGAAAACCAAATCCGTTGATGATGCGAACCGGGCTCAAAATGTTAGGTTGTCACAGCGCTGAAGCAGTCATGATCGGTGACCGAATGGACACGGATATTATTTCCGGACTTGAAAGCGGAATGTCCACGGTATTAGTATTGTCCGGCATTTCCTCAAAAGAAACACTTACACAGTTCGCCTACCGTCCAAGCATCATCCTTGACGGTGTCGGGGATATTGTAAATATGGCTAATTCACAAACGGCATAATTACCAGCAGGGGCAGGAGCTACGGCTTCTGCCTTTACTATTCTCGTTTTACAAGGATTTTACTAAGGCGCGATAATGTTTTTGATGTTGGATCTCTATTCTGTAACTGAGAAAAACAGAATGGAGAGTATTATATGGATTTATTTAATGTTTTGAATCTGATCGGCGGCTTAAGCCTGTTTCTGTTCGGCATGACACTGATGGGGCAGGCGCTGGAACGCAGGGCGGGCAACAGGTTAAAAGCGCTTCTGGGGCGTATGACGACCAATCGATTTGCCGGGCTTTTGACAGGACTGGGTGTTACGGCTATCATCCAAAGCTCATCGGCGACCACGGTCATGGTGGTTGGATTTGTTAACTCGGGGCTGATGACCCTGAAACAGTCCATCAATGTTATTATGGGAGCAAATATCGGGACGACTGTAACTGCATGGATTTTAAGCCTTGCCGGAATAGAGAGCAGTAACTTTTTCATCCGCCTGTTAAAACCGTCATCGTTTACACCGGTCCTCGCATTGGCGGGAATCATTTTTTATATGGCATCCAAAAACAGTAAGCGAAAGGATACAGGACTGATATTACTCGGTTTTGCTACGCTTATGTACGGAATGGAAACCATGTCAGATGCAGTTTCGGTATTACGAAATGTTCCGTCATTTCAACAGATGTTCCTTGCCTTTACGAATCCTGTTCTTGGAGTGATTGCCGGTGCGGTCCTGACGGCCATTATACAGTCCAGCTCTGCATCAGTAGGTATTTTACAGGCGCTTGCCTCTACAGGCGCAGTTTCTTACGGTGCGGCAATCCCGATAATTATGGGACAGAATATTGGTACCTGCATAACGGCAATGCTTTCTTCGATCGGTACAACCAGAAATGCTAAAAGAGCCGCGCTTGTTCATTTCGCCTTCAATCTCATAGGGGCTGCGGTATGGCTGACGGTTTTCTGTCTGGTAAAAACTATATTGGCTCCGATATTTATTGCGCAGGCTGCCAGTCTGATGGGAATCGCGGTTTTCCATTCGGTATTTAACATTCTTTGTACCTTACTGATGCTTCCGTTCAGCCAGGTTCTTGAGCATATGGTCTGCAGGATTCTTCCTGATGCCAAGACAACGGAGAAGATTCAGGAACTGGATGAGCGTTTACTCGGAAGCCCTGCTCTCGCGCTGAACCAATGCAGACAGGTGCTCGCTAACATGGCAGAATTGTCGATCCGGGCCTTCCGGGACAGCGCTGCATGTGTTCTGAACTATGATAAAGCCGTTGCCGATCGTATCCGTGAAGCGGAAGATAACACGGATCATCTTGAAGACTTGATCAGCACATATCTTTTGAAACTGACCTCTCGCCATTTGGGAGATGAAGAAAGTGTCAAAGCAACAGAATATTTGAAGCTGATCGGAGACTATGAACGAATTGCAGATCATGCAGTGAATATTCTGGAATCAGCTGAAGAAATCGTAAATAAAAACGTTGAGTTTTCAGAAGACGCTGTAGACGAATACAGAACGATATGTGCCGCAGTAACAGAAATACTGAATTTGTCTTTTTCTGCGTTTTCAGAGGAAGATATTGAAGCTGCACGCAAAACAGAGCCTTTGGAAGAGGTCATTGACATGCTGAAAGAAGATCTTCGAACCCGTCATTTTTTACGGCTCCAAAGGGGTGAGTGTTCCGTGGCGGCGGGATTTGTGTGGTCAGATCTTCTGACGAATCTTGAAAGGGTGTCTGATCATTGTTCAAATATTTCGGGATGTGTCCTTGATTCAGTAGGCAGCACTATGAACATACATGAAAACCAGCGTGTTCTCAAAAATTCAGATGAAGAATATAAGCAAGAATACATTTTCTTTCAGCACAAGTACAGGCTGACTAGTTGAATTATCTGCTCTGATGGATATGGATAATATGATTTTTGCTTCTATAGTGTTTCTGCGAATCTGTAATTTCCGTTTCGATCCATTCAGCGTTTTTGAAAAAACGCGCAGCTCACACGAAGTGTGATTTCTGGGTTTGGGATATGTTCCCAACGAGCCTGGTGCAAAAATTGGCTCAGGTCCGGATCAGTACACTGCTTGCAAAGTACTGAATAGCCATCCGGACATGCTCGCCAATTTGCAAAACCTGTATGTGCAGGCCCTGCTTGCCAAGTACTAAACCATACAGGTATGCATTGCTTGCCAGGTAGTAAATATGGACGGCAATGCACTGCTTGCCAGGTAGTGAAAGTTTGGCGAGCAGTTACGTTGACGTCAAAAACCGTCAACGTGTTTTTGGCGTATTGACAGCAGAATGTTGTGTTGGTATATTTGTATCGGTCCGGAAAAAGGGACCTTGGGTGAATCGGGTTTGGCCTGATTCGTTATCGGTTCTCTCCAAAAAAGGTGAGTTCCCGATTTATATAGAGTATCTGTCTGATAGAACAGATACAGTGGGCTGCATTTGGGGCAGCCACCGGCAGTATGACCGCCGGGTTACATAGACACATATCGATTTTGGCGGACTCTCTGAGTTCGTCTGTCGGTGCGTATCTATGTGACCCGGCTTTTTGTTTTTCATCAAAAGCAAAAACCTCCGGGTGTCCTACTCACAGTTTTCAGAAAAAGACAAAGGAGGTAAAAACGATGTCACAGGTATTTCGTGTAGAACGAAATAAGAATTTCACGGTAATGGCCAACTACCATCTGAAGGACAAACGATTGTCGCTGAAGGCCAAAGGGTTGCTGTCGGTCATGCTGAGTCTTCCGGACGATTGGAACTACAACATGAAAGGGCTTGCCAGGCTCAGCAGAGATGGTCTTGATTCAGTTCGAAGCACTGTAAAAGAACTGGAGCGTTATGGATATGTTTCCAGGCACCGAATCCGGACGGAGACCGGTCAGTTGGCAGACACAGAGTATCTGGTTCGAGAGTGTCCCCTGGATCAGGACCCGAATGGTAAAAACCTACGGCCTGACTCTCCCAGGCAGGAGAGTCAGATGACAGGCGAAGCCAATAACGGTTTCACCAATACTGGCGAACTCAACGCTATAAAAGACTAATGGTACTTAAAAACTTATCAATTAAATATCCATCCTATCCTATCCCTTCATTCAATAAATAATGAAAGTATAAATTGGGTGTGATAATCACATTTCAGGATGGGATAGGATGTGGATAACTGGAAACAAGGAGGAAATATGAGACTCTTATTCTACAGGAGGTGCGGTAATGAGCGTAAAAGACTGCAGCAAGCCTCCGGGCAGTGATATCTGGGCGCATTTCGCGGGTTTCCTGGCGGAGCTGATCGCCAGGCACGCGGAGGAGCTGGATATCGATTCCTGGCCGGATCCCAAGAAGGTTATCATGCTCCAGGAACTCCGGGATATGTATTACCGGTTTATGAAGCTTAGCCTTCAGGCCAGAAAAGAAGCTGATGCGAAACTCCCTCTTGAAAGCAAAGCGGATATATGGTATAGTCCGTATATACAGATGTCCAGCTTTGAGGAGAAAGCATCATGACCATCAGCGAGCGTATGTTTCAGATCATGGAAGAACAGGGAATCTCACAGTACAGATTATCAAAGATGACCGGGATCTCCACCAAAACGATCAGCGATTGGCGGAGCAAGAAGACCAATCCTGGGTCAGATAAAATCATGATTATCTGTGAGGCTCTCCAGGTATCCCCTGAAATGCTCCTGACCGGAAGGGGTCGGACAGAAACGTCCGGCAGCCTTCCATACATAGATACTGAGTTCAAAGAAGATGCAGAAGGTCAGTTGGTTGACAGCTTCCGCACCTTCTCCGAAGATAAGAAAAGACGTCTCCTCGCCTATATGAATATGCTTGAAAACACAAAAGAATAAACGTTAGGCCGGGTATTGGAGAAACGATATGGAGAAAGCAAAAATCAAGGTTTACACATATACCCGGGTATCGACGGCCATGCAGGTCGACGGATATTCCCTGGACGCGCAGAGAGCCCGTATGAAGGCCTTTGCGGACTATAACAACTATGAGATCGTCGGCGAATATGAGGACGCCGGAAAGTCCGGCAGATCCATTGAGGGCCGGGTACAGTTCAATCAGATGATCGAGGATATCAAGTCAGACAAAGATGGGGTATCCTATGTTCTTGTATTCAAGCTGTCCCGCTTCGGGCGGAATGCTGCGGATGTCCTCTCCTCCCTGCAGACCATGCAGGATTTCGGTGTGAACCTGATTTGTGTGGAAGATGGGATCGACAGCTCCAAGGATGCCGGTAAGCTGATCATTTCAGTGCTGTCTGCCGTCGCTGAAATTGAAAAGGACAACATCCGGGTCCAGACCCTGGAAGGCCGGATGCAGAAAGCCCGTGAAGGCCGCTGGGTTGGCGGATTTGCCCCTTACGGGTATAAGCTGGTAAACGGAGCCCTGGAGATCAACGAGGACGAAGCAGAGGCCATCAGAGTCATTTTTGACCGTTATCTCCATACTGATATGGGGTCCAACGGCATTGCGCGTTACCTTGCCAATCAGGGCATCCACAAGATTGAGAGACAGAACGGAAAGAATCCCTATTTTGATGCTGCGCTGATTCGTCGGATCATTCAGAATCCGGTTTACTGTGGTAAGATCGCTTACGGGCGGAGAAGGACTGAGAAGGTCCATGGGACCAGGAATGACTACCACCTGGTGGAAAAAGACGATTATATCCTCGTAGATGGCCGCCATGAAGGTATCATTTCGGAGGATGACTGGCAGGCTGCTCAGTTGAAGGTAGAAGCCCAAGCGAAGAAATATGAGCATGTAAACCGCGGAAAGAATGAGCGGATTCATCTGCTGACTGGGATCGTGAAATGCCCGCTCTGTGGCGCCGGAATGTACGGAAATAAAAGCGTTAAGCACCGCGATGGAAAGAAATACAAGGACTATTATTTCTATGGCTGTAAACACCGTTTATCAACACGAGGACATAAGTGTGATTACAAGAAGCAGATCAGTGAAGAGGTCATGGATAACGCGGTAGTAGAAGTGATCACGCAGCTTGTCAAAAGGCCTAAATTCGTGGCACTAATGCAGTCTAAGATCAACATGAAGGTCGATACCACAACGATCGATCAGGAAATCGATAACTATGAAAAAGAGCTGCGTCACTTCTATTCTCTGAAAAGCAGGCTGCTGGAAGAGATCGATGGACTGGACTTCGATGATAAGCACTATACCCGTCGGAAGTCTGATCTGGAAGACCGCTTGTCAAAAGCATATGATCGGATCGATGATCTGGAAGAGCTCTTGCTGGATGCCAAAGCAAAGAAGAGAACAATTGAAGCGGATAAAATAACAGGAGATAACATCTACAAAATCCTGTTTTATTTTGATAAAATGTACGCGGTCATGGACGAGGCCGAACGCAGGCACCTGATGGAGTCCTTGATCGATGAGATTCAGATCTATGAGGAACGGCAGCCCAATGGACAGTGGCTGAAATCCATCCGTTTCAAACTCCCGATTATCGATGAGGACATGTCATTGAGTTTGGACAATGATTCACATATTGAATCAGTAGTGAAGCTCACCCGAGCCGGGTTGTGACTATACATTTACTGGAATATTTAACAGTTGGTCTCTGGATTTCTTGGGGGTAAAACATGAAAACAGTACGTTTCTT
>JAEEGI010027227.1_pt1 | contig 10954 bp, 14 predicted proteins | sample 8958751 | NCBI WGS metagenome assembly JAEEGI01 (sample SAMN16246545, study PRJNA631951) | gut metagenome | biome: gut microbiome; feature: rumen; material: KS-attached | host: Bos | place: Iran: Karaj | collected 2018-10 | reverse complement strand
ACTTAAGAAGGCTGGATACCTTACAAGAGACCCTCGTATGAAGGAAAGAAAGAAGTACGGCTTAAAGAAAGCTCGTCGTGCTCCACAGTTCTCAAAGAGATAATCTTTCGAGATTCAAAAAGAACTTACAAACCTCAGAAACTCAGTGTTTCTGGGGTTTTTCTTTTATCTATAATTGTATTCAGTTGTGGTGAAACGCAGAAAATTTTGTACCGTAAACAGCGAGTAAACAGCAGGTAGACAGCAAAATTATCAAGTCTTAGATTTTATTTATTGCTTCTACCAGAGACTGAATATCAAGGTGTGTGTACACTTTCTCTGTCAGAGACATTGCTCCGGAGTGTCCTACGATTTTCTTGATCATTGTAGGATCCACATGAGCTTCCGCCAGCATTGATATGCAGGTGTGCCTAGTATCATGAGGATTGTGCTCCATACCAAGGTTTTCTATTAGTGGTGTCCAGTAGCTGTCTTTATAGTTCCTGTAGGTGAATTTTTTGTTGTCATCTGTGTGAAGAAGGTATTCACAGTCAGAGGATTCATACCAGGCTTTGTAGAATGGTAGAACCTTATCTGCTATAGGAACCTTTCTGATACCATTTTCAGTCTTACTTAGTATCACATCGAAATACTGTTCTTCAAGATGAACATTTTTCTTTTCCAAATCCAGTAGTTCAGATATTCTACAGCCGTTGTAAATCAGCATCAGTACTGTCTGGTAGAACGGATCATCCTTGAGTTCCCATAACCTGTCAATCTCAGCTTTTGAAAAGATATCTCTCTCAACCTTGTTTGGATTTTTATCCTTATACTTGAGGATATCTACAAATTCGGAATAGTCCTTGTTACAGATATCGTTCTTAAGAGCGTAATCGTAAAGCTGATTGAAAAGGACTTTGATCTTACGAAGTGTAGGATAATTTTTTCCGCAGGTATCAATGACATTCTGAAGCTCTGCCAGCCTTATATCTCTAAAAGTTTTGTTGTAAAGGGTGCCACATACGTTATATGAGGCTGTATACCCATGCACATTGGATTTAGAGATGGTAGGATACTTTGCTTCAGACCAGGCATTATATACGTCTGTGAATGTCATTTTGGCTGCTTTTGTATCAAATGGATTCTGATGATAATCTGATAGCATTTGCAATCCTTCCTGCTTGGTTTCAGCATATCCTATGACATTGTACGTCTGCTTTTTGGTACCTTTTTCCGGATCAATGGTCCATCCGGTGGTTACTCTTACCATATAGGGCTTTCTGCGTTTCCCGGACATTTTCATAACACTTCCATATCCGTTTGGTAATTTCAAGTATTATCGACCTCCTTTGATGCTCAGGTAATTTATGAAAAAGGGGATAGTCCCTTAATCACCTTTCTTATCGGGCAATGCTACATTTGCGTAGTATGCAAGTTCTGTTTCAAACCAGTGATTAAATCTATCTTCATTTGATAGGCCTTGTTCAAGGCTTTCTCGTTCATCTGCGTATCTTTCCAGAAAAAGGCAGAGATCTGCGTTGTTTTCTGCTATCTCATCGTTTCCCATGAATTTAAGGCTACAGCTCCACTCTTCAGTTTTTGGTGGGCGATTTACGTCTATATTGAAGTGAAGACCTGCTTTTTTATTTAATTCGTTTAGAACATAGAGGACATCTGAGAGAGTATCTAAAGTGATGTTCTTCTTCTGATATCCAATTAGTTCTGCTGGGGAGATATTAAGAATATTTGCGATCTCATTCAGTATACCTATTGAAGGTTCTATTTCACCGCTTTCATATTTCTGTACGGTACGCATAGTTTTGCCTAGCCTGTTAGCCAGTTCAGTCTGACTGAGGTGCTGAGCTTTGCGGGCCTGCTTAATTCTATTTCCAATATCAGATCTATTATTCATCATACTGACCTCCTTGTGTGAATTGTAACATGTAGTAATACGAATTGCAAGAACGTAATACGAATTACAAATACATATTTTGTGTTGACAAATGAATTACTAAGACGTATTATCAAAATACGAACTGATAATTCGTATTTTGAAAGAAGGGAGGTGAAAAGTATGGAAGACAAAAAGTTATATGTAGAACTACCAAGATTTACCGGTAGAAATGTTCCTATAACTGAGGTTGCCGAGGCAATGCACAAGGATGCACAGTTCGTAAGAATTGGAATCCAGCAGGGGATATTCAAATTTGGATATGCCATGAAGAAAGAGAATTCCAGTGAATACAACTACTATTGTCCAGACAGAAAGGTATGGGAAGAGATTGGATACTTTAGTCCAGAAGCAGTCTAAAATGAAAAAACTCTCTTGCTGGTAACAAGAGAGTGAATGAAAAGCCGGAGCTTTTGTAAATTCGATTAAATAAAGTATAGCAAGGGTTCCGGCCAAGTTCAACAAAAAAGTAAGATTGGAGGAATCAAAATGGAAACAAGCAAACCAGAATTAAAGCTTATCCAGATGTCAGATGTAGAAGCTGAAGAAGTTTCCTGGCTATGGTATCCGTTTATACCATATGGAAAGCTTACCATCATTCAGGGAGATCCCGGAGATGGAAAAACAACTTTTGTACTAAATGCAGCAGCGAAGTTATCAAAAGGAATTTCGTTAGATACAGGTCTGCAGAGTGAGGAACCAATAAACATCATATATCAGACAGCAGAAGACGGACTGGCTGATACAGTAAAGCCAAGACTTGAAGGTGCCGTGGCTGACTGCTCCAAAATCCATGTGATAGATGAGAGTGATAAATCGCTATCAATGGTAGATGAGAGAGTTGAACAGGCAATCATAAGGACTGGAGCAAAACTCTTGATTCTGGATCCACTACAGGCATATCTCGGAGGCGGAATGGATATGAATAGAGCTAACGAAGCAAGAGATATGACTAAGAAGCTGGGAGCTCTGGCGGAGAAGTACAAATGTGCAATCATCCTAATCGGACACATGAACAAGGCTTCCGGAAACAAGGCAGCCTATAGAGGGATGGGATCAATTGACTTCTACGCAGTAGCAAGAAGTGTCCTGCTGGTAGGAAGGATAGAAGGAGAACCGGAACTAAGGGCAATAGTCCAAATAAAGAACAACTTAGCAGCATTTGGACATTCAAAGGCCTTCAGATTATCAGAAAAGGGATTCGAGTGGATTGGAGATTATGAAATAACCGCAGACGAAGTTCTCGGAGGAATTGCACCGAAAGCGAATAAGCAGGAAAAGGCGATAGCTCTTCTGAGAGAATTGGCTGAAGACCATAATATGATCCCAAGTAACGAGGCAGTAGAACTGGCTAAAGAAGAGGATATATCAAAAAGAACTCTGGAGATAGCCAAAAATGAACTTGGGATAAAAGCCAGGAGAATCAACAATACCTGGTACTGGATATTGAAAGAGAACGAATGATAATCAAGACCGCAACAATGTAAGGTATCTGAAGTTACACTCTTAAGATTGCAAGGTTGTAAAAAGATAAAGACACTGCATTGTTGCGGACTAGAAGAAAGGGACGAATGAAAAACGTACAGATATCACAGGAATTATTTATAAGGCTGGTACGATTACTGGTCTTTGAGTTTGATGAAGATACTGATCTGATCAAAAAAGAACTTGAAGACAAGATGGAAAAACTAGTGAGGCATGAAATCTATTCAAAGTTCAAGACAGCACCCACAGAAGAGGAGAAGAAAAAAGCTCGTCAGGACTACCTCGATATGGTGGGAATGCACAGGGATTTTAGATGGTGATTTCCCTTGATGGATTGAACGGGAGCGTGACACGCTCCGGTAATAATCAGCCAAGGAATGAATGGCTTGGCAGGCGAGCGGAGCGAGCTTCCCCATAACGTGTCGTTATGGGTAACCCCCTATGGATAATGACATTACACATCATTATCCGGGGGCTCTCCGAGGGGCCTGCCGGCGGCAAAAAAATATTACGAAAGGAGTTTGTTTATGATAACAGTGACATTTCACATTTCATGTAAGAAGCATTCGCTCACTAAAACGCGAGATGTGGTTTCGGTGAGCAAACACAATCTTCGATTATTTCAAAGCGAAGAGTATAACGAAGAAATGATCGAAGTGGAAGTCGGGAGTGAAGTAAATGTTCTCGATGATGTAAAAGAGATTTATGAAAGGGAATTCTCTGAGGCACTTGCGGAATACAACAAAGGTAAAAGAAGTGACAGACAGATTCCTGACTATCTGGAGTATGTATCCGAAAGTAAAAAGAATGATGTGGCTACGGAGGTAATTCTCCAAGTAGGGGATAAGGAATTCTGGGCAGATAAGACGAGAGAGCAGTGGAATGCAATGAAGCCACTCTTGAGAGATCAGCTTGAATATGTAAAAGAGATAGTTCCGGAATTCAAAATCGCATCGGCGGTAACACACTTGGATGAGGATTCACCTCATATGCACGTAGTAGGAGTTCCGGTAGCAACAGGATACAAACGAGGACTAAGCAAACAGGTGGCAAAAACAAAAGTGTTTGATCAGGAGAGACTAGAAAAAATACAAGATCTAATGCACGATTTTGTAGAGCATCAGATGATAGACCACCCGGAGATCTTTGGAGATGAAACCTTAAAGCCAAAGGAAAAAGGAAGGAATAGCGACTTCTCAAAAGAATTCTACTTAAGGCTAAAGCAGCAAGAATATGAAAAGCTGGAAGATAAGTGCCAGGAGAAGGAGACACAGATTGAAGCTCTGGACGGAACGGCTAAAGAAATGAAGGAGGACATTGAAAGCACAGTTAACCAATATGTGGACTCAGTGGTAAATACAGAAATGAAAAAGGAATTCATGAGATACGCAACACTCGAAAATCCTAAGACCACACTGGGAAAACTAGTCTCGAAAGCCTTCAGAACATTCAAGGAATGGTGGGATAAGACCAAGAAGCCTGAGGTAGCTGAAAAGGCTAAAACAAGCATTTTGCAAAAGCTAAGAGAAAGCCAGACGATAGTTGATCAGAGGAAGGAGCAGCAAAGTCCAAATCTTAATAGGAATAATCTAAGACCTGAGAGATGAATAACTGATAGTGCAATAGGCAGGGGCGTGAAAACGCCCTTGTTTTATGCACATAATATTGAACAGGATGGTAGATATAGGTATAATTATAAACAGTTGCTACAAAGAAAAAATTTAAGTATTTCTGAATAGATTAACTTTCAGTATTATAGACGATGTTAAGTCGGAGGTAATAATTCTTTTCGAGACATTTTAGGGAACTTTCCTTGCTGATTATCGAAAAAAGTTCCCTATTTTTTATTTGAACTTTAGGGAACTTTTTGATATATTTCTATTAGAAAGGTTCCCTAAAAGGAGAAATCGATGGATAATAAGTTGGAAACAATTAAGAGCCTATTGCAGGATAAAGCTGACCTTCAGGCCCGTCTAAATCTCATACCTTATGACGGCTCACCGGAAGTGAAGGAAAACTCCAGTGGCAAATACTTGTATATAAGAAAAAGAGTAAATGGAAAACTTACATCAACATATGTTGATGTTTATTCAGATAATCTGTATCAGTTGCTTCTTAGGAACGCTAGAGAAGCCAGAGAATTAAAAAAGAGTATTCGAAAAATAGATAAGCAGCTTGCAGAAGTTGGATATAGCCCTACTGAACTATCTGCAGATGTTGTTATGAATTTGGATTTCGCCAGAGCCAATATGAAATCAAATATCTATGATCAGGCTGTGTTGGAGGGAGTAGCAACGACCTTTCCACAGACAGAGGAAATATTGGAAAAAGGTATCGTCAATGGCATGACAGCAGATGATGTGCAAAAAATCCTGAATCTTAAGCATTCTTGGGAGTTTATTCTTGGCCAGGATGTTATACAGGCTGAAACTGACTATCATTTACTTTGCCATGTAGCAAAGCTTGTTAATGAAGGATTTTTCTCTTATGGGGGAAAAATACGGAGTGTGCCTGTAACCATAGGCGGCACCAGTTATGTTCCGCCTATTCCTATAGAGTCAGTGGTTATCGAGAACATAAACGAAATAAGATCATCTGATAAGGTGGATATAGATAAAGCTATAGAATTATGCATGTATTGCATGAAAACGCAGGTCTTCGTTGACGGCAACAAAAGAGCTTCAGTAATATTTGCAAACCATTATCTTATATCCCATGGGCAAGGACTTCTTGTCATACCAGAGAAAGATGTGCCGAAGTTCAAGAACTTATTGGTTGAATACTATGAAGACGAAAACATCAATGTGATAGCTACTTTTCTTAAAGAAAAATGCTGGAAACGGATGGAGTAATAATGTCTGTTTCTATATGATGCGAAAGGAAAATCTCATGTTGGTAATTGATCAGGCTGGGAACAAGTTGCTCAGAACATTGTACCGTGTACTCGGAACTTTGGGTTCGGCCTGCGGAGATGTGGAATGAAACCGTGACCAGGGATGGAGTTACCTATAAGAGGTTTACGAGGATTGGAACATGACTCTGAACACAATCCATCACATAGCCATTATCTGCTCGGACAAGGAAGCGGCACTTCATTTTTACCATGAAGTCCTTGGCTTTCCGATTATCCGCTCCAACTTTCGTCAGGGCAGGCAGGACTGGAAGATCGATTTGAGGATCAATGAAACGACAGAGCTGGAGCTATTCATTATGTCCGACCGTCCAGCACGGGTGACGGATCCGGAGGCATATGGGCTGCGCCATCTTGCATTCCAAGTCTCCTCTGTGGCAGACACAGTAGCGGAGCTGGAGAATGCCGGAATCCCTTGTGAACCGGTGCGGCTTGATGCCTACACAGGAAAGCCGATGACCTTCTTCCGCGATCCGGACGGGTTGCCGATAGAGATACATGAGTGAGGAGAGAATCGCGTTCAGTTTATGATATCAAAGCCCTGAATGGGCAAGAACAACGAATTTGCTATTGTTTGGAGGGGCATACGATGGAAATTGATGGTATTCGCATGCTGATTGGCTTAGTGATTGGCATAACTCTGCTGATTATGCTTGTACTGAAAACAAAGGTACAGACTTTCCTTGCCCTGATTATCAGCACGATTATGATTGGCATCATCGGAGGTATGCCGCTGACGCCAACAGACGTTGTGGATGCCGCAGGTGATGCCAGGGCAGGCGTCAGTATCATCAATTCCATCACAAGTGGTTTTGGCGGAACGTTGGGAAGCATTGGAATCATCATCGGATTCGGCGTTATGATGGGCCAGGTTTTCGATATTTCCGGCGCTGCAAAACGTATGGCATATACATTCCTCAAACTCTTCGGGAAAGGCAGAGAAGAAGAGGCTTTGGCTCTAACCGGTTTTTTGGTATCTATTCCGATCTTTTGCGATTCCGGGTTTATCGTTCTTTCACCGATTGCAAAGGCGCTTTCGAACATAACAAAAAAATCTGTTATTGGACTGGGAGTGTCGCTGGCTGCCGGTCTGGTGATTACTCACTCTCTGGTTCCTCCGACTCCCGGTCCGCTTGGCGTGTGCGGTATCTTCAATATTGATGTGGGAAACTTCATCCTGCTTACAATTGCACTTGCACTCCCGATGATAATCGCCTGTATTATTTACGCAAAGAAGTACTTGTCCAGGAAGTTCTGTTGGACCTCGGATGCGGAAGGCGGTATCGTTGAACAGTCTGGCCAGACACCTGACTACAAGTCTTCTTTCCTGGTGGAAACGAAAGATCTTCCCAGCACCTTTACTTCTTTCCTGCCTCTGGTGCTGCCGATTATACTGATTCTGATTAACACCATAGCCTCTGCGTTGAAATTAACCGGATTGTTTTGGAAAATCATGATTTTCCTCGGCCAGCCGATCGTGGCTGTGGGAATCAGCTTACTGGTGGCTGTTTTCACGCTGGGTCATACTTTTAGCCGAGATACCATCCTGCATGAGATGGAAAAGGGCATGGCTTCTGCCGGCGTGATTATCCTGGTGACAGGTGGCGGGGGTGCACTTGGCCGCATCATCACTGATTCGGGTCTGGGTGGATACATTGCTAATGGGCTGGCTGGAAGCAATATACCGCTCATTTTGCTGCCTCTTGCAATTTCCACGCTGATGCGTTTTATTCAGGGATCTGGTACGGTTGCTATGACCACGGCGGCAAGTATCACAGCTCCGATACTGATTGCTTCTGACACGGTCAGTCCTGTACTCGGAGCAATTGCCTGCTGTGTGGGATCCCTGTTCTTCGGATACTTCAATGACAGCTACTTCTGGGTTGTGAATCGGACATTGGGCGTCTCTGATGGCGGGGATCAGTTGAGAGTGTGGTCTGCTACTTCGACCATCGCATGGGCAGTTGGCGTCGTGGAGGTTCTGATTCTGAGCATTTTTATGCATTGACAGCATCAACTAAAGTATAAGGAGTGGACAATAGATGGGAGTACTGAGAACATTTGAGCAGAGCTGTAAAAGTGCTGCAGACGCATCACAGAAGCAGCTATTATCCATCCTGAAAGATAATGCGGATACAGAGTATGGGAAAAGATATCATTTTTCAGATATCAGTTCCGTATCTAAATACAAGAAACAGGTTCCGTTTTCCACATTCGAAGATTATGAAGAAGATGTATTACACAGTTGATCTGAGTACAGACAGCGGAATTCTTATTGCTGAGTTCAATAAGCTCGAGAAACAGGAAAGAGATAGAATACTTGGATATGTAGCAGCTTTTGCAGCGATGCAGAAAGAAAAGAAGCAACGTGAATAAGGAGAGAATGCGCTGTTTAAGTCCAGCGTATTTTTTTGAAATCAAGATTCATATAATTGAAATAACAGGGGAATATAGCAATTTTGGCAAGAAAGAAGAGAGTATGGTATCCGGGGGCGACTTATCATGTAATGAGCAGAGGAAACAGGAGATACGGCAGCTCATTGAGGACGAAGTATATTTTCTGGAGGTCAGCAGGTACATCCACCTCAATCCTGTTAAAGCACTGATGGTGCGAGGGCCGCTGGATTACAAATACAGCAGTTATGGGTCTTTCTTCGAAGATGGTAAGACGGAGGGCATAGAGGGGATAAGAGTAAATCCTGAGAACTTAATCAAAGTAATGGTTGAAACATTTTGTTAGATTAACTATAATAAAATTACCTATCGGGTAATGTGGAGAAAGGAGGCTCTTATGTGGAACTGATTTATGCTAGTAATAAGGTGCAGCTACAGTGTAGCAATTTTAAAGATGCTAAGAAATTGTTTGGAGGGGATGAGAAACTGGCATTAAGCCTTATGTCGCGAATAAACTCGCTAGAAGCAGCGGAGTGTATTAAAGATATTATTGTTCAGCCACATCTTCATTTCCATGGTCTACATAATAAGGGCAGTAATAAGCTTGAGGGATACTATGCCATCGATGTGAAAACGAGAAAAGAGCCATGGAGAATTATATTAAGACCACTAAATAGTGATAGAAATCCTTATGAAGAGTGTAACATAGATGAAATTGCAGATGTCGTTGAGATAGTTGAGATTAAGGAAGTGAGTAAACACTATGAGTAATTACATAGAGTATGGTGATAAGGTGGCATTCCATCCGGGATACTACATTAAAGAAATAATAGATGAAAGTGGATTAACACAAGAGGACTTTGCAAAAAGGCTAGACACAACGCCTAAGAATTTAAGTATTCTGGTAAGAGGTGAGCAAAGCCTGTCTAAGGATATTGCAATGAAACTTTCCAGGTTGTTAGGCACTTCAATTGGGTACTGGCTTAATCTACAAAAAGCCTATGATACTTTGATGGCAGAATTTGCATCAGCTCAAGAGTTAGAAGAGGAACGGAAAATTTTTGATTTTTTCGATTACAATAAGTGCTTTAGGGATAAGTATGGCTTAGAAGACTGTCCAAGAGATAAAAATGCTCAGATTAAGAATGTAAGAGAGTTTTTAAACGTATCTACTTTGAGAGTTTTTACTAAAGTAGATATGGCTGCAAGTTTCCGTAGCGCCTCTAATAGTTTGAGTGAAGCAAATGTCGTAAAAGCAAATGCAATGGTCCAGATTGCGACAAACAGAGCTCTTAAAGCCAATGCTCCAAAATATGATAAAAAGAAGTTTGAAGAAGCGGTAGATTATGTGCTTACATTAACTGCTGATCATGATATTTTTTATGAAAAGATACATGATGCGTTTTGGGATGCAGGAGTGATTTTAGAAGTACTACCTAATATTGCGGGCTCAAATACTAATGGAGCAACTAAAAAGATAGGAAACAACATTGTACTTATGGTAAATGATAGGAGGCTTTATTCTGACACATTTTGGTTTACGCTGTTCCATGAAATTGGACATATCATGAACGGGGATTTCGGCATTTCATTTGAAAGAGAAAAAGGTGAAATGGAGAATAAAGCTGATCAGTTTGCGCAGGATATGTTGATTGATCCGGAGAAATATGATGAATTTATCTGCGCTAAACGATTTGATGCTAGCTCTATTAAGGGGTTTGCACACAGTATTAATCGAGACCCAGGGATAGTTTTGGGACGACTTCAGAATGATAAGCTCGTCGGTTACACAGATAAGGGACTGAATTCTTTAAAGCACAAGTATAAAGTGAGTTATGAGTTACTATAAGCTGCAAATAATGAACCGTGTACTCCGCATATGGGGTCAGACCCCTTTACGGGGGTTACGCTGGCAACCTTCCTCATCAGAGTGGTAGGCCTTGGACCTATGGGCGTATGGATCGGTATGTTCAGTGACTGGGGAATCAGAGCCATAGTTTTTTCAATAAGATTTATGAGCGACAAGTGGATACACAAGGTTATTTAGCGATTGACATGCTGTGTGAACATCAAATTCAATATTTAAAGGGAGAATTTCAAAATGAAAAAAGCGAAGTATGTGGAAAGGAAGGTAATTAGTGCGGTATTGATGGCGGCGATGATTGTGTCCGCAACTCCGGTAAATGGGCTGGCAGAAAAGCCGGTAATCCCTCATGGCTCGCAACGCTGACGCG
>JAEEGI010027226.1_pt1 | contig 10955 bp, 10 predicted proteins | sample 8958751 | NCBI WGS metagenome assembly JAEEGI01 (sample SAMN16246545, study PRJNA631951) | gut metagenome | biome: gut microbiome; feature: rumen; material: KS-attached | host: Bos | place: Iran: Karaj | collected 2018-10 | reverse complement strand
AACTTAACAAAAAACTTGACGTTATAAAGGTTAAAACCTTCAAAGAAGAGCAGGCTATCGCAAGAGAACTCATGCTTATCAAGGTCAAGGTCAACAAGTCCAACCGCAAGGATATTATGGAAGTCTGCGAGATTTGCAAAGCTGATATTGTGGACATGAGCAATACCCATTTAATGATACAGATTTGCGACACACCCGAAAAAATCAAGGTTTTCAGGTCCATGCTTTCCGGTATCAGCGTTGTTGAAGTTGCGAGAACAGGCACTTTAGCACTTCCCAAATGTAATGATTTAGAGAATTAAAGTAATTTTTATTGACTTTTGTAAAAACAGTGGTTAGTATAAATAGTAATTTATATGAAACGGAGACAAAAATGCGTACCAAAGTTTTTCAGTTGTTAGTTGACAACACCTCCGGTGTTCTTAGCAGAATTTCAGGTCTTTTCTCAAGAAGAGGCTACAATATCGACAGTATTACCGCAGGTGTTACCGCCGATGACAGATTCACCCGTATTACTATAGTGACTCACGGTGATGATGATATTTTGGAGCAGATTGAGAAGCAGGTTTCCAAACTTATCGACGTAAGAGACATTAAGGTGTTAAAGCCCGAAGAAAGTGTTTACAGAGAGCTTGCACTTATTAAAGTCAGATGCAACGCCGACGGACGCCAGAACATCATCTCAATAGCGGATGTATTCCGTGCCAATATCGTAGATGTGGGCAAAGAAAGCCTTGTAATTGAGCTTACCGGCGATCAGGAGAAGATTAAAGCCTTCCTGGGCCTTCTTGACGGCTATGAAATTCTCGAACTTGCAAGAACCGGCATGACCGGTCTTAACAGAGGTATAGAAAAGGTTACTTACCTCGATTGATTCAGTTAACATTTTTATTTATATAAAAAGGAGAGATACCAAAATGGCAAAGATTTATTATCAGCAGGATTGTAACTTATCATTACTTGAAGGTAAGACAATCGCAATTATCGGCTATGGTTCACAGGGCCATGCTCATGCATTGAATTTAAAGGAATCCGGATGCCATGTCATTATCGGTCTTTACAAAGGCTCTAAGTCCTGGGACAAGGCAGTGGCACAGGGATTTGAAGTTTATACCGCAGCTGAAGCTGCAAAAAAGGCTGACATTATTATGATTCTTATCAACGATGAGAAGCAGGCAGACCTTTACAAGAACGACATTGAGCCCAACCTCGAAGCAGGAAACATGCTTATGTTCGCACATGGTTTTAACATTCATTTCGGATGTATCACACCTCCCGCCAATGTTGACGTTACCATGATTGCTCCCAAGGGACCCGGTCATACAGTACGTTCAGAGTACCAGGCAGGTAAGGGTGTTCCTTGTCTCGTAGCAGTTCATCAGGATGCTACCGGTAAGGCATTGGATCTTGCACTTGCATATGCACTCGGCATCGGCGGCGCAAGAGCAGGCGTTCTTGAGACCACCTTCAGAACCGAAACCGAAACCGACTTATTCGGTGAGCAGGCAGTTCTTTGCGGCGGTGTTTGCGCACTTATGCAGGCAGGTTTCGAAACTCTTGTTGAAGCAGGATACGATCCCAGAAACGCATACTTTGAATGTATCCACGAGATGAAGCTTATCGTAGACCTTATTTACCAGTCAGGTTTTGCAGGAATGCGTTACTCAATTTCCAACACAGCAGAATACGGCGATTACATCACCGGCCCCAAGATTATTACCGAAGAGACCAAGAAGACCATGAAGAAGATTCTTTCCGATATTCAGGACGGTTCTTTTGCAAAAGAATTCCTTCTTGATATGTCTCCCGCAGGCAAGCAGGTTCACTTTAAGGCTATGAGAAAGCTTGCATCCGAGCATCCCGCTGAGAAAGTCGGCGAAGAAGTAAGAAAACTTTACAGCTGGAACAACGAAGAAGATAAGTTAATCAACAACTAATTCGGAAGGTAATAGGGAACCCCTTCGGGTTCCCTATATTTTTGAAAAAGAATGGTATATAGCAATGTATTAGAGGCAATCGGTCATACTCCGATTGTTAAACTCAGTGAGAAAATGGTTCCTTCAGACGCGGCGCAAGTGCTGGTCAAATACGAAGGACTGAATGTAGGCGGATCCATTAAGACCAGAACCGCATACAACATGATTAAAAAAGCTATACAAGAAGGCATTATAAAAGACGACACAATAATAGTGGAGCCTACCAGCGGCAATCAGGGTATTGGTCTTGCTCTTATCGGTGCAGTAATGGGTTATAAGACTATTATCATTATGCCTGATTCCGTCAGCTCCGAAAGAAGGCTTTTGGTAAAGCATTACGGAGCGGAAGTAATTCTTATTAAAGACGAGGGAAATATCGGCGAATGCATGGATAAGTGCTTACAGACCGCATTGGACATGGCCAAAGCCGATAATAGAGTATATATTCCCCAACAATTTGAAAATCCCAACAACCCTATGGTACACAAACATCATACGGGCCTCGAAATTTTGGAACAGGTTGCCGGACCTATAGACGGTTTTTGTTCCGGCATCGGTACAGGCGGTACCATAAGCGGTATCGGTGAAACATTAAAGGCGCAGAATCCTCAGATAGAAATCTGGGCTGTTGAGCCTGAAAACGCCGCCATTTTAGCAGGCGGTAACATCGGCACACATTTACAGATGGGTATCGGTGACGGTATTATCCCCAAAAATCTTAATCGTGAAATCTATGACGATATCTACGTGGTATCTGATGAAGAAGCAATACAGACCGCCAAAGACCTTGCGAGAAAAGAAGGACTTATGTGCGGAATATCAAGCGGAACAAACGTTGAGGCAGCAATAGCTTTAGCCAAAAAACTCGGTAAAGGTAAAACGGTTGTTACGGTTTTGCCCGACACTGCCGAAAGATATTTTTCAACACCGCTTTTTGAGAATGATTAAAAAGGAGACAAGCTAATGGGAATGACAATGACCCAAAAGATTCTTGCCGCTCATGCAGGACTTGAATCGGTAGTGGCAGGACAATTGATTGAAGCCGATTTGGACCTGGTACTCGGTAATGATATTACCAGTCCCGTGGCCATTAAAGAAATGGACAAAATGGGCCTTAAGGAAGTTTTTAACAAGGACAAAATTGCACTTGTTCCGGATCACTTCGTACCCAATAAAGACATTAAATCAGCCGAGCACTGCAAATGCGTAAGAGAATTTGCTTTAAAGAACAAGATTACCAACTACTTCGAAGTAGGTAAGATGGGTATCGAGCACGCTCTTTTACCGGAGCAGGGTCTTACCGTTGCGGGAGATGTTATTATCGGCGCAGATTCCCATACATGTACATACGGCGCTCTCGGTGCTTTTTCCACAGGTGTGGGCAGTACAGATATGGCTGCAGGTATGGCTACAGGAAAAGCCTGGTTTAAGGTCCCTTCAGCCATCAAATTCAATATTGTAGGCAAGCTTAATAAGTGGGTCAGCGGTAAAGACGTTATTTTGCATATTATCGGTATGATAGGTGTAGACGGCGCTTTATACAAGTCTATGGAGTTCGTGGGTGAAGGCATTAAGAACCTCTCCATGGACGATCGCTTCACCATTGCCAACATGGCTATTGAAGCCGGTGCCAAAAACGGCATATTCCCCGTGGACGAACTGACACTTGCATATCTTAAAGAACATACCAAACGTGAATTTAAAGTATTTGAAGCGGATGCGGATGCCGAATACGATGAGACTTATACCATTGATTTATCGCAGTTAAAGCCTACCGTAGCATTTCCTCATCTGCCCGAGAATACTCATACCGTTGATGAGATAAAAGAGCAGATTAAAATCGATCAGGTTGTAATCGGTTCCTGTACAAACGGCAGAATCGATGACTTAAGATGTGCAGCGGAAGTGCTTAAAGGCAAGAAAGTTGCCGACGGTATGCGTCTTATTGTTCTTCCCGCTACTCAGGCAATCTATCTTCAGGCTATGGAAGAAGGCCTTCTCAGAACATTTATTGAAGCAGGCGGCGTAGTAAGCACGCCTACCTGCGGACCTTGTCTCGGAGGATATATGGGCGTTCTGGCAGAAGGTGAACGATGCGTATCCACCACCAATCGTAACTTCGTAGGCAGAATGGGCCACATCACCAGCGAAATCTATCTTGCAAGTCCCGCTGTTGCGGCTGCAAGCGCAATTAAAGGCTATATAGCAGCTCCGGAGGTGTAATATGAACGCAAAAGGAAGAGTATTCAAATACGGTGACAATGTGGACACCGACGTTATAATTCCCGCAAGATATTTAAATTCTTCGGACCCCAAAGAACTGGCAACTCACTGCATGGAAGATATCGACAAAGAATTTGTCGGTAAAGTAAAACCCGGTGACATTATCGTTGCATCCAAAAACTTTGGCTGCGGTTCCTCAAGAGAACATGCTCCCATCGCAATTAAAGCCAACGGTGTCAGCTGTGTAATTGCCGAGACTTTCGCCCGTATCTTTTACAGAAACGCCATCAACATCGGTCTTCCCATTATGGAGTGTCCCGAAGCGGCACAGGCCATCAACGCAGGCGATGAAGTAGAGATAAATTTTGACACCGGCGAAATAAAGGACAATACCACCGGCCAAACCTTTAAGGGTCAGCCTTTCCCGGAATTCATGCAAAAAATAATAAATTCCGAAGGCTTGTTAAACTATATAAAAAATAGAGATTAATTTACAAACATCTGATATACTATATATTGTGTATCAGATGTTTTATTTATCAACAAAAAGGATGGTTCCTTTATTATGAAGCTTATCTTTATTCGCCACGGCGATCCCGATTACATGAATGATTCCTTGACCGAAAAAGGTATGAGAGAAGCGGAATTTCTCTCAGAGCGTGCCCTTGACTGGAAGGATGAGATTACACACATTTACGTGTCTCCCCTGGGTCGTGCCCGCAAGACCTGCGAGTTTTCTTTAAACAAACTTGGAATGGAGGCAACGGAGCTTCCCTGGCTTAAGGAATTTTATTACCCTACCCATCATCCCGAACAGAACAACGAAGTCCATGTTCCCTGGGACTTTTACCCCGGCTTCTGGACCCGTTATCCCGATGCTTATGACTGTGATAAATGGATGGATTTGCCGTTTTTAAAAGAAAATGACATAAGAAGCGAAGCCGGACATGTATTTGATTCTTTTGACAAGCTTTTATCGGAATATGGGCTTACGAGAAAAGACAATATATATCTGTCAGACGGTACTTCCGATGACAAGACACTGGTGTTTTACTGTCACCTGGGTGTTTCCCTGCTGATAATCGGACATATTCTCGGCATATCGCCCTTTGTTCTTTGGCATGCGGTATATGTAGCGCCTACCTCCGTTACGGTTATGTGTACGGAAGAACGCAAAAAAGGAGAGGCTTTCTTCAGAATCCAGTATATGGGAGATACAAGCCATTTAAGATTAAACGGTGAGCCGACTTCAAAGTCGGGTTATTTTACTGATTGTTTCCAAGGTTAAGGAGATGCAATGATAGCATATTTAAAAGGTACGCTTGAAGAAATTCGCCCGGGTAAAATTGTGGTGGATGTAAACGGAATAGGATATAATGTGGCTCTTTCGGATGCATCCATAGAGGAACTTCCTTCAATCGGTACGGAAGTCAAAATTTTTACATACCTAAGCGTCAGAGAAGACGGAATGAGTCTTTATGGCTTTTTATCAAGAGGCGAGCTCGATACGTTTAACCTTCTTATAGGTGTTTCGGGCGTAGGGCCCAAGGGAGCGCAGGCTATTTTAAGCGTTGCACCGGTTCCCACCATCAAATATTTTATTGTTACATCCGATGTGAACAGCCTTTCCAAAGCCCCTACCATAGGCAAAAAAACTGCGGAACGTATCATTGTGGATTTAAAGGACAAGCTCGGCAAAGAACCCTTGCTCGGTCCTGTGGATGATGGCAAAGCCATTAATGAAACCGGTCTTACGGATGATGCGAAAGACGCAATTGAAGCTTTGGTTGCACTTGGCTATGACAGAAAAGAAGCCAAAACCGCTGTTCTTAAGATTGAACATCTTGAAGAGCTTAACACCAACGATATTTTAAAACTTTCACTTCAGTATATGTTTTAACTGAGGTTTGCCGTGGCCAGAATGATAGAAACCAATATAACCGAAGAAGACGTTAAACTTGAAGGCTCTTTAAGGCCCCACTTTCTTTCGGAGTATATCGGTCAGGAAAAAGTAAAAGACATTATGAAGGTCTATATAGAGGCGGCAAAGAACCGTAATGACGCCTTGGACCACGTTCTTTTGTACGGACCTCCCGGACTCGGAAAGACCACCCTTGCACAGATTATAGCCAATGAAATGGGTGTTAATATCAAAATCACCAGTGGACCTGCCATTGAAAAACCCGGGGACATGGCTGCTATTTTAAACGGGCTCAAAGAAGGCGACCTTCTTTTTATAGACGAAATTCACAGACTTAACAAGCAGATAGAAGAAGTTTTATATCCGGCGATGGAAGATTATTCTTTGGATATTATGATAGGCAAAGGTCCTTCGGCCAAATCCATAAGACTTGACCTTCCCAAGTTTACACTTGTCGGTGCCACCACCAGAGCGGGCCTTTTATCGGCACCCTTAAGAGACAGATTCGGTGTGGTTCAAAAGCTTGAGTTTTATACCGTGGAAGAGCTGTCTACCATTATCAGGCATTCCGCAAAGGTTTTAAACGTTAAAATCGATACCGACGGAGCCAACGAGCTTGCAAGAAGAAGTCGCGGTACTCCGAGACTTGCCAATCGTATGCTTAAGCGTGTGCGTGACTTTGCAGAAGTACGTTTTGACGGTGTTATCACAGGCGACGTGGCTCGTACGGCACTCGACCTTATGGATGTTGACAAAATGGGCCTCGATCATGTGGACAGGAACATTTTGGTTACCATGATTGAATTGTATAAAGGCGGTCCCGTGGGACTTGAAACCCTTGCAGCCACAATAGGCGAAGATTCAGGTACCATTGAGGAAGTTTATGAGCCTTATCTTATCAAAAACGGGTTTATAATCAGGACTCCCAGAGGCCGTATGGTAACCGAGCTTTCTTACCGACATTTAGGGCTTGAGATGAATCAATAACCTTGCAATTTGATAGGCTTAATATTATAATTGAAATAAGTTTAAAAACATGCGTTATGTTTGTTCTGCTTATTCTAAAATTCTTTGGGAGGAGTGCTTTCCATGGCGGCTAAAACTGATACAGAAGTAATCATCGGCGGAAAAGTTTTCAGGCTGAGCGGCTATGAAAGCGAGGAGTATCTGCAGAAAGTAGCTGCCTATATTAATTCCAAACTAGCCGAATATAACCGTATTGAAGGCTTCAGACGTTCTCCCGTGGACACTCAGAATGTTCTTTTGCAGTTAAACATCGCAGACGACTATTTCAAGGCCAAAAAACAGATTTCTCTTTTAGAAGAAGAAATCAGTGCCAAAGAAAAAGAACTGTATGATTTAAAACACGAGCTTATCGCTTCACAGATTAAGCTCGATAATTCGGAGAAGAACAATAAAAGCCTTAAATCCGAGCTTGACGAAAGTTCAAGGAAATTATACAGGCTTGAATCCGAACTTAAGAATAACTAATTTAAAAGGCTGTTTCTTTCAGCCTTTTTTCTTTATGAAAGGAAGTATTTATGGAGCTTCTTTCACCGGCAGGCAATTTCATCACGTTTACGGGTGCCGTTAATGCCGGCTGTGATGCTGTATACCTAGGCGGTACCAGGTACGGCGCCAGAGCTTATGCCGATAATTTCACCGATGAAGAAATCATTAAGGCAATAAAACTTGCCCATATCAGTCATGTAAAAGTGTACCTGACAGTCAACACTCTTATAAAAGAGCGGGAGTTTGAGGCAGTTTGTGATTATATAAGACCCTTTTATGAAGCAGGTCTTGACGGCTGTATTGTTCAGGATTTGGGACTGATAGTTCGTTTCAGGGATTTGTTTTCCGAAATGGAGTGCCATGTCAGCACACAGGGTTTTGCTACCGGCCTTGAGTCGGTAAGACTGTATAAGTCCCTCGGAGCCACCAGAGTTGTTCTTGCCAGAGAACTTTCTCTGGAAGAAATTAAGTTTATAAAGAATCATGAAGATATAGAACTTGAGACATTTATTCACGGAGCTATGTGTTATTCCTATTCGGGTGAATGCCTCTTTTCTTCCTGCCTTGGGGGCAGAAGTGGTAACAGAGGAAGATGTGCGGGTCCCTGCAGGCTTCCGTACAAGTCAGCCGGCTCCAAAGCGGGAGAACAGTATCTTTTGTCCATGAAGGATCAGTGCACGGTGGAGATTCTTCCCGGACTGATAGATGCAGGAATAGACTCACTTAAGATAGAAGGACGTATGAAGAAGCCCGAATACAGTGCTTTTGTAACGTCCGTTTATCGTAAATATATAGATTTATACATGGAGCATCCCGAAGTCTTTAAGGTTGAGGAGAAGGACTTAAATGACCTTCGCCATATGTATTTAAGGTCGGAAATCGGCAAGGGCTACTATTTTTGTCAGAACGGTCCGGAAATGCTTACTTTGTCCAGTCCCGCTTACAACGGTAACGATGATGCTCTTATGGCCTCGGTCAAAGAAAGATTCCTTGATTCGGCACGGAAGCTTCCTGTTTCTGCTTTTGCAAGTATTATTCCGGGAGAACCCATGTCCCTTACTTTGACTTCAGGTATTAATTCCGTAACCGTTATGGGTGATACTGTAAGTCCGGCGGAAAAGCGCCCTTTGGAGGAGTCTGACGTTATTAAGCAGTTATCCAAACTCGGAGACAGCTGTTTTACCCTCGAAGATATTTATGTTGAGATGACGGGTCCATCTTTTGTCCCTGTCAAATCTTTAAATGAATTAAGAAGAAGAGCGGTGGAAGAACTGACGGCAGATTTAAGCGTCAAAGAACCTGCGCGTCAGGGTGAAGTTACGTTTAAAAGTGTCGATAAGCACCGAGATTTTGCAAAAAAACCTATTGTTCTCGTTCATACCACAGAGCAGTTTGAAGCGGCACGTTCTTTTGACAACATTTATATAGGAGTTCCCGCAGAGTTGTGCCGTCACAATGATATAAACGGTAACAACCTGATTCTTGTGCTTCCTGATGTGGTAAGAATCAAAGATTATAAATATGTTAATGATATCTTAAGACAAGCCTGTGATAATGGTTTTATCGCAGTTTTGGTGAGAAATCCCGAAACTTTGCAGATGATGATTTCGGGTAATTTTGACATTCCGGTGATAATGGGAAGCGAAATATATACAGCCAACAAAGAGGCTTCAAAATTTGCGGGGCAGGTTTCTGTGTCGCACATAGCACCTTTGGAATTGTCCCATCATGAACTTTCCGAATGCTACGACGAAGATACATATATTTTTGCATACGGAAAAATCCCGCTTATGCACACTGCCAATTGTGTGGTTAAGACTACACAGGGATGCATGCGTCATAAAGGTGAACCTTTTACATATTTAACAGACAGAACCGATGTCGCTTTTACCGTATATCGTAACTGTGACACATGCTCCAACATTATTTACAACAGTGTTCCCACATATCTTTACGAAGAGATTAAGGACAGTAAATTTTCGGCTGACAGAATAGTTATTTCTTTTACCGATGAAGACAAAAGAACAGTACACAATATACTGACACTTTATTTAACCGGCCGGGGAGAAGCACCCGCCAAATTTACAAAAGCCTATTGGAAACGGGGAGTAGAGTAATTGGTCCAGTACATAACCACTCTTTCTAAGTATTTCATAGCGATTATTATGCTTCTCTACACCTTGGGTTGCTTTCTTGTGTTCAGATACAAGGACGAGCACTCCAGAAAAAGCATATATGTAAGCCAGCTCATTATGATTGTGCTGGTTCATTTTGCTTGCTTTTTATCGATAATTCTTAAAACCGGAGAAGTAAGATATCTGATTTTCTATGCAATTCTGCAGATATTCATCCTGGGAGTCATAGAAATATTGCCAATGGTCTATCCGAGGCTTAACAGGCTTCTTATTAATAATGCCTGTATGCTTATCAGTATAGGCCTTATTATGCTTGTAAGACTAAATTATAGGTCTGCGGTTAAGCAATTTATAATTGTTGTGGTTTCTTTTGCAATCTGCGCGTTCATTCCGTTTTTGATGAAGAAAATAAAGAGAATACCCAATATTCCGCTTGCTTATGCGGGAGTCGGAATTGTGGCGCTTGCGATAGTTTTCTTTGCGGGAAGCATTTCGGGCGGATCCAAACTTTCGATTTCGATTTTCGGTGTGTATTTTATGCCTTCGGAATTCGTTAAAGTGTTATTCGTAATTTTTGTGTCCGGAGCGCTTTGCTATAGCATTAAGATTAAAAATCTTGCTCTTACGACGGCAATTGCGGCGCTTCACATTATTATACTTGCGGCATCCAATGACCTTGGTGCGGCTTTGGTATATTATGTGGTTTTTGTTGTTCTGGTATTCATCGCTACTCAGAACTATTTGTATTTGTCCATAGGCACTCTGACCGGTGTTGGTATCGCTATAGCGGGCTACAATATATTCAGGCATGTACGTGTTCGTGTAGCGGCATTTATCGATCCTTTCTCGGTTATCGATAATGAAGGTTACCAGATTACACAATCGTTGTTTGCTTTAAGCAGCGGCTCCTGGTTCGGAGTGGGGCTTTTTAACGGAACTCCCGACAGTATTCCTTATGTTGAGACAGATTTGATTTTTTCGGCAATTGTGCAGGAACTGGGTATCGTATTTGCGGTTTGTCTTGTATTAATATGCCTCAGCTGTTTCATCATGTTCATCAATATTTCTTTTAAATTTGATGACAGTTTCTATAAGCTTATATCAATCGGTCTCGGATTTGTGTATGTCATCCAGGTATTTCTTACTATCGGTGGAGGTACCAAATTTATTCCGCTTACCGGTGTAACG
>JAEEGI010027220.1_pt1 | contig 10956 bp, 7 predicted proteins | sample 8958751 | NCBI WGS metagenome assembly JAEEGI01 (sample SAMN16246545, study PRJNA631951) | gut metagenome | biome: gut microbiome; feature: rumen; material: KS-attached | host: Bos | place: Iran: Karaj | collected 2018-10 | reverse complement strand
GAACATGTTCGGATCGTTCTTCCTGGCGACCGTCATGGCGGCCCTGATGAGCCAATTGGGTGCTTTCACAGGCTCCGTTGTGGTAAGTCACCTGGTGTCGCCCGATGCACTGTCGGTGGTCCGTATCTGGCAGCCCTTCGCTAACATCATGTTCATCATTATCGGCATGATGAGTGCTGGCGCCAGTTTCCTGAGCGCACGAGGCATTGGCGCCCAGAACTATGACAAGGTGAACCGCGTGTTTAACAATCACCTGTACTATGTCGTCTTCTCCACGCTGTTGGTTATTGCTCTCGTATTGCCCTTCCTCGACATGGTGGCTGGCATACTTACAAGCAACGAGCGGCTGCTGCCCATGCTGAAGCCCTATGTTCATGCCGACATGTTCGCCATCTTCATCGCAGCCGTCTGCGGTGTGCCCATCTCCTACGTCATCACCAACGGCAGCCCGCGCCTCATCACCCGCCGTATCATCATCTCACAGATACTCAATGTCGGGTTCGACCTGCTGTTATGTGGTGTGCTGGATATGGGTTTGGCTGGTGCCTCGTATGCTACCGGCCTTAGTAATCTGCTCGCCTTCACCTCGCTGGTAGGCTATCTGCGAAAGAACAGCAAGATATTCCGCCTCAGGCGTCCGGAGAAGGTTTGCAGCGTCAAACAGTATCGTGAGTGTTTATCCATCGGTCTCCCCATGCTCATTTCTGCTCTGCTTGCACCTGCTCTCGCCTTTACCATGAACTCGCTGATAGTAGGAAAACTGGGTGCCGACGGCATGTATATCTTCACGATTTATTTCCAGGTCAACGGCATCTGTATGCTGGCATTATCAGGTTCTAATACCGCTATCAGCAATATCGGCGGCATCCTGTTGGGTGAAGAAGACTTCGACAGTTTCCGCATGCTCACGCGGCGCATCTTCCGTCTGTTGATCTCGGTGATGCTGGTGGTGACCCTGCTCATTTTCCTCTTCCCTGATATGCTGGCAAGGTTGTTCGGCGCCAATGAAAGCCTGATAGAAGCGAGTCGCACCCCATTCCGACTGATAAGTCTGGCCTTCCTGCCCAATGCCATCTCTGAAACGCTGAGCGTGCTTTACTTCGTGCAGGGCCATAAGAAACTCTGCCGATGGATAGAGGTTGTGACCAACGTGGGCACCATCGCTATTATTGTTATCATGTCACTTTACACCCCTCAGCTTCTCTGGTATATCCTGCCCATTGTCGCCTGGCTCCTGCTGCTGGTGGTGGTGGCTATGGCCTATGTCGTGCACCGCAAGGATATATTGCTCAGCTGGCCTACACTGGAGAATACTGTGCCGACGAATCCTGCTGTCACGTTCTCAGTACCTTATACCGCTGAGGGCGTTCATAATTTCCTGACTCAGGTAAGACCTTTTATTGAGGCGTGTGAACTACAGGACGGCCTGGCTGTGGATATAGCGCTGGAGGAACTGCTCTATGAGGTTGTGGAGACGCATGAAGCGCAAACCTCCAATGAAGAAGAGACCTTTGATGTGAGAATCATCGACAAGGAAAAGACCTTCACGGTGGTGGTCAAGAGCAAGGGTCCCTTGCGGAATCCGATTTATAAATATGAGGATTCTGAATTGCTGGCTATGGACGAGCATGACCTGCGACGGGCCATCCTCTCGCGCGTGTGCAAGAACATCAATCATAGGTATATGAATGGCATCAATTGCATCTATCTGAACTATAGCCGAAAATAATATCCGCTGCCTGTTTTTTGTGAAAAACGAATAAAATAGGGCAGGAATAGTGAAATTTTGTTTGAAGATAGGATTTATTTGTTGTTTTTTTGTATCTTTGCGCCCTGATGAATCATTGAGGATTCAAAGAACGTATGTCAACGATAAATGAACTGTTAGAAACCTTTGCCCCCATTACCTTGGAGCAGATGAGCAGTGTGAAACTGATGAACCGTACGGATACGAAGTTCGTCACCAACCTCGATAAGCTCCGTCAACTGCTGGAGATGGCCCAGAAGGACTATTTCGTGCAGGACATCGATGGCGGTCGTAATCTGGCGTATGATACGACCTATTTCGACACCAGCGACTTCGCTATGTATAACCAACACCAATGTGGGCACACCAACCGCCAGAAGATCCGTTTTCGCACCTACTGCGTCAGTGGGTTGCAGTTCATGGAGGTGAAGACCAAGAACAATCACGGGCGCACTAAGAAGAAACGTATCGAAGTGGGTGATATGGACCTCAACGATGAGGAGAAGCGACTGTTTCTGGCCAAGCACCTGCGCTATGGCGTCGACACGCTGCTGCCTGCACTGAACAATCATTTTTCGCGCATTACGCTGGTGAATAAGGGTAAGACCGAACGCCTGACCATCGACTCCGCTCTCCGATTCAATAATCTGCAGAGCGGCTGCAAGCGCGATATGGGCGATTTGGTGATCATCGAACTGAAACGCGACGGACTGGTGTTCTCACCTGTTCTGGAGATGCTCCGACAACTGAGAATTCATCCTCATGGCTACTCGAAATACTGTATGGGTTCGGCACTGACCTGCAACGGCATGCTGCCCGTGAACCGCTTCAAACGAAAGCTCATCGAAGTGGATAAACTCGTTAATCAATAAAACCATTAAATAATTATGAATCAATTAAAAGAACTGTTCTCTCCTGACTTTGGAGACACCCTGCTGAGATTTGCTCTCTGCTATCTGGTGAACTGGATCATTGTGAACTTCTTGTATTTCAAGAAGGCTAAACGTCGTGACTTCTTCTTCACGTTTATGATTATTTCCGTCGCTATCTTCTTCCTGGTCTACCTGATGATGGGTATGGATCGCGGAAAGGCTACGATGGGCGTGGGCCTCGGATTGTTCGGCATCTTCTCAATCATGCGTTATCGTACGGATGCAATGCCTGTACGCGAGATGACCTATCTATTTGTGGTGGTCTGCCTGTCGGTGGTGCATGCGATGGCCGATTCGCTGGGCGTGGATGCTGCAGGTGTCATGATTGGTACGCCACTGTGCGAACTGCTGGTGATCGACGTGATTGTCATCTTGTCCATCGTCATCTTCGAGCGGTCGCTGAAGGTGCAGGCCTCGAAGTTGGTGCAGTATGACCGCATCGACCTGATCAAGCCTGAGCGCAGGGAAGAGCTGAAGGCCGACCTGGAGGCGCGCCTTGGTCTGAAGGTGGTATCCGTGAGGGTAGGGGCCGTCGACTTCCTGCGTGACATGACGGTGTTGCGAGTGTACTATGAAGGCAACGACAGCGGCGACGTGAAGAATATGTTGAAGATTAAGAACTCGGAATATGCAAGCGTATAGGCTCTTTTCTGGCAAGTTGCGCTATCTGGCAGTTGTACTGTTCGTCATCCACAGTTCGCTATTCACGGCCTCTGCGCAGACTGATGACTTCGGACTCGACTTCTCGCTGGAGGTGCAGAAGAAGATCGACAAGCAATGGTCGGTGAGCCTCGAAGGTGAGTTGCGTACCCGCAATAATACCCAGACCAACGACCGCTGGAGCGTGGGCCTCGGGGTGGACTATAAGGCTACCAAGTGGCTGAAGGCCTCGGCAGGCTATAATCTCCTTTACGACAATTATGAGCGCATCAGCTATTTTGACGAGACCGACGACGAGGTGGACGATGGTGATGCAGATGTAGGCGACCCCAAGAAGAGGGGCCGGTATTGGTCGGCGCGCCATCGCGTTAATGTGGCGCTGACGCTTAGCAAGAAGCTCGTTGGCGACTTCAAGTTCTCGCTTCGTGAGCGCTGGCAGTATACCTATCGTCCGGAATATACCGTCGATGAACGTTGGAGCTATCTGAAGAATGCCTATGACGGGAAACCGCATACTTATAGCGGCAAGGGCAAACATGTGTTGCGTAGTCGTCTGCAGGTGGAATATGACAAAAGCAAGGCGACGGTAGTGCCCTATGCCAGTGTGGAATTCTTCAATCAGTTGTCGTTGGAGAAGGTGCGTTATCAGGCTGGTGTGGAGTGGGCCATCACGAAACAGCACAACGTGGGGGCGTTCTACCGCTATCAGCATGTCGCCAATGACGATGAGGAGATTGAGACCAATCGCCATCTGATAGGTCTGAGCTACAAACTGAAATTATAGACAAAAAAATTAGGGCGCTGGTTGGCGCCCTAAATTGTTACATGTCCTCGTATGTGTCGAGGTAAGTGACGTGGGTGACGAGGTATTCGTCGACACCGTGCTTTCCGTCGGCACCGCCGATACCCGATTTCTTCACACCAGCGTGGAAGCCCTGAATGGCCTCGAAGTGCTCGCGGTTGATATAGGTCTCGCCAAACTCCAGTTCGCGGCAGGCTTTGACAGCGATGTTGAGGTCCTTCGTGAAGATGCTTGATGCCAGACCGTACTCGCAGTCGTTGGCATATTTGATGGCCTCGTCGATATCAGAGAACTCGATGAGCGGAATCACAGGGCCGAAGGTCTCCTCATGGATGATGTCCATATCCTGCGTGCAATTGTCGAGTACGGTAGCGGCATAGAAGTAACCCTTCGTGCCTACGCGATGGCCGCCGCAGAGCAACTTGGCACCCTGCTTGATGGCGCGCTCTACCTTCTCTGTGACACTCTCCAGGGCGCGGGCCTCTACCAACGGACCCATGTCGACACTCTCGTCGGCGCAGACATCGCCTACCTTCACCTTCGACATCTTGTCGACCAGGATCTTCGTGAAGGCTTCCTTCACCTCTTTCTGTACATACACACGCTCTGCATTGTTGCAAATCTGACCATTGTTGCCAATACGGCTGTCGACAATCCACTGAGCAGCACGCTCCAGGTCGGCATCCTTCATGACGATAGCGGGAGCCTTGCCGCCCAACTCAAGCGATACCTTGGTGATGTTCTTCGATGCTGCGGCCATGATGCTCTCGCCGGCACCAACAGAACCTGTGACGCTGACGATGTCGATTTTCGGAGAGCCGGCCATCTCGTTGCCGATGACGGAACCCTTACCAGTGACGATGTTGATGACACCTGCTGGCAGGCCGGTCTCAGCAACCACCTTGGCAAATTCTGTACAGTTCTCGGGCGTGAGCTGTGAGGGCTTGATGACGATGGTACAGCCAGCAATCAGCGCAGCACCGGCCTTACGGGCGATGAGGAAGAAGGGGAAGTTCCATGGGAGAATGCCTGCCACGACGCCGATGGGCTTCTTGGTGAGCAGAATGGTCTCGTTAGGACGGTCGCTGGGGATGATCTCACCCTCGATGTGACGGGCGAAAGTGGCCATGTACTCGAAATAGGCGATGGTAGCGCCTACCTCGATAGAAGCCCAGTTGCGCGTCTTACCTTGCTCGCGCATGATGATCTCCGTGAACTCCTTCTCGCGCTTCTTGATGCCTTCGGCCATCTTCAGCAGATAACCTGCTCTTTCGATGGCGGGCGTCTTGCCCCATGCTTTCTGGGCAGCGCGGGCTGCGTCGAGGGCTCGGTTCACATCCTCAATAGTGCCTTCAGGCTGACGGGAGATCACTTCCTCAGTGGAGGGGTTTAACACTTCAATCCATTTGCCGTTCGAACTCTCGCAGAACTGGCCGTTGATGTACATTTTTAAATCTTTCATATTCGTTTCGTTTTAGTAAAGAGAAGTTTGTTGGTGCAAATTTAGTGAAAAAATGCGGAGTCAACAAGCGAGAGTGATTAAATAATCTTAAATTCTGCGATTCTTATAAATATTTGTGTATCTTTGCGCACTCAAACTGCGTCAAACGGACGACTTATTTTAATTATATAATGTATATGAAGAAGATTTTAATCGCATCCTGCCTGATGTTGTCCACAACAGTCATGGGGCAGAATTTCCAGCAGAACCTCGACACCTCTGTGCGTCCAGGTGAAGATTTCTATGAGTATGCAGCCGGAGGATGGATGAAAGCACATCCCCTGGATGCGGAGCATACCAACAACGGTGCATTTATGGACTTGTATGAGGAGAACCAGAAGCATATCCAGGAACTGATCCTGCAGTATGCCAACACACCTCAGGAGCAGGGTACACTGGGTCAGAAGATCGGCTCGCTCTACAAGTTGATGATGGACAGCGTGCGCCTGAACCGTGAGGGTTGGACACCGCTGAAGCCCACCCTTGAGACCATCGCTGCCATCAAGGATCGTCACGAGTATCAACTGGTCTGTGCCAAGCTCGACCGCAAGGGTGAGAATACGCTGATGTTTAGCGTGGGCGTAGGCTCTGACATGCGTAATGCCTCGATGAACCTTGTAAGTGTTGGTCAGGGCGGACTCGGACTGGGTACGAAGGACTATTATCTGAACGATGACGAGCAGACCGTCCGTATCCGTGAGGCTTACAAGACCTATTTGACCAACCTCTATGAGCTCGTAGGCAATGATGAGGCTGTGGCCAAGAAGAAGATGGAAGCCGTGATGGCCATTGAGACGCGTATCGCCAAGGCCAGTAAGAGCACTGTGGAGCTGCGTGATATCAATGCGAACTACCACAAGATAACCTACACGCAATTGGTGATGGATTATCCTGGCATCGATTGGGGAAATATGTTCCTGTTGGGCGGATTCCCTGCATTCGACCTCGTTGACGTAGGTCAGCCTGAAGCTATCCATGAGGTGGAGAAGGTGCTGGCAGAGACGGCCCTCGATGATCTGAAGGCCTATGCCGAGATCAAGGTCATCGCCGGTGCCAGCAGTCAGTTGAGCGATGCTTTTCGTGCTGAGGCCTTCAAGTTGAGCAGTGTGATGAGCGGTGCCCTGCAGGACACGCCCCGTTGGAAGCGTGCCGTGAGTTTGGTGAGCGGCGTTATGGGAGAGGCCATCGGTAAACTCTATGTGGAGAAGTATTTCCCCGCTACGAGCAAGCAGCGTATGCTCGACTTGGTGCACAACCTGCAGACAGCCCTTGCACAGCGTATCGATGAGGCTACCTGGATGGGTGCTGAGACAAAGGCCAAGGCTAAGGACAAGCTCGAGAACTTTATTATTAAGATCGGTTATCCTGACAAGTGGAAGGACTATAGCGGCTTGAAGGTTGACGAGAGTCTGTCACTCTATGAGAACCTGGCTAATGTCGCTGAGTGGAAGACGATTGACGTGCTGAACCGTAAGGTGAACAAGCCCGTGGACAAGACGGAGTGGCACATGACGCCGCAGACAGTGAATGCCTATTACAACCCCACTACCAACGAGATTTGTTTCCCTGCAGCCATCCTGCAGCCGCCATTTTTCGATCCTAATGCCGACGATGCCGTAAACTATGGTGCCATCGGTGGCGTGATTGGTCACGAGATGAGTCACGGCTTCGACGATCAGGGTTCGCAGTTCGATAAGACTGGTAACCAGCGCAACTGGTGGACAGATCAGGACAAGACCAACTTCCAGGCTCGTACGAAGGTGCTGGCCGACTATTTCAGCACCATCGAGATTGTGCCAGGCAAGAAGATCAACGGTCAGCAGACCTTAGGTGAGAACATCGGTGATAATGGTGGCCTGAATATCGCTTATCGCGCTTTGCAGAATGTTCTGAAGCAGAAACCTGCAGGTAAGATTGAGGGCTTTACACCTGAGCAGCGCTTCTTCCTGAGCTGGGCTCGCGTGTGGGCTGGTAATTTCCGTCCGGAGTATCTGGAGTATCTGATTACCGTCGATGTGCACTCACCAGCCAAGGCGCGCGTGAATGCTGCCCTGCCGCATATCAACGAGTGGTACGATGCCTTTGGAATTAAGAAGAGCGATAAGCTTTTCGTTCCTAAGAAGAAGAGAGCACAGATTTGGTAAAAATAATAATCCCCGCTGTTTGGCGGGGATTATTGTTTATTTGATAATTGCCTTCCTGATTTCGTTACCTTTCTTGATGATAACGACACCTTTTCTAAGACCCGTCAGCTGTCGGCCGTCAAGGTCGTAGAAGGTTTCAACAGAAGCGGGATCCTCATTTTGCAGAGTTGTGATACCAGTAGCGGCATTGTTCTGTGATACCTTCGTGGCATCATAGTTCTGCTTACCGCCGTTGATGACAACCTCACCATCCGTCCAGATCACGCTGCCGACACATTCCTTGATGGTTAGCGTGCCATCATCCAGATAGCAGTTGCCGGTGTCTTCATCCTCATCTCCATTTTCATGATCTGGATAAACGCCTGTAGAGGTCTTACCGTCCAATTCTACCTTGATGCCGTTTGCCTGGGCACCAGAGATGTTGACAGTGCCGCTCTGCATCCAGAAGTACTGCTGACAATGCAGACCATCTTTCTTGGCACCTGTGATGTTGAGTGTCAGATTCTTGACCTGCATATACTCTTTGCAACTGATGGCATGAGCCGTGTTGCCAACTACATTCAGAGTGCCTTTGCCTTTCAGTTCAAAATGTCCCTTGGTATAGACGCAAGCCTTCCAACTGCCATCTGTACCGTCAGAAAGTGTATTGGTACCTCCGTCCTTATTGGCATTCAGTTCAATGCGCTTGCCGTCATCGATGTTGATGGCAGGACCCGTGGGATTGTTCAGCGTCACGCCTACAAGTTTGATGGTACACTTGTAACTACCACTCATCTCGAATCCTCCGTCATCGCTGCTACCAGAGAGTTGGTAGGTGATTTCACCTGGTGCACCATCAGCAACGTCGTCTGACTGTACTAATTTCACATGAGATGATGTACCGGTGGTGCATGTCACATAAGCAGTCAACTCATCAGGAATAGTAACAGTTGCTGTTGCTCCGTTGTATTCGATGGTTACTATATTAGCAGCCCTCACGACCAAGCAGATCATGAGGGCTGTTATCATTAAGACTAGTTTCTTCATTACTTATTCGGATTAGATTCCCAGCGCTTTCTTTGCCTGATCAGCAGCTGCGTCGACAGCCTCACCAGCCTTCTCCTTAGCAGCGTCCTTAGCATTCTCAGCGGCATTCTCAGCAGCATCCTTGGCAGCATCTACGGCACCTTCTGCTGCACCCTGAACGGCATCTACAGCACCTTCAGCAGCATCCTTTGCACCATTGAGAGCTTGCATCAAACCGTCAACCACAGTATCAGCAGGTGCAGCGGTCAGTGCTGCCAGAGCTGTCTGTACAGCCTCGTTCTCACCAGCGAATGCCTTGATTTTCTCGGCATTCTCCTTCAGGAAGTCCTGAATCTTGGTTACATACTCCTTAGCCACAGCGGGGTCAGAACCGATGATGTCCTTGATTTTCTCCTGGATAGCGGCGAGAACCTCTTGGAACTTGCTGGCATCCTGAGCCTCAATCTGCTCGGTCAACTGATTGATAGAAGCAGCAGCCTCTTCCTCAGCATTGTAAACCATTGCCTCAACGGTCTCTTCGTTTTCTGCAGGAGCTTGAGCCTTGTTACCACATGCAGTGAAACCGATGGCGCACATTGCCATCACAGCAAACATAATTTTCTTCATAATCGTTTCTTTTAATAGTTAATAATATGAACTTTCTCTCTCTCAAATTGTGCCCCCACTATGTGGGGGACTTGATTTTCGGCAACAAATATAGGTTATTTTTTATTAAGTTAGTCTTAATATTTTGCGCTTTTTAACTTTTTTCTTACTTTTGCACCCGTTTTCAAGATAATTAACAGTAAATGACAACATTAGAGTTCAAGCCAAAGCTGTTTTCGACGTTGAAGAATTACAATCGGAAGCAGCTGACAACAGATTTGCTTGCCGGTATTATTGTCGGCATTGTGGCTTTACCATTGGCTATTGCCTTCGGTATCGCCTCAGGCGTGACCCCTGAGAAGGGTATTATCACTGCCATCGTCGCAGGACTGATTGTCTCAGTCTTTGGTGGATCCAAAGTTCAGATAGGTGGTCCTACGGGCGCATTCATTATTATTATTTATGGTATTATCCAACAGTATGGTTTCGAGGGTCTGACCATTGCCACACTTTTGGCGGGTGTCTTCCTCATTATGTTTGGTGTGCTCCATCTGGGCACCATCATCAAATATATTCCGTACCCCATTGTAGTGGGCTTTACCTCGGGTATCGCCTTGACCATCTTTACCACGCAGATCAAGGATCTCTTCGGTTTGACGATGGCTTCGGTTCCTAGCGATTTTGTTGAGAAGTGGATTGCCTATGTTGGTTCGTTGCCCACTATCGACTGGTGGAGTGCTGGCGTGGGTATCGGCTCTGTAGCAGTCATTGCGCTCTGGCCGAAAATAGCCCGCTATAATAATGTCCTGAAGAAACTGCCCGGTTCGCTCATCGCCATCATTGTGATGACCATTGGCGTTCTTTTGCTCAAACAGTATGTGGGCGTGATGAGTGTTGAGACTATCGGCGACCGTTTCAGTATTTCCAATCAGTTGCCAGGAGCACAGGTGCCTGAGTTGACGTGGGATGTGATCAAGGGCCTCGTGGCGCCAGCTTTCACCATCGCCATTCTTGGTGCAATTGAGTCGTTGCTGTCGGCAACGGTGGCAGATGGTGTCATTGGCGATCGTCATAGCTCGAACACAGAGCTTATAGCACAGGGTTTTGCCAATTTGGCTAGTCCCATCTTTGGCGGTATCCCCGCTACAGGTGCCATTGCCCGTACAATGACCAATATCAATAATGGCGGTCGTACGCCTGTGGCAGGCATTATCCATGCTGCTGTGTTGTTGTTGATCTTCCTATTCCTCATGCCGCTGGCACAGTATATCCCCATGGCCTGTCTGGCTGGTGTGCTTGTGATTGTGAGTTATAACATGAGCGGTTGGCGCAGCTTTATGTCGATTCTGAAGAATCCCAAGAGTGATGTGATCGTGCTTTGGGTTACTTTCCTACTTACCGTTATCTTCGACCTCACTATTGCCATCGAGGTGGGACTCATTTGCGCTTGTCTGCTCTTCATGCGTCGTATGGCTGAGACTACAGATGTCAAGGTAATCAGCGACGAAATCAATCCGGAGGAAGAGGATAGTGACTTTCAGTTGGGAAACCTTGAACAC
>JAEEGI010027215.1_pt1 | contig 10957 bp, 11 predicted proteins | sample 8958751 | NCBI WGS metagenome assembly JAEEGI01 (sample SAMN16246545, study PRJNA631951) | gut metagenome | biome: gut microbiome; feature: rumen; material: KS-attached | host: Bos | place: Iran: Karaj | collected 2018-10 | reverse complement strand
TTCAGGCCCTGCAGGATGGGGCCGTAGGCAGCGAAGCCGCCCAGACGCTGGGCGATCTTATGGCCAATGTTGCCGGCCTCGATGTTCGGAAAAATGAAGGTGTTGGCGTAGCCGGCGACCTTGCTGCCCGGGAACTTGAGCTGTCCGACGGTGGGAGAAACGGCAGCGTCAAACTGCATCTCGCCGTCGATGGCCAGTTCGGGAGCCAGCTCCTTGGCCTTGGCGGTGGCAGCCTGGCTCAGCGCAACGGTGCCGCCCTTGCCGGAGCCCTTGGTGGAGAAGCTCAGCATGGCGACCTTCGGGTCGATGCCGAAGACCTTGGCAGTCTTGGCGGTCTCAATGGCGACCTCCGCCAGCTTTTCAGCAGCGGTGAAGGTCACGTTGCCTTCCTTGTCCACGGTGTCCTGATAGTCGATGTTGATGGCGCAGTCGCCCATCGCGAGCAGCTCCTGGCCGTCCTTGCCCTCGCGGGCCATAATGAAGCAGGAGGAGACCAGATGGGCGCCCTTGCGGGTCTTAACCAGCTGGAGCGCGGGGCGAACGGTATCGGCGGTGGAGTAGGTAGCGCCGCCGAGCAGAGAATCGGCATAGCCCATCTTGACCAGCATGGTGCCGAAGTAGTTGCCCTTCTGGAGGTTGGCGCGGCAGTCCTCGGGGGTCATCTTGCCCTTGCGGAGCTCGACCATCTTCTCGACCATCGCTTCCATCTCGGGGTAGGTGGCGGGGTCGATGATCTCAAGACCCTCAATGTCAAACCCGCACTCAGCGGCCTTGGCCTTAACGACCTCAACCTGACCGATCAGGATCGGGGTCAGGAATCCGCCCTGCTTCAGCTTTGCAGCGGCTTCCAGGATACGGGCGTCGTGGCCCTCGGTGAAGACGATCTTCCGGGGATTGGCGCGGAGCTTGGCTTCCAGAATATCGAACATAACAGTTTTCCTCCAAGAGTTTTGTATTTTTCCGACCGCCGGACGGGCGGCCGCTTTTGCTCCATTATTATATACGCTTCGGTGAGGCTTGTCAATGAATTCCTGAAAAAGAGTTTCGGGAAGCGCGGCTGCAATCGACGGCGCGTGGAGGCAGAGGCGAACGCTTTCTTTTATAGCCGGGGCTTACGCACGTAATATTGTTCTTGACATTCTCCATACCCGCATATTATAATAGGGGAAAATGAAGGAAGCCGCCCTTCCCGGCGGACCTCCCCGTACGAAAGAAGGCATCGGATATGAGCCAGTTCATCCTTTCCACGGATTCCACGGCGGATCTGTCGATGGAGTATTTCCAGCGCCGATCCGTAGACGTACAGTTCTTCCATTTCACGCTCGGCGTCAACGAATACCAGGACGACTGCGGCAAGAGCGTACCGCCGAAGGAGCTCTTCCGCCGCATGGTCGCCGGCGAGGAGACCAAGACCAGCCAGGTCAGCGTCTCAGAATACCTGACCTATTTCCGGGAAATGATGGAGCATGGTCACGACGTTCTTCATCTGGGCTTTTCCAGCGGCCTGTCCGGCTCCTATAATGCGGCCCGCCTGGCCGCCGAGGAGCTGCGCCCCCAATTCCCGGACCGAAAGCTCTACGTGGTCGATACCCTTGCCGCCTCCAGCGGACAGGGCCTGTTCGTGGATACCGTGGCCGATCTGCGCGACGCAGGCATGGACATCGACACGATCTACGCCTGGGCAAACGAGAACCGGAACAAGCTCCATCACTGGTTCTTCTCAACGGATCTGACCTTCTACATCCGCGGCGGCCGCGTGAGCCGCACGGCGGGCTTCTTCGGCGGTCTGCTGGGGATCTGTCCCCTGCTCAACGTGAACAACGAGGGTAAGCTCATCCCGCGGGAGAAGGTCCGCGGCAAGAAAAAGGTGATCAAGCGCATCGTGGAGATGATGCAGGTCCACGCGCAGAACGGCGCGGACTACAGCGGCAGATGCTTTATCAGCAACTCCGACTGCATCGAGGACGCCCGGGCCGTTGCCCGTCTCGTGGAGGAAGCCTTCCCGAAGCTGAACGGCAAGGTGCAGATCTACTCCATCGGCGCCACCATCGGCAGCCACACCGGTCCCGGCACGGTCGCCCTGTTCTTCTGGGGCGACGAGCGCCCCGCCTGACCACGCAAGCGCAGAACAAATCGCCCGGAGGCGATGGGAGGCTTTCAAAAGCCTTCCCAACGCCTCCGGGCGGTCGTTTTTGTTCCCGTTTTGCAGGGCCGAAAACCTGACGCGCAGGTTCAATACCTCGGCTGGATATACGGTGACTTGGATTCCGGGTCCGGGCGCATGTGGATGCCGGAGATCAGGCCCATTGCCAGGAAGCTCGTGATCAGCGATGAGCCGCCGTAGCTGATGAAGGGCAGGGTCAGACCGATGACCGGGAATACGCCGATGCACATACCGGTATTGGTCAGAACCTGGAAGACCATCATTGCCGCGATCCCGAAGCAGACGGTCCGGTTCATGAAGTTCGGCGTCTTCAAGCCCACGTGGACGCAGCGGACGATGATCAGCACCTCCAGCAGGATCGTGAACAGGCAGCCCAGGATGCCCAGCTCCTCGCCGATCGCGGAGAAGACAAAGTCGGAATACTGGGAGTCGATGGCGTGGGACTGCGTCATCATGCCGTGGAACAGCCCCTGACCGGAGAGCCCGCCGCCGGAGAGCATGGCGATCGAGCGGTTGGTATCCCAGCGGATGCCCTCGCCGGTCGGGTCGATGGACTTATCAAAGACGACCAGAATGCGCTGCTTCTGATAATCCTGCAAAAAATGCTCCCAGACCACGGGCAGGATCAAGGCCGCTGCAACGGCGCCGAGCAGGAACCACCAGCCCCGGATGCCGCTGACGTAGGCCACGATCAGAAAGATCAGCAGGAAGACCAGAGCGGAGCCGACGTCCTTCGAGAGAACGACGATCAAGCCCATCATGTAGACGGTCAGAGCGGCGACCAGGCCTACGGTCTTGGGCGCGGAAATGTGGTCGCGGCGGACGCTCAGCGTCTTGGCCAGAATGATGATGAAGGTCAGCTTGCAGATCTCTGCGGGCTGAATGTTGAAGGGAATGCCGGGCAGCTTGAGCCAGGCGCGGTTGCCGTTGACCTCAATGCCGAAGGGCAGCAGCAGGGCCATCAGACCCGTACTGAAAAACAGCAGCAGCAGGCGGTGCTCCGCCAAAACCTCAATGTCCACCATCGAAACGGCAACGTACAGGGCGATCCCCATCACCAGGCTTGCACCCTGGACGATCAGAAATCGGGAGGAGCCCATGGAATTTGTGGCGCTGGCGATCACCACGATGCCGAAGATCGAGGCGATCACGCACAGAAGCAGCAGAAGCAGATCGCCCCTGCGGTAAAATTCGGTAACGGCATTCCAGAGCCGACGCACACAGACGCCCCCCTTCCTCAGATGATTATGTGGATGATAGCTGTAAAGCGGTCAGCGCTCCAAATAGGCCTTGCGAAGCTCCGCCGCCAGATACAAGGAGCCATAGGCCAGCACAGCCCCGTCCCGCGGCGTGGCGGACAGCGCGCGGTTCACCGCCTCTGCCGCGCTTGCGCAGGGCTCGGCGGGCTTCCCGTAGCGGCTCAGCCAGGCGGCCAGGTCCTCTGCCGACAGCGCGCGGGGATTGGACGGCGTGACCGTGAAATATCGGTCTGCCAGCGCAGCAGTCCGGTCATACATGCCGGCGTAGTCCTTGTCCGCCAGCACGCCGGTGATCACGGTCAGCGGCCTGCCGGCCAGATAGGTCTCGGCGCTTGCCAGCAGCGCCTCCATGCACTGGGGATTATGCCCGCCGTCCAGAACGAAGAGCGGGTCCCGGCCCAGCAGCTCGAATCGGCCCGGCCAGGAGACCGCGGCGATCCCGTCCTGCACGTTCCGGTCCGAAATCCTCCAGCCCCTGCGGCGCAGGACCTCGACCACGGCCAGGACGACGGCGGTGTTGTACCGCTGATGATCGCCCAGCAGGGGCAGCCAGAGCTCCAGGCCGCCCCGGCGCAGGCGCTGTCCGTCCAGATCGCGGGAGAGGGTCTCGATTGCGTCCGGGTCGGCAACGGTCAGGGGGACGCCCAGGGCCGCGCACTTTTCGCGGATGACTGCCTTGACGCCGGGAGCGTTCGGATACAGGACGGCCTCACAGCCGGGCTTGAGAATGCCCGCCTTCGTGGCGGCAATCTTCTCCACGGTGTCGCCCAGAAACTCGGTGTGATCCAGACCGATGTTCGTAAAGACGGCGGCCTCCGGCGCGGGAATCACGTTGGTGGCGTCGAATTCGCCGCCCATGCCGGCCTCCAGGATCACGAGGTCGCAGTCCTCGCGGGCAAACCAGCAGAGGGCGACAGCCGTGATCAGCTCAAACTCCGTCGGCGCATCCGCCATCGCCTCGGCAAAGGGACGGACGTGCTCCGTCATATCCGCCAGAGCCTGGCGGGAGATCATCTGGTTGTTGATCTGCATCCGCTCGCGGAAGTCGATCACGTAGGGAGAGATGAACAGGCCGGTTTTATATCCGGCTTTCGTCAGGATGGAGCTCAGCATCGCGGCCGTGCTGCCCTTGCCGTTGGTGCCGACGATATGGATGAATTTCATGCCGTTCTGCGGGTCTCCCAGCCGGCGCATCAGCTCGGTGATCCGGCTCAAGCCCGGCACAGAGCCCTTCCAGGAAACGGCGGAGATGAATTGCAGGGCTTCTTCGTAGGTCATAGCTGCCTCCAGGGGATCAGAGTTGGGGAAGCTGTCTGCGGAGGGCGCGGACAATGGGGATGATCAGCGCGGCGATTACTGCTGCGGTCGCAATCGCGATCCCGATGCGGGCCAGCGCCAGTCCAAAGACAAGGTGATACTCGTAATAGCCGAAAATCTTGCTGTCAAAGTACATGCCAGCGGTGTTCAGCAGGGCGTTAAACGCGCCGCAGCCGAGAATGGCCAGTACACAGGGCACCGTCCGCTCGGCCAGGGGCTTTTTCCGGCCCAGAAAGAGGGCGCACAGGCCCAGAGCCAGGGCGTGAAGCACAGGGATTGCAACCCAGATGGGGGTCGTCACGGAAAGACCGTACTTTGTGTTCAGAAGCTGGGCAAGGAATTCTCCCACCAGCGCCACCAGACAGGCGTCGTACCAGGAGAACAGCAGGGCCGCGAGGACGAGGGTGAGGGACGTGAAGGTGAGCTTCAACTCGTTTGGGATGACGTAAAAGGCCAGATAGGACAGGGCAAAGTAGACGGCGGCAAGAACGCCGTCCAGGGCGATGCGGCGGGTATTGAGCATAAAAAATCCTCCAGTGGGAGGAGGTTGTACGGCCCTGAATATTTCGGAGCGGCTGCAAGCGCGCACCGCGTGACAAGGCCACTTCGTCCGTCGGCAACCTCCCATCCGACGGCACTACCGGGAAAACCCGACGCGCGCGCTCTACTCTCCGAGAGCCAAGCCTATCATACTCCATGCCGCGCCAAAAATCAACAGAAAATTAAAAGAGATCCTCGTAAAAGAAAAATCGGAATCCAAAAGAAAAAAAGAAATTCAAAAAGAAAAACAGAAAAGCAAAAATTCTTCTTGACATTTCCGCGAAAGTGCATATAATAATAGTGCGCTTGAGCAAAAGGTCAGAGCTTCAAGCTGCAGATAGCGGGTTTGTGTAATGGTAGCACACCGGACTCTGACTCCGTTTGTGAGGGTTCGAATCCTTCACCCGCTGCCATCAAAGAAACCTCTTTTGTCTACCAGGGCAAAAGAGGTTTTTCTGCATTTCGGAAAAAAACGATTGGTAGAATGAATTCGGTAAATCCGGATTTGAGGAGGCTTAAAAATGTCAGGCAGATATAAACTGAAAAACAAAGGGATAAGACTTGAAAAGGTGAATGACAATAACTTCGTTGATCTGATGAAGCTTGAAGTTGCTGAATCGCAGAAAGACTACGTTGCTTCGAACACGGTGAGTATGGCTCAGGCTTATGCCGTAAATGCAAGCGGCAGATTTGTTCAGTGTTTCGGTATCTACGATGGAGACACAGCGGTCGGATTTGCCATGATCGGACACCATTCCGAGGAATATAACGGTATGGCGGAAATATATCGCCACAGCTATTATCTTTGGCGATTTATGATCGATCACAGATTTCAAGGAAAAGGATTCGGAAGGGATGCACTGAACCTTCTTTTGGACTATGTTCTATCATTTCCGGATGGAGAGGAAGACACATGGAGTACATCATACGATCAGGAAAATGAAGCAGCCAGGCATCTGTACGCCTCATTTGGATTTGCGCCGAACGGTGAGAAAGACAGCGATTATGAAGATGCGGAGGAAGTCGCTGTGCTGCCGCTGAAATGATCTTTTCAGCAAAACCGAACAAGTTGACAAATACCAGTTTGCAGGGCTCCCCTGCTGGTGTACTTTTAGGCGTTCTTTCTATGCTTTGGTATACTTTTACGCGCTTTTTCACATCAAAGGAGCATCTTTTGTCTACTAAGGCAAAAGAGGTTTCTCGTTGTTTAGCGGGGGCGAATATGGTATGATTGCCTTGAGAAATCTGCATCTGTGGAGGGTACGATGGCGTATATGATCAAACCCTGCGAGGACTGTGACGTAGCGTTTATTTGGGAAAAGGGCTTTGAAGCTGTTCCGGCGGAAGAAAACGCCAAGCAGGAACTGCTCGTTTTCAAGGTCGTCGATGTTCAGGGGGCGATCATCGGAGGTTGCGTTCTTGATATTGACGAAATGAAAACAGCCGAGATTGACCGGCTGTGGGTCGATGCGCGTTACCGCAACCTTGGAATAGGCTCCGCTCTGATTCGCCGGGCGGAGCAGGAAGCGCGGGAAAAAGGATGCAGGAGCATCGTGAATACATATATATTTGACTTTCAGACTGCAAAGAGGTTATTTGAGCGGCACGGCTATCGTCATATAGGCACTGTGCGAGATTGGCCCAAGGGATATGAAAGCTACACTTTGATAAAAAAGCTGGATTGCGGTTTGTCGACAATCCCCCTGGTTCAGGACTGCTTTGAAATCAAAACCGGGAGCGAGGAAGACGGAAAGATCATAGCCGACAGGCTGGAGGAATATAATCGTTCTTTTGCACCGCGCAGTCATGCGTACCTGGACATTGATAGAAAGATCGTGGATGATAACGGCACAATGATCGCCGGATGCATCGCCGGTATCAGCGGTTGGGACACTCTGCACATCGATGTGTTCTGGGTGGACGATGCTTATTGCGGCAGTAACATTGGCTCATTTCTTCTCGGAGAGATAGAACACGAAGCAAAGGAGAAAGGCGCTTATCTTTCGAATGCAGGCGGGATGGACTTGCAGGCAGCTTTTTTCAAAAAACATGGCTACGAAGTTAGCGCTGTTTTTGAAGATCAACCAAAGTGGTATGTGCTGCATAAACATCTTTGACCAAGAACACGATTGACAGATTTCAGCGGAATGTCTTTTACGCGCTCTTTCTATGTTTTGGTGTACTTTTACGCGTTCTTTCGCATCAAAGAAACCTCTTTTGTCTACCGGGACAAGAGAGGTTTCTTTGATGTTTCATAAACCAGGATATGGAACCGTATTTGCTGGATACGGCGCCTTCGAGTTTTGCTTCTTATTGTTGCTTGCTTTCCAATTCCTGTTCTGCCTTGTCAGTCATCTTCGTCAGCATTCTTCCGAAGAAGAGCGGATGTCTGTAGCTGAAGCGCAAAGATACCGCTGTGGAGAGCGAAGGATAGATAATGAATTTCCTGGACCATATGTGCTTTGCAAAGCCTGTTCCAACTTCACGGGGATCAGCCTTAAACTCCTTCGGAATCATCAGACCTGATGCGGATTTCGTGTTTGTCAGCGGCGGATGAAATAAATGAACGGAAATCCCGTATTGACTGTTTTCTATTTCCAGACATTTCGCCAATGATTCAATCGCGCCTTTGGATGACGCGTAAGGGGAAATGTTCTTAAACCCGGTCACGCCAACGGCAGAACTGGTGAAGATCAGTCTGCCTTTCCTTGCCTCACGCATATGTGGAAGCACTGCTTTTGCAAGCCGCAACGCCCCATAATAATTTACGTTCATCACCTGACGATATACTTCCAGATCTGTCTCCGGCTCACTGTTAAACGTGCATATGCACGCATTATGAATTGCAATATCGATTGCACCGAAGCAGTCAAAAGCTTTCTGAACCCCTTCCTGTACTGAAAGACTATCCGCCGCGTCGGCGCTGATCACAAGGAGATGATTCCCGTACTTCGGCTGCAATTCCGCGATATGGTCGGTCTCGATATCCAGAACAGCAACCCTGTTGCCGCTTTCGAGCAGGCGCTCGGTCAGATAATATCCGATTCCCTGATCAGCGCCTATGATAAGAATATCAGCCATGATTATCCCTCCCAAAAACCAAAACTGGACGCAATATAGGAATGCGCTTCTTCGCAAAAAGCATTTTTCTTCCGAGCCGTTAATTTTCCGTTCAACAGATACTTAAATACAAGCATTGTGATATAAGCGTAGAAGCCTTTTCCGGTTTGTTCAGATGACTCCTTGCTCATGATCCCGAGTTGTGAAAGGGTTTCAAACACAGACATCTCAATCCTATAGGGCTCTTCAAATAACCACCTGCTGTATTTCTGCTGAATCTCTTTGTTATGCAGTTGCTCGATCAGCATCAGCCGCATCATCCTGTTGCAGAAAGGATCCAGCAGATACTGATCAAAAAAATAGGTATCAATCCATCCAAAGGACGGGCTTTGGCTGTGATTCCAGGCATCCGGTGAATGTAATACCTTCAACAGTGAATCGACGTGTTCCTCAAAGCGGATAAAAAGAGAATCCAGAATATCCTGTTTGTTTTTGAAATGATAGTAAACAGTACTTTCCTTAATCCCAACAGCTCCGCAGATATCGCGGATGGAAACCGGATCGTACCCGTGCTCCGAGAACATCGAAAGCGCTGTTTCCAGAATTCTGTCTTTTGTGTTCACGATTGCCTGCCTCCTTTGTGTGTCTAACAATTGTTAGACACATTATATCTAACAATCGTTAGAATGTCAAGCCTGAATAGGAGAACGGACTGCGAAAAATCCTTTGTCTGGTGCAGTTTCAGAGGATTTCATGAAAGCCCTGCATTCGCTGACAAATTCCTGTGATTTCGCGGATCTCAAATTCCGGCTTGCAGAAATGAGAGGCACGTATCATTTTGGCGCTTTATCTATGGGTTATGTATCATTCTGGCGCCCTTACACAGAATAGGATTGCTATTTTAACAAGATAGCAATCCTTTTTTCACAGCATCAAAAGCGATTACCTTTCGTATTTGAACTGCTTTTCTTTTTCAAATAAAAAAATGTCAAGAAAACTTTGCAAAAACTATTGACAAGTAAACTTGTCAATGCTATAATGCCATTGTGCAAAGAAAACTTTGCAAATAAAAGGAGGCAGTTTTCATGAAAAAAGAAGAAATACTTGCAAAAGCCCAGAGAGATGGAAAAGAAAAGGATCTCCCTGAACAGGAGGCAAGAAAAAACGGGGCGTGGTTGGCTTATATAATCGGCGTCATTCTGTTAATTCTTGTAGATACCGTAAACGGATTCGTACTTCACTATGTAAACAGAGGAGCTGATTTTGCTCTGTTTTCAATGCCGTTCGTCATTTTCACGGTTAAATACCTCAGGCTTCGGCGACGCCATGAACTGGTCGCTGCGATCATCTGGGGTGTACTTGCGTTATCGATGCTGGTCGTTTGGATTCTTCAGTTGAGCGGGGCAATCTGATATGGAAGGCGAACTGATTCTACGTAACAATCTCGCGGAAGTCAGGAAAGAGAAAGGACTGTCACAGTCGGAATTGGCAAAGATGGTCGGCGTTTCCAGAAATACCATCAGTTCCATCGAAACCGGGCAGTTCAACCCTACCGCCAAGTTGGCGCTGATTCTCTGCATCGCTCTGGATAAGAAGTTTGAAGAGCTGTTCTACTTCTGAAATTGGAATGCCCGGTGAATCTCGTCAAAAGACACTTCTTTACTACTATTGAGAAGCAAAAGAAAATCCGCAGCGTTACGAAATGTAACGATGCGGGTTTTCTTGTTGAAATAGCAATCTTTAGCCATCAAAGAAACCTCTTTTGTCTGCCAGGGCAAAAGAGGTTTTGTGTTGCCTGTTTCATGTTTGTGCAGTATAATGATGCCGATGATTCATGAACAGAGGAGTTTGAATATGATTGAAATAAAAGAAACGACAACGGAAGACCTCAAAAATGTTCAGCGTCTTTGGGCTGACGGGGACGTGATGCGGTTTGTCGGTTTCCCTGACGGACTGCATGAAACGTACGAGGCTCTGGAAGTGTGGTTGGACGGACTTAATGCAGAAAGGCCCACATCGAATCACTTTTCCATCTATGAGGACGGCAAATACTGCGGTGAAACAGGGTATGGCGTGGATAGGGAATTTGGCAGCGCATGGCTGGATATTAAGCTGTTGGATTTTGCGCGAGGCCGCGGTATCGCAACGCAAGCGCTTTCCTATGCAATAGAAAAAGCTGTTGAAAACGGCGCAAAAACTTTGTGGGTTGACCCCAATCCACAAAACGCAAAAGCGATTGCCTTATACAAAAGAATGGGTTTTATTCAAAAAAAGATGCCGGAACACGTGATTGCCATGGGTGAAGATCCGGCAACAAATATCTATTTTGAGCTTTGCAAAGAATGAGCAGGAGTGTCTTTTAGGTGTTCTTTTTATGCTTTGGTATACTTTTACGCGCTCTTGCACAAATAACAGAGGGTACCCAGCGGGCACCCTTTGTTATTTGGCATTGATGAAGGGACTCGAAGCCGCGATAAGGAAACGCAACAGTGTTGCGTTTTCCGCGGGCGGGTTTTGCGCCGCAGGGCGAGTGCGAAGCGGTGTGTGGACGGATTTCACCAACGGCGCGGCAATTTGTTTCGCCGGCATCATTACTATAATAATCTATTGAAAAATA
>JAEEGI010027213.1_pt1 | contig 10958 bp, 5 predicted proteins | sample 8958751 | NCBI WGS metagenome assembly JAEEGI01 (sample SAMN16246545, study PRJNA631951) | gut metagenome | biome: gut microbiome; feature: rumen; material: KS-attached | host: Bos | place: Iran: Karaj | collected 2018-10 | reverse complement strand
TGCGGCGGCTCATGATCCGGCCGGCGATGCAGACATCCTGGAAATTGTTTTCCTCTTCCTTATAGCCGGCGGCAATGGCCGCAGTGCTGGTATTCACGGGATACAGCGGTGCGGGGTAGGGGTTGATGCCCAACTCGCGCAGCTTGCCAAGGGATTCCCTCCGTCCGAGCTCCTGCTCGTTCAACTCATAATATGCCATAGTCAATGATGGATAAACGCACTATTTATCGGAAGAAGAAGGCAGCAGGTCGTGGAAATACTTGGTGAGCTTGCCTGAGATGTCGGAAGCCTTCTGGCTGACGGAATCCCACACGGGGTCGTTGCCGACACTCTCCAGGGTTTCATCGGCAGAGCCGTCGGCATAATGGATGCCGGGAACCACGTCATAACCGCTTTCCTTACCGGCTACCACCATGGGAACCAGGCTGGCCTGGGCCAGGTTGGTGTTGTTGTCGAAGAAGAGTTCTGCCTTCAAGGACTTGGAGATGCTTTTGGCAGCGGCTTTGGCGCTGTCTTCGTTTTCATAGTGACTGTCGATGTTTTTCAGGTCCTGGACATCGGCTTCTGCAATCAGGATGGCCTGGCCGCCCATGAGGCTTAGCTTGTTGATTTCTGCGTCGTCCACATCCATGGAGATATTACCGTCGGTAATTTGCATATTGAACTCCAGCTTGCCGTCCAGCAGGAAGACGCTGGTGGTATTGTGGGTGAGCTCGAAGATGCCTACTGCAAAGTCTTCGGCAACGGTGACGTCGGTGCCGGTGAACTTATAGTCCGGAATCTGCAGGGTGAAGTTGGCGCCAATGGTATCATCGGCGTCCAGTTCGCCGTTGCCGTTCTTGTCGTTGATGACGGGATTCACCACCAGGTCCATATAGGTGCCGCCATTCTGGGTCAGGTGAAGGCCGATGGTCTGGGGGACGTAGGCGCTGAGGGTGACTTCTCCCTCATAATACAGGAGGAGAGCGGTGCTGCTTTCACCTTTGACTTCCATCTGGAGCTTGTAGTCCTTGCCGTTGTAAGGCATGGTGAGGCTCACGGGATTGGCGCTTTCGGTATAGGTGATCTTCTTGTCCTTGCTCACGGTAATCTCACCGGTAATCTGGGAAAGTTTGATAAGGATTTCCACCTTGTTGCCGCTTTCTTTGACAAACAGGTCCCGCAGGTGCGTGACAAAATTCCTTACGCTCTCGTCGGCCTCTCCCTCCTCGACGATATCGGAGAGTTCGTTGATAAGGCCCAGGCCGGTCTGGCCCCAGGCTTTCCAGTTATCGGGATCCACTTCATTCAAGGTAGCTACCAGAACGTCGGCCGTTTTCTGCTTCACCTCGCTTGGAGACATCGGGGTGGGTGCAGGGGTGGGGGTGTCTTTCTTGCAGGAGAGCGCGCAAAGGGCCACGACGGCGGCGCTCACAATCAAATAGATTTTTTTCATTTTTTCGTATGGTTAAGAATAACGTACAAAGATAAGCATAATTTTTTTAACCGTTCGGTCCCCGGTTTTTTCCGCTCTTCCTTAAAACCGGACGGGTGCTTGTATTTCCTCCGAAAAATGCGTATTATTGTAGAAATTGATAACCAAGCATATGAACAAATTTTTTCTGGCCGTAGCGGCCGCCGCTTGCCTGGCAGCCTGTGCCCCCCAAACGCAGTATCACCCGGAGTGGACCTACAACTCCGTAGTCTATGAAGTGAATATCCGCCAGTTCTCCCCGGAAGGGACCTTCCAGGGGGTGGAGCAGCAGCTGCCCCGCCTCAAGGACCTGGGCGTAGACGTGCTGTGGCTCATGCCCATGTACGAAATCGGCGTGGTGGAGCGCAAGGGAACCCTGGGCTCGTATTACGCCATCTCGGACTACAAGAAGGTGAATCCGGAGTTTGGCACCATGGAAGACTTTCAGAGCCTGCTGGACGCCGCCCACGCACAGGGCTTCAAGGTGATTCTGGACTGGGTGGCCAACCAGACCGCCCCGGACCATGTGTGGATGGACGGCAAGCCGGCCGATTTCTATGAAAGGGATGCCGAAGGCAACGCCATCTGGGAATATGACTGGACCGATACCCGCAGCCTCAACTACGAGAACCAGGAGGTTTGGTGGGCCCAGGACGACGCCATGCGCTTCTGGCTGGAAAAGGGCGTGGACGGCTTCCGCTGCGACGCCGCCGGTGAAATGCCGGCCGATTTCTGGTACGGCATCCTGCCCAAGATGAACAAGGACTATCCGGAAATCTACCTGCTGGCCGAGGCCGAGCGCGATAATCTGGCCGACCCGCTGGTTACCTTCGACTGCAACTATGCCTGGGAACTGCATCACCTGCTCAACGACCTGGCCCAGGGCAAGAAGACGGTCCAGGACCTCAAGGACTATGTGGCCCGGGACGAAGCCCGCTTCCCCAAGGAAGCCTTCCGCCTGGCCTTCACCTCCAACCACGACGAAAACTCCTGGGCCGGAACCGAGTTTGAGCGTGAGGGCATCTATGCCGATGCCTGCGCCGTTCTCTGCGCCACCCTTCCCCATACCCAGCTGCTGGTGTACACCGGCCAGGAAATCGGCCTGGACCGCCGCCTGGAGTTCTTTGAGAAGGACCCCATTACGGACTGGAGCGCCAACGCCTACACGGAATTCTGGAAGAAACTCATCCAGCTGAAACACAACCCGGTGCTGGCCGCCGGCGAGCGTGGCGGAAACCTGGACTGGTGGGAAGTCCCCGTCCCGGAGACCGTGGTGGCCTTCTCCCGTCAGCTCAAGGACAATCAGGTGATTGTGATCGCCAACTTCGGCCAGGAGCCCTATGCCCCTGTATTCAATATCCCCGATGTAACCTACACCAACTGCTTCACCGGAGAAAAGGTGGAGGCTCCGTATCAGCTTGAGCTGAATCCCGGAGAATACGTCGTCTTAACCCGATAAACTATGAAAAAAACCTTTTTGGCGCTTATGGCTTCCCTGGCTCTGGCCGCTTGCGGCGGCCCCGCCCCCATTGATCCGCCCAATTTGGAAGATGCCTCTTCCGACCTGATCGCCCGCGTAGAACCGCTCAGCTGGTGGGTGGGTATGAAAACACCCCTTCAGCTGCTGGTGCAGGGGCCGGACATTTCGGCCTGTGACGTGAACGTATCCGGAGAAGGTCTCCGGGTGAAGGCCGTCCACCGGGCCGCCAGTCCGGACTATCTCTTTGTAGACGTGGAAGTGGCGGCATCGGCCAAGCCGGGCACGTACTATTTCATCTTCACCCGCGAAGGAGAGTCCTTCAAGTATGCCTACCAGCTGCGGGAGCGCCGGAAGGGGAGTGCCCAGCGCGAAAGCTTCACCACGGCCGACATGGTCTACCTCATCATGCCGGACCGTTTCGCCGATTCCGACGCCACCAACGAGGAAGGATTCAGCCATATCGTCTCCCCGTACGATGACGGGTCCGAGCACCAGTGGACCATTCCCTTCCTTACTGACAAAATGGACCGCAAGGATCCGGTGGCCCGGCACGGAGGAGACCTCCAGGGCATCATCGACCATCTGGACTACATCGAGGACCTGGGCGCCACGGCCATCTGGTGCACCCCGCTGCTGCTGGACAACCAGCCGGCGGAGAGCTACCACGGCTATGCGTGCGCAGACTATTACCACATAGACCCCCGTTTCGGAGACAACGCCCTGTACAAGACCTTTGTGGAGGAAAGCCACAAGCACGGACTGAAAGTGATCATGGATATCGTCACCAATCACTGCGGTACGGCGCACTGGTGGATGCACAATCCTCCTTTCAAGGATTGGTATCACGTGAACGAACCCTATATGCAGATGAACGCCCTGTTCTCCGTGTATATGGATCCCAACGCCTCCAAGGCCGACCGCGACCGTCAGGAAAGCGGCTGGTTCGTGCCCTCCATGCCGGATATGAACCTGGACAATCCCTTTGTCCTGCGGTATTTCCAGCAGTGGGCCGTGTGGTGGGTGGAGTACGCAGACCTGGACGGTCTTCGCGTGGACACCTATCCCTACAATGAGCCCGAGCCCATGAGCAAGTGGTGCAAGGCCGTACTGGAAGAGTATCCCAACCTGAATATCGTGGGTGAGTGCTGGGACTACAACATCCCGCAGCTGGCCTACTGGCAGAAAGACAACCCCAACAAGAACGGCTTCAACTCCAACCTGCCGTCCATCATGGACTTTCCGCTGGAGCACGCCATCCACCAGGCGCTGAACGAGGAGCAGGTGTACTGGGACGAGGGCATGACCCGCGTGTACACCGTGCTGGCCCAGGACTTCGTGTATCAGGACCTGAGCCATATGATGACCTTCTTCGCCAACCACGACCACGCCCGTACCGGCGACACCTTCGGCGCCGATCCCGACAAGATGAAGCTGGCCATGGCCCTGCTGGCCACCGTGCGTGGTATCCCGCAGCTGTATTACGGCGACGAAATGATGTTCCTGGCGCGCAAGGACTGCATCAGCCACGACGGTGCCAAGCGCATCGACTTCCCCGGCGGCTGGGAGGGTGACCAGGCCAACCTGTTCACTGCCATCGGCCGGGCGCAGGCTCCCGCCCTGTATGCCCAGGCGGCCGATTTGCATGACTATACCCGCACCCTGTTCCGCTGGCGCAAGGGCAGCGATGCCGTCCAGAACGGCAAGACCCTCCACTTCCTGTCCCGCCGGAACGAGGGCGCCCGTAACATCACGGACAACAGCTACTCCTACTTCCGCTATACCGACAAGCAGGCGGTCTTCGTGTACATCAACAACAACCGCCAGCCCCGCGTACTGGACTGGAGCCATTACAAGGAGTTTGTAGAGGGCCCCGTTACCGGTACCGACGTAATTACCGGCGAAAAGGTTGAATTGAAAGACGGCCTGTCCATCGCCCCCAAGAGTGCTTTAATCGTAGAATTTGACCGATAATGAAACGAACCCTTTCCCTTTTGCTGGCAGGTCTGGCCCTGTGCGCCTGCGGTGCCGGCAGTACCCGTAGCGTGGCCCCTTCCGGGGAAGTGAAGACGCTGCAAAGCCCCGACGGCAAACTGGCCCTTACCGTGGGTCTCACCGCCCAGGGAACGCCCGTTTACTCGCTGGACCGCGAGGGTGCGGCCGTCATCAAACCCTCCCGCCTGGGTTATAAACTGATTAGCGGCCCGGATCTGTCCAAGGGATTCGTCCTGGCAGGGTCTTCCACCGACTCCTTCGACGAAACCTGGACGCCGGTCTGGGGAGAGGAAGCCGAAATCCGCAACCATTACAACGAGCTGCTGGTGTGCCTGAAGAAGGAGGACGGCGTGGCCATGAACATCCGTTTCCGCCTGTACGACGACGGTTTGGGTTTCCGCTACGAGTTCCCCATGGAGAACAAGCTCACCTATTTCAAGGTGGCCGATGAACTCACGGAGTTCGCCCTTACGGGAGACCACACCGCCTGGTGGCTTCCCGGCGATTACGACACCCAGGAGTACAATTACCACGAGTCCAAGCTGTCCGACGTCCGCGCCCTCAATTCCGTCGCCCGTCCGTACAACGCTTCCCAGACGGTGGCATCGGCCATGTCTGTCCAGACATCCCTGCAGATGAAGACCGCCGATGGCCTGTACGTGAACATCCACGAGGCCGAGGTCCTGGACTATCCCACCACCAACCTGGAGCTGGACGACAGGAATTTTGTCTTCACTACGCTCCTTACTCCCGACGCCCAGGGTGTGAAAGGCCGCTTGCAGGCCCCCTGCCACAGCCCCTGGCGCACGGTGCAGGTGTGTGAGAAGGCCACCGACGTCCTGGCTTCCCGCCTCATCCTGAACCTGAACGAGCCCTGCGTTCTGGAGGATGTTTCCTGGATCCATCCCGTGAAATACATGGGTGTATGGTGGGAGATGATCACCGGCAAGACGCACTGGTCCTACACCTCCGACTACCCGTCCGTCCAGCTGGGCGTTACGGATTATTCCAAGGCCAAGCCGCACGGCCGTCACGGTGCCAACAACGAGAACGTGCGCAAATACATCGACTTCGCTGCCGACAATGGTTTCGACGCCATCCTGATAGAGGGTTGGAACGAGGGCTGGGAAGACTGGTTTGGCGCCCAGAAGGACTATGTGTTCGACTTTGTGACGCCTTACCCGGACTTTGACCTGCCGGGGCTCAACGCCTATGCCCACAAGAAGGGCATCCGCCTGGTGATGCACCACGAGACTTCCTCGAGCGTGCGCAACTACGAGCGCCACATGGAAGCCGCCTACAGCCTGATGAACAAGTACGGCTACGACGCCGTCAAGTCCGGCTACGTGGGCGACATCCTCCCGCAGGGCATGCACCACTACAGCCAGTGGATGATCAACCACTACCTGTACTGCATCACCGAGGCCGCGAAGCACCATATTATGGTGAACGCGCACGAGGCGGTGCGCCCCACGGGCCTCTGCCGTACGTACCCCAACCTCATCGGCAACGAATCCGCGATGGGCACGGAATACCAGGCCTTCGGCGGCATCACGCCCGGCCACACGGCCATCCTGCCCTTCACCCGCCTCAACGGCGGCCCGATGGACTACACGCCGGGCATCTTCGAGCAGAACCTGAAGGACTGGTGCGGCAACGATTCGTATGTGAATTCGACCATCGGCGGCCAGCTGGGCCTGTACGTGACGATGTACTCCCCGCTGCAGATGGCGGCCGACACGCCGGAGCACTACAGCCGCTTCCTGGACGCCTTCCAGTTCATCAAGGACGTAGCCATCGACTGGAGCGAGAGCCGTTACCTGTATGCCGAGCCGATGGAATACATCGTCGCGGCCCGCAAGGCCAAGGGGACCGGACAGTGGTTCTGCGGCGGCGTGACCGACGGGCAGGCGCGCAGCTTCGAGGTGAAGCTGGACTTCCTGGAGCCGGGCACCTACGAGGCGACGATCTACGCCGACGCGCCGGACGCCCACTTCAAGACGAATCCGCAGGCGTATGTGATCTCGAAACAGACCGTGACCCCGGACACCACGCTCCCCGTCACGATGGCCCCCGGCGGCGGGTTTGCCGTCAGCTTCAAGAAACTGTAGTCGAATATGACAACGACATTCAAGATAGAGTACCGGACGGCGTGGGGCGAGAGCCTTGCGCTGGTCCTCCAGGACAAGAAATACCCTATGCAGTGGGGTGAGGGCGCGATCTGGAGCGTGACGGTCAAGGACTGTCCCGCCGCGGCGCTCAAGGATTACACGTATGTGGTAATGCGCGACGGACTGATCATCCGCACCGAATGGAAGCACCACAGCGCCAAGGCGGCGCGCGAGATCGCGGACCGGTGGATCGACTGCCCGATTCCGGGCTGCCCCTTCCCGCGCGAGCACCAGGCGGAGAAGTTCGACCAGCCCGGTTTCCGGGGCGCGGGCACCGCGATCCCGGTGTTCTCGCTGCGCACGGCGGACGATTTCGGCATCGGCGAATTCCGCGACCTGCGGCCGGTGGTGGACTGGGCCGCCGCCACGGGGCAGTGCATCCTGCAGCTGCTGCCGGTCAACGACACCACCCGCAAGGGCCAGTGGGCGGATTCCTACCCCTACAGCCCCGTGTCCTCCTTCGCCCTGCATCCGCTCTATATGCACCTGCAGGACATCGGCATCAAGGCCGACGCGACCTTCAAGAAGCAGCAGGCCGCGCTGAACGCCCTCTCGGAGCTGGATTATCCGAAGGTCTTCAAGCTCAAGATGGCCTACATCCGGCAGGCCTTCGAGGCGCGCGGCGCCAAGGACCTCGCGTCCGCCGCCTGCAAGAAGTTCATCAAGGAGAACGCCGGATGGCTCGAAGAGTATGCCGCCTTCTGCGCCCGGCGCGACAAGCTGGAGCCGGAATACTACGTCTGGATGCAGTACCACCTCGACAAGCAGTTCTGCGAGGAAGTGGACTACGCCCGCGCCAAGGGCATTTCCCTGAAGGGCGACCTGCCCATCGGGGTCAGCGCCGACAGCGCAGAGGCCTTCTGGCATCCCGAGCTCTTCAACCTGGATTCCTCGACCGGCGCCCCGCCTGATTTCTTCAGCACGGACGGTCAGAACTGGGGTTTCCCGACCTACAACTGGGAGGAGATGAGCAAGGACGATTTCGCCTGGTGGAAGGCGCGCCTGCGCAAGATGAGCCGCTATTTCGACGCGTTCCGCATCGACCATATCCTCGGCTTCTTCCGCATCTGGGAGATCCCCAAGGAGTTCACCGGCGGCCTGGAGGGGCACTTCAACCCGGCGCTGCCGTATTCTCCGGAAGAGATCTATGCGATGCACCTGCCGATCGAGGGGCTCTTCCATCCCGATCCGCGCCATCCGGGGATGTACCAGCCGCTGATCGCCCCGGCCTCCGCGAACCTGCCGCAGTGGCAGCAGGAGCGCTTCGGCGCCCTGTACAACGACTTCTTCTATCATCGCCACGAGGAGTTCTGGCGCCGCAACGCCGAGCGCAAGCTCCCCGAGCTGCTCGGCGCCACGGGGATGCTCGCCTGCGGCGAGGACCTCGGCATGGTGCCGCACTGCGTGCCCGGCGTGATGGACCACGAGAAGATCCTGTCGCTGAAGATGCGCGGCATGGAGCAGGAAGGGGAGTGGAAATACCTGAGCGTGTGCGCGACTTCGAGCCACGACATGGAGACGCTGCGTATGCAGTGCGACCACGATCCGGAGCCCTGGGAGGTGCGCAATGCGCTGTGGGAGTTCCTCGACTCGCCGTCGATGCTCGCCATCTTCCCGATGCAGGACTGGGTGGCCCTGGACAAGGGCCTGCGCCGTGCGGACCGCATGGCCGAACGCATCAACGAGCCCGCCGACTCGCACCACCACTGGCGCTTCCGCCTGCACTTCGACGTGCACGACCTGCCGGGCGCCGGCGAGCTCAACGCCGCCGTCTCCGGCCTCATCAGAGACAGCCGCCGCGCGGCATAAATCCGCCGTTCTCATCGGCGAATCCCCGACAGAAGTCCCGGCCATCTTGCGGCCGGGACCTTTTTTTGGGTATAAAGTTTCTTTATATTCAGAATTTTACTAACTTTGCGGGCTATTTTACGAATTATATTTAATTTACAATACTTATATGCAAAGCAAAGGTGCTATCAGATTTGTCACGATTTGCCTCTTGATCGCCTGCTTCTGGCAGCTGTCGTTCACCCTGGTGACGTCCATCCAGAACAAGAAGGCGGCACGGCGTGCCGAGCAGGTGGCCCAGGCTTTCGACCTGGCCAGCGTACCCGAGGCTGATCGTGCTTTCTATCTCGACTCCATCCGGAAGATCGAGTCCCGCCGTTACACAGATTCCATTTCCGGCGAGAAAGTTTATTTGGGTTATACATTCAAGCAGGTCCAGAACCAGGAGATCAACCTCGGCCTCGACCTCAAGGGCGGTATGAACGTCATGCTGCAGGTCCAGCTCGAGGATCTGGTGCGCGCCCTGTCCGGCAACAACCAGAGCCCGGAATTCCAGCGCGCCATCGCCCTCGCCAAGGAGCGCAGCGTCAACTCCCAGTCCGACTTCATCACCCTCTTCGCCGAGGCGATGAAGGAGACCGCCCCCGGCACGCGTCTCGCCCAGATCTTCGGAACCTATGAGATGCGCGACCGCATCAAGCCCGAGTCCACCGACGAACAGGTCGTTTCCGTGATCAAGGAAGAGGCGGAGAGCGCCGTGGCGAACTCCTTCAACGTCCTGCGCAACCGTATCGACCGCTTCGGCGTCACCCAGCCGTCCATCCAGAAGATCGGCAACACCGGCCGCATCCTCGTGGAACTCCCCGGCGTGAAGGAGCCCGAGCGTGTCCGCAAGCTGCTCCAGGGCACCGCCTCCCTCGAATTCTGGCCGACTTTCACCTTCGATGAGATGTCCGTCTACCTCGATGAGGCCAACAGCCGCCTGGCCGAGCTGCTCGCCGCCAATGCCGCCGACGCGCCCGCCGAGACCGCTCCGGCTTCCGACGACCTCGTGTCCCGCGAGATCCAGGCCCAGGAGGCCAACTCCGAGGACGCCGGTCTCGAGGCCGCCCGCAAGGCCAACCCGCTGTACGCGATCCTCAGCCCGTCCGGCATGCGCGGCAACGCCTGCATCGCTTTCGCCGCTGCCGCCGACACGGCCCAGGTCAACAAGTATCTCCGCATGCCGGAGATCGAGGCCATCTTCCCGGCGGAATTCCGTCCGATGTGGTCCGTGCAGCCGTCCGAGTATATGCAGAGCGACAACATCTACGAGCTCGTGGCGATCAAGGCCACGTCCCGCGACGGCAAGGCCCCGCTCGACGGCGGTGTCGTGACCGACGCCCACGTGGACTATGACCAGCGCCGCGGCGGCAACCCGGGCGTTTCCATGACCATGAACGCCGAGGGCGCCAACACCTGGGCCCGCCTGACCAAGGAGAACATCGGCCGCCAGGTCGCCATCGTGCTCGACGGTACCGTGTACTCCTACCCGACCGTCCAGACCGAGATCACCGGAGGTTCCTCCTCCATCACCGGCAACTTCACCATCGAAGAGGCCACCGACCTTACCAACGTCCTCAAGTCCGGTAAGCTGCCCGCCCCCGCCACCATCGTGCAGGAGCAGGTCGTCGGTCCGTCCCTCGGTGCCGAGTCCATCCGCGCCGGTCTCATCTCCTTCCTGATCGCGTTCTGCCTCGTCCTCATCTACATGCTCTTCTTCTACCAGGGAGCGGGCGTGGCGGCCGACATCGCGCTGCTTTCCAACGTCGTGCTCCTCTTCGGCACCCTGTCCGCCTTCGGCGCCGTCCTGACGCTGCCGGGTATCGCGGGTCTCGTGCTGACCCTGGGTATGGCCGTGGACGCCAACGTGATCATCTATGAGCGCATCAAGGAAGAGCTCAAGGCCGGCAAGGGCCTGAGCAAGGCCGTCGCCGACGGTTACAGGAACGCCTACTCCGCCATCATCGACGGCCAGGTGACCACCCTGCTGACGGGTATCGTGCTCTTCTTCTTCGGCTCCGGTCCGATCAAG
>JAEEGI010027201.1_pt1 | contig 10961 bp, 12 predicted proteins | sample 8958751 | NCBI WGS metagenome assembly JAEEGI01 (sample SAMN16246545, study PRJNA631951) | gut metagenome | biome: gut microbiome; feature: rumen; material: KS-attached | host: Bos | place: Iran: Karaj | collected 2018-10 | reverse complement strand
CGCGTCCGAAGAAACGTGGCAGGGCCAGGTGAGATAGCGGGTCACCTCCGGATCCGACGCCCAGCCGCGGTACATGTCCCCGGCGTCCCCGACGGTGAATCTTCTCAGGATCAAACGGCCGGTTTCCAGCCGCTGTGTTCCGACCTTTTTCATAGCGCGCACTCTCAAATATAGCGTTTGACGACGATCTGCAGCCGCCCTTTTCGGCTGAGACCGCCTACCTCGCTCAACTCCATCTTGCCGAGGCCGCGGAGGGAAATGCGGTTGCCTGCTTCCACCAGCTTGTCCGGCTTGAGGCATTCCATGCCGTTGATCGCCGCCTTCCCGGCCCGGATGGCAGCGGCCGCCTTTTCACGGGCCAGGCCGAAGCCGCAGCCGACGACGGCATCCAGCCGCAGGCTGGCGACGGTATCCCGGAGAATGCGGAATTCTGCCTCCCTGGCCTCCGCTTCCGGAATCTCCGACAGGGAAAGGGAAACGCGTCCGGCGGAAGACAGATTCTGCAGCACATAGGGGACGATCTCCCGCAGCAGCACGATATCACAGCTGCCCGGCCGCGGGATGATATCGCCTACCAGCGCCCGCTCGATGCCCAGACCCATGAGAGCGCCGAGAAAATCCCGGTGACTCAGACTTTCCTCCCCGCGGAAGGAAGCGCGCAGTACCGAAACCGGGGAGGAGTCCCCGCGGCGAACGCTTTCTTCATCCTGCCACTGGGCGGGAAGGATCAGCACTGTACGCTCCGCCTCGGCATAACCGCCCCAAAACAGTGCCTCCAGGCCAAGCTCCCGAAGGACGGGCTCGCAGCAGAGCCGGTCCCGCTCACTGAGAAAGCGGCTGTGCTGCATGAGACCGCTTCGTTCGTGAATGTCCGCTTTGTCCAACAGCCTTGCCAGAAGCTCGTCGTCCTCCGGGCTCCTGGCATATTTCCGAATGAGCTCGGCGCGGTATTCCCGGTTCAGCATATCAAAGCCTCGTGATCCGGTAGTCCTTGCCGAAGTTCAGCTTCAGAACCCGGGGAGAGGTCATTCGGTCAAAAATAGGCATGTGGGTCACGAAGATATAGCGGCACCCCGCCCTCGTCAGAGCTTCCAGGATGTGCTGCATGCCCTTGGCGCCCTCCGCATAGGAGGTGGTCTGGAAGGTCTCGTTGAAAAGCACCAGGGACCAGGGGGTGATCTTGTCCAGTATGGCGGCGACCTCCTTGACTTCCCCTTCAAAGCGGCCTGCCGCGTCGGAGGCGTCAAAATCCTTCTCAGCGGAGGAAAACTGGCAGAAGAGCATGTCCCGCAGGCTGATTTCCGCGTCCTCCGCGCAAACCGGAAGCCCCGCCTGGGCAAAGAGGATGGCCGCGCCGATGGAACGGATGGTGCAGGTCTTTCCGGTGGAGTTCGCGCCCCGGATCAGGGTCCCGTCACAGTTTTCGATCACCACGTCGTTGCGGACGATCTTCGTGATGGGCATGCCCTCCAGCAGCAGATGCAGATCATAGAGATTCTTTGCGCGGAAAGCATCCGCTTCCATTGGCAGCAGCTTCGGCATGCACATGGGCGCACCTTCCTTCAGCAGCCGGCGGACAAAGCGCAGACCGGTATCATAAAAGCCCAGCTCGCCGCTGATGCCCCGGAAAAACTCATAGATGCTTCCGGCAATGCTGCCCAGCACGGTATAGAGTTCATAAAGCCCTTCGTTGAGGATGCTTCGGGCGGTTTCCAGGTGGAATTCGCCCATGTCCACCTCCGGCGTGTCGTCCGCCGGGGGAGCCGTGCGGGTAAGGCGGGCGGCCAATCGCTTCATCCGCTCTCCCAGACTGCTGTCCTCCACCTCCGTGATCTCCGTCAGGCTGGAGGACGTGATGCGCAGGGTATCATCCGTTTCCGAACGGACCTTGAAACGATAGGCGTCCACAGTGTCCCGCTGAAAAAGAGAGGAAATCTCCGAAATCTCGTCCAGAGAGCGGTTTTCCGTCATTTCCCGGCAGTATTCACGGATGCCTGTCAGCCCTTCGCTGCGAACCTCGTAACGACCGACGGTTTCATAGACCGTTCGGAAATAGCTGACGGTTTTCCGGGCAAAGGAAGCGGTGAGCTTCAATGCCTCATAGGTGGCATCCAGAACGCCGCCGGAGGTCTGGGGCACACCGTAGGTATAAATGCCCGCCTGCATTTCCCGCCAGTCGCTCTGCAGGGTATCGTAGTTCTTGAAGATGTCCTGCAGTTCCTCCAGCAGGTGAGGACTGCTTACGAAATCCATCAGGATCGCCTGACGGTATTCGATTTCCTCGGCGCTCTTCAAGGGCTTTTTCAGCACCTCCATCGTATAGCTGCCGCTTTCCCCGGAGGCGCAGAGCTCCATGACCGCCTTGTCCACGCTGAGATTGTAAAGCGTCTCCTCCATGGCCTCCCGCATGGGATCGGCGGAGAACTGACGCATTTCCTCATAGTTTTTATAAAGCAGGCTGAATTTCATGCTTTCTCGCCTCCGTTCCCTCCGAAACGCTTCTGCAGGGATTCCTCGTCCAGAGCGTAACGCCTGAGAATATCGGAGGCATAGGAGCCCTCCGCCTCCAGCCGCCGGGCGATGCGATAGGTCCTGCGGTTTTGATCGTCCTGATCCACGATGACGCTGAGAAAGGGGACGTTTGCCGCGTCCAGTCCTTGCTGGTGGGTGATATAGAGCGTAAAGCTGCCGCTGCTTTTCAGCTTGTCCGTCAGCTCCAGCGTGCTGCTGACGGCCAGCTCCTCGTTGGTGGTGGAAAACGTTTCGTTCAAAAGGATCAGACTGTTGCCGTTGTGAGCGGACAGTATCTCGCCAACCCGCCGCTGCTCATCGGCATAGCGTCCGTCGGCTTCAAAGCGTTCGTCCTGGGGAAAGTGCGTGAAAACGTTGTCCAGCGGGGATATGACCGCTTCTCCGGCGCAGACGGGACAGCCGGAGAGACAGAGGATCACGGCGTTTGCCAGCGCACGGAGATAGGTGGTTTTGCCGCCGCCGTTGGCGCCCGTCAGAAAGAAAAAGGGCTCCTTCGCGCTGAAATCCACGTCGTTGGGAATGATGCGCACGCCATCCTTCAGCAGCAGAGAGATGTCATAGAGGTCGCGGATCATGATCTTCTTTTCATGGGAGATCACGGGCCAGCACAGGGGAAGACCGGCGCTGCGGATGCGGTCCATCAGCTTCAGAGCTTCCAGGTAGAAATCCAGTTCAAAACGATAGCTGAGAATGGATTCATCGAAACTGCCGCCGTATTTGCCGTAGAATTCCCGGAAGGCGAGGAACGCATCCGGGTGGAGCCGGGCAAGGGCGTTTACCATCCTCGCGTCAAGCCGCAGGGATACTTCCCGGTTTCCGCGATAGGGAGGAAGCCCCAACTCTTCGGCGCAGCGTTTCAGCCGCTCCACATAGCTTTCCCGAAAATCCGGCCGCATCCAGAGGTTGTCTCCGGACATGCGGAAGGTTTCCCGCCGGGCTTTGTCCGCAGCTGTGCGAAGCTCCCGGGCCTTCTCGATCAGCGCACTGAGGCCGGCATCCGCACAGTCTGCCCGGAAACGGCTGCCGAAGCGCTGCAGCAGAGGACCGCCGGCATCGGGAAGAGAAGCTGCCGTCAGTGAAAAATCCGCAGCGGCCGCCATCAGGCCGACGAATACATAATGCCGTTCATTTTCGCATTTCACATCCTGCAGCGCAGCATGGAGGCGCATCAGCTCCACGGTGATATCGGAGAGCTTCTGCAGAGCCTGACGAACTTCGGGACTGCCGTCCAGATACCGAAGCAGATCCTGCCGCACGGGGATATCCTCCGGACGGCAGAGCGCCCGCATGGCGCCGACGGATTCCTCCGAGAAAAAGGCGGTCAGCTTCACGTCCTCAAAGACATGCCCGGCGATCCTTCGCCCGGCGGCTTTTTCAGTAAACAAAAGACTGGGATAACTCATAAACGGTACCTTCTGCTTATTTAGTCTGTTGATTTTATCAGATTATCCGCCGAATGTAAATATGCGGGAAAAAGTGAGAAATGAAAAGAAAAAGGACTTGCAATCGGAAACAAAGTGTGCTATCATATCGCGTGTTGCAAAAAGAAGAGAAAGAGGTGAACTGAAGTGAAGGAAGGTATCCATCCTCAGTATTATCAGACTACCATCAAGTGCGCGTGCGGAGAGGTGATCGCCACCGGCTCCACCAAGAAGGATATCAAGGTCGAAATCTGCTCGAAGTGCCACCCCTTTTTCACCGGTAAGCAGAAGCTGGTCGACACCAGCGGCCGTGTTGATAAATTCAACAAGAAGTTTGGCCTCTCCTGACTTGGATATTCCGAAAGCTCCGCGCCCTTGCGCGGAGCTTTTTTCTTAATGGGGATCTCTTCTCCGCGCTTGGATCAGACTTCGCAGATCCCTGTCATTCGGAGGAATTGCATGCAGGAAATTCAGCAGGAAAAGAAGGAACGGGCCGTGCTGGTCGGCCTGGCGGCGGACAGTATGCCGCCGGAGGAACGCAGCACGGAAGTGACCATGGAAGAACTGGGTGCGCTGCTGGAAACCGCCGGCGGCGAAGCCGTGGGCTGGTCTCTGCAGAACCGGGACACACCGGATCCCGGCAGCTTTATCGGCAGCGGAAAGGCCCAGGAGATCAAGGAACTGATCGCAGCGAACAACTGCGAGCTGGCGGTTTTCGACAATGAACTTTCCCCCTCCCAGATGCGCAACCTGACGGAAGCGCTGGGAGTCAAGGTGCTGGACCGCAGCGGTCTCATTCTGGACATCTTTGCAGGCCGGGCCCAGACCAGAGAAGGGCGGCTGCAGGTGGAACTAGCCCAATATCAGTATCTTCTGCCCCGTCTGACGGGTATGTGGACCCATCTGGTGCGGCAGACGGCCTCCGGCGGCAGGAGCCCCATCGGCACCCGCGGACCCGGCGAGACGCAGCTGGAGACGGACCGGCGTCATATCCGCCGGAAGATCCAGAAGCTGCAGGAGGAATTGGAGGAAGTACGCCGCGTCCGGGGGACGCAGCGGCGCCGCCGACAGAAAAATGAAATGCCCTCCGTCGCCCTGGTGGGATATACCAACGCGGGGAAAAGCACTCTTTTGAACGCGCTCACCGGCGCGGGCATCCATACCGGGGACCGGCTGTTCGACACCCTGGACACCACCACCCGCCGGCTGCAGCTGGACGACACTATGGAGGTGCTGCTCAGCGACACCGTGGGCTTTATCCGTAAGCTCCCGACCCAGCTGGTGGCCGCCTTCAAGGCCACCCTGGAGGAACTGGATTATGCAGACCTGATCCTGCATGTGATCGACGTGTCCAATCCCGACTGGATGGATCAGCTGCGGGTGACGGATTCCCTCATCCGGGAATTGGGCGTGGAAGCCACGCCCCGGATCGAGGTTTACAACAAATGTGACCGCTGTGAAGGAATGGAACTGCCCAGAAACAGCGAGGCCGTCTGCATCTCCGCCGCCACCGGCGAGGGACTGGACGTCCTCAGGCAGCGGATGTTCCGGCTGCTGACGGCGGGGGAAAAGACGGTCACCTTCCTGCTGCCTTATTCCAGGGGCGGGGAGCTGGACCGGCTCCACGACAGCTGCCGCATCAAGGAAACGGAATACTCCGACGCCGGGATCCGGGTCCGGGCCGTATGTACGCCGGAGGTGTACGGGCGGCTGCGGGAATTTGTTGTAGAAGATGAGTGACGATTATCTGACGCCGGCCTCTTACGGGGAGGCGGAGTTCGTTGAGAAACGGTCCCGCTTCATCGGCAGAGTATGGCCGGTAGAAACAGAAGCGGAGGCCTTGGAGCATCTGAAGGAGATCCGGGCCAGGCATTGGGACGCCACCCACAACGTGTATGCTTATATCCTTCGGGAAGGCGGGACCATGCGATACTCCGACGACGGGGAACCTCAGGGAACCTCGGGAATGCCGACGCTTTCCGTCTTTCGGGGCAGAGAGATCCAGAATGTGCTTTGCATCGTCACCCGCTACTTCGGGGGCATCCTGCTGGGAACGGGCGGGCTGGTGCGCGCCTATTCTCAAACGGCGAAGCTGGCTCTGGCCGAAGCGGGGATCGCCCGTGTGCGGGAGTGGGAGGAGCTGCTGATCGCCTGCCCCTACGGGATGTATGAGAAGATCAGGAGGGAGCTGGAGCTGGCCGGTGCCGTGGTGACAGGCACGGATTTCGGCGCGGACGTATCCCTGGAAGCACTGCTGGAGAAGGGAAAGAGCGAAGCTCTGAACCGGCGGCTGCAGGAACTGAGCTCCGGCGCTGTGGAAGCGCTGATCCTGGGCAGTAAATTCCGGGCCGTCAGGCTCGATCAGGAGGTAACAGAAAATGGCTGACAAATTGATCCTGCAGATCCACGTGACCATGGACATGAAGGACTGCTCTTTCCTCAAGGGTCCTGCCGGCGAGGTGGTGATGATCCCCTTCGGCGGAACGGCGGAGGGCGAGATCTTCAACGGCGTCGTCCGGCCCGGCGGCGTGGACTGCCAGCGGGTGAACCTGGCAGGCGTGCGGCACATGTCCGCCCGTTATTTGCTGGAGGGCGAGGACAGCGCAGGCGAAAAGTGCCATATTTTCATTGAGAACAACGGCTGGTTCGAGACCCAGAGCATGCCCTTCAAAACCGTGCCCACCTTCATCACCGACAGCAAGACCCTGGCGCCCTATCTGCATACCAACAAGTTCCGGGGCGAGGGCCATCCCGACGTAAAGGGCGTGCTGATCAAATTCTTCGAGGTCGAGAATGCCTGAGCTTTGGGAGCTCTATGACGGCGACAAGCGTCCTACGGGCAGGACCATGCTGCGGGGACAGCCGGTTCCGGAGGGGTACTGGCATATCGTCGTGGGGATCTGGACGGTCACGGCGGACGGCAGACTTCTTCTGACCCGGCGCCACCCCGACAAGCCCTGGGGCCTCCTTTGGGAGAATACAGGCGGGAGCGTTGTGGCGGGGGAAGACAGTTTCCACGGCGCTCTCAGGGAGCTGCGGGAGGAGACCGGAATTATTGCCGAACCGGAGCGGGTGCGCCTGCTCAGCTCGGAAAAGGCAGATCGCTTTTTCTTTGACAATTACCTCTACCTGTGTCCGGAGCGGGAGCCCAGGCTTACCCTCCAGCCGGAGGAAGTGGTGGAAGCCTGCTTTATCGAACCCGGCGAAGTCGACGAGTGGAAAGAGCGGCTCTGTCCGCCGGCGCGGGAGCGGTGGGAAAGCAACCGGGCTGCCATCGAAGCCGCTGCCGAAGTATGCCGCCGCGCTTGTACTTGACATTCTGAACGCTGTGACCACATAATGGGGTGTAGACCCTGATTCCGCCGCTGCGCCGGTCTATTCCGGCGCAGCGGTTTTTCGGAGGCACAAATGACTGAAAAGTTATATGACCAAGACAGCCATCTTCGGGAGTTTTCCGCAAGTGTGATTTCCTGCGTGAAAGCCGGGGATCACTGGACTGTGACCCTGGATCGGACCGCCTTTTTCCCGGAAGGCGGGGGACAGGCGGCCGATACCGGCACCCTGGGCGGCGCAAAAGTTCTGGACGTGAGGGAGAAATCCGGCGAGATCCTGCATGTGATGGACGCGCCGCTGCCGGAAGGAGAGAAGGTTTCCGGCATCCTGGACTGGGAGCAGCGCTTCCGCCGGATGCAGAACCATTCCGGAGAGCATCTGCTTTCGGGGCTGGTCCACGCCCGCTATGGATACCGGAACGTGGGCTTCCACCTGGGGGACGGGGACGTGACCGTGGATTTCGACGGGGAGCTGACCAGGGAGCAGCTGGACGAACTGGAGACGGCGGTCAACAAGGCCATCGCAGAAAATGCGGCCGTTCGCTGCTGGTACCCGGAGAAGGCGGAGCTGGCGGCGCTGGAATACCGGAGCAAGCTGGATCTGACGGAGAACGTCCGCCTTGTTCGGATCGAGGGCTACGACCTGTGCGCCTGCTGTGCGCCTCATGTCTCCCGTACAGGGGAGATCGGCAGCCTGCATATCCTGGACTTCATGCGCCACCGGGGCGGCGTCCGCATTCATATCGTCTGCGGGCTGGACGCCATGGAGGACGCCCGGGAGAGGTATCAGGCGACGCTGGCGATATCCGGCCTTCTCAGCGTGCCCCAGCTGGAAACGCCGGGAGCGGTCCGCAGAGTGCTGGGGGAGCTGGAGGAGACAAAGCAGGCCCTGGCGGAAGCCCGGCGGCAGCTCCTGCAGATCAAAGCGGCGTCTTTGACGCCAACGGAGGGCAATCTCTGCCTCTTTGAGCCGGAACTGGACATGCTCTCCCTGCGGGAAATGGTGAACGCCGGGATGGAGAAATGCGGGGGGATCTGCGCCGCCTTTGCCGGCGGAGATGGGGACTGGAAATACATCATCGGCAGCCGGACCGCAGATCTGCGGAGCATGACGAAGGAGATCAACGCCGCCATCGGCGGACGGGGCGGCGGACGCCCGGAGATGATCCAGGGTTCCTGCACCGCCTCCCGGCGGGAGATCGAAGCCTATTTTCTGAGTATGGGAGAAAAATGATGGAACTGAAAGAGATTCTCGCGAGATGCGATCATACACTGCTGCGTCCCGATGCGACCTGGGAGGAAGTGCGTCAGCTCTGTGACGACGGGGAAGCATACGCCGTCGCCTCCGTGTGCATTTCTCCCTGCCATGTTGCAGCGGCCGCCACTTATCTGAACGGCAGACTGCCGGTCTGCACGGTCATCGGCTTCCCCAGCGGCGCTTCCACAACCGCCGTCAAGTGCTTTGAAGCGGCGGAGGCCATTGGCGACGGGGCCGATGAACTGGATATGGTAGCCAACATCGGCTGGATCAAGGCTGGTCAGTACCGCGAGGTCCGGGAAGAGATCGGGGAGATCAAACGGATCTGCGGGAAGCGCACCCTCAAGGTCATCATTGAGACCTGCCTGCTGACGGAGAAGGAGAAGCTGGAGATGTGCCGCGTGGTTTCCGACTCCGGAGCGGACTACATTAAAACCAGCACCGGTTTTTCTTCCGGAGGCGCTACCTTCGACGATATCCGGCTGATCAAGGCGAACATCGAACCCCACCTGCGCATCAAGGCTGCCGGCGGGATCTCCACCCTTGGGGACGCAGAGACCTTCCTGGAGCTGGGGGCGGACCGGCTGGGCACCAGCCGCCTTGTAAAGCTGGCAAAGGAAGCGGAAGCAAAGTAAAAGGAATCGTTTTCCGCCCTTGCAAGCGGATGGAAAATGCGATACAATCGGCGTATAAATAAAATAGATTAGGAGGGTCACGATGAACACGTTTGATGCGATCAAGAAGCGCCGCTCCACCAGGTCCTTTTCCTCCCGGCAGATCGGCGAGCAGGACCTTCAGGATATCCTGGTAGCCGGCGGTCAGGCGGCCATCGGCTGCGCCGACTTCGCCAGCCTGCAGCTTTACGCCGTGCAGGACCCGGCGCTCCTGAAGGAGATCGACGAGGTCTCCGGCAAGGGCAACGGCCATCCCCTGTATCAGGCGCCGACCTTGGTGGTCGTCGCTGCAAAGAAAGGCTTTTTGGAGAATATTGAGCTTTCCAACGCCGGCTGCATCATCCAGAATATGATGGTTCTGGCGGCTGACCGGGGCATCGACAGCGTTTACCTGTGGATGGCCATGGCGGGCATCAACTCCAGCGAGGAGCTGCAGAAGAAGCTTGGCTTCCCGGAGGGATACTTCTGCGTGGGCACCTGCGCCCTGGGCTATGCGGACAAGGAATTCCCCAAGCTGAAGGGCGAAGGCCAGCGGCTGGAAGTCAAGATCCTGCGCTGAGATTATTAAGTCAGAGAGGTATAGAATATGTTCCGGTACATGCAGAATTGCCCCATCTATTTCGGGGCCGGCGCCATCGACCATCTGGGGGAATACGTATCCGAGCTGGGAAGCAAGAAGGCCCTCTGCGTTTTCGATCCCGGCGTTGAAGCAGCAGGCGTTCCCGCCCGCGCCGTTTCCAGCCTGGAGAAGGCGGGGATCCGGTGCGTCTGCTTCAACAAGATCATGTCCGATCCCACCATCAACGTGGTGGATGAAGCGGGGGAGATCGCCCTGCGGGAGAAGGTGGATGTGATCATCGGCATCGGCGGCGGCAGCAGCATGGACGCAGCCAAGGCCATCAGCATCCTGATGACCAATCCGGGCCCCATCAGCAAATATGTGCTGGCAAAGCCCATCACGGTGGACACCAAGGTGCCCGTCGTAGCCGTGCCTACCACCTCCGGTACCGGCAGCGAAGCTACCCGCGTCGCCATCATCACCCAGACGGAGACCAACGGCAAGTGGAGCGTTTTCGTCAATACCAACCTGGCCGTTGTGGATCCGGAGCTGACCATGAAGCTCCCCAAAAACGTCACCGCTTTCACCGGTATGGATGCCCTGAGCCATGCGGCGGAATGTGTCACCAGCAACGTGACCAATCCCCATAACCAGCTATTTGGCTGCGCCGCTATCCGCAAGATCGTGGACAACATCTATACTGCCTGGTCCGAGCCGGACAATGTGGAAGCACGCACCGAAATGTCCCTGGCCGCCAACTGGGCGGGCATCGCTTTTGCGGAGACCATGTGCCACGTGGGTCATGCCCTGGCTGACGGCATGAGCATCGCCTTCCATACGCCCCATGGCTATAACTGCGCCATGGCGCTGCCCGTCGCACTGGAATATGCCGCCCCTGCCGTACCGAAGGAAATCAAAATGGTCGCCGAGGCCATGCGCATCCCGCTGAAGGGCGACGAGAGCGCGGAAGAAGTGGGCCGTCTCTGTGCGGAAAAGATCTGGGCGCTCATGCGCAAGCTGGAGATCAAATCCCTGAAAGAAATGGGCTACAGCAGGGAAGAGGTCCTTCAGATCGCCAAGGAAGGCAGCGAGAGCCATCTGAGTACTTACTGCCCCGTGCCGGTGACCTACGAGGCCGCGCTGGCTATGGCCGGCAGGATCTACGATATGTATCAATAAGCCGTA
>JAEEGI010027192.1_pt1 | contig 10963 bp, 7 predicted proteins | sample 8958751 | NCBI WGS metagenome assembly JAEEGI01 (sample SAMN16246545, study PRJNA631951) | gut metagenome | biome: gut microbiome; feature: rumen; material: KS-attached | host: Bos | place: Iran: Karaj | collected 2018-10 | reverse complement strand
CTCCGTTGCCGGCACAAAATAATCAAAGATTTCCCCATGCTCGTCGCCATCCGTGGAATGCCCTTTTATTCCGATTAAAAGCGCAACATCGTCTTTATAGTCTTTTTCAATCTTATCGATTACCCATTTTGTAAGTGGATGCATTTTTCCTCCAACGTAATTAGTGCCACCGCGGTCGTGCTATGTGTTTATAATAATATGGAAGATGATGGAAGGAAAGTATCAAAAATAGTTTAAAATGATTTTGCGCCAGTTTTTTTTGGTGGGGTGGTTCGTGCGCCATTTTGCACCGGGGCAAAGCCAGAGCCGAAGGTCCAGGGGCGCGTTGATTTTGCTCTGCACCGCACCGCAAGGCGCGTCGTCGTTACCCCAGCTGGGCGCTGACTTCTTCCCACTGTGCAGTTGTTTTTTCGATTGCGGCGGCGGTTTCTTCTATTTCCTGCTGGATTTTGCGGCTTTTCGCGCCATCGCTGTAAACAGCCGGGAGCGAAAGCTGGTACTCCAACTGCGTTTTTTTTTCTTCGAGCTCGCTTATTTCGTTCATAAGCCGCTCTTCTTCTTTTTCAAGCTTGCGACGTTCTCCTTTAAGACGCTTCTGCTCTTCCCAAGAAGCAGCACCGTCGTTTGCCGGCGCCACAGCAGATGCTACAGCTTTCGCGGATTTATCCAGTTTCGCGCCGCCGCCACCAGCCCCGGAAGGCTTCCCGTTTGCGCCCGTGTTCGTGCGCCCACCCGCGCCAATGCCATTCGCGTCGGCCTGCGCGAGGTTTTCTTTTTCGAGCTGCTCCATGTAATAGCCGTACGTACCCGGAAACTCGCGTGAATGACACGGCGTAAGTTCCAGAACACGAGTCGCAAGGCTTTCAATAAAACCACGGTCATGCGAAACGAAAATGACTGTACCGCCAAAATCGCGCAGGGCAGAAAGCAGAACATCCTTTGAATGCATGTCCAAGTGGTTAGTCGGCTCATCAAGGATAAGCAGGTTCACCGGGCGCAAAAGCAGGCGCAACAAGGCAAGGCGGCTTTTCTCACCGCCGGACAGGACATCAATCGCTTTGTAGACATCATCGCCACGGAACAAAAACGCACCTAGCATATCGCGAAGCTTCGGAATAAGTTCAAGAGGTGCTTCCGATTCAAGCATTTCAAGCATCGACTGGCTGCCGTTCATTGTCTCGGCGTTATCCTGCGAGAAGTAACCGACAGAAACACCAGCACCTAGGCGGAAAGAACCGGTAAAGTCAGTGTCCTGTCCGGCGAGAATGCGGAGCAGCGTCGTTTTTCCGGCGCCGTTACGTCCAACAACGACGAGTCTGTCGCCGTTCTCGACGACAAGGTTCAAATCGCGCAAAACTTCATGCGCCGCGCCAGAAGCAGCTACACCAGAACCGCCCGCAGCCGTGGAAACTCCCGCATTACCCGCCGCGCCCGACGAACCGGCAGTGCGGTACGTCTTCCCGATGCTTTCTGCTGTAAGCACAAGTCTACCGGAATGCGGCGCTGGCGGAAACGAAAAATGTATTTTTTTCAGCGTCTCAGGTATCTCAATTTTTTCCGCAAGAATCTTATCGAGCATTTTCTGCCGCTCCTGCGCCTGAGCAGCTTTTGTCGCTTTATAGCCGAACCGCCGTATAAAATCTTCCAGTTTCTGAATCTCTTCCTGCTGCTGTTCGTACCGCGCCATAAGCGTCTGAAGCTCAACCCGGCGCACTTCCTCGTAATGGGTGTAGTTTCCGGCGTAACGCTTCAAATCACCGTTAAAAAGCTCGTAAACTTCGTTAATCGTAACATCAAGAAAATAGCGGTCATGCGAAACAAGCAAAAATCCGCCTGTGTAATCGTGAAGGAACTTTTCAAGCCAATCGCGGGCTTCAATATCAAGATAGTTTGTCGGCTCGTCAAGGAGCAGAATATCTGGCTTTTCAAGAAGAGCTTTCGCAAGTGCAATGCGCATCTGCCATCCGCCTGAAAATTCCTCGACGGACCTTTCCATATCTTCCGGCTTAAAACCAAGACCTTCAAGCGTCTGACGCGCAAGAACATCGCGCCTGTTCCAACCAGACTCTTCAAGCCAAGTGATAATTTCGTGCTGCCGTTCCAGCAATGCCATTGCACCGGGCGAATTCGGAGCTTCGGCAAGTTTCGCGCCGATATCTTCCATTTCGTTATGAAGACTGTAACCGTATGAAAAAGCCCTGTCCGCTTCTTCCAAAAGCGTACATCCGTGATGCACAATTCCCGACTGCGGCAAATATCCGATGCGGCAGTCCTTTTGCACAGCACGGTCACCGGAATCGCACTCCATAAGGCCAGCCATCACCTTCATCAGCGTGGATTTGCCTGAACCGTTCGCTCCCGTAAGTGCGGCTTTTGTGCCGGCGGAAAGATTCACCGAAACGTTTTTGAGTATATCTCTGTCACCAAATGCAAGCGAAACTTTTGAAAATTGAACGAAAGCCATTATTACCCGTTAATATGCCGGAGAAGATTCCGAGCACGTAAAGAATATGACGTTGCTGTTTGAAGCACGCTGCCGGATGATATTGTCCTTTATTGTTGCCCTTGTGGCATCTTCTATTCGAATACCGCCGTCAACTATCTCATAAAGGAAGATAACTTCCTTTCCGCCGTCAAATTTAAGTGATATTACACCGTCGTAAGAGAATGTAAGCGAAGATGAAAGGAAGTACGGCAAGCTTACAGTACCGGTATTTCCTGCCCCGTAAGGAATTACAGACGGAGAAAGCGCACTGTAGCCTGTCCACTCGAACGTATTGTCCTCTCCAAGATACAGCGTTCCGTAATTGGAGCTTATAAAATATGGTCCAAGCTCACGCAAGTTTTTGTAAACGTCCGCGCGGCGCGTAATCTCGTCATCTATGTATTCTCCTGCAGACTTGTTGAGCGTAACAAGGTTGTAGGAAACAGGCATTCCTCTTTCGCCGATGTACTGTACGACGATAAAGTTGCTCTTGCGGACAGTTACCGTTATAGGCGCGCCGTTAAACTTATATACGTATTCTGAGGTTTTCGTAACGCCATCATAAGGATACTTGACCGAAACATCGTCTATAGTAAGCCGTATTTCGCCGGAACGGAAACCTGTGTCAAAAGCGGAGGTGCGCTTGATCTTTGAAAGGTCTATAGTACCTTTCTCAACCATATCTTTGTATTCTTCCGGGTACCATACTGATTCAAGCATGTTGTCGCGTACGGAATCGGCTTCTTCAATATTGGCGTTATCAAGGCCGTCGTTGTTAACAGTCTCGTCGAACAAACGCAAATTATAAGAGAAGCACCATCCTGTAGTTCCGTCAGAAGCGATTACACGGAGCCAATCTCCTTCCATCGCTGTGTTGCCGGACATAACAGCCTGACCTTTACCCTTATAAAGAACTTTTATAACTTCATTTTTTCTAAGACGATAAACCTGTTTTGATGTGTTAACAGCCTCCGCCCTCATAGGAAGACCATCGAGCACTACGCGCGCGTACATATGGCGATAATCAGCGTATTTTTCTGCTCTTTGCTCGGCTTTTTTCTTAGACTCAGGATCTGTTATCTGCCAAAGCGGAACTTCTATTTTATCTTCCGTACCCGGAATACCGATTACGTACACACCGCTTATTTTTGACTTGATGTATACAGGAACAACGTCACAATCAGAAAGCCCTTTTTCGGGAACAGACCAAAGAAGAACGCCATATCCCATTATATTTGAGCATGAAGTGAGACAAAATAACAATAAAGCCGCCAAAATCAAAAGGCAGCGTGAACATACAGTTTTCATGTGCAAAAGAATAACACACAATCCATTTTATTTCCACAGGCTCAAATAGAACAATTTACAAAACGTTATTTAATAAGTTATACTTATTGTTATGAAAACAGATAAAGTGCCCGTCAGGAGCGAAGTTCCTGCCAAAGATAAGTGGGATCTTACATCCCTCTATATGAAAGAATCTGAATGGGAAGACGATCTTTCGCTTATCCCAATTCTAGCCGATGAACTGCTTACCTACAAAGGCAAACTGGCAGAGAGTCCCGATTCCCTGCGGAACTCGCTCGATTCGTTCTGCCGCTTGCAGATGATTGCTGAGACAACAGGCTCCTACGCATTCCTTCTTACTGCCGGGGACGAAGAAGACAGCTCCAATCAGGATAAATACGGCCGCTACGTAATGGCAGCAACAGCCGCAGAAACAAAAACAAGTTTCTATATTCCTGAGATTCAGGCAATTCCAGAAAAAAAACTGAAAGAATGGATTGAACGACCAGATTTTCACGACTATAAAGTTTTCCTTACAAAACTGCTCCGAATGAAACCATACATTCTTAGCGAAAAAGAAGAACGCCTGCTCTCGTTGGAAGGCGAAAGCGGTGCGACAGCTCACAAGACGTTCACTATGCTTACGAACGTCGATATGAACTTTGGTTCAGTAAGGACGCAGGACGGTCTTAAAAAGCTTACGCAGTCTACCTGGTCATCGCTTATGATGAACGAAGACCGCGATATCCGGAAAAAAGCGTACACAAAGTTTTACAAGGCGTTCGACGCGCACAAGACCACAATTGCCTCACTTTACGCAGGCAGCGTCAATCACGACATATACGAAGCCCGCGCCAGAGGCTACAAGTCCGCAAGGGCGATGGCTCTTTACCCGGACAACGTACCGGAATCTGTATACGACAACCTTGTAAAGACTGTGCGCGCGAACCTTGAGCCGCTCCACAAATACTACGCGGTTAGGAAAGAGCTTTTGGGCGTGAAGGATTTGCGCCACTACGACGTTTACGTTCCGCTCGTAAAAAACATAAAGAAAGTTACGCCATACGATGACGCCGTTGAGATTATCCGCAACGCGCTCGCACCGCTTGGTGAAGACTATACAAACACTCTTTGCGAAGGTCTTAAAAACGGCTGGGCAGACAGATACGAAAACAAGGGAAAACGCTCAGGAGCTTTCTCCGCCGGCGGTTTCATCGGCTATCCGTATATCCTGCTCAACTACAAAGAAGACGTTCTTCGCGATGTTTTCACAATGGCTCACGAAGGCGGCCACTCGATGCACTCCTGGTACTCTGTCCGCTCGAATCCGTTCATGCAGTACAGCTACACGATATTCGAGGCAGAAGTCGCATCTACATTCAACGAGCAGCTCGTCTTCCAGTACCTGATGAACACGACGAAGGACAAAAACCTTAAGAAGTTCCTTGTTGCTGAACGCGCCGGCGACATTCTGGCGACACTTTACCGCCAGACGATGTTCGCAGAGTTCGAGCACACGGCGCATTCGCTTGTAGAAAACGGAACGCCTCTTACGGTTGACATTTTGCGCTCCGAATACAGAAAGCTTCTTGAAGCATACTTCGGGCCGGACGTTAAGTTTGAAAAAACAAGCGATCTTGAAGGCTTGCGCATTCCGCACTTCTATTCTGCATACTACGTTTACAAATATGCGACAGGCATTTCAGCGTCGTTGGCTTTGGCGGAGCGCGTCACTAAAGGCGGCGAGAAAGAACGGTCAGACTACTTTAAGTTCCTCTGCTCCGGCGGTTCCCGCTACCCGATTGAGTCTCTTAAAGTTGCAGGGGTAGACATGACATCCACAGCACCTGTTCAATCTGCTGTGAACACGTTTGCGTCGCTTGTAAAAGAGATGGAGAATTTTTAACAAACAGCGTAGAAAGGTGCTGTTTTGTTGGCTTCTTACAAGAAAACGCCACCGGAGCAGCACTTTTCTTGCAGTATTTGTTAAAAAGTTCACTTTTTTTCAAGAAAACCCTGAATTTTGCCGACAATTGAATTAGAATAGTGTATATGGGGTATTGTAAAAGTTACCTTAAAACTGATATTCCATATCGGATATAAAGAACGGAGTTTAAAACTGTTATGAGTTCTGTTAGTGATTTTGTTTCACATAAAAAAGTTGAAGCCCACAATCACCTTAATTTAGGAATGCGTTACGCTTCTTATGTTCCGTGGGCGGGATTCTATATTCCTGACTTCCCGAAGAAGATATACGAAGGCGGTCTTACAGAGATGCACAAGTACATCGGTGAGTACACACGCCCAAGAGTTTCTTCAGGCAAAGACGCACAGGACCTTATAACACTTTCAATTCAGGATGCAATTGCGGACGGAATAACCGTTCTTGAAGGTAGCGTTGATATCCAGTTTGTCGGTCACTGGGGCAACAGCATAGACAAGTTCCTGGACATGGTTCAGCGTATAAGAGATAAATTCGCTGACAAAATTGATTTCCGCCCAGAACTTGGTATGGGAAAACTTTTCCCGGCAGATAAGATAAAAGCATGGGCACCCGCTTGTATAGAAAGCGGTGTTTTCAAGAGTATAGACCTTTATGGTCCTGAAGTTTTTGAAGGACTTGAAACTTTCAAACCGATGTATGACCTTGCCGGTAAACTTGGAATAAAGAAAAAGGCACATGTCGGAGAGGTTTCAGACGCAATCTCCGTAAAACAGTTCGTCGATTATTTTGAGCTTGACGAAGTTCAGCACGGAATTGGCGCAGCAAAAGACGATAAAATACTTCAGTATCTTGTGGACAAGAAAATCCGCTGTAACATAACGCCGGCAAGTAACGTAATGCTTTGTTCAGTGCCGTCGCTTAAGGAACACCCGATACGCAAGATGTGGGATGCCGGAGTGCGCATGACAATTTGTACCGACGACCTGCTCTTCTTCAACAGAAGCGTAAGCGAGCAGTGTCAGGACATGGTTGACTGCGGACTTTTCACAAAGGAAGAAATCTTTAAGATTTTCGACTCCGAGCTTTAAAAAGCTTGCTCGCCTGTGAAAGGCTTGCCGCACGAGCTGGCAGCCCGCGAAATACGCAACACAAACTGATGACAATACAGCCTCTAAGAACTGACGTTTTTAGAGGCTTTTTTTATAACTACTTTAGGCAGATTTTAGGCAGATAATATATGAAACTTCTTCTTGCCCCGATGGCGACTCTTAGTCATGAAGCCCTGCGCCGTGCGATTTACAGGCATGGCGGCTGCGACGAATACTACACAGAAATGATTAACGCTGCGTCGCTCGTGAACGGCGGCAAATTCGAAAAGTATTACATCCTCAACGGTCCGGAACCGGAAAAAATCGTGTGGCAGCTTACAGGCGAAGACGGCGGTAAGATGGCGGAAGCAGCCTCCATCGTCCGCGAAAAAGGCGGACTCGGCATAGATATAAACATGGGCTGTTCCGCACCTGAAATATACAAGCACGGCGCAGGAATCGCCTGGATGATGAAACCCGCCGAAGAAACACGCGAGATGCTCCGCGCAGTAAAAGCCAACATCGGAAACTTGCGTTTCAGCGCGAAAATCCGGCTTGGTGACGAGGACTTTACGGAAGACTCATTTTTCACCTTCGTTGATATGCTGCTCGAAGAAGGAATTTCGCGCATAGTGCTTCATCCGCGTACACGCAAAGAAAAGTATTCGCGTCCTGCCAGATGGATTTATATCCAAAAGCTTATAGAACATATAGAAAAAGTATGCGGGAAAAATGCGTCAAACGTGACCGTCGTCGGAAACGGATGCCTACACGACCAAAAATCGCTTGAAACACTCTGCTCCATCGCACCTAAAATGGACGGCGTAATGATCGGTCGAACGGCAGTACAGAAACCGTGGATTTTTGCAGAACTTTCGAATATCTTCCTTTCCAAATCTGAAAAATGGGTTTATCCTATTGATATGTACAAAGAGGCTGAGCTTTTTACAGCCGACCTCATTACATATCAACCGGAAGAGTTTTACGAAACGCGTTCAAAAAGATTTTTCACATTTTTCTTGGATAACTTTATGTACGCACATTTCCTAAAAACAAAAATATTGAACTCTTCCGAACGCGAAAATCAGCTTGCTGTTCTGGCAGAATATTTTGAAAAGATGCCTGATGAGCGATTCGTGTATCTAGGGGAAAAACATGATAACATACCGGAAAAATAAACTTATCCCTCTGCTCATAATCCTCTCTGCAGTATTTGTACTGACATTGGCCGCATCATTTCTGCTCCCTTTGATTTTCGAAACAAACATAATATCAGATTCAATGGTTCTGCCATCATATTCATACGACGAGCCGTTCGGTACTTTAACACAAAACCAGGCAAAAAAATGGTTCGATTCCGGCAACCCGCTTCAGGCAGCCCAGTATGACGGAGAAATCCACAATCCCACGAGTTTTGACATAATCTCTTGGTACATTCAGTTTGAAATACCAGAAAAAGCATACATATCAGATTCATGGAACGGAACATACACAAGGGAAGGCAACATAATTACAGTTGAGCCCCCGAAAGACTACAACAGAACGATTCCGCCGGGAGGAAACATAACATACGGCTTTATAATGTACGCGCCAAAAAGCTTTTCATCCACAGATGTCACATTTTTCTTCAAGCAGAAAATTGAAATATCCCGCTCCTGGCATTATTACGCGCTCATAATCCTGACGATTGTTTCCGGTTCATCGCTCCTTATATGCATACCGTTCATAATTAAAGTCAGGGAATTGCAGAAAAAAGAGGAGCAGGCTCGTAATGGTATAGAGCAAGTCCTTAAACTTTTCGCGAACACAATCGAAGCAAAAGATAAATACACTTCCGGTCATTCCGCACGCGTAAGCTTCTATGTAAAGGAGCTTGCGCTACGCATGGGGCTTTCAAAGCAGGAACAGCAGAATATCTACTACATGGCGATTATCCATGACGTTGGAAAGATTGGTATATCCGATAATATTCTTTCAAAACCGGATGTTCTTGATGCCCAAGAAATGGAAATAATGCGGACTCACGCAGCAAAGGGCGGGGAGATTCTTGCCGATTTCACTTCTCTGCCGGAAGCAGCCCTGGTTGTACGCCATCATCATGAGCGATACGACGGAACAGGTTACCCGGACGGGCTTAAAGGCGAGGAAATCCCTCTTTTCTCACGGATTATAAGCGTCGCGGATGGATATGATGCAATGACATCTGACCGGTGCTATCGCAAAAAGCTCCCGATGAGCATGGTCAAAGAAGAATTGATAAATAACTCAGGCACGCAATACGACCCAAGAGTCGTGCAGTGTATGCTTGATATTATGGAAACCGGATTTACGACCCAACCGTAAGAAGAGATTTTGAGAGATTATTGTCGGTGTGATTATCAACGGGCGCGTTTTACAAAGCAAATTTCATACAAGCAGAGATTCTTCAAAATCAACAGGAAGTCCGCTCCAAACCTGTTTTCCAGCTTTCATAACAGTTATCTCGTCTCCAAGCGCGCGGGCTTCTTCTATATCATGCGTAACGACGATTCCTGCAAACCCAAGTTCTTTTTGCCACTGACGCAGTTCTTCTGAAAGCTTTTTTCTAAGCGGAGCATCAAGTGCGGAAAAAGGCTCGTCGAAAAGCACAAGGCGCGGCTCGGCGATAAGCGTCCGCACAAGCGAAACACGCTGAGCTTCTCCGCCGGAAAGAGAATCCGGCCACCGTTTCTCAAACCCCGCAAGCCCAAAACGTTCCAACCATTCAGAAGCTTTTTCGTAACGCTCTTTCCGGCGCATTCCGGCAGCGGCAAGAGAATACGCTGCATTATCAACAATTTTCATGTGGGAAAAAAGCGCGGGGCTTTGAAACACCATACCGATATGGCGTTTCCCAGCCGGGGTTTTCGTAATGTCAGTGCCGTCAAGCGTAATTCGCGCGTTTTTTCCGGGCGGTAAAAGTCCAGCCATCATCTTTAGCACAGTGGACTTGCCGCTGCCGGAGTGCCCGACAATGACGAGCATTTTTCCGCGATCCACGCCGCCGGAGAAGTCTATTGAAACCGATTCCCAATCCATGTGTAAGTTATCTGCCGTAAAAAACATTTTACTCACCTCCCCAGTTTTTTGCCGCGCACCCCACTACGCGCAATACTTCGCGCTAAAGTTCGCGGCTTGCCGGATTCATCACCGTGTCTTCCTGCCAATTTGTCAGAAAACGCGAATAGCGCCATCGACGAAATAATCAAAACCGTACCGCTGCCACACGCGGCGGCAAACCGATACGCTCCTGCAAGCCGGTACGTATAGAGCGAAAGCGTCTCGAAGCGCGGTATTCCCAAGATTAACGGCAAATTCGAGTCGCCCGCGCTTATTGCGGCACAAAATGCGAATGCCGAAAACAAAGCCCGCCGCGTCTGCGGAAGCTGTACCCGGAAAATAACGTCCAAGCGCGACGGCGACAAAAGCGAAGCCGCATCAGTCACCGCCATAGGGATCCGCTCCATTGCGCCGCGAATCTGCTGGAACGCCAGCGGCCACGTCAAAGCTGCCTGCGTTATTACAAGCATAACAGGGCTTCCCGCAATGTGAAAGCGGCGCAGAACGTTCGTAAGCCCGAACCCGATTACAACAGAGGAAACTGCCATCGGCAAAAGCGGTACAATGCGGAAAAGGATGCTTTTACCGTATGGGTCGGCGCGGCGGGCGACACACGCAAAGAAAAACGCCGTCACCACACAAAGCGACGCGCTCCCAAGCGAAGTCGCAACCGTATTCAAAAGCGCATTTGTAAAACTTTTTTGCGAAAAAAGTTTTATAAGGTCACTTGCTCCTGTAAAAACTATTGCAGTGAGCGGCAGCACCAAAAACAGCAGAATTGCTCCGCCGATTACAACAAGCCCCGCTATCTCCGCCGCGCCGTGTACTCGCACAGGCGGCAGCGAGCTTACTCCGGCATGGGTTCTTCGCCCCTTTTTGCCAAGAAGCACGTAGCCGACCACAAAAAGCGAAGCCGCCGTCGTCTCCGTAAGCGCAAGCTGCCCGGCGTAGGTAAAGTCCAAAGTGTTTTTTGCCGCCTGGTACACTTCAACTTCCATCGTTGAGCCGCCGGCTTGCCCGAAAAGCAGGACAATCACAAAGCTGAAAAAACTGTATAAAAACACGATAACGGAGCCGCCT
>JAEEGI010027189.1_pt1 | contig 10964 bp, 4 predicted proteins | sample 8958751 | NCBI WGS metagenome assembly JAEEGI01 (sample SAMN16246545, study PRJNA631951) | gut metagenome | biome: gut microbiome; feature: rumen; material: KS-attached | host: Bos | place: Iran: Karaj | collected 2018-10 | reverse complement strand
CTAATATCTATGCGGCTAATCTTGATGGCCCGACGGCTGAGAGCACCTACGGGGGTGTTGGTTATGCGGAAATTGACGGCTCTCCGTATTTAGCATATTCTCCCTGTACTGCAGCAAACCAGGCCGCATTGGCCGTGGAAGGCATGGAACTGGTTGCCGGCCCGTTGAGTGCCACCAATGGCACCCCGACGAATAACAATGGCGGTGACCTGTACTACTATTACAGGCGCAAAGTGAACGACGTCATCTTCATCACGAAGAATCACCTTGCTCCGGGCGTTGGATGGGATCAGCATCACGTTCCGGTCAAGTTCGGGGAGAATCTCGGCAGCTTTGCCGAGGGCGGCAGCAATTACTACCTTCCCTTTGGCGGCGATGAAACCAAGCTCGAGGACGGATACTATTTCGCCGGCTGGTATGCGGATGAGACCTGTACGGTCCCGTACGTTTTCACCGGCAAGACGATGCCGGATAATAACATCACCGTCTATGCCAAGGTGGAGACCTATCGCGTCCGCGTTGTCTTTGATCCGGGCTGTACGGACTTCTGGTTCGCCAATAACCAGTCTACCAAGTTCCGCGTGGACTACGGCGAAAGCGTTGCCTTCGGCAACGTGAAGCCCGGCGTCGCCAAGCGCCCCGGCTACGTTCTCACAGGCTGGTATCTGGATAACGGGGAAGAGGTCAATACCGATAATCCCTTGCCCATTACCCGAAACACGCCCGGCGTGAATATGAATTACCAGTCTTCACCGGATTGGGCGCTTTACGGCGATAATGACGGCGAGCATGACGACGTGAAGGGCCTCCTGAGGCTCCACGCGAAATGGCAGCTCGACCTGGTGGAGGGTGCGGTCTATTTCCTCTACGAGGTGGATGACGCCTATTGCATCTATGACGATGACAACAGCCTGCAGACGGAAATCCCCGTTGATGCGGTGGCCCACACGTTTGGCACCGGATTCCAGATTGCCGGCGCGCCTTCGGGTTATATTCAGGGCGTGGATTTCCTCGACTGGATGGTTCTGAACAGCAACGGCGGCGGCACGAGCACGACGTTCTATCCGGGGCATACGCTCGACTCCTTTGTTGAAGAGGATTGGCTGCCGTTTATCGAAGTGAGAACGATCATCGATCCCGAAACCGATGAATATCACCACATGAAGGTCGTCCGTCTGAAGGCACGCTTCACGGCCCACGGCGATCAGTCCACGACCATCGTTTTCTACGGTAACGGCGGTTCGATGGACGGCGGCGCAACGTCCTCTACCCTGGTTGTTCCTTTGAATGCCACCGTTGACCTTTCCGTGCAGAGCGGCGCCTTTAGCCGTAAGCACCATTCCCTCGTCGGCTGGAACACGAAAGCGGACGGTACCGGCACTCAGTTCGGCGTCAACGGTTTCATTGCCGCCAACAACGCGGACCTTGAACCTGGCGACGTGAACAAACTGTATGCCATGTGGAAGGCGAACATTGTCATCACCGCGACCGGCCCGGTGGAGGAAGCGATTTATGACGGAGCATCTCACTCTACGGGCAGCCGTCTGAGAGATTATACGATCACCTACGCCGTGGGAGATGACGAGCTTACACTGGCTGATTTGAATGCGATGGGCATTCAGGTCACTTTTGAGGAAAACGGCTGGCCTGTGGCGACCGGTACGGAGAAGGATACGTATTACTCCCCTGACTTGACTCCTGAGCAGCTCGCCTCTTTGATCCACGTCGATACTTCGCATTATACCGGCGATCTGCATGTCGATCTTGAATACGTTCCGGCCAAGCTGACCATCCGTGACCTGATTCTGATCATCACGAAAACCGTCACCGGCCTCTTTTCAGATAAAGATAAACTCTTTACCTTCACGCTTGCCAGCGTTGACGGTGCGGCCACCGGCGGCCCTTATAAGATTACGATCACCCGAGCGGACGGTACTACCTCCGTGACGATGATTTCCGTCACCGGCACCTTCCGTATGAGAGACGGCTATACGGTCGTGATCGAGGGCCTTCCGGCAGGAAAACCGATAGTCTTTACTGAGGACAACGGCTTTTACACGACCACGTGGACCCATTACGCCGTCAGCGGCGGCGCTTCCGCTGCGTCGGAGGGCAGCACCGCGACCATCACGTTTTTGGATGACTCTTATTTGGACGTCGTCAATAATTACGATCCCCCCGCTCCCACGGATTTCAGAACCAACGATACGCCGTATGCCTGTATGTGGCTGGGCGGAATGTTCCTGTTGTTGGTCCTGGCGGTATCGGTGGTATGGCGGCGGAGACGGAAGGGCGGTGGCCGCAATGCGTGAGCTTGTTATGAACGGGCGGTACGCGAAGGGTCCGCCCCTGCTGAAGGCGAACGCGCCGCCCGGCGTATGCCGGTCGAAACGGAGCAGCGCCTTCCGGCAGAATCGTTCGCACACTTTCCCGTCCTTTGACGGTTTCATCGATTCTCCCCGTGTTACTCTTACAGCGGAAAGGACGGGAAGTAGCCCGCGCGGTGCCCCAAGGAACCGCGGAAGACCGCAAAGCCTGCCGCGAGGAGACCCTCGGGCGGGACCCGGAGAAGGGAGGCTGATGAACGACGAGCCTCCGTAAGAATTAGAAGGAAAGAAAGAGCAAAAGAAGAACAAAACAGTAAAAACATTCCGAAAGGAGAAAAAACAATGAAAAAGACCCTGAAAAGAATCGGCGCCCTTGCCCTGGCCCTCTGCCTGGTGCTGGCGCTGAGCGTAAGCGCGATGGCTGCGGATACTGATCTGACTATGACCGGCGGCGTAGCGGGTGCGTTTAACACCACGGATAAGGATGCTTCGCTCACAGTTGACACCGATAAGAGCATCTCCATCGCGAAGGAACTGACCGCGTACAACCCCGATGCTTCTGACGTGAAAGCCCCCGTGATCACTTATACCTACACGATCACTGCGGGTGACGCTAACAAGAGCATCATTGACGATCCCGCTGTGCACACCTCCGCCGCGTCCTCCCACGTTCTGACGAAGGCCGGTCTGATTCCCGGTCTGGCTGTTACCGGTGCTACTAACGGCACTGCCAAAACCACCGCAACTACGGCAGCTTCCGGTGCGACTTCTGTGGCGGATACGATCGTCTGGAACAACGAAGGCACTCTGAAGACGGCGGCGGACGGCAATGCCAATATGTCCAACCTCAAGCTCGACTTTAGCAGCGTAGCTTTTGCAGCTGCCGGCGTCTATCGCTACGTGATCACCGAGGTTGCTGCCGCCTATGGTACCAACGGCGTTGTGGATGGCAATGCGGACAACAGCACCACACAGGTTCGTTATCTCGACGTGTACGTGAAGGACGGCGCCACCTCCGATTCTTTCGATATTTATGGCTACGTGTGCTTCAAGAACAGCAACGATATCGAGTACCCGACTTCCGGCAGCGTTGCAGCCGCAGAGAAGACGAACGGTTTCGTTGACACGGACACCACTGCGACCGACGCCAGCAACGCCGACAAGTATTACACCTTCGACGTGGAGATCAAGAAGGTCCTGAATAACGACCAGGCCATGAACAACAACCAGTTCCCCTTCAAGGTCACGTTTGCGAATACGACGGTGACGAGCAACGTTCTTCTGATCGCGTCGGGCACGGAAGGCAAGACCACTGTGCCGACCATGACGTCTCAGGCCATCTCCAGCTACGCGTTTGACGGAACGTCTTCTACCGCAGCTGAGCAGATCAAGATCGCGAATGGCGCGACCGTGAAGTTCGTCGGTATCCCTGCCGGTACCACCGTGACCATCGACGAGTACAACAACGTAGTAGGAACGACCTATAAGGTATCCACAGCCAACGGCACCACGAACACAACCGCTGCCGTGGCTGTGGAATGGAACAAGTGGGCATCTGCCGTGACCGGCTGGACCACCGTTACCGCTCTCGGCGGTACCGCCAACACCAACGCGAAGGTTGCCGCCAACTTTGCCGGTACCGGCAAGGAAGTCACCTTCACCAACGTTCTGGAGCTGATCTCTCCCACCGGCGTGGTGCTGCGCTTTGCTCCCTACATGTTCATCCTGGCTGCTGGCATCGTTCTGCTGATACTGAGCGTGCGCCGCCGGAGAATGGCCGACGAGGCGTGAAGGGAAAAAGAAGCGAAGAAGTCACGAAAGGAAAAGAAGAAATGACCCCGTGACCCTCGGAAGAGGGCGTAGAGCGGGCGGCCTCGGAAGAGGCCGCCCCCGGGGGAGAGGGGGCCGGGAACGGCCCCTTGTCCCGCGGAAGGAGCCGGGGAACGAGAGCCGCAGAGAAGGAAAGCGGAAGCGCCAGTGAGGTGAAAGCATGAGCGAAGAAGAGAAAACGACAGCGACGCCGGAGGAGCCTGCGGAGGAGCAGGAACGAGAGGCGACGGAGGCTGAAAAGCTGACGAAGAAGATCAAGCGGTCGGAGAAATCGGTCAAGCGGTACCAATGGTTCCTGCTGCGGCTGTTGCTGCTGATCGTGGTGATCTGGGTGCTGCTGTTCAAGGTAGTGGGCCTGGTGCGAATGCCGAGCGGCGATATGTATCCGCGAATGGACGCGGGAGACATGACGCTGTTCTACCGGCTGGAGAAGAACGTGCGAGCGCAGGACATCGTGGTGATCTCGAAGGCGACGCCGGACAGCGAGGGCGCGAAGCAGCTGTATATCAGCCGCGTGATCGCGTGTCCGGGAGACACGGTAGAGATCACGGAGAGCGGCCACGTGATCGTGAACGGGAACACGCTGGTAGAGGGGAACATCTTCTACACGACGCCGCTCTACGAGGGGTTCGTGGAATATCCGGTGCAGCTGGGAGAGGACGAATATTTTGTGCTGGCAGACAAGCGGAACGGCGGAGAAGACAGCCGGTACTTCGGGCCGGTGAAGAAGTCGGAGCTTGTGGGCACGGTGATCACGATCCTGCGTCGAAACAATCTGTAAAAGAACGGCGAGAAGCAATGGCAGAAGCGAAACGAAGCAAGCGAGACCGAGAGGGCAGAAAGGAGGTCGCAAATGGCAAAGGTCACACGTCCGACGCCGGATGAATTTCAAAGTCCGCAGCCGCATACGGCAGCGGGAAAGTCGGTATTCAACAAGGTGATCACGCGCCTCTTCGCAGGCGGCAATGCGGCGATCTCCCTGATGACGGGTCTGCTGGCGTCGGTGCTGATTCTGTATTCGGGCTACGTACTGTATGACAGCTTCTATACGCAGAACGCGGCGGCGTCCACGGCGGTGGACCTGCTGGCGTACCGGCCTGAGATCATAGAGGACGGTGCGTCGCCGATGAGCGGCGCGGAGACGCTGGCGGAGATCAACGAGGACTATCGCGCGTGGCTGACCCTGTATGAGAGCACGATAGACTACCCGGTGGTACAGGGTCCGGACGATCTGTATTACGCCTCCCATGATATTTACGGCAATAGCTCGCTGACGGGCGCGATATACCTTGCGGCGGCGAACACGTGGAACTATACGGATTCGTACAACCTTATATACGGTCACCATATGGACAACGGCGCGATGTTCGGTGCGCTGGACCGGTTTGAGGACGCGGAATATTTCCGGAATCACCGGGAGGGCATCCTCGTAGCGGAAACGGGTATCTATGACCTGTATACGTTTGCGGTGATCCGGACGGACGCGTACGAGAACCAGGTATATACGGTCGGCAACCGTGCGGAAGAGGTACTGAGCTTCCTGCGCGCGCCGGACGAGAAGACGACCGTGGTGATTTTCGACGAGGCCGTGGCGTCGAATACGTATAAGATCGTGGCGCTGTCCACGTGCGCGAGCGCGGACACGAACGGGCGTCTGCTGGTCTTTGCGCGGATGACGCGTCGTGAGACGCTGAGCGTGACGGCGTACGGGTACAGCGGAGCGTACGATACCTACGAGCACTACGGCACGGCGGTACCGAGCGTGACGGAGGGAACGACGCTGGAATACAGCGTGGACGACGGTGCGACGTGGTCTTCAGAGCCCCCGTCGATCCGGAACGTGGGTACGATCCGCTTCCGCGTGCGCGCGCACAACGACGAACTGGGCGACGCGACGGCGTATGCGGTGCTGACGGTAACGCCGCTCCCGGTAACGGTGACGGCGGACCCGGCGCAGGAGATCTATGACAGCGGCTCGCATGCGTACACGGCGACGGTGTCGGGCGTGATCGACGATTACGAGATAGAATATGCGGTCGAAAACACGCTGCTCGCAGCGGGCGGAGACGCTGTGCCCGACGTGGGCCATTATGCGGGCGTGATCGTGCCGAGCGGCACGGAGGTCCAGGGGAACTACATAGTCAGCTATTATCCGGGAGACTTGGATATCGAGCCTTCGTCGGCGCTGAGCGTGGAAGCCACTGGCTACGAGGGCGTGTACGACGCGGCCAGCCATTCGGCGAGCGCGACGGGCACCGAGGTGCGCGGAACGACGGTCATCGAATACAGCACAGACGGCGGAGAGACGTGGAGCAGCGACCCGGCGAGCATTCTGGACGTGGGCGAGACCGAGGTAGAGGTCCGTGCGACGAACCCGAACTACGTGACGGCCTACGATACGGCGACCCTGATCGTGACGCCGCGTCCGGCAGTGGTCACGGCGGCGCCGGCCTCGAAGGAATACGGCGCGGCGGACCCGGCGTTTACGGCGACGGTGTCGGGCGTGATCGACGATTATGCGCTGGTATATACGCTGTCCCGAGTGGGGAACGACGAAGAGGCGGGGACCTATGCGGGCGTGATCGTGCCCGCGGGCGAGGCGCTGCAGGGTAACTACAGCGTGACGTACGTCCCGGCAGACTTCACGATCACCCGCTCCGGCGAGCTGACGATCAGCGCTTCGGGGTACACGGGCGTGTACGACGGGAACAGCCACTACGCGTCCGCAACGACGAACGTGACCGAGGGCACGGTGATCGAATACAGCACGGACGGGGGCGCGACGTGGAGCACGGAGGCGCCGGGCATAGTGAACGTGGGCAGTGAGACGGTGCTGGTGCGTGCGACGAATCCGGGTTACGAAACGGTCCAGACGACGGTGACGCTGACGGTGACGCCCGCGGCGGTGACGGTCACGGCGCACGACGCGGTGAAGAACTTCGGGGATCCCGACCCGGCGTTCAGCGCGGAGGTCACGGGCCTGATCGGGAATGACAGCATAGCGTATACGGTGGCGCGCGTGGGCAACGACGAGGCGGTCGGCAGCTATCCGGGCGTGATCGTGCCGAGCGGCGCGGCGTACCAGGGGAACTACGTAGTGACTTACGTTCCCGCGGAGCTGCGCATCGAGCCGGGCGCGGGGCTGACGGTGACGGCCGAGGGCTACACCGGCATGTATGACACGCTGGAGCATGCGGGCAGCGCGGGCACGAACGTGACCGAGGGCACGGTGATCGAATACAGCACGGACGGCGGCGTAACGTGGACGGAGACCCCGCCGGTGATCCGTGACGTGGGAGAGCTCCGCTTCGAAGTACGGGCGACGAATGAGAATTATCTGCCTGCGTATGCCGGCGGCGTCCTGCAGGTAACGCCCGCGCCGGTGATCGTGACGGCGCAGGACAGCGGGAAGCAGTACGGCGCGGCCGACCCGGTGTTCAGCGCGACGGTGAGCGGCGTGCTGGATGATTACGAGATCCGGTACAGCGTAGAGCGGCAGGGCGGCGACGAAGCGGTGGGCTACTACCGCGGCGTGATCGTGCCGGCAGGCGAGGCGCTGCAGGGGAACTACAGCGTAACGTACGTTCCGGCGAACTTTACGATCTCCTCGACGGGCTACCTGACGCTGACGGCGACGGGCTACCGCGGGGTGTATGACGCGCAGGCGCATACGGGCTCGGCTGCGGTGAACGTGGCCGAGGGCACGGTGATCGAATACAGCACGGACGGGGGCGAGACCTGGCTCACGGAGATGCCGAGCATCACGAACGTGGGGAGCATCCCGGTGCTGGTGCGCGCGACGAACCCGAATTACGAGCCTGTAACGCAGACGGTAGCGCTGACGGTGACGCCCGCAGAGGTGGTCGTGAGAGCGCGCGCCGCGGAAAAGACGGCGGGTCAGGCAGACCCGGTGTTTGAGGCGACGGTGACGGGCGTCATAGACGGCTATACGATCGAGTATACGGTGAGCCGACCCGGCGCGGGCCGGGACGAGGCGGCGGGTCGTTATCCCAACGCCATCGTACCCGGCGGCAGCGCGGAGCAGGGTAACTACCGCGTGCGGTATATCCCGGCTGACTTCACCATTCGGGAAGCGGAGGTCCCCGTCCGGAGCCTGACGGTGACGGCGACGGGTTACGAGGGCGTGTACGACGCGAGGGCCCACGAGGGCTACGGCTTCGCGAGCATCGCGGAGGCGCTGGTGGAATACAGCACGGACGGCGGCGCGACGTGGAGCACGGAGCGTCCGAGCATCACGAACGTGGGCGAGCTCGAGTTCATGGTGCGCGCCAGCTACGCGGGCTATGAGCCCGCGGAGGCGAGGGCGGTCCTGCGCGTGACGCCGCGAGACGTAACGGTCCTGGCCGCCGCGGCCGTGACGGTCGTGGGTCAGGCTGACCCGGAGTTTACGGCGCAGGTTTCCGGCGTGATCGACGGCTATGCGATCGAGTATACGGTGAGCCGTCCGGGCGCGGGTCGTGATGAAGCGGCGGGGACGTATCCGAATGCGATCGTCCCGGCAGGCGCGGAGGAGCAGGGTAACTACCTCGTGCGGTACGTCCCGGCGAACTTCGTCATAGCGGAGGATCCGAGCGTAACGCCGGTGATCCCGGTCGGGCCGACGGAGCCGACAGGGCCGGACGGACCGACGGGGCCGACGGAGCCGACTGAGCCAGCGGGTCCGGAGGAGCCGACGGAGCCGCGGACGCCGCAGGAAGAAGAGATCGGCGAGCCCGACGTGCCGTTGATCCGGCTCCTGACGGAGCTGTTTGATCCGGTGCCGTACCAAGGGCACGCGGCCTGGGCGCTGGTGAACCTCATCTGTCTGATCCTGACGATCTATCTGTGCATCCCGCTGCTGCATCTGAAGGGAAAATTCGGGCGCGGCAATCTGATGAAGCAGCTGAACGGACTGAAGGAAGCGCTGCGGGAAGCGGAAGAGCTGCAGCCTGAGGAAGAAGAGGAACGGGAACGGATCGAGCGCACGGCGCTGGAGGAACGCGAGAAGAAGGCGGCCTCGGGCGCAGAGGTGCCGACGGGCCCGGCAACGGAGGAGGAATTCAACGAGGCGGTGTACACGCTGTATTATCGCTTCAAGCAGTTCCTGCGTAAATTCTGGATCGGCTTCGGCTTCGAGATCATCGTGTCGGCATTGGCACTGCTCGTGTTCATCCTGACGGAAGACATGCGGCTTCCGATGATCCTCATCGACCGCTGGACCCTGCTGATGGTCCTCTTCCTGCTGATCTGCTGGCTCCTTGACCTCTTCCTTATCCGCTACAGAAAAAAAGTCCTCGCCGAGGAGGATGAGGAAAAAGAACCCGAGGCGTCTGAAGCGACGGCCGGAGAAAAAACCGAGATGAAGTAAGCATTTCCGGGGAGGCGGATCGAGTGGATGCGTCTCCCCGGCTTTCGCATCTGTAAAGCCATTTTCATAGGAGAAGGAGGAAAGCGATTGAAGAATCTGTGGCAAAGCCGCTGGTTTTGGCTGTATATGTGTATCCTGGCGGCACTGATGATCGCTTTTGCTCTTGTCATGCTTGGGATCTCGTATCATCAGGCACAGCGCGGCCGGGCGGAATTTATCCCGGAGGTTGAGGCGCTGCGGCCGCAGCGAGAGAGCGCCGTGGCCGTGCGGGATGATGACCCGAGCGCGCCCGTGCACCTTGCGGAGGAAAAACCGGCGCCGGTCCAGCCGGTTCCGGCGGAAGAATCTGCGTCTGTCCCCGCGGAAAGCGGACAGGAGGCAGCCGCGCCGGAAGAGAAAACGCCCCTTCCCGCGGCAGCGGAAGTCGAAACACCGCCCCAGGAAGAGACGGGGCGGGAGGAAGCCTCGGAGGGGCCCGCAGAGTAATCGGAGGAACCGGCAGAGGAAACCGTGGAGGAGCCCGCTTCGGAGGCGTCTGCGTCTCCGGTATTCGATCTGGCGTCCCTGCAGGCCATCAACCCGGATATCGTCGGCTGGCTGACTGTGGATGGGACGGGGGTGGATTTCCCCGTTCTGGAGGATATCTCCTTTCGCAGCGATTTTATAGCAAGCGGCGGCGCGGTGCCGGTAACGGATGGCCCGCGCAACGCCCTGTTTTACCAATACCTGTATCGGGACTATCTGGGCAAGCCTTCGCCGGTGGGAAGCATAACGGTGGATTTCCGCCATTCCCCCGATCTGACCGATGACTGGATCACGATCTACGGCCATAACGCCGGCCAGAGCGGTGTGATGCTGTCGGACCTGAAACGCTTTTGCGAGGAGGACTATTGCAAGGCGAATCCTTCCGCCGTCCTTTGGGGCGAGTGGGGGAGCGAGGAGCTGAGGCTTCTTATGGTTTCAGTGGTGGATGGCTATTCTGATGAACTCTTTGATCTGGACCCCTTTTTATACGGAGAAAGCTTTGACCGGGCTGCGGCCCTCACCGTCCTGGAGGCGGGAGCGCTCTTTCCGGGGGAGAGGCCCGCTGAGGATACCCGCTGCGTCCTTCTCGTCACCTGCTATGAGGATGGGAGGCCCGAAGACCCGGCCCGCCTGGTGCTGCTGTACGGAGCAGAGTGATTCCGCAGGACGCATCATCCTTATAATTATTAGAGTATAAATGATTCCTTAAACAGGGACCACGATTATCGTGAGTTCCTGTTTTTATTTGTCTTGCGTATCGGATTTACTCAGTAAAATCCCAAATGCTGTCATCCAGAGCGCAGCGATTCGTGACGCCCCAAGAAGCAGAGCCGTAAGGCGAAGGCTGATTGGTCGGCGGAACTTATGCATGCGAGCGAAGCGAGTCGTAAGGATCTCCCGGTCTTACGCATCCG
>JAEEGI010027187.1_pt1 | contig 10964 bp, 8 predicted proteins | sample 8958751 | NCBI WGS metagenome assembly JAEEGI01 (sample SAMN16246545, study PRJNA631951) | gut metagenome | biome: gut microbiome; feature: rumen; material: KS-attached | host: Bos | place: Iran: Karaj | collected 2018-10 | reverse complement strand
TTTTCCCCGCGGCATCATAGAGGAAGGAGATTGGGGCCAGTGCGTCAGGAGGGGAGGGCTTGCCGTGCATTTCACGACGTCACGGCATTTCTCCGGGCGCACGTTCACGCGCAACCGCACCCTCTGGGGCGGATTTGTCATCGCCGGGAACGGGAAGAAGATCTTTTTCAGCGGCGACGGAGGCTATGGCAGGCATTTTGCCCGGATCGGTGAGGAATTCGGCGGCTTTGACCTGGCCATGCTCGACACGGGGCAGTACAACCCTCAATGGCGGCACGTACACATGGCCCCCGACGAGACCGCTGCCGCTGCCGACGACGTGCGCTGCAGGATGCTCCTGCCCGTGCACATAGGCAAGTTCTGCCTTTCATACCATCCCTGGGATGAGCCGTTTGAACGCATCGCCGCCGCGGCGCCCCTCCATGGATGGAAACTCACTACGCCGCGCATGGGCGAACCGCTGCTCCTGGACGCTCCTTCCGGCTTTTCCCCCTGGTGGCACGGACTTGCCTGACTTCCCCCGTGGACTTCCTGTCGGAGAGTGCGCGTGGTGCGTTTATCTCGTCAGGTGCGACGACGGCAGCCTGTACTGCGGTACGACGACAGATCTCGCGCGGCGCATCGCCATGCACAACGGCGAACTGCCGGGAGGCGCAAAGTACACGCGGTCGCGGCGTCCCGTAAAGCTTGCGGCATATGCCTGCGGGCTCTCCAAAAGCGACGCGCTGCGGCTTGAACGCCTTGTCAGGAAACAGCCCGCGGCGGAAAAGACGCTGTTTTTGCTTTCCATGCGCCGCGGGAACGCGGAAGGTGGCTGTTCAAAGGCTTGACCGCAGCCGCAAGCGGGTCTATTTTTTTTCTTTGTGCTGCAGGCGCAGGGCGACCTGCGCGGACATCCCTACAGGAGAACATCTGGCTATGGAAGCCGAAAAAAAGATCATGCTCTCAGGCATCCAGCCCAGCGGCGACCTGCACCTGGGCAATTACCTGGGCGCCATAAAGAACTGGGCGGACAGGGCAAGCGACTACGACTGCTACTACTTCATGGCGGACCTGCACACCATCACGGTGCGCCAGGAACCCAAGGAACTGCGCCGCCGCACGGTCGAGATGCTGGCCATCTACATCGCCTGCGGGCTTGATCCCAAGAAGAACACCCTGTTTTTGCAGTCCCATGTGCCGGCCCACGCGCAGCTCGGCTGGGTCCTGGACTGCTACACCATGTTCGGCGAGCTTTCCCGCATGACGCAGTTCAAGGACAAGTCGGCAAAGCACGCGGACAACATCAACGCCGGGCTCTTCACCTATCCTTCCCTGATGGCGGCGGACATCCTGCTCTACCAGCCCCACTATGTCCCCGTGGGCGAAGACCAGAAGCAGCATGTGGAGCTGACCAGGGACCTCGCGCTCCGCTTCAACAACATCTACGGCGACGTCTTCCGGGTGCCGGAGCCTTTCATCAGCACGGTCGGCGCGCGCATCTACGGGCTTTCCACGCCCACGCAGAAGATGTCGAAGTCCGATCCTGCCGGCTGCGTGTTCCTGATGGACGAGCCGGACGTCATCATGAAGAAGTTCAAGCGCGCCGTGACGGACTCCGACGCGGAGCGCTGCGTCCGCTATGACAGGGAAGCCAAGCCCGGCGTGGCCAACCTGATGTCCATCTATTCCACGATCACCGGCAAGAGCTACGGCGAGATCGAAAAGGAATTCGAAGGGCAGGGCTACGGCGCGTTCAAGCCGGCGGTCGGCGACGCTGTCGTGCAGGCACTGGCCCCCATCCGCGAAGAGGCCAAACGCCTGATCGCTGACAAGGAATACCTTGCCTCCGTGTACCGCGAAGGGGCGGAGAAAGCCTCCGCCATCGCCGGCAGGACGCTGCGCAAGGTCTATAAAAAGATCGGTTTCTTCCAGCTGTGACCCGCACGGGATCTGTGCAACCCATCCGCGGCCGGACGCCGCATACCGAGGCTGACTCCATGAGAAGACCAACATTCCTTCACCGCTTGCTGGGCGCGGCGACCGCTTTCGCGCTTGCGCTCCTGCTGTCCCTCCCTGCCCGGGCAGAGACCCTGGTGGACATCTACGGGCCGGGGCAGAACCTCATCAACCTGGCCATGGCCGATCCCCTCACCGGTCCCAGCCTGAAGGCCACCGGCCTGGGTTCCGAACTGCACAGCGCCATCAACGCAGATTTGAACTTCCTGCCCTTCATGAAGCTCACCCCGCCATCCGCCGTGCTCGGCGGCACGCTGCTTTCTTCGTGGAAGGGGGAAACGCTGGACTTCCGCCGTTTCCAGATCGCCGGCGCGGACCTGCTCGTCACCGCATACTGGCCTTCCGGCGACGGCTCCGGATCGACCGTGGAGCTGCGCGTCTTCGAGACCTTCTCCGGCAAGTTCGTCTTCGGCAATTCCTACGCCGGCGTCACCAAGCCGGAAGTGCCCAATGTCGCCGACCGCTTCTGCGACGACCTCATGGAAGCGCTCACGGGCGGCCGCGGCTTCTTCAGCAGCACCCTGGCCTTCGTCAAGGGCAACGGCAAGAAGCGCGACGTCTGGATCGTGCGCCCCATGGGGCGCGGCCTGCAGCAGGTGACGAACATGCCGGGCTCGGCCATGTCCCCGTCCTGGTCGCCGGACGGGCGCTACGTGGTGTTCAGCCACATCGACGACAGCACGCACGCCCTCGGCGTCTGGGACCGCTCCACCAACAAGACGCGCCGCATACGCTTCCCCGGCAACACGGTCATCGGGCCCTGCTTCCTGCCCGACAACCGCGTGGCGGTGAGCCTTTCCACCGGCCAGTATCCGGACATCTTCCTGCTCAACCGCCAGTTCCAGCGCGAGCGGGCGCTCGAGCAGAGCCCGGCCATCAACGTGTCCCCCTCGTTCGACGCCACGGGCACCAAGATGGCCTTCACGTCCAGCAGGCTCGGAGGTCCGCAGGTGTTCCTCAAGGACCTTTCCTCGGGGTCGGTGCGCCGCATCAGCCTGAGCGGGTCGTACAACTCCGAGCCGTGCATCAGCCCCGACGGGACGCTCGTGGCCTATACCAAGCAGACTTCCGCTGGGTTCCGCATCTTCGTGCATGACCTGCTCACGGACCAGGAACGCCAGGTGAGCTTCGGTCCCGGCAGCGATGAACAGCCGGCATTCGGACCGGACAGCTACTTCATCGCCTTCGTCTCCACGCGCAGCGGCACGCAGCAGATCTACCTCACCACGCGCCATGGCGGCGAGGCCAAACACCTGCCCACGGGCGGCGGCAACGCCCAGTTCCCGCGCTGGGGCAAGTAAAAAGATAAATTTTCTTGCCCGCAGGGCGGGCGGAACGCTTGACAACAAGGGGTTAGTGGGTAATAACGCCCTCTGCTTTGCAGCAAATTTTCTCTGCCTGATGTTAAAGGCGGAGGGAACATATCTCATACTCTCAGGAGGAGTAGCAATGAAAGCTCTCAAGACTTTTGGTTTGATCATGGTCCTCGCCCTCGCCCTCGCCATGGGCGCCGGCTGCGCGAAGAAGAACGAAGAAGTGGCCGCCGGCACCGCTGCTGACAGCAGCATGGCCGCCATCAACGCCGCCGCTGAGCAGATCACCAACGGCATCGTGTACTTCGACTTCAACAAGTACGACATCAAGGCCGAATACCGCACCGTCCTGCAGCAGAAGGCCGAACTGATGAAGCAGTATCCCTCCATCAGGGTCCGCATCGAAGGCAACTGCGACGCCCGCGGCACGCAGGAATACAACCTCGCCCTCGGCGAACGCCGCGCCCGCGCTGCGTATGACTACATGGTCCGCCTCGGCGTCCCCGCCGACCAGCTCGAGATGATCTCCTTCGGCAAGGAACGTCCCGCTGTCATGGGCTCCGGCGAGAAGGTCTGGGCCCAGAACCGCCGCGACGAATTCAACGTCATCGCCCGCTAAGCTGACACGAAGCTCCCGGCAGGCCGCAAGCCCCCGGGAGCTTTTTTTATCGGGGCGTGGCGCAGTGGTAGCGCGCCTGCTTTGGGAGCAGGAAGTCGCTGGTTCAATCCCAGTCGCCCCGACCATCATGCGGAATGCTGCCCGTCATAGGAGCGCGTGCTCTTATCGCGGGCTGTTTGTTTTTTAATCCGGACGGACATATCCCGCCCTGTTTTTCCTGCCCGCTGTGAACATTGACAAGCCCGTGATCCGGCGGCTATCATTAAAAGCTCTGCCGCAGGGCATGCAAAACGTCATCTCACGCCCCGGCCATGGGGAGGTGCGCAACCTATGAAGCAAACAATCGGCCTGCGTTTCAGCCATTACGGGCAGGTGCTCGCCTGCGTCTGCGACGCCGGAGACGCTCCGCTGGCCGTCGGTGACAAGGCCATGGTCGGATCCGACCAGGGACTGAACTGCGGGATCGTCGTCTGGCAGCGCCCCTGGCACGAGGGCATGGAGCAGCTCATCGCCGCGCGCAACAGCGCCGTTTCCGAAGCAGAAGGCGCCGCCGCTTCCCCGCTCATGCCGGAAGCCCGCCGGGCCACTCCGGAAGAGGCCAAGACGGCCCAGGAGAATGCCGACCTTTCGGAAAGGGCCTTTGCGTTCTGCCGCGCCCGCATCGCCGCCCGCTCACTGGACATGAAGCTGGTGGACGTGGAAGTGCTGTTCGAGCGGGTCAAGATGATCTTCTACTTCACGGCGCCTACACGCATCGACTTCCGGGAGCTGGTCAAGGACCTTGTCCACGAATACCACACGCGCATCGAGCTGCGCCAGATAGGCGTGCGCCACGAGACGCAGATGGTCGGCGCCCTGGGCAACTGCGGCATGGTCTGCTGCTGCCGGCGCTTCCTGCACAGGTTCGCCCCCGTGACCATCAAGATGGCCAAGGAGCAGAACCTCTTCCTCAACCCCACCAAGATCTCCGGCATCTGCGGACGGCTGCTCTGCTGCCTGAGCTACGAGCAGGAGAACTACGACGCATTCCACCGCAGCTGCCCCAAGCTGGGCAAGCGCTACAAGACGGACGAAGGGCACATGCGCGTGCTGCGCACCAACATGTTCCGCAACACGGTGGTGGCCCTGCCCGATGGCGGGCAGGAAAAGGAGATGCAGCTCGAAGACTGGCTCGCGCTCAATCCCACCCGCTCCGAGACCCCGCCCCCGCAGGGGCAGGCAGAGCCCAAAACGCCCCCTCCCGGCGAGGGGATGATGATCGTCGCCGCTTCGCCGGACACCCTGGACGATGACCTTGCCGCTCTTGAAGACCTGGAAACGGATGATCCTTCCCCTCGCGAGCCGCTCATGCTCGGTTCGGAAGAGGCGGACCACCACCACAAGCGCCCCCGCCGGGCGTCACGCCCGCAGAGTCCGGACTCCCGCGAAAAAAGCCGCCCATCCGGAAAACGCCCTGCAAAAGGAAACCGTGCATGAAAAGCTACTACATCACCACCCCCATCTACTATGTCAACGCCCGCCCGCATCTGGGCCATGCCTATACCACCATCGTGGCGGACACGCTCAAGCGCTTCCACCGCATGCTTGGCGAAGACGCCCGCATGCAGACCGGCACGGACGAGCACGGCGACAAGATCGTCAAGGCGGCGGATAAGGCGGGCATGACTCCCCAGGCATTCACCGACGAGATCTCCGGGCAATTCCGCGCGCTGTGGCCCCAGCTCAACATCGATTACGACGGATTCATCCGCACCACGGACGAAGCCCACAAGAGGTCCGTCCAGGCGCTTTTGCAGAGGCTGTACGACCAGGGCGACATCTATTTCGGCGAATACGGCGGACACTACTGCTACGGCTGCGAGCGCTTCTACACCGAAAAGGAGCTCGTGGACGGCATGTGCCCGCAGCACCTCACCAAGCCGGACTACATCAGCGAAAAGAACTACTTTTTCAAGATGTCGAAATACCAGGAACAGCTGCGCCGGCATATCCTCGACAACCCCGACTTCATCCGTCCCGAGCGCTACCGCAGCGAAGCCCTGGCCATGCTGGAAGGCGGCGTGCTGGAAGACCTGTGCATCTCGCGTCCGAAGTCGCGCCTGACCTGGGGCATAGAGCTGCCCTTTGACAAGGATTACGTGAGCTATGTCTGGTTCGACGCCCTCGCCAACTACATCACCGCCCTGGGCTGGCCGGACAACGAGGACGATGCCTCCGGCACCTACCGGCGCTACTGGCCCGGTGAGCACCTGGTGGCCAAGGACATCCTCAAGCCTCACGGCATCTTCTGGCCCACCATGCTCATGGCCGCGGGCATCCCGCTGTACAAGCACCTCAACGTGCATGGCTACTGGCTGGTCAAGGACACCAAGATGTCCAAGTCCCTGGGCAACGTGGTGGATCCCCTCAAGGCGGCCGGGCATTTCGGGCTCGATGCCTTCCGCTACTTCCTGATCCGCGAGATGAATTTCGGTTCGGACGCATCCTATTCCGCCGAGTCCATCACCACCAGGGTCAACGCGGATCTCGCCAACGACCTGGGCAACCTGTTCAGCCGCGTGCTCTCCATGAACGCCAAGTACTTTGAGAGCAAGATCCCTCCGCTGGGGGATCAGGACGACGCCGACCTGCTGCTTTCGGAAAACACGGACAACGCGGCGGAGAACTACATCGCCCTGTTCGGCGAGATGCGCCTCTCCCAGGCGCTGGAGGCGCTCTGGGCGCCCATCCGCGCCATGAACAAATACGTGGACGAGCAGGCGCCATGGACGCTGGCGAAGGCCGGCGACACCGCACGCCTGGGCACCGTGCTGCGCACCCTGCTGGAGAACATGTACAAGGTCGCCTACCTGCTCTGGCCGGTGATGCCCGACTCCTCCGCCACCATGCAGGCGCAGCTGGGCAGGCCGCAGGGCGAATTTTCCGGGGACGCGCTGCACGACGTGATCAAGTACCGCATGCACCTGCGCACGGGGCTGGCCATCGCGCCCGCGTCCAACCTCTTCCCCAGGCTGGAGATGCCCAGGGAGGAAGCCCCGGCAAAGCCCGAAAAGAAGGCGAAGCCCGCTCAGCCTGCGGCCGCGCAGCCCGCTGCTGCGGACGAGGCGCCCAAGTCCCCCGTCGAGTTCTCCGACTTCCAGAAGCTCGACCTGCGCGTGGGCGTGGTGCTCGCGGCGGAAAAGCATCCCAACGCGGACAAGCTGCTGCGCTTCGACATCGACCTCGGCGAAGGGAAGCCGCGCCAGATCCTTTCCGGCATCGCCGCCTTCTTCAAGCCCGAGGACATGGTCGGCAAAAAAGTCGTGGTCGTCGCCAACCTGCCTCCGCGCAAGATCCGCGGACTGGAATCCCAGGGCATGATCCTCACGGCGGGATCCGCCGGAGGGCTCGCCCTGCTCACGGCGGACGCGCCAGCCGGATCCCCCATAGCCTGACAGGCACAGGCAATACGGAGCGCGCCGGCTGCACGGCGCGCTTTTTTTCATTTTTCATGGAAAGGGCGCCAGGTGTGCCCGTGGTCACGGATGCACCGCCATTTCCCGCTTATGATGGCGGCAGGTCCCAAGGAGGCTGCAATGGACAGAACGATCAGCCTGAACTTCCCCAGGGTGCTCCATATGGACGAGGAGGACGCCTACCAGGCCATGCAGAAATTCGGCGCCTACCTGGACATCACGCCCGGCGACTTCCGCGAACTCTACGCCTTTGCCTGCGCGCACGTGCAGGAGAAGCTCATGCGCGAAGTCAGGGCCCGCGACGTCATGACCGCGCCGCCCCTGATCCTGCACTGCGGCATGACCCTGCGCCAGTGCATCGACTTCCTGGAGGACAGGAACATTTCCGGCGCGCCCGTGTCGGACGGGGAGGGCGTCCTCGCCGGTATCGTCTCCGAAAAGGACATCGTCATGGCGCTGTGCAGCGTTTCCCGGGTCACGCCCATGGGCATGCTCCAGGCCCTGCTCTCGCGCCAGGCGGATCCGGCCATGCTCGAGGCGCCCGTGGAAAGCATCATGACCAGGGACGTATGCTCAGTGGATCCGGACACGCCGCTCGCCGGGATGCTCGGCCTCATGCATGAGCGGGGCATCAACCGCCTCCCCGTGCTGGACGGCGGCCATGTGGCCGGCGTCGTCACGCGCACCGACCTGCTCAAGGTCTTCGGAGCCATCCAATGAACGCCTTCCTGCAGAAGATGGCCGGCAACGGCAAGTCACCGCCGCGCGCCCGGTGGGACGAGATATTCTGGGCCTGGACCGGCAGCTGCCTGGCCATGGCCATGCTCGTCGTCCTTGACCGCTGGTCCACGGGCAGCACGGGCTTCCCGCTGATCATCGGCTCCATGGGCGCGTCCACCGTGCTGGCCTTCGGCGCCATACGCAGCCCCCTGGCACAGCCCCGCAACCTGGTGGGCGGGCATGTGGTCTCGGCCATCGTGGGCGTCACCTGCTGCCAGATCCTGCCCGATGCCCCCATGATCGCGTCCTGCCTGGCCGTGGCCACGGCCATCGCGCTCATGCACATCACCAAGACCCTGCATCCCCCCGGCGGCGCGACCGCGCTCATCGCCGTCATCGGCGGGGAAGAGATCCGCCGGCTGGGGTACATGTACGTCCTCTTCCCCTGCCTCACGGCCACGCTGCTCATGCTGGCCGTGGCGCTCGTGGTCAACAACATCCCCAGGAACCGCAGGTACCCGCAGTTCTGGTGGTGAACCGCCTCGGGTGGCAGCGTGGGGCTTGCCTGCCGCCGTTTTTTGTTCCATTGTCGGTAAAACGCCGCAGGGAGGACGGACGGTCCGGGATGTGGAGCTACATAAGACGCTATCTGCCCTTCGCCCTGGCGGCAGCACTGTTCATGGCCGCCGAAGTGCTCATGGACCTTCTGCTGCCGGACCTCATGCGCCGCGCCGTTGACGAGGGCATCCTGGGCACGGGCGGCATGGGCCTCGTGCTCCGGCTCGGGCTCGTCATGGCCGGACTGACGCTGCTCGGCGGGCTGTGCGGCTCGCTGAACAACGTCCTCGTGCTTTTCGCCAGCCAGGGCATGGGCAACGCCATGCGCAAGGACTGCTTCCGGCGCTGCATGGCGTTCTCCTTCCCGCAGATGGACAGGCTGGGAGCGGGATCCCTGGTCACCAGGCTGACCAACGACATCACGCAGGTGCAGAACTTCATCGCCCAGTTCGTACGGGGCGGCGTGCGTACGCTGATGATGCTCGGCGGCAGCGTCGCCTTCCTTTTCCTGCTCGACCCCCGCTTCGGCCAGATCACGCTGGCGGCCATGCCGCTGCTGCTCGGCTGCGCCTTCCTCTGCGTGTCCCGGGTCATGCCGCTCTTCCCCCGGATGCAGGAGCAGCTCGACCGGCTGAACGCGATCATGCAGGAAGACGCCTCAGGGCTGCGCATGATCAAGGCCTGCGTGCGCGAATCCTACGAGGAGCTGCGTTTCGGCCGCGCCAGCAAAGAGCTCGCCGCGACCACGGTGAGGGTGCTCCTGCTCTTCGCCTTCCTCAACCCCGTGATGAACCTGCTCCTGAGCATGGTCATCGTGGTCATCATCTACGCCGGATCGCTGCAGGCGGGTACCGGTCAGGCCTCGCCGGGGACGGTGATGGCGGGCATCACCTACGCGGCCCGCCTGCTCAACGCCGTGCTCATGGTCGTGATGCTTTTCCAGGGCATCACCCGGGGCTACGTCTCCTGGAAGCGTGTGCGTGAGCTGCTGCTCACCGCGCCCGGACTGGAAGAGGGCTCCTTCAGCGGGGAGGGCGCCGCATGCGGGCTCGTGGAGTTCAGGAACGTCTCCTTCACCTTTCCCGGCGCCGCCCAGCCCGCCCTGCAGGGCATCACCCTTGCCGTGCGCCCCGGGGAGACCGTGGCCGTCATGGGCCCGACGGGCAGCGGCAAGACGGCGCTGCTCAGCCTGATCCCGCGCTTCTACGACGCGACCGGGGGCAGCGTGCTGGTGGACGGCGTGGACGTGAGGCAGTACGCGCTTGCCGCGCTGCGGGGCAGGATCGCCTGCGCCCTGCAGAAAAGCGAGCTCTTCAGCGGGACCCTGCGGGAGAACATCGCCTGGGCCTGCCCCGGAGCCTCTGAGGAGGCCATCGCCCGGGCGGCCGGGACCGCCTGCCTCTCCGGCCTGGTGGAGCAGGGACTGGGACTGGACACGCCCGTCGCCGAGCGGGGCATGGGGCTTTCCGGAGGGCAGCGCCAGCGGGTCGCCCTTGCCCGCGCCCTGCTGAAGGGCGGCAGGATCCTGCTCATGGATGACGCCGCCAGCGCCCTCGACGTGGAAACGGAAGCCCGCCTCTGGAAGAACCTCGCCAGGGACTGCCCCGGAGTCACGAAGATCATCGTATGCCAGCGCGTGTCCACGGCACGGGCTGCGGACCGCGTCGTCGTCCTGGAGCAGGGGCGCGTGGCCGGCTGCGGCAGGCACGAGGATCTGCTGCGGAGCTGCCCGGCCTACCGGGAGATCTGCGCTTCGCAGGAGGGAGGCGGCGATGGCGCAGAATGAACGCGGCGCCAGGCCGTTCCTCCGCCCTGGCGGACCGGGAGCGCGTTTTGCGGAGGCAGAGCGGGCAGCCGACGCGCGCGGGACCCTGCGGCGCCTTTTCGGGTATTTCGCCGGGGAAAAGCCTGCCGTGGCAGGGATCTTCATCTCCGTCGCCCTGGCCACCCTGTTCGGCGTCCTCGCCCCCCTGCTGCAGAGCCGTGCCATAGATATCCTGGCCGGGACGGAGCAGGGCAGGATCGGCTCCGTGCTCCTGCTCATGACGGCGGTCTACTTGCTCTACTGCGGCGCCAAGCTGCTGCAGGGACGGCTCAGCGCCGGGCTCAGCCAGAGGCTCGTGCTCAGGCTGCGCGCCCAGATCTTCGGCAAGCTGGTGCGCCTGCCGGTGCCGTATATGGACAGCCATTCCCATGGCGACGTCATGAGCCGCATGACCAACGACGTCGAGAGCCTCTCCTCTGCGGCCAGCATGTCGCTGCCGTCCGTCTTTTCGGGCGTGCTGATGATCGCCGGCGCCT
>JAEEGI010027177.1_pt1 | contig 10967 bp, 8 predicted proteins | sample 8958751 | NCBI WGS metagenome assembly JAEEGI01 (sample SAMN16246545, study PRJNA631951) | gut metagenome | biome: gut microbiome; feature: rumen; material: KS-attached | host: Bos | place: Iran: Karaj | collected 2018-10 | reverse complement strand
CCAACACAGAGGGTTACAACAAGATTCCTCAAATAGGCATTGTGGTCATCGAGGACAATGTGGAGATCGGAGCCAATACCTGTGTCGACCGCTCGACGATGGGCCAGACCGTGATCCATAAGGGCGTGAAGCTCGACAACCTTATCCAGGTGGCTCACAATTGCGAGATTGGCGAGAATACCGTGATGTCGGCTCAAGTCGGCATGGCCGGCTCGACCAAGATTGGCGCCTGGTGCATGGTTGGTGGGCAGGCTGGTTTTGCTGGCCATATCCATGTGGCCGACAAGACCTTTGTCGGCGCTCAGTGTGGTGTCCTCAGTGATACGAAGGGCAATGGCGAGGAACTCATAGGTTCGCCGGCCATGAATCCTCGTGAATTCTTCAAGGCTGTAGCCTATTGGAAGCGCATGGGCGACATATCGAAGGAACTGAGAGAACTGAAAAAGAAAGTAGAAGAATTAACTCAAAAATAGAATGAAGCAAAAGACACTCAAAGGCAGTTTCTCGCTTTGCGGGAAAGGCCTTCATACAGGACTGAGCCTGACGGTGACGTTCAACCCCGCACCTGAGAACCACGGCTACAAGATTCAGCGCATTGACCTGGATGGTATGCCCACCATCGATGCTGTTGCTGAGAATGTGGTCGACACGCAGCGTGGTACCGTTTTGGGTAAGGGAGATGTGCGTATCTCAACAGTTGAACATGGCCTCTCTGCCCTTTATGCTCTGGGCATCGACAACTGTCTGATTCAGGTCAGCGGTCCTGAGTTCCCCATCCTCGACGGCTCCGCCTATCAGTATGTGGAGAAGATTCGTGAGGTGGGCATCGAAGAGCAGAATGCTCCCAAGGACTGGTATGTCATCCGCAAAAAGATTGAGGTGAAGGACGAGGAGAACGGATCGTGCATCACTATTCTCCCTGACGATGAGTTCTCGCTGACTACGATGTGCTCTTTCGAATCGAAGTTCATCAACAGCCAGTTTGCCACGCTCGACGATATCCATAAGTATGGTGAAGAGATAGCTCCTGCACGCACATTCGTCTTCGTGCGCGACATCGAGCCGTTGCTGCAGGCCAACCTCATCAAGGGCGGTGATATGGATAATGCCATCGTGATCTATGAGCGCCAGACTTCGCAGGAACGCCTTGACATGCTGGCCGACCTCCTGCATGTGGAGCATCGTGATGCCACAGAGCTGGGATACATTCAGCACAAGCCTCTGAGGTGGGAAAACGAGTGCACGCGTCATAAGCTGCTCGATGTCATCGGCGACATGGCTCTCATCGGACGTCCTATCAAGGGACGTATCGTGGCAACACGTCCTGGGCATACTATTAATAATAGGTTCGCGCGCGAGATGCGCAAGGAGATTCGTAAGCACGAGATTCAGGCTCCTTTCTACGATCCTAACGAGACGCCCATCATGGATGTCAATCGCATCCGCGAACTGCTGCCTCACCGCTATCCCATGCAGTTGGTTGACAAGGTCATTGAGATTGGTCCCATGAGCATCGTCGGCGTGAAGAACATCACAGCCAACGAGCCGTTCTTCCAGGGACATTTCCCCCAGGAGCCTGTTATGCCCGGTGTTCTCCAGATTGAGGCAATGGCACAGGTAGGAGGATTGCTGGTCCTGAACAGTGTTGAGGAGCCAGAGCGATGGTCGACGTATTTCTTGAAAATCGATGGTGTGAAGTTCCGTCAGAAGGTAGTGCCTGGCGATACACTGTTGTTTAAGGTGGAGATGATCGCACCGTTGCGTCACGGCATCTCTACGATGCGCGGCTATGTCTTTGTGGGCGACCATATCGTGTCGGAAGCCTCCTTCACTGCACAGATTGTCAAGAACAAATGATTTTTTAGTTATGAATCAGATACATCCCTTAGCAGTCGTATCACCAGATGCACAGTTGGGCGACAATAATGTGATAGGCCCATTCTGTGTTATTGATGCCAATGTGGTGATGGGTGACAACAATCACCTGCTTAATAGCGTAACCCTTCACACTGGTGCACGCATCGGATCTGGCAATGAGTTTTTCCCTGGAGCATCCATCTCTACCAAACCGCAGGATCTGAAGTTCCAAGGCGAGGAAACCCTCTGCGTCCTTGGTGACAACAATAGCATTCGCGAGAACGTCACCATTAGCCGTGGCACGGCTTCGAGGGGAAAGACTGTCGTGGGCTCAGGCAATCTCCTCATGGAGAACATGCATATTGCCCACGACTGCATCATCGGCAACGGATGCATCATTGGCAATTCGACGAAGTTTGCAGGTGAGGTGGAGGTCGACGACTTCGCCATCATCTCTGCCGAGGTGCTGTTCCATCAATTCATCCGTATCGGAAGCTATGTCATGATACAAGGAGGATGTCGCACCAGTCAGGACATCCCGCCCTATATCATTGCAGGCAAGGAGCCCATCCGCTATGCCGGTGTGAACCTCATCGGATTACGTCGACGCGGATTTTCCAACGAGCAGATAGAGATTATCCACGATACCTATCGCACCATCTACGCTCAGGGCATCCTCAAGGACGGCATCGCTGAGGCACGAACCAAGTATCCCGACTCAAAGGAGGTGGACTATATCTGCTCGTTCATAGAGTCGTCAAAGCGCGGAATCATCCGCTGATGGAGAAGACGCTCATCGTTATCACCGGCCCCACGGCAGTAGGAAAAACGGCATTGTGTCTGGACATTGCCAGCCACTTTAATATACCTGTAATCAATGCCGACAGCCGACAGATTTACCGTGAGCTGAAGATAGGAACAGCCGCACCCACTGAGCAGCAACTCAGGCAGGTGCGGCACTACTTTGTCGGAATACTTGAGCTCGACGACTACTATAGTGCCTCCATCTACGAACAGCAGGTGCTTGAGCTGCTCGAAAGCCAGTTTGCTCACTCCGACTATGCTCTGCTCTCGGGTGGCTCGATGATGTACATCGATGCTGTATGTAATGGCATTGACGACATTCCGACGGTAGACGATGACACCAGGGCAATGATGAAGCGTCGGCTGGCTGAAGAAGGACTGGAGGCATTGTGCGAGGAACTGCGCAAGCTGGATCCCGAACATTATGCCATTGTAGACAGGAAAAATCCTCGTCGTGTGGTGCATGCGCTGGAGATCTGTCATATGACGGGCCGTACTTACACCTCCTTCCGCACCCATAGCCGAAAGCAGCGTCCCTTTCGCGTGAAGAAGATAGGACTCAATATCGAGCGTGATGCACTTTATGATCGTATCAACCGTCGTGTAGATCAGATGATGACTGACGGCCTGCTCGAGGAAGCACGACGGCTATTGCCCAAGCGCCATCTTAATGCCCTGAACACAGTGGGATATAAGGAGATGTTTACATATCTTGATGGCATCTGGACCCTCGATGAAGCCGTAGAGAGGATGAAGGGTAACACCCGCCGCTATGCCAGAAAACAGCTGACATGGTTTCGAAATGACCTTCAAGTGAAATGGTTTGCTCCTAGTGATAAAGATCAGATTATTAATTATATAACTACAAATGACTGAAGAAGAAAGGGAAGATACGGGCTATTGGCAGATTGCAAAGAAGGTGCTGCTGGCCATATGGCATGGCATCGCAAAGGCATGCTCTTGGTACATCCATTTGTTCAAGGGCCGTCCTTGGTATATCAAGATACTGTCGACGATAGGCTCCATCATCCTTTTTATCATCCTTTATCTTGGGGCGGTCGATATCGATCTTTTCGGATTGTTCGGCAAGTCGCCCAGCATGCACACCATCAAGAGCACGCGTCCGCCACAGGCATCCGAAATCTACAGTGCAGATGGTCTGATGCTTGGTAAGTTCTTTAGTGAGAACCGTACGCCAGTGAAATACGAGGATGTGAATCCCGTTTTCTGGGAAGCTCTCATCGACACTGAGGACGAGCGTTTCTACAAGCATTATGGTGTCGACGTACCTGCCTTCTTTGCTGCGGCTAAGGACTATGTCATGCATCATGATGCTCGTGGAGCATCTACTATTACTCAGCAATTGGCCAAGAATCTCTTCCGCATGCGCAATGAGTATTCCACAGGACTGCTGGGCAAGGTGCCTGGGTTGAAGATGCTCGTCATGAAGAGCAAGGAGTGGGTCACGGCGCTCAAGCTGGAGTGGAATTTCTCGAAAGAGGAGATTCTTACGATGTATGCCAATACCGTCGACTTCGGCTCGAATGCCTATGGCATCAAGACTGCTTGCAAAACCTATTTCGGCATTGCTCCCAAGGACTTGAAGTCTGAGCAGGCTGCTGTTCTTGTGGGTATGCTTAAGGCAACCACCACCTACAATCCTCGCCTGAATCCTGAAAACAGTATGCGCCGGCGTAACGTTGTGCTGGGTAACATGCTTCGTCACGGCCATCTTACGCAGGCTCTCTACGACTCCATCTGTCCTGAGCCAGTCGTACTGAACTATAGCGTGGAGAATGTCTACGATGGTCCCGCCACTTATTTCCGTAATGCTATGCAGGACAATATCCAGGAGTGGTGCCATGCCAACGGTATTGACCCTTATACTGACGGACTGAAGATATACACCACACTCGACCATCGCATGCAGGAGTATGCCGAAACGGCCGTACGTGAGCAGATGATGGAGATCCAGAAGAATTTCAACCAGCACTGGGCAGGCATGAATCCCTGGCAAGACGAGCGTTATAAGGAAATACCCAATTTCATCGAGAACATTGCCCGTCGACTGCCCATCTACAAGGCTCTGGAAAAGCGATTCCCTGATCAGCCCGATTCCATCTGGTATTATCTTAACCAGCCTCATGAGATGGAACTTTTCAGCTACGACGGGAAGATCAATAAGGTGATGAGCACCATGGACTCCCTGCGCTACATCACTCGTTTCATGCATTGCGGATTTGTTGCTCTGGAGCCCCATACAGGACATGTGAAAGCATGGGTGGGCGATATTGATTTCGACACATGGAAGTATGACAAGGTGCTGGCTCAGCGTCAGCCGGGTTCCACTTTCAAGCTGTTTGTCTATACTGAAGCCATGAACCAGGGCATGACGCCCAACAAACCATATCTCGATACCTATTATCGCATTGGAGGCAACTGGACACCCCATAATGCCAACGGCTCTGTCTCAGGAGCGAGCATGTCGCTGAAGACTGCTTTTGCCAAGAGTGTCAATACCATCGCTGCACGCCTTGGACAGGATGTGGGCATCGAACATGTGGCTCGTACGGCTCATGCTATGGGCATCAAGAGCAAACTCGAGGAGCTTCCCTCGTTGGCTCTTGGCGCTAGTGATGTCAATCTGTTGGAGTTGGTCAATGCCTATTGCACCGTGGCTAATGACGGGCGGGTGCACGATCCGGTCTTCGTCACCCGTATTCTCGATCGAGACGGAAATGAGATTTTTAAGGCAGAGGACAATCAGCACGAGGCCATTCCCTATAGGAGCGCCTTCCTCATGCAGAAGATGCTGATGGGAGGTCTTAGTGGTACCAGCTGGAGCCTGCGGCAGTTTATTGGCGACTATCTCGAGGATACTGACTTTGGCGGAAAGACGGGTACGTCTAACAATCACTCCGATGCATGGTTCGTAGGTGTCAGTCCTCGCCTTGTCTGTGGAGCATGGGTGGGAGGCGAATACCGTGCCATCCATTTCCGCACTGGAGCACTGGGACAGGGTGGCAAGACGGCCTTACCTCTCTGCGGACGCTTCTTGAAGTCCGTCTTCAGTGACGAGCGTTTCAGCGACTATCATCAGAAGTTCCCGCCCTGCAAGGATCCTAGTATCGAGGCCAACCAGTATGAGAGTGGTTATTATGTCAATCCGCTCGATACACTGGTCATCTTCCGTCCTGAGTCGCTTGACGATTTCGACGACGAGCTGGAGATAAACGAGCTGGCACCAGCCAATACTGAAGGCGACGAACCACTGCCTGCGCCCGTGGAAGAAGCACCTGTTACAGAGCATGTCACAGAACAACCTGCTGAATAGCCAGGAGCTGGATCTCGATAACAAGGAGTGGCAGGACGCCCTCCAGATTATCGACTTCACCCGTCGCTCGCTTTTCCTGACAGGAAAGGCCGGTACGGGCAAGTCGACTTTTCTGCGCTATGTAGTCAGCCATACCAAGAAGAAAAATGTGGTGCTCGCCCCCACGGGTATTGCTGCCATCAACGCCGGCGGAGCTACGCTTCATAGTTTCTTCAAGCTTCCTTTCCATCCTTTGTTGCCCAACGATACTCGCTTCGACCGCCGCCATATCCAAGAGTCGCTGAAGTATAACGGCGATCAGCGAAAGCTGCTTCGTGAGCTCGAACTGATCATCATCGACGAGATATCAATGGTAAGGGCTGACATTATCGACTTCATCGACAAGGTGCTGCGTATCTATACCCGCAGCTACGAGCCTTTCGGTGGAAAGCAGCTGTTGCTTGTGGGCGACATCTATCAGCTTGAGCCAGTCCTGAAGGAGGAGGACCGCCAGCTGCTCAGACCATTCTACCAGAGTGCTTATTTCTTCAATGCTAAGGTGTGGCAGCAGATGCAACTCGTAGCTATCGAGTTGCGCAAGGTCTATCGTCAGCGCGATGCCAGCTTCGTTGCCCTTCTCGACCGTATTCGCCAAAATCAGGCCAGCCAGCAGGATCTCGAGGCATTGAATCGAAGAGTCGTGAATGGCTGTGGTTCTGAAGAGAAGTCTCTCGCGTCTCATTCTTCTGCTATCAGTGCTCAATTGAGAATCACCCTTGCCACTCGTCGCGATACAGTTGATTTTATCAACGAGCAGCGTTTGGCAGCTCTGGATGGCTCGACCACCACTTTCCGGGGGTGGGTGAAGGGCGATTTCCCTGAGACCTCCTTTCCCACGCCCATTGAGTTGCAGGTGAAGCTGGGTGCACAGGTCATCTTCATCAAGAACGATAAGGACAAGCGGTGGGTGAATGGAACTCTGGGCACTATCATCGAGATTGATGAGCAGGAAGGAATTATCACTGTGCAGGACGAAGAGGGTAGGGACTTCGATGTAGAGCGCGAAGTGTGGGAGAACATGCGTTATGTGTTCAATGAGAAGGAACAGAAGATTGAAGAGCAACTTCTTGGCACCTACACCCAGTTCCCTCTGCGCTTGGCTTGGGCCATCACCGTACATAAGAGCCAGGGACTGACATTCAATCAGGTAGTCATCGACTTCACTGGAGGAGCTTTTGCAGGCGGACAGACTTATGTCGCCCTTTCACGTTGCACTTCGCTTGAAGGTATATCCCTCGTTGCTCCCATTCGTCATCAGGACATCTTTGTGCGTAGCGAAGTGGTTCAGTTCGCTAAGCGATACAACAACCAGGCCGATATCGATCATGCCATGCAGGAGGGAAAGGCCGACCGCCAGTATCGCGATGCTATCCACGCCTTTGACCGTGGTGATTTCACTGCCTTCCTCGATCATTTCTTCAAGGCTATCCATAGCCGATACGACATTGAAAAGCCCCTTGCTCGTCGTTTTATCTGCCACAAGCTGCAAATTATCAACCACCAGCGTCAGGAGATTGAGACGCTGCGCTTGGAAAAGGAGCAGCAGGATGAAAAACTGCGACGTCTGGCCGCTGAGTATGTGCTCATGGGAAAAGAGTGTGAGCGCGAGCATATGACTGACGCTGCCATCCGCAACTATGAGAAAGCTCTCGAGGTTTACCCTGATGCTGGTGATGCCAAACGCAAGCTGAAGAAGCTAAAGGGCAAAAAGTAACATATTGTTTAGCTTTTGTGTCTTTTTTACCGTCCTTTTCTTCTTTTTATCATAAATCAAGAAATTGTGCTCCCACACAACATTTTTTATCAAAAAAAGTTTAAGAAAAGTTTGCAGCATTCGAAAACTTTGCTTACCTTTGCATCGTTATCCTGAAAACAATCTTTTTACCTTAAAAGAACTAATACCTATTGAAGATAGAAGCGATTGGCTGCGAAGTCCGTCGCTTTTGCGTTTTCATAGGCATTCCTAGGGCTCAGTCGATAATTAATATAGATGATACACTTAATACAGTATAATATATAAAAGTATCGCGTACGTGCATGCGCGCACGTACGCACGTGCTTTTTTGTAAATCATGTGTATCATGTGTATGTGTATCAGGCTTGCCTCTGCAAACCACTATAGTTATGCCAGCTAAGTACTATAGTTACGAGTGCCAATCACTATAGTTATGCCAGCTAAGTACTATAGTTGTGAAATCAATGCAAAGATACATAATTTAGAAGCCAAATGCAAGAGAAAACGCCTTAAATGATGTTAACTCCCCACTAAAAGTGACGGCCTTCAGGTTTGGAGGCCGTCACTCTTCAGTCTGCAGGGCTACATGCCTAGGATGATGTTCACGATGGCAAGTGCGTCAGCGATAGTGATGCCCTCTACCCCATCGACATCCGCAGCACTTTGCACGAAGTTGCCTGTGGGATTGCCGTTGGTGAGGATATAGTTCACCACAGCGACGACATCTGCCACGCTGACCACATCATCGCCATTGGCATCGCCAATTTTATAAAAATCGACAGAAAAGCCAAAACCTATTTCATCGTCAACAAAGGATGTCCGGTTAGGCTCATAGTCCCACTCCTCCATGCGAATGGTCTTGATACCATATCCTTCATCAGGGATGATAGAAGCATAGATATTTTGTACTTTATACACTATGAGATAATTGTTGTATGCAAATGCCTTGCTATAAAAATAACAATATTCACTGCTACTATCACGAATGGTTATCCCTTCGCCAAGTTTGATGCATCCACCCTTATTACACGAGAATTTGCCCTGGATGATATTACTAGGAAAACTTCGTATACAAAAAAGGATTTCATCACAATAATAAGAGAACTCACGTTTCAAACTGTTGAAATCTTCCTCAGTTTTACTACTGATGTTATTTCTGAAATCATCAAGTTTATTAAGCAATGTCCGGATACAACCGTACATAGCACTCATCGCCTCATTCAGCGTTTGTCTATGCTCTGGTACAAAAACTCCCCTAGTGATAATCCAATAATACGTTGTATCCCTCATCATATTGATGGCATTACAGGAGTCGCGCATGACTTTTATTTCTTCAAGCCATTCTTCCGTCTGCCCTTCTGTCCTGCTATTTGTCACAGCACAGGCAGGAAGACTCATCAGAAGGCCCATCAGCCCTAGCAGCAATGCTCTTATTGTTTGTTTTCTCATCATTCCCGATTCTTATTCAGTTTCTCCTTTCAGCTTTCCTCATTCTCCATTCACAATCATGCTCGCGATGGCGATGGCATCAGCGATAGTGATGCCTTCAGCGCCGTCGACATCAGCTGCTCCGACGACAAAGTCCCCTGTAGGACTGCCATTGGTAAGGAGATAGTTCACCACAGCCACAGCATCGGCAATGCTGACCTCTCCGTCGCCGTTGGCATCGCCAGGCTTCACGGCACTAGCTATAGTGACGTTAAACGTAAAATCGTCGAAGTCCACCTCCACCTTATTGGCATCACTGAATATCATATCGTATACAGTCCCTGTATAACTTCCTGCCACGGCATCATCAGCACAATGAACTGTCAGGTTGATGATTTCGCCGCTTTTCCCCTTGAAGGTGTTGTTCTTGTTGGAATAGCACAGGAAACGGTAGACACCATCGTGGTTTGGCTCGCTCACCTCCAGCTCATGCCTGTTGGACCGACTACTATTGAGCTCCGCCATCAGATAGTCGTCCTCATCATAGACGATACGTACTCCGTCAGGCAGTCGCATACTGAACTCGAAAGCGATGTAGTCTTTCGTAGGGTTGCTCAGCTCTATCGATATGGTCTTGGTCTCTCCTGCAGTGATGCTGAAATCACTTACTATCAGCTCGTCAGCTGTGGCATTGCCCACTACTGTGAGCAATGCCGTCAGCAGAGATAGTCTTATCGTTTTCATCGTCACGGTCACTTGACAATTATCTTCTCGTTGTTTACCACATAGACGCCCTTCGTCAGTCCAAGCGTAGAGGTGGCACCTCTCTTGATGAGCTTGCCGCTCACCGAATAGATGTCAGCAGGCTGCTCGAAGCTGGCGCCTATCGACATGATGCCCTGCGTATTCCCCAGCTCAGCCGCTTCGAACGCCACAGGGTCATTATCGGCATCGATAAACACCACATCCTCAATCATCGCACTGCAGTCACTGCTCACCTGAAGCTTTATGGGACAGTCATCCTTGAACGTAGCATTGCTGCCGGAATACACCATCACCATATAGCGGCCATCGTCCAGTCGGGTGAACTCCGTCTTGTGAGCCTTGTCCGAGACCACATCATTCAGCACAGCCTTTCCTGACAGAGAGACATAGAACTGTGCAGCAATATGATTCGTTGCGCCAGTCACATTCATACTGATTGTTTTCTCGTCAGCCTTGAAAAGGTCCAGGCCGCCAGAGATGGCAGCAGTCTGGTCAAAGGCGGTCATAGCGGGTGCCTGGCTGGCTGTGTTCATGATAATCTCTACCAGGTTCACCAGGTCCATAACGTTCACCTTGCTATTGTCGTCAATGTCAGCTGCGGCGAAGAAGAAATCGCTCGTGGGGTTGCCCATGATCTTGCCCACCACCTTCACAATATCCATCACGTTCAGCAATCCATCATGGTTGGCATCGCCAGGAACATAGTCAACGACAGAGATGTTGAAAGTATAGTTGTCAATGTTCAATTGTTGCTCGTTCTCCTCAGCGAAGATGATGTCCTTCACCTCTGCTGAATAACTGTTTTCCTCCACGTCCTCATCAGCCACTATTGTCAGCTTGATGAAATCGCCGAAATCACCCTTGAAAGCTCTGTTCTGACCCGAATAGCAGAGGAAATGATAGCGCCCGTTTCCTTCGTCGGTTGCCTCGAAGGAATGGTGGTTGTCTCTCTCGCTGACAAGCTCAGCCTTCAGGTAGCCATCCTCGTCCTTCTCGATGCTGAAC
>JAEEGI010027176.1_pt1 | contig 10967 bp, 4 predicted proteins | sample 8958751 | NCBI WGS metagenome assembly JAEEGI01 (sample SAMN16246545, study PRJNA631951) | gut metagenome | biome: gut microbiome; feature: rumen; material: KS-attached | host: Bos | place: Iran: Karaj | collected 2018-10 | reverse complement strand
CTCTTTTCTTTTTTCATCTTGCCCATCAATAAACCGCAAGACATCAGACAAGTATCGTGATTGCGTGTTTCGACCAAATGGGCTCTTACTTAACATATCATTAGCTTCATCAAATTTCTGAATATTGTTTTCCAAATTCTCACAAATACGTTTGAATTCATCATTGGTCCATTCGATTTCACCCTTCAATACATTAAGACGAAGATAGTTAGGTGCAGACCATCCCTTTCCGTTCTCCATCACTCCACAATGCCAAATATCATGATTAAGCAAATTGGTTTTTGCCTTTTTCATTGTTTCGGGATCACTTTTACAGAGAAGACATAAATATAGTGACAATGCGAGTTCTTGAGGCAACTCATCTAAAGCAATTTCTGATACTCGTTTAATAAACTGGCACTTTATTCCATCCGCTAATCGATCTTCTTTATCCAAAACATACATCAATTCAGTAATGTCATTGTTTGGATAATTTCCAATTAGGCCAACTAGCATATTTTCTATTTCACAAGGCATATCTTTGATATATTTGATATGCAAATTGTCTCTAATCAGAATGTCCGTCAGTTTGTGGTTCTCTCGATAATGAGACAATAGGGCTGACAGAATGCAAACAATATTCTCATGCTTCTTCAAACTTACTAACGCATTAGCTATATTTTTTACCAAAGGCGCAGAAATATCTAATTTATCGTAGTTGTTAATAAGCTTATCAAAAATATTTGCTTTGAACAACTCAAACCATTCTCTTTCGTCAACAGCCATATATATTGGTCCAGTAATCCTCAATAGACCGCCAACTAAATCAACTGGCATGGACTCATGCCCCATAGCATTCAATGAGCGAATCAGAATATCTTTATTGAAATCTAACAACTCGGGAGAAAAAGCAAAATCTTGACCTATTCGAGTTAATACACTATTATCGCTGTATTGGATGCTGTAGAAAAAGCATGGATATGGGAATTCCTTATAAAGATTCTGAAACACAAGGTACCACGATGCAATATCAAAAAAGGAGGTGAACCGGAAGTTGACATAAATTCCTACATCTGAAATATATCGTAGAATCCGCAAACTCTTCTCATAATCAGGGTTGCCACCACCAAGACTAGTTGTTGCTCCAATCCATCCTCTATGATTTGGCTTTTCAATCTTACCTCTCAATTGCTGAACCATATAATTCAGATTGTCGCCAATGCCGTCTATTCCATACCTATAGAAATCATCATACTTATATGGGCGAGGATATTGACCTGAGATATAGTTCGCAACCTGCATAGCATACAACTTTGCAATAGGGTTTGTTTCTGTTTGGATATAACTATTCAGCAACTCTTTCGCCTCCTCTCGATGTTCATCGATCGCCGCAAGCCTCATGGCTTTTTGAATAATGAAGTTTTTGTCAGGATTCCAATTCTCAATTAGTTTATCCGCCTTATCAAAGTTTAATTGGAACAATAGTCTTTGAATATTCTCATATACACATTCGTCGCTGTCATCATGAAGCATTGAATCATCACCATTAAAAGTGCTTTCTTTTATTTTCATAAGATTCCACAAAGGCAATTTATTCAACTCCTCATAGTCTTGAACCACCTGCGAGTAGTAATGTGGATTCAATCCCAATTCATCAACGGCTAATGCAAAAAGAAACGCATCCTTGTCGCTTAGTTTAGATTTGTGCATTATTTCAAAAGTGACTGATTCCTGATTTGATACAATTTTCGGGAACCTATTTTGAGGCTTGGCATCTTGAATTCTCTTAACAATGTCATCAATAGAGTCAATGTCATCTATTTTTGATGATGCTTCTCCCCATAATTTGCGGTAATCGTATGAACCTTTTCTTGCAGTAATCAGTGCTATCTCATTAGACGAATCAACAAAACTGTCATCCTTGTTTTCTTTATCTCTATTTGTTTCTTCTTGAATTGATGGATCTCCAACATTTACAAACTCATCACTTTCGGAAACGCTTGTCCTTAAAAACCTTAAAAACTTAGTTAAAACAGTTCGTTTAATGTCATTATCAAGTTTCTCATCCTTTTGTTTTTGCAAGATGGAGGCTGCATCCTCGTCTTCAAATCCAATAGCACGAAGCCTCTCTTTGTCAATAAGATTAATTACCTTTGTATAATGATGATCATAATACAGCTGTAAATCAGGAGGCGTGACTTTTCCACTAACATCAATAAGGTATATTTTTGAAACATTGTCGATTTTTCTATCAAGAATATCACTCATCCAAGTTACCCAACCCTTGTAATTTGAATCAGTTCCAGAAAAGCCTAACAGCATAAATCTACCTTGAAGCATAGCAATTTTCATCAATAAGGTAAATGCTTCATGTTTATCTTTATATGTGTCATAATCTTCCTTGGAAATAATATATTGAAGCTTGTTATCTCCATCAAAAATAATTCTCTCATCAGACTTTTGCCTTAAATTTCCATGGATTTTTATGATGCTTCTACCAATTCTATCAGATAATTCATTTTCATTTATCACTAAATCAGGAAGATAGTTCGATTCGCCTACATTCATCAACCCTTCTGTAAACTCAATTAGATTTTCATAGTTTGTTGTATATATGTTTTGAAGTTTGTCTAACAACAAAAGCTCTTTGTGGGCAGAGAACTTTGTTTCAAAAACAGGTTCTTTCCCTTTGTCTCCAATTTTCAGGACAATTTTCTTTTCCGTATCGAAAGCCGCATAAGGAGTTCTGTTTTCAATATATGTTTCTACGGATTCTCTAATTCCCTTTTTCTTGATGTATTTTGAAACTAACTCCAGATAATCGTCTTCTTGAATTTTCTCTGATATGAATTCATCCTTTACTTTTTCCTCGGGTTTTAATCCTGTTGAAACTCCTCGAAATTGTTGAAGATAATTATCATAGTACCTTTTGAATTCGATAGCATATACTTCTCCAACCATATCATGGAGTAATTCTCCCCAACTCAAAAACGAATCAGAAACATTTTTTGAAAACCCAGCACCGACCAAGGCAGAGACTAATCCTTTGTCGTAGTTTTCTTTCAGCTCTTCTAGGAGGTCTTTCTCTCTTTTTTCCATAACCTATAAAGAATTTCAAACCTCAAACACCGTCTCATCCCCACAAATGTTCCGAATCTTCATGCGAAGGGGCTTCTGCTCGCATTTGATGGTGGCATCCCAAAAGTTTTGGGTTTTCACGCCGTTGCGGATGACATAACCGAGTTTGTCTATCTTGATTTCCGCGTCGCTGTGCCATGGGGCTTGCTTGTCGGCGTTGGTGCAGTCAAGGCTGACCCATTCGATGGTTTCGAGACCTTCTTCGCTGATTTCGATGGGCTTGAACTCTTTGGCCTTGCCTTTGGCTTTGGCTTGAAGGGCTTGCTGCTCACCTTTGAAGTTCACTTCGTCGATTTTGCGCTTCACGCGGTCGCTGTGGAATGACTTCAGTTCAACCTTCCAGCCACCTATCAAGTCGTCGTGTGTTTCGCTTACTTCCCATTCGGCTTCATCCTCAACCACCACCTCATCAAGCACTTGCTTTAAGTCGCGGAGTTCTATTTCGATGGTGGTTTGGTCGTTTTGCTCTTTGATAAACTGCTCAATTTCAGCACGGTCGGTAATGTCGATGTAATAGACGATGACGCGCTTGGTGTCGTCGGGCAAATCGGGCAAAGCCTCGCGGATGATGCGGTTCATCAGTGGCTTGTCCAGAAGGCGGGTGCTGCTGTCCATCAGATTGGGCAGATAGACGGGCATCATGCCGTATTTGGTATCCACGATGCTGCCTTCCCAAAACTTGTCCAAAGCGTCTTCATTGCGCAGACCACGAATCAGGCTTTTCAGTTTGTCCATCGTCTGCACAGGGTTGCGGTAAAGCGAAACGCCATCCTTGATTTCCAAAATGTCAAATTCCGCTTTGTCGGCGAGCAGGCGGTCTCTTGTGGTTTGGATGCTGTTGATGCCAATGTCGCAGTGGATGAAATTGCGGCCCAGCTTGTTGGCCACGGCTGCCGTAACGCCGCTACCGCCAAAGAAGTCGGCGACCCTCATTCCTTCGTTGCTACTGGCTTTGATAATGCGCTCCAAAAGGGCTTCGGGTTTTTGAGTAGAATAATTTTGAGCTTGCTCAGAATTGCCTTTTACAACAGATAATTGCCATACCGTTTCAGGAATTTTACCCATTTCAGCATCTTTAGCCGTATATTCGAACCTTTTCCCTTGTGAATTTATCAAATAACGAGTTGTTTTATAACGCTCTTTTGAAGCCTCTAACAGAGGTATTCGAACATCATCTCCATTGAACACAAAGCTTTCATCTTTTTTGTACCAAAAAATAGTATCGTGTTTTGGAACAAATTTCGATTCTGGTCGACCTGGTGAGTCAGGATAATACCAAATTATCTCATTTAAAAAGTTTTGTTCTCCAAAGACTTCATCCAGCAATATCTTCACATAATGTCCGATATGCCAATCCAAATGCACATAAATGCTTGCCTCGTCGCTCATCACGCTTTTGATGGCCATCAGGTTCTCATACATCCAATTTAGATAACGCTCTTTGTCCCACACATCGCCATACATTTTTTCCTCGAAAGCTTTCAGTTCTTCAATGTCAAGTTCTTCCTCGGCTTGTTGTATTGCAGCGGCCACTTTGGGGTTGCGGCGGACATACACCTTTTTGGCATAGTCAGCACCGCTGGCAAAAGGTGGGTCGATATAAACGAGGTCAACTTGTATGCCCTTGTCTTTCAAATAGGCACAAGCCGAAAGGCACTCGCCTCGTATCACCAAATTATGGTTCGGGTTCTCGCCAATCCGTTCCAGCTGCTCCATTTCGTAGAGTGGCATACCCCGCTGTATGCGTTCCACCACTTGGTCGTTGTCGCGATAGCGAAGCACTCGTTTGGTGCGGACGAAATTGTCCAAAAGGGCTTGTCCTTCAAGCGTGTTGGGATAATATGGGATGTATTTGATAGCCATGGCGTTATTCGATTTCTTTTGTCATTTCGTTGATTTTAGTTTCAATCTCTTCGATGGTCGGGATAATGCCTTCCACCTTTTCGGGATAGAAGCGTTCCAATTCGTATTCGGAGATGCCGACGGGCTGACTGCACGATTCCAATGCATATTTGGCAAGCGTATTGTCTTTGTTTCGGCAAACCAATAGTCCTATTGTGGGGTTATCCTTGCTTTCGTCGCGCAAAATATGATTCACCGCTGTGACGTATGTACCTATCTGCCCAATGTCGCGTGATTCAAACTTTCCGGTCTTGACTTCAATTGCTACATAGCATCTTAATTTCAGATTATAGAATAGCAAATCTATAAATCCTTCAGTTTCACCGATTTGAAGACGGTATTCCTTGCCCAAATATGCGAATCCTGTGCCAAGCTCTATCAGGAAATTAGTGATATTGTTCAGCAACTTGTCTTTCAGCAGCCGCTCGTTGTATCGTCCTGTGATGCCGGTAAAGGCAAAATCGTAAGGGTCTTTGGTCAGCTCTTGGACCAAATCGCTGGTTTCTTCCGGCAGAGTGCGTTTGAAGTTCGTAATGGCTTTGCCTTGTCGCTCATACAAATCCGTGCCAAGAAAATTAAGTAATATATTTCTGCTCCAACCGTTTTCAACGGTTTGATGAACGAAGAACATAGCTTTTTCAGTATTGCCTTTGACTTTGTCGATAATCAGCATGTGGTGTCCCCAAGGCACAGAGAAAATATTTGACATCGTTTTTGCAGCAACCTGCTGCAAATTTTGTTCATCAGATTTTGCAGCAACCTGCTGCAAATTTTGTTCATCAGATTTTGCAGCAACTTGCTGCAATTTTACAAGTTCTTCATTATAAAGCGAATAAAATTTCTTCGCATAGCGCAGGTTTCTATCTGAGAAACCAGTTGTCATAGGAATAGCATCTTTCAAATCCTTGCTCAACATTTCATAGAACCCACTTCCATACTTGTTTTCCGCATCGCGTTCAACAATATCCCTACCCAGTTCCCAATAGAACTGTAGCATCTCCTGATTGACCTTCACGGCTGCCTTGATTTGGCTGCGGCGGTAGCGCGAACTCAATTCCTGAATCCACTTGGAATATTCCTTGTCCAATATGCTGATTGACTTTGTCATAACTTATGCGTTAAAGAAATCCTTGATAGCCTGTAGTGTCTTTTGTGTGCGCTGTTCGGGAGTCATCGTGTCTTCCAAATAGAGGAACTCGAAGCGGCGATAGCCAAACTTTTCGTTGTTTTTCTTCACGAACTCCGTTTCCATGAACTTGCGGCGGTCGGCGAACTTGGCGGCAAAACCCTCTCCTTTGGTTTCAATGATGATGACCTTATCAATTTGCTTTTCGTCGTTTCGGCTCAACAAAAGGAAATCGGGCACATATTTCCCAATGTAATGCCACTGATTGCCCACCTTATTATAACAGTTGATTTTGAACTCCGTCAAAGTGTCGTCGCCGTTGAAATAGATTTCAAGATTCTTGTCTTTTATCAAAGGCAAGATTTCCTGTGAGAAATAATCCTTTTCCAAACTACTATCGAAACGGTACGGCAAATAATGATAGGTTTGGGCACGTTCAGGATGATGGTCTTGTTGAGGCAATAGTTTTGAAACATCCTGTCCAAGGGCCTTCAGTTGGTCGAGCAGTTTCTGAACTTCTTCTGTAATCGTGGTTGCAGGAGGGTTCTCGTCCCATTCTTTAATTTTGAGGACATCCTCTTGTGAAGGATAAAAACGGCCATCATCGTCCACAGGTGAGGTCAATTTCTCAATTTGCAACAGACTTGCCTTGCAAGGCAGCACTTCTTCTCTCACCTCGAAATCACGAATTGGGGCAAATGCCTGACGGACGAGTGAACGAATGCGCTGATGGTCAAATTTGTTGTTTTCGATGGTTACGCCATTTTTATCCGTTGTGATTTGAGCGAAAATATCATGCAATTCCTTTTCGCAAGTCTTCAAATCGGCAACCGTCACCATGCCGAAACTCTCCTTGGCAATCTGATGGAGCCACCAACTGAAAGTAATAGGCGTTTCATCCGTGTATTCCTGTTCGTATGTGGCAACTTGTTTGCCTTCCATATTCTGTTGGTGAATTAAAACCAGGTTTGCCTGAGCCAAAACCTTGTTATCTTTCAAACGCTCAGCCGGATTGTTGGCCTCATCCATGATCAGCGTTTCGTAACTCACTTTCAGTTGATAGAAGTCAATCGGCGGCACTTGCATCCGTTCCATTCGGGAGAATCGTTCAATCTGTGGGTGTTCTTCCCTTGTCTTATGGCTAAATTCCTGCAATGAGATGTTTTGCTGTTGCTTTAATTGATTGTTCAAGGTATCCGCATTGGACCTGTTCATCCAAATCAACGCGGTTTCTTGCTCGTTCTTCATCACTTGACGGAGGCAACGGCAACTGGTTTGCAGCACCATATTGGTCGGACATGCACCCCTTTGGGGAAGAATAACCCCTGTCAAACTCTTGCAATCCCACCCTTCCTTGCCAATTTGGACGAGCAACACAATTCTTTTCTTAGAGATGGAAGTATCAAGCGAAGCAAAAGCGGCTTCAGCACCTTCGGGTTTGGTATATTGCTTGTTGCCATCATGATATTTTAAGATGGCATCGGTTGGATTCAATCCATACGAGGCAGCAATCTCTGCAACGATAGGATAAACGGTTTCCTCCAATGTCTCAATCTGTCCGCAATAAATGGCCAACTTGGCACAAGTCCCATTGGCATAAACCGTATTTATGTATTTGTCAAGAAACTCCTTCACGCCATTGGTGACGATAGCCGCCGTTTCGTTATCGGCATATTTCACTTCCGGCACTTTCAAGAAATTGCCAATGCCTTCAATCAATGGATAATAATACACTACATTGGCAAGGTCGGTATTCCTTATGGAAAACTCGTCGGCCAAAGTAACATAATCCGCTTTTTTAAGATAAGGCGTACCCGAGAAGCCAAGAACGGAATTGAAAGTGTGGTTTTCCGTCCATTCATTTACCACCTGCCTCAACTTGATTTCACTATCAGTGGCATGATGCACTTCGTCAATATAAATGGCAAGATTGGGTAGTTTCCCTATAATCGCCCTCAATTCATTGGCTTGTTGCAACCGTTTCAATTCGTCTTCAGAAAACAAAGCAGGGTCTTGATTGGGATCCAAACGGTCAAGAATGACTTTTTCCGCATTGACTATAGCCACCAATCCCATCAAGTCGTCCAAAGGCTGATGATTGTTGATTTTTTGGGCATTCGGATTCTTGATGCGGTTACTCTTATTAGCAGTTTTCTGTTCATCAAGTACCTCAAACTTTATTAATCTTTTCAATTGGGTCGCTGTGGGTTCTGGAATAATCCAGGAAGGGTCAAATTCCTTGATGTGTTTCAAACTCGGTACGATGGAAGATTTCAACCCCGATGGAGCCATCACCATAAAATTATGGGCGAAAGCAGGATTATTCGGCTCATTTTGTGCAAAATACAAGTCAAGATAGATGAAAGCAGCCATCAGATAGGTCTTACCCGCACCCATTGGCAGACTGAACAAATAATCCGTATAGCTTACATCATAGAAAATCTTCTTGAATGTAGTTTCGTAATCAATTCTATCGGCATTTTGCTTTATAAAAGATTCCAACGTAGGAGCTAATTGCCTTCCTGTTTTGTCTTGAAGTCGGGAATACTGGAACAACGCAACCGCAGCTTTGTTGGAGTTAAACACCTCTCTCGCAGTCTCGGTCAACTCAACCTGACCAATATTTGTATCATTGAATACACCGTCAATAAATAGTTTCCACAATGGTTGATTTTTGCAGGCAATTTTCAAAAACAGATAAGTCTTGATGGCCTCCAATTGAGCATCACGCATCATTCCACGATGCTCAATGTAGCGAATCAACTCACTCACCGTACACTCCTTTGAGTCAAGCCATTCGTTGCGTTTCTTCTCTATCAGTTTGTAAAACATGTCGGTTATTTCTCTTGCTGCAAAAATACAAAAAATGAAATGTTATAAACAACATTATAATAGTTATTCCTCAATCTCCTTCGTTCCTTCAGGAAGCAAATAATCGCTGGCTTTTGAAGGCGAGATGACACTACGCCCCAACTGATTTTCCAATTGTGTGCGGGCGGCTTTGGCTACGCTGCCACCATCTTTGGCTACTTGCTTTTGCCCTCTGAAACCTTTGGGGTCGCGTTGCTTCGAGAGTTCCGCAGCCGAGGCTTCGGCAAGGATGTTGAGCGCGATTTCAAGGTTGGTCATGTTATCGCGCAGGTTCTCTTTCTTTAGTCCTTTATAGTTTTTGTATTGCTTGGTGGTAAATCCACTCCATTCGCGAGTGATGATGTCGGTGAGTGAAGCGTATTCCAAACCTTCCTGCACTCCAGTGCGTTTCCATTCATCGGTCAGTTCCTTTCTCACTTCGATGGACTTGATACGTTGGTTAATCCATGCGTCAGAGTAACCTAAACGCTTGTAGTCCACAATAGCTTGGTCAATGCTCAGTTCTGGGTCTTGCATCTGGTCCAAACGTTGGCTGGCCACCTGTGCCATCCATTGTTTGAAAGGCTCCGCTTTGGGTGACGGTATCGACTGGATAATGCGGAAAAGTTGCTCTGTATCAGCGACATCAGTCAGTCGTTTTTTGCCATCTTCTGCTTGAAGTTTCAACTGGTTACAATTTGTAACCGTTTCATTTCCTTCCTTGGCCAAACGGTGTTTCAACACTTTCCAATAGTTTCGAGGGTTGGGACTGTCCGTTAGGACCCCACATACATCCACTATTGAAAAATACCATTTCTCTTCCTGGTCGTCCCAAACCGTGCGAACCTTCTTTTGTTCAAATAGTTGTAATGCTTCTTTTTTAGTCATATAGCGTTAGGTGTTTTGTTCACAAATTCAAATGGAAATATGGCCTCAAAGATACAAAATTTTTCCTATCTTTGCCCCCATCATCATAATCTTATCATCATGAAAAAATTCTCCTTTATTCTCTTTTGTTTGGCTTTTGGACTTTTCATGCAGTCCCATGCCGAACCTGTCAAACTCCAAAGCCCCGACGGCCAACTTGAACTGAAATTCGAAGTCATCGGTGGCATACCGCAGTATTCCCTCGACCGCGCTGGGAAGCCTGTAGTGCTGCCCTCCAAGATGGGCTTCACCCTTGAATGGCGCGACGACCTCGCCCATGCCTTTGTGCTGAAAGACACGAAATACAGCACTTTCGACGAGACTTGGGAACCCGTATGGGGTGAGGAAGCGCAAATCCGCAACCACTACAACGAGATGCTCGTCACCTTGGAGCAACCCATTGGCAGCGTGGAAAGCATGGACCACTCCACCGAAAAGAAAGCCACAGTGATGCAAATCCGTTTCCGCCTTTACGACGACGGCCTCGGCTTCCGCTATGAGTTCCCGATGTTTAGTGATGAGTTAGGAGTTGGGAGTGAGGAGTATTCGGAAAAAACTCCATACTCCACACTCCACACTCCTAACTCTCTAACTTATTTCTGGATCAAGGAGGAACTGACCGAGTTTGCCATGACGGGCGACCACACCGCTTGGTGGATTCCGGGCGACTTGGACACACAGGAGTTTAACTTCACCCAGTCGCGGCTGTCGCAGATCCGGGACTTGTGGGAGGCAAGTCACAAAGACGGCGGCTGGCCATGGACGGGATTCTCCCCAACTGGCGTGCAGACCGCCTTGCAGATGAAGACCGACGACGGCCTTTACCTCAACATCCACGAGGCCGCTACGCTCGACTACCCCACCATGCACCTCGACCTCGACGACAAAAACCTGGTGTTCCGCGCCTTCCTCAGTCCTGATGCTACAGGCTACAAAGGCCGCTTGCAAGCCCCTTGCACCTCGCCTTGGCGCACGGTGATGGTGACCACTTCGGCCACTGATGCCCTCGCTTCGCGCCTGATTCTTAACCTCAATGAGCCTTGCG
>JAEEGI010027173.1_pt1 | contig 10967 bp, 12 predicted proteins | sample 8958751 | NCBI WGS metagenome assembly JAEEGI01 (sample SAMN16246545, study PRJNA631951) | gut metagenome | biome: gut microbiome; feature: rumen; material: KS-attached | host: Bos | place: Iran: Karaj | collected 2018-10 | reverse complement strand
TGGCCCAATGATAATAACTTTCGTTTGTGTATTGTTTTACCCAATCTTCTATTACACCTTGGCTTACCTCCAGAGTCGAATGCGCTGGCCACATCAGAAATCTAGTGACTTCTTCATCTGCTGCCCAGTTTTTATACATAGCAGAAGCATCATCTTTAGTATATCTTCGTAAAATCAATCTATCAGTTTCTAACTGCTGTGTTCCAACATGATTCATTTTAACTATCTCCCTTTCCCCTCATTTCAAATCTTTTATAAAATTCAGCATTCGTTGCGTCGCCAGCTCATTGCGGGACATTGAGCGCAATTCTTCTGCTGTGACCCATTTATATGCAGATGTTTCACCTTCCTGCAATACCACGCTGGTTTTATCAGCATCAGTCTCGCACAGATAGTCCACATATATTGACTTATGTAGGTGATGTAACACACGGCCGACTTCTGTAAGCTTTTCTGCTTTGATTCCGGTTTCTTCAGAAAGTTCCCGTAACGCACAGGTCATCGGATTTTCTCCCTGAAGTGCAGACCCTCCTGCAGTGGCTTCCCACATTCCGCCTAAATGCTTTCTTGGATCTCTTTGCATAAGCAAATAAGTACCATCAACATGTCTTACTATAATTTCGCATACAAGATGGAAAACTCCGTCCGGGACGTCTTCTCCACGAACTAATGTCATTCCATCAATCCTATTTAGTTTTTCATCGTAGGCATCCCACAATTCCATAAGTATCCCTTCCTCGCATTTACGGGACACTGTCTCGCAAATCATCCGAATATAAAAGTGTAAGCCGACTTGCACAAACGCATCAACTTACTCAAGTGCACACAAAGTTTATTATACCAAATGTTATTGAATCCTCATAGGTATATTTTTCTATAATGACATATAACGGGAGCGTGTCACGCCCCCGTCACTGTCAATCAAGGGAAAGGTTATTCCAACTCTGTTTCCCTGTGTTTTTTTGGTACAACCGGGGTCCTTGGATGCTCCTTCGTTTCTTTCTTTAACTCCGCAAGCCTGCCAAGAACACTTTCCCTGGTCTTTTCTTCAACTTCCTTACGCTTGTGCATATCCCACCACTCTTTAAACTTCCGCCATGCTCCTGCAACAAGCTTTCCAATTGGAGTTTTGGGTTCTTTGAGGAATGCGTACCTCATGAATTCTTTCTGAGCTTCCGTTTCAACCATTGTCTGAATCGTCTCTTCAGTCTGCTTGTTCAGTTCCTCCAAAACCGTTTCATTCACTTCAACGGCATTTGTCGTTTCTGCATATTGTTCATTCAATGATTCCAGAGCTTCGGCCTTCTTTCTTACAAAGAACTCTTTTGACCAGTCACTGTTTCTGCCTTCCGCAATTTCCTTAAGGCCCTCGCCTTCAAAGATTTCCGGGTGTTCATTCATCTCCTGCTCAGCGTACTTATGCATTTTGTCTTGAAGTTCGGTAAGAGTCTCCTGCGTAAATACTCTCGTTTTTGCCGCCTGCTTCTGCATACCGCGCTTATATCCCCGGCCTATCGGAAGCCCGATTACATGAGCGTGTGGTGAATGCTCATCCAGGTGAACGACCGCTGATACGATTCTAAAGTCCGGGACAAGTTCCTGAAGATGCTTCAGCTGATCTTCGAAGATTGGAAGCATCTGCTTCTTCATCTCCAGCGATTTGTCATGCCAGAATTCTGCATCACCAAGCTGTATGACAATTTCAGCTGCCACATCATTCTTCCCGCTTTCGGAAACGTATTTCAAATAATCATCAATCTGTCGATCTGCCCGCTTGCCTTTGTTATATTCTTCAAGGCAAGCGTCAAATTCTTGATGATATGCTTCTTTCAGATCATCAAGAATATTATCTCCGCCGATAAGTACGAAAATATTATCCCGACAATATTCCGGACTTTCGTACTGGCGGAGATTATGCTTGCTCGCAGCTGCCACTTTTTTTGTGGTAGTAAGAGCATGCTTCTTGTTGGATAAGTGTAATGTATACGAGATCATAATGCTCCTTTCGTGATCGAGTATGAGTTACATGAAAGACAACAAGTCTGCCCCGCAGGGCCCTCGGAGAGCCCCCGGATAATGATGCGTAGTGTCATTATCCATAGGGGGTTATCGATTATGTCTGTGGTGCTACGCTCCACATAATCGGTAAGCCGCCTTCGGCGGGAAATTCTGTTGTCAAGGTTCATATAACGACCCGTTTGCACCGGATCGTATTCTGTTAACAAAGGAAAAGTTACCACCTGAAATCCGGATGTATCCCCACCCGGTCAAGATATTCCTGCCTCGACTTTTCCCTTTCTTCTTCAGTAGGTGCTGTTTTCGATTTTGAATAAATCTCATGATTCACCATTGTATTAAGTTTTGCTTCAAGGCCTTTTTCGATTTCTTCCTTTTCTTCAAATTTATCCAAAAGGTGATAGCTCAAAAGTTTAAAAAACAACTCTCGTGATATCTGTACATATTTCATAAATCGCTCCTTTCGATCAAGTCCGCAACAACGCAAGGTGTTTAGTTTTTTGCAACCTTGCATTCTTCAAGTCCGCAAATCTTGACACATTGCATTGTTGCGTTCTTCCTTATTCCGTGTCTTCCTTAAGGACCCAGTACCAGGTATCGTTGATCTTTTTTGCCTTAATACCAAGAGACTGTTTTGCATTCTCCAAAGTTCTCTTTGAAATATTTTCTTCTCTGGCAGCTTCTTCGATTTCTTTACTTGGAAGCATCTTGTGATTCTCTGCCAGTTCTTTCAACAGGGCCGTGGCACGGTCCTGTTTATTCACTTTAGGAGCAATGCCTCCGAGGACTTCATCTGCGGTTATCTCATAATCCCCGATCCAGCTGAATCCGCTTTCCGAGAGTTCAAAGGCCTTGGAATGTCCGAAAGCAGCAAGGTTATTTTTTATCTGAACCATAGCCCTTAAGTTCGGTTCTCCCTCAATCCTGCCGACCAGCAGGACGCTTCTTGCAACTGCATAGAAGTCTATCGATCCCATCCCTCTATATGCTGCTTTGTTACCGGAAGCTTTGTTCATATGACCGATGAGAACGATGGCACATTTATATTTTTCTGCTAACGCTCCAAGTCGTTTTGTCATATCTCTTGCTTCATTTGCTCGGTTCATATCCATCCCTCCGCCAAGATATGCCTGTATCGGATCAAGAATCAGGAGTTTTGCTTTTGTCGCTATAAGTGCTTCTTCAATTCTTTCGTCTGCCATTGAAAGAGATTTATCACTTTCATCGATCACTGAGATCCTGCTGCAATCCGCCCCCGCTTCTTCAAGCCTTGGCTTCACTGTATCAGCAAGTCCATCTTCAGCAGTCTGATAAATGATATTGACCGGTTCATTGCAATTCATTCCATCATCAAGCGACTCACCTCGTGAAAGTTTCGCAGCAAGATTCAATACCATCGTTGTCTTACCGTCACCGGGATCTCCTTGGATGATGGTAAGCTTTCCATATGGGATGAACGGGAACCAGAGCCAAGATACTTCCTCCGTCTCGATTTCCGACATCTGAATCAGTTTTAATTCTGTCTTGTTTTCTTCCATAATTTTTTCCCTCCGATTTTCATTTTTTCATTGAATGTCACCGGAAGCTCTGATATACTTTGTTCATGATATTTTGTATATGAAAGCTTCGGCTTTGTTGGAAAAGTCCTCTGTTCCCGCAGAGGACTTTTTCGTTTACCTCCAGTCATCCTCATGCTGCATTCCTTCCATGATGATTGCTATTTGTCTGATAAGTACAATCAGGTCAGGATCCACTGATGAACCAGACTCAATCCTGGAGAGCTCATTCAGAACTTTTTTCAGTTCGTCCTTAAGTGCCTTATACACTTTCGGATTCCCCTGAACAGTTATTGTTTTGTTCATCAAGCGACTAATAATGTAATCCTGCTTCGTGTGACCTGAGAGGCGAACTTCCGCTTCAATCAGTGCATCTTCCTCCGGTGAAACCCTAAACGCCACTATCTTGTTTCTAAAGCGTCCCCTCTGATCCAAATTCTTTGCTGACATCCTTATGCCTCCTTTTCTGTATCATTGCTAAATCTTTCATTATCAAGGAAATCTGCCATCTCATCCTGTTTTGTAGGAAACAGATGTGCATATCGGTACGTAATCCTTTCTGTTTCATGCCCTACACGATTTCCAATCTCCAGTGCTGTAAATCCCTTATTGATCAGAAATGATACATGGCTGTGCCGTAAATCATGAATTCGGATAACCTTTACTCCTGCGGCTTTGCAACCTCTTTCCATTTCTGTAGAGAGAACATGTTTGGATAATGACTGAAATATCCTGTCACCGGGCTTGATATCATAAAACATCTTCAGGCAGTCCTTCATTTCCTCACAAAGGAACTTTGGAAGTTTTATAACCCTGTTGCTCTTTTTGGTCTTAGGTGTCGTTACAACATCCTCTCCGTGCATCCTCTGATAAGACTTATTGATCCTAAGCGTTGACTTTTCGAAATCAAAATCAGCCGGGGTAAGTGCAAGCAGCTCTCCTTCACGTATTCCGCACCAGTACAAGATTTCAAATGCATAATAGGAAATCGGCCTGTCCATGATTGCCTCGGCAAAAGCAAGATATTCTTCTTTAGTCCAAAATGACATTTCCTTTATATCTTCCTGCCCCATACAGCCCGCATTTCTCGCCGGATTAACGCTCAAGTGATAATACTTAGCCGCATGGTTGAAAAGCGCGCTCAGTTCCGCATGTATCGTTTTCAGATAACATGGTGAAAAAGTTTCTCCGTTAGCTTTAGTCAAACGCATCATTTCGTTCTGCCAGTCAATCACGTCCTTTGCGGTTATTTCAGAAAGCTTACGTTTTCCAAGATAAGGAAGAATCTTTTTTTCATATATGACCTGCTTTGTCATCCATGTGTTTTCCTTAAGTCTCGGTCTAACGTCCTTTTCGTAGAGTTTATAGAAAGCTTCCAACGTCATATCGATATCCGATGCCTGCTGAAGCTTAAACTGAGCTTCCCACTCAACCGCCTCTTTCCTTGTTAAAAAACCCCTCTGACATTTCTGCTTATTTGTCCCGGTCCAGTCCTTGTAGCGGATCATCGCATACCAGGTACCGTTCTTTTCGTTCTTATATACCGGCATCAAACATTCCTCCTTTCATAATCCTTTGTCTGATAGAAGTGTTCATAGAAGAATTTGGTATCGATTCTTCCCTGAATCGTCTGAAATCCCATTTCCTGCATTTCTTTGTTAAGCTTTCTTATCAGCTTATAGGCGTAACTTTCAGAAACGCCGAGGATTTCCATAACATCTGCTACTCTCAAAAACATTTTTTCCATACATTTCTTTCCTTTCGTTGGTTTCTCTTGTTGATACTTCATTTGCCGCTTCCCTTTGACACTTTCCTGACGGGTAACCTCTGGGTTCGTTAGCCTTATAGACTGTTTTGGACTGCGCCGTTTTCGCTCCCTCCATACGCTCGCTTTCGGTCTTCGCATACTTTTCCGGAGTCATATCTGTGTCTCAGACGATCATTTAGTTGTCATTTAACATATTTGTTTAAGTTCACGCTTATAATACTAAACATATTTGTTAAAGTCAAGTGTGTAATTAAACTTTTTTGTTTAATTTCTCTTGATTGTCCTAAACAAATATGTTAAGATAGTCCCATCAAGCGAAAGGAGCCCTCACTATGGCAATAGGAGAACGAATCCATTTCTTCCGTAGTAAACGCGGAATGACACAAAAATATGTAGGTGCACAGATCGGCTTTGATGAAAAATCTGCTGATGTCCGTATGGCTCAATATGAGAGCGAAAACCGTGTTCCAAAGGATAACCTTGTACAGGCTATGGCAGATCTTTTTGACGTTAAACCCGATGCCCTGAAGGTTCCCGATATCGACTCTTTCACAGGGCTTATTCATACCCTCTTCGCTATTGAAGATCGCTACGGTCTCAAGATTGAAAAGGCAGAAGACGGACAGCCTCAGCTCTATCTTGATTTAAGGAATAACCCTGGCAGCATACAGTTTTATGACATGCTGATGGATTGGATGGATAAGTCCGAAGCACTCAGATCCGGTCAGATCACCCAGGATGAATACGATGCCTGGAGATATCACTATCCAACACCTGGTCAGACAACTCATTCACACTTTGAAACTGTTCCACCCCAGGAATAATCTGAGCAAATCCTATCTGAACGGTTTCTACCGGCTAACATAAAGGCAAAAAGAAAAGGCCTTGCTAAGCTATTCATTAGCTTAACAAGACCTTTTTAAATCTTTGCTGAAACCTCACCTGCTAACCTTTTGCATTACTCATAAATAATGCTCAGTTATCAAGTGTTATCATTTTGTTATCAAATCGCTTTTCAAAATCCTTAGAATCCGCATAAATACAGTATTCTTCAGACTTCGTTAATTATTCAAGCTCTATCGTTCCCGGAGGTTTACTCGTGAGATCGAAGAATACGCGGTTGACGCCACGAACTTCTTTTATTATGCGGTTCATGACTGTCTGAAGAATATCAAACGGAATGTTTGCGGCTTCGGCTGTCATGAAATCAGTTGTCTTTACTGCGCGGAGTGCAACAGCGTAATCGTAAGTACGCTCATCTCCCATTACGCCGACGGAACGGACATTGGTAAGTGCTGCGTAGTACTGATCGGGCTTCCACGGAGCAACAGAACCGTTTTCTTTTTCAAATATATTTAAAGCGCTGTCTACTTCGCTTCTGAATATGAAATCAGCATCCTGTACGATACGAACCTTGTCTTCCGTTATATCTCCGATTATCCTTATGCCGAGTCCCGGGCCGGGGAATGGCTGGCGAAATACGAGATGCGCAGGAATACCGAGTTCAAGACCGGCTTTACGAACTTCATCCTTAAACAGATTACGCAAAGGTTCCAATATCTCCTTAAAATCTACATAGTCTGGAAGGCCGCCAACATTATGATGCGATTTGATAACGGCAGATTCACCGCCAAGTCCGGACTCAACAACATCGGGGTAAATGGTTCCCTGAGCCAGAAAATCAACGGTACCGATCTTCTTGGCCTCTTCCTCGAACACTCTTATGAACTCGGCACCGATTATCTTTCTCTTACGCTCGGGTTCATTTTCGACTGCGAGTTTAACATAAAATCTGTGTTGAGCATTTACGCGTACAAAGTTAAGATCAAATATTCCGCCTTCACCGAATACGGCTTCGACTTCGTCACCCTCATTCTTTCTGAGAAGTCCATGATCCACAAACACGCATGTTAGCTGTTTTCCGATAGCACGTGAAATAAGTGCTGCGGCAACCGATGAGTCAACACCACCGGAAAGACCGAGTAATACTTTTCCGTCTCCGACTTTCTCACGGATCTCTTTAACCGCCGTCTCAACAAACGAATCCATGCGCCAGTCTCCGACACATCCACAGATATTTCTTACAAAGTTGTAGATCATCTGTGTTCCGCAAGGTGTATGAAGAACCTCGGGATGGAACTGTATTCCGTAAAGATTTCGGCTTTCATCGGAACATGCGGCAACAGGACAGTCTTTCGTATGAGCGATGGATTTAAATCCTTCTCCCATCTTTGATATGTAATCAAAATGGCTCATCCAGCATATGGTCTCAGCCGGAACATCGTTAAACAGGGGTGAAGAAACATCAACGCTTACAGGTGTTTTACCGTATTCCTGAACAGATGCTCTTTCAACTTTTCCGCCGAGAACATGCTGCATCATCTGGGCACCGTAACACAGTCCAAGCACGGGAATACCAAGTTCAAACAATTCGCGTGAATATGTGGGAGCGCCTTCTTCGTAGCAACTGTTCGGACCACCGGTAAGAATTATTCCCTTAAGATCCATTGCCTTAATAGCGGAAATATCTGTCCTATAAGAATAAATCTCACAATATACATTACATTCGCGGACACGTCTGGCAACGAGCTGATTGTATTGTCCGCCGAAATCAAGTACCAATACTTTATCCATCATTTTACTCCATAAAACCGCATGCCATGCATAAAATGCATGGCACGGATCGATTATCTCTCTATATAAGCTTCACGACTGGGACCGAGGGAAACATATTTGATGTGACAGCCGATCTCACGCTCAATATATTCAACATATTTTCTTGCGTTTTCGGGAAGTTCTTCCCACTTTCTGATACCGCTTATGTCACAATTCCATCCGTCCATATATTCAATAACGGGTTTACATTCGTTTAATGTTACGGGGAAGGGGAAATCATCCGTAAGTTCTCCGTTTAACTCGTACTTTGTACATACGGGAATCTTTTCCATATAACTCATGACATCCATCTTGGTAAGAGCGATTGCAGTTGCTCCCTGACACTCCACGCCGTAACGTGTAGCCACGATATCGATGGGGCCGACACGTCTCGGACGACCTGTCTTTGCTCCGTACTCTCCTCCGGCTTCACGAAGTTTGTCAGCTTCCTCGCCAAACCATTCACATACGAAAGGTCCTTCACCGACGCAAGTGGAATAAGCCTTTACAACTCCGACAACTTCATCAAGTTTAAGTGAAGGAAGTCCCGATCCAACGGGTGCGTAAGCTGCGATCGCATTTGAAGATGTTGTATAAGGGTGGATACCATAGTCAAGGTCACGAAGCGATCCGAGCTGAGCTTCAAAGAGGATACTCTTCCCGCTCTTATCGGCATCTTTAAGCACCTTACCAGTATTCTTGATAAAGTCTTTAAAAAATGAACCGTACTTCTCGAACCAAGCCCAAAGATCATCGAACTTAACCGCCTCAGCGCCGTAAACTCCGGTAAGAGTCAGATTTTTCCACTCAATAAGATCTTTTAAATGCTCTTTTAAGTGTTCGGGATAGAATAATTCTCCCGCAAGAATAGTCTTCTTCTGATATTTATCGGAATAGAAAGGTGCTATACCCTGCTTTGTAGAACCGAATTTCTTATCCTTAAGTCTGGCCTCTTCAAGTCCGTCAAGATCTCTGTGCCAAGGAAGCAATAAGGAAGCTCTGTCACTTATCATTAAGTTGGCCGGGGTGATATCTACTCCCTGTGCGATAACGGTCTGCATCTCATCATAGAGATTCTCGAGATCCAAAGCCACACCGTTTCCGAGAATGTTGACCACTCCGTCTCTGAATATACCTGAAGGCAGTAAATGAAGAGCAAATTTTCCGCGTTCGTTGACTACGGTATGTCCGGCATTTCCGCCTCCCTGAAAACGTACGACATAATCGTACTTTTCGGTAAGCAGGTCGACCATACGTCCTTTTCCTTCGTCGCCCCAGTTAATTCCTACAATTGCGCATTTTGACATTTCTGTCATCCTCCTTAATGATAAGTTACCTTTGCTACATACTCATCTCAAAAATTTTGAGCATGTCTTCTTCTTTAAGTAAAAGTGCCGAACCCATTGCTCCGCCGACTCCGACCGCACATTTGTGAGCCATGATCTTAAGATCTTCTTCGGTAGCTTTTACACCCAATTCCCTTAAATTTGTGGGCATCTTGATCTCTCTGTAGAAATCTTCCATAGCCTCGATACCCTTTAAGGCGATCTCTTCGTCTGTTCCGATCGCTTCAACTTCCATGACGTTGAGCGCGAATTTCTTGAATCTGTGAAGGCAGTTTTTATAAACGTATCTTGCCCAGCTTCCCCAGATTGCCGCAAGACCCGCACCGTGAGCGACATCGTAGAGGCCTCCCAGTTCATGTTCAAGTTTATGCGTCATCCAATCTCCGCCATCATTGCCGCATCCGGTAAGTCCGTTGTGAGCAAGACTTCCGGCCCACATAACCTCGGCTCTGGCATCATAATTCTTCGGATCCTTGGCAAGGATAAGCGCGTTCTTCTTAACCGTTTTAAGAAGTCCCTCGGCAAGAGCATCGGTAATTTCCATGTTTCCGCCGTTTGTGAAATATCTTTCCATCGTATGCATCATAATATCTGTGCATCCGCAAGCTGTCTGATAATCGGGAAGTGTCATTGTAAGCTCGGGGTTCATGATCGCAAATTTCGGACGACCGAAATCGCTTGAATAGCCTCGCTTTACAAGACCTTCTTCTTTTGTGATGACCGATGAATCGCTCATCTCGCTGCCGGTCGCCGCTATCGTAAGGATAACTCCAAGCGGAAGGGCCCCCTCAGCCTGTCTCTTATAATCATAAAAATCCCAAACATCGCCTTCGTTGGCAACACCGTAGCCTATAGCCTTAGCAGAATCTATTGCGCTTCCGCCGCCTACCGCAAGAAGGAAATCGATGCCCTCTTTTTTAACAAGTTCGATGCCTTCGTAAACAAGCGAAAGGTGAGGATTGGGAACCGCTCCGCCGAGAACTACATATGCGATGCCCGCAGCGTCAAGCGTATCGGTGACTCTCTTTAAAAGGCCGCTTCTTACAACGCTTCCGCCACCGTAATGAATAAGAACCTTCGTGCCTTTAAACTCTTTGATAAGCTCGGCAACTTTAAGTTCAGTGTTCTTTCCGAAAACCACTTTCGTAGGGGTGTAATACTTAAAATCAAACATAGAAACCCTCCTCTTACATGTAAAAATGCCCAATTATTACATGTTAAATCGCACAAACCGTGCATTGTAACCATAATACCCAAACATGATGATAATACCATAAAAGCGGTTCATGTGCATTACTTTTTCACCCGTTTTTGTCAGTTTGAGCGATTTATACAAAAATCACATTATTAAGTAAAAAAAGACGGTGCAAATGCACCGCCTCATTGCGTTATCATCGATCATTTTCCCCCTTACCGATCGAATTAAGATCGTAAGGAGTTGCCTGATAAACATAGTAGTTAAGCCAATTGGTATAAAGAAGCTGCCCCGTGGAGCGCCAGTTTACGATGGGTGTCTTGGAAGGATCGTCATCGGGGAAGTAATTGACAGGTATCTTCGGATTCATTCCCTTGTTAAGATCTCTGAAATACTCATCGGAAAGCGTATTTCTGTCATATTCGGCATGA
>JAEEGI010027171.1_pt1 | contig 10968 bp, 8 predicted proteins | sample 8958751 | NCBI WGS metagenome assembly JAEEGI01 (sample SAMN16246545, study PRJNA631951) | gut metagenome | biome: gut microbiome; feature: rumen; material: KS-attached | host: Bos | place: Iran: Karaj | collected 2018-10 | reverse complement strand
AGAGGACGCAAAGAAGACTCTGGACGAGGAGGTCGCGGACGCCGAAAGGAAGATAGCCGACGCCGAGCAGGAGCTCGCAGACGGAGAGAAGGAATACGCCGACGGCCTCGCCGAGTACCGCGACGGCGTCAGGGAATACGAGGACGGCCTGAAGGAATATCAGGACGGCCTTAAGGAATACGAGGACGCCGAGAAGGAGGCTGACGAGGAGATAGCCGACGCGCAGAGCAAGCTCGACGACGCTCGCGAGAAGCTGGGAAAGATCGACGAGTGCGACTGGTACGTCATGAGCCGCGACTCCAACCCGGGCTATCTGGGCTTCGGACAGGACGCGGACCGCATGGCGAACCTCGCGAAGGTATTCCCCATGCTCTTCTTCCTGGTAGCGGCCCTCGTGTGCCTCACGACCATGACGAGGATGGTTGAGGAGCAGAGGACGCAGATAGGCGCCCTCAAGGCGCTCGGCTACAGCCGCGCCGCGATCTCCGCCAAGTACATAGCCTACGGAGTGCTGCCCTCGCTCGCGGGCGGGCTTCTGGGCCTCGCCATAGGCTACACGCTCTTCCCCAAGATGATATTCACCGCGTACCAGATCATGTACGAGGTGCCCGACATACAGCTCAGGAGCTACCCGGCGGTCTCCGTCCTGTCGGTCCTCGCCGCCTGCGCCTGCACGGGGCTCGCGAGCCTCTGGGGCTGCTTCTCCAGCCTCTCGGAGGTCCCCGCGCAGCTCATGAGGCCCAAGGCTCCAGCCGCGGGCAAGAGGATCTTCCTCGAGAGGATAGGGCCCGTGTGGAGCCGCCTCAGTTTCTTCAGGAAGCTCACCGCTAGGAACCTGTTCCGGTACAAGAAGCGCTTCTGGATGACCGTCGCCGGCATAGGCGGCTGCACCGCGCTGATAATCGCCGGCTTCGGCCTCAGGTCCTCGCTGCTCTCGACCATGGACAGGCAGTTCGACGAGCTCTTCAAGTACGACGTCATGCTGAGCATGGCGGGCGATCCATCCGCGGAGGAGAGGGCCGGCATCGAGGCCTTCCTCAGGGGCGAGGAGATCGTGACCGACTCCATGCCGGTCCTGGTGTCCAGCGTGACCTGCGAATCCGACAACTACCGCGTCGACGGCATCATGGAGGCCTGCGACCCGGAGGAGCTATCCCGCATGGTCGAGCTCAGAACCTTCCGCCCGAAGAGCGACGGGGAGCCGCTCGAGCTCACGGACGAGGGCGTCATCATAGGACAGAAGCTCTCGGAGCTTCTGGGAGTGGGGCCGGGAGAGACCTTCGTCATCGACAACGGCGACGGGCGCTACAGGGTGCGGGTCGCCGCGGTCAACGAGCACTACCTCGCGCACTACTTCTACATGACCCGGGATTACTACGAGATGATCTTCGAGGAGGAGTGGGAGCCCACGAGCTATATCCTCAAGCTGGCCGACGGGAGCAAGGAGAGCTGCGACAGTCTCTTCGAGAGCTTCATGAAGCTCGACGGCGCCGGCGCGGCCTCGAGGATAGTAGACACGCGCGACACCTACCATCACAGCATGGAGAGGATAGACTTCGTGGTGGTAGTCGTCATACTGTCGGCGGCGGCTCTGGCGATGGTCGTGCTGTACAATCTCTCGAGCATCAACATAACCGAGAGGAAGAGGGAGCTCGCGACCATCAAGGTTCTGGGCTTCTTCGACGGCGAGGTCTCGGCCTACATCTACAGGGAGAACATCGTGCTGACGATGATAGGCATAGCCCTGGGCATAGTGATGGGCCACTGGCTGCACGCGTGGCTGGTCAAGTCCGTAGAGATAGATCTCATGATGTTCGGGCGCGACACCGACCCCATGAGCTACCTCTGGGCGTCGCTGCTCACGGCCCTGTTCTCCGCGCTGGTCAACGTGATCGCCCACTTCCGCATGAAGAAGATAGATATGGCGACGAGCCTGAAGTCGGCGGAGTAGGGGCCGCGGCCTCCCCTCCGTTCCCGGCCTCCGCGCTGGCGCTCGCGGGCCGTCCGTGTTATCATGAACTTACTATGGAAACTCAAAAGCTCAACATCTGCCTCATCAACGATTCCTTCCCGCCCCGCATAGACGGGGTCGCCAACGCAGTCGTCAACTACGCCCGCGTCATCAACGGCGGGCTCGGGAGCGCGACGGTCGCGACCCCCTACTATCCCGACGCGGACGACTCCGGCTACGGCTTCGACGTCGTGCGCTATCCGAGCATAGACACAACCGCACTCGTGGGCTACCGCGCGGGCATACCCTTTGGACCCGACACCATATCCGGACTCGCGGGCAGAGGCTTCGACCTCATACATAGCCACTGCCCGGTCAGCGCGACCATGCTCGCGCGCTCTCTCCGCGACGTCATAGACAAGCCGGTCGTGATGACCTATCACACCAAGTTCGACATCGACATCGAGAAGGCCATACGCCTGCACATACTGCAGGAGGGCGCCGTCAGGGTGCTCGCGGACAACATCTCCGCCTGCGACGAGGTCTGGACGGTCAGCCGCGGCGCGGGGGACAACCTCAGAAAGATCGGCTACGAGGGCGACTATATAGTCATGCCCAACGGCGTCGACTTCCCCAGGGGTAGGCTCCCCGAGGCGCGGGTGAGAGAGCTCACGTCCGCGGCGCTGAAGGCCGCGGGAGCGTCCGTACCCGAAGGCGTCCCTGTATTCCTCTACGTCGGCCGCATGATGTGGTACAAGGGGATAAGGATCACCATAGACGCGCTCAGGATGCTCGCCGAGACCGGCAGGGACTTCCGCATGGTCTTCATAGGCGGAGGCATAGACCGCGACGAGATAGTCGAGTACGCGGCAAGCCTCGGCCTCGACAAGCTCATCTTCCTCCCGCCGACCACGGACCGCGAGGAGATCAGGGCCTGGTACTGCAGGGCAGACCTGTTCCTCTTCCCCTCGACCTTCGACACCAACGGCCTCGTGGTGCGCGAGGCGGCGGCCTGCGGGCTCGCCTCTATACTGGTCGCCGGAAGCTGCGCCGCGGAGGACTCGACCGACGGCGAAGACAGCTTCCTGATAGAGGAGAACTCGCTCTCCATGTACTCTAAGCTCGCGGAGCTCGCTGGCGATACCGCGCGCATGAGGGCCGCGGGAGAGCGCGCCCAGAGCAGCCTCTACCTCTCATGGGAGGACTCCGTGAAGGCCGCCTACGAGCGCTACGGCGTCGTGCTCGAGAACTACAGGAGCGGCGCCCCGAAGGAGTACAGCACCCTGAGCGAGGCGATGATCGGCCTCAACGCCCGCGCGATAAGCGAGCAGATGAGCCTTCAGAACTGGTTCGAGAACGTCCGGCGCAGCGTGCGCAGCAACGTGCTCGATATATTCAGATAGAGCATCGAGGTGAGATATGGCATTCAAGACAAACGTCATGCGCCTTCTCGACAAGGCGAAGATAGAGCACAGAGAATACAGCTACGGCGACGGCACCGCGATCAGCGGGACCGAGGTCGCGGAGCTGCTGGGCAAGGACCCGGCCATGGTCTTCAAGACCCTGGTCACGGTCGGCGCCTCGAAGCAGCACTACGTTTTCGTGATCCCCGTCGCCTGCGAGCTCGACCTCAAGAAGGCCGCGAAGGCCGCGGGCGAGAAGAGCATCGAGATGATAAAGTCAAAGGAGCTCCTGCCCCTCACCGGCTACGTGCACGGGGGCTGCTCGCCCATAGGCATGAAGAAGCCCTTCAGGACCTTCGTGGACGAGAGCTGCATGCTTCAGGAGACCATCATGTTCTCCGCGGGCAAGATCGGCTACCAGGTCGAGATGAAGCCGGGCGATCTGCAGGGGCTCATAGGCTTCGGCACCGCCGATCTGACCGCGTAGCGCGCCTTCGGCTGTGATATAATGCCAGACAGGGGGATCCTGTTTTCCTAATTGATCTGCTGAATTGCGGGAGAACTGCCATGAGATCTGAAAAACAAGTCAAAAGGAGCGCTGCGGCCGCGGGAAGGCGCCTGATCTGCACCCTCGCCGCCGTCTGCCTCGTCATCTCCTCGGGCCTTATGCCCTCCGCGCGCCCCGCGGAAGCCGCGGCCTCGCTGAGCTTCAGCGTGCCGTCCTCGGTCTCCTCCATAAGCGCCAAGCGCATTACGCCGATCACGCCGGTCGACCTGATGCAGTACGTCAGCGGCGGCACGGGGCCGTACACTTTCCAGAAGGTCTCCGGACCCTCCTGGATCACGGTGCTCTCAGACGGAGTCGTCTGCGGTGTCCCGAAGACGACGTCGGACACGGGCTCGCTGCGCGTCAGGGTGACCGATTCCAATGGAAACAGCAAGGAGGCGACGCTCTCCGTCGGCTCCATAAGCGCCACGGGTTCCGCGTCCGAGGTCTACGTCTATTACAACAGATCCGGATATAACTACGCCGTGCTGGGTAACGAAAGCTCCTGCGGTCTCTATATGCTCAACGGGGGAGGCTCTGGAAGCACGGGCAATTACAACGTCAAGTACGACCCCGCCACCGGCATACTCACGCTGAAGAACTACGACGGCGGTCCGATAGACATAGGCGGCTTCAACGTATCCGGAGGAAACACCTACCCCAAGACCGGCCCGGCTTACATAGAGCTGATCGGAGAGAATTCCATCAGGCACTATGGCAAGGGCAGTCCGAACTACGGAATACGGGCCGGCTGTGACAGCGATGTCGTCATCGGCTCGGCGAGCGGGGGAAGTCTGTTCATAGAGCTGACTAACACCGTGGACGACTATCAGCTCACGGGGATCAAGAGCTGCGGACGTCAGGCAGTCGGCACGGGCGTGGAGGGCCGCGATGCCGGCAGCATCACCATATGCGGCGACGCGAGCGTAACGATGCGGGTGCTTTCGCAGACCGTTCAGCACGAGTACAGCTGGACGGTGGGCATAGACGCCTTCAAGGATGTGAACATACTCGAGCACGCCAGCCTGGATGTCTACGCGAACGGTGCCGACGCCTACGCGTCCGAGAGCTACAGTCCGAGGATCTACGGCATCCGCGGCTTCAACGGCAACGGTTCTGTCAGGGAGCGCCTCACGATCGCGACTGACGGGACGGTGAAGGCCTCGGCGAAATGCACCTACGACTCGAAATACATGCAGACCTTCGGAGCGCAGTTCAGGGACTTTACCCTGCTGAGCGCGGAACGGGCGGAGTTCGCCTACGATCAGACCGGGACCGAGAGCGAGAGAAAAAAGTACCAGTCCGCATACAGCGGCTATCTCTCCGGCGCCGGCATGACGACCGAGGATAAATACCGCGTCATGCCCGAGTACAAGTTCATACACACGGTCGACGGCGACGCCTTCATCGAAGTCTACGAGCCGGATCCGGACTACGGGAAGCCCAGGCTCATCGATTCCGTCGACGTGACTCTGAACAGGATCCCGTCGATCGGTCTCTCGCCCTCAGCGGTAAAAGGATCGATAAAGGGAGGGCAAAATGTCGAGATAGTCTCGCAGGGTTGGTTTGTCAACACGGGCGGGAGCATCAGCAGCAACGACTACAGCAGCCTCCAGGAGTGGACATCGCCCTTCGTCGCCGGGAAGACATATTACTATAAACTCTATGTAAGGCCGACTAACGGTTACAGCTTCGACGGTGTTCCCGGCAGCGGCATGAGCTGCGGGGAGCCCGTGAGCTACACGGTCAACGGCAGCGAAGGGACGCTGGGCTATCTCTACAGCGGCACGCCCAGTCCGGACAGCGAGACTGACGGCTGCCTGCGGTATCTGTGGAGATTCAATATCCCCGCGTACAGCTACAACGGCTCGATCCAGATCGCGCTCGAGACTCCGCAGGCCGGAGACAGCATTGCCGCGCTCAGGGGCAGCGTGCCCGTCGGAGCGCTCTACAGCCTGAGCGGAGAGGCCTGGTACAGGAAGGATGGGGATTCGCTCCCCAATGTCCCCGAGGAAACGGAGTTCGTCGACGGAGCGACCTACGTCTACAGGGCGACGGTCTATCCGCCCGACAGCTATCAGTTCGTCTCACAGGGCGAGAACGGCTACGCCGGAAGCATCAGCGTCGGCGGCTTCTCCCCGGAACCGGCCTTATCGCTGGGCGTGATGCTCGGCCTGTACGATTATCCGGCCTACTACAACCGGGGAAATAAGATAGAGATATCAGTCCCCTTCACTATCGGGTCGCAGGTCCTGCCGCCCGATCCCCCGCAGCCGCAGGGCCTGAGAGGCGACGTCGACCTCAGCGGGACCGTGGACGCGGCCGATCTCACGGTGCTCGCGAGGCACGTGTCGAACATCAGCCAGCTCAGCGATCCGCAGGCGATAGCCAACGCCGACGTTACGGATGATGAACTGATCAGTGCCGCCGACCTCACGAAGCTCGCGAGGTACGTGGCGAAGATAATAGACGAGCTGTGATCCGCGTACAGGGCGCGGCTTTCGGAATAATATGACACTGCGGAGCGGGAGGCTTGAGCCTCCCGCTTCTTTTTCCCTGCCGGAGGAAGCGCCCCGCGCACGCCGCGGGGCCTTATAATACGCCTCAGAGGCGCGGAAATAAAAATATATAAAACTTTATGTAATATATACTTGACATTTTGCCAGAGCGGGTCCATAATGGCATCGTAAACAGACGAAGTTCACGCCAAAAGGAGATATCAAAAATGACTGGTAAAGCATTCGGACTCGGCATAGGAATAGTGATCGGACTGATCATAGTCTACATCGCGTTCAAGGCCCTGAACAGCGACGGGCGCGTGCGCACCGATTACGACGAGAGGCAGAAGGCTGTCCGCGGCACTGCCTACATGTACGGCTTCTACGCCATGCTCATCGTAGAAGCCGCGATGATGGTGCTCTCCGAGACGGAGACCGGGCTGAGCGCGCTCGGTATAGCTGAGCACTTCATCCCCATACTCGCCGGTGTCATCGTCCAGGTGGTCTACGCCATCATGCACGACGGCTACTTCGGGCAGAACAACAACACGACCAGGTATATGGTCTTCATGGCGCTGGTCTCGGTCTTCAACCTCGGCGTCGGAGCTTTCGGACTGAAGAAGGCGCTCGCCGCCGGAGAGCCGATATCCACGCCGCTGGTCAGCCTGGGCGCGGGGCTGCTGTTCGTGGCGGTCGCCATAGCGCTCTTCGCGAGGAAGCTCGCAAGAAGAGAGGAGAGTGACGAGGAATGAAGAATCTGAGGCTCAAGGCGGCCCGGGCGGTCCTGGACATGTCGCAGGACGATCTCGCCAGGGCGGTGGGCGTCTCGCGCCAGACCATAAGCGCCATAGAGAAGGGCGACTACAACCCCACGATCAACCTCTGCGTCAAGATCTGCCGGGTCCTCGGAAAGACCCTTGACGAGCTCTTCTGGGACGAGGAGCAGGGGCTGTAAGGCGCAGGACCGCGCGGCTTAATAAGACACAAAAAAGACCTTCCCCTGACCGGGGGAAGGTCTTTGCGATACAAAGGCTCCGCGCCGGACGCGGGGCCGGTCTGTTTTTCGCCGGGCGTCAGTCGAAGAGGTGGCTTATGCCCAGGATGATGTACAGCAGGCCGAAGAGGTTCGGCATGAAGACCCTGCGCCTGTGGTGCTTCGACGCCCGCTTCTCCTCGTCCGACATCTCGACGAGCTCGGCGATGTAGGCGCCCGCGCCTATGAGGTAGGCGACGCCCTGCAGGGTGTGGTGTATGTGCCCGAGTGGCAGGGGAAGTATCGACAGTATGAAGAGCGCCGCCGCGAGGGCCGCGAGCGAGTTCCTTATGAAAAGGCATCTGTGCTCGAAGGGCGTGAGCTCGTCGTGGTGCCTGTAGCTCTCGCTGTCCTCGAAGAACTCGGCTATCCTGCCGGCGTCGGGATGGCCTCCGGCGGTCTTCGCCGCATCGGTCTCGGCGCCTTCCGCGTTCCTGGCTTCGTCTGTCTTTCTGATATCTTCGCTCATCTTCGTCCTCCGGGTATACTGATCTGTAAGCCCCCCTATATGAAAACAATATACCATAAAACCCGGGCGCCTGCAGTAAGCCGGGACGCTTTCTTTTTGCCGCGGCGTTTTCACTCGCGCGCGGGGGAGATTTGATATATAATGTCCGCATGCGTATCAATAAATACATCGCCGCGGCCGGCGTCGCCTCGAGAAGGGGCGCGGACGAGCTCATCGCGGCCGGAAAAGTAAGAGTAAACGGAGCCGTGCTCACGCAGCCGGGCTACGACGTCAAGGACGGCGACCGGGTTACTGTGAACGGCAAGCTCATCGAGGGGGCCGAGAGGCTCGTCTACTACGCGCTGAACAAGCCCGCGGGCTACATCACCTCCGCGCGCGACGAGTTCGGCCGCCAGACCGTGCTCAATCTCCTCACTGACGTGCCGGAGAGAGTCTTCCCCGTGGGAAGGCTCGACTACGAGACGACGGGGCTGCTCATCATCACGAACGACGGGGAGCTGGGGAACCACCTGACTCACCCCTCCGGCGAGGTCTGGAAGACCTACGTCGCGAGGATTAACGGGCATCCCGACCGCAGACAGCTCGAGGAGCTCAGGCGCGGAGTGGTCATCGACGGCAGGAAGACCGCCCCGGCGCAGGCCGAGCTTCTGGAGCTCGACGGAAGCTGCTCCTTCGTGGAGATCAGGATCCGCGAGGGCAGGAACCGCCAGGTCCGCAAGATGGTCGAGGCCATAGGCTTCAGGGTGCTGGAGCTTCAGCGCACCGCGATAGGGGAGCTCAGGCTCGGGCGCCTGAAGGAGGGCAGCTACAGAAAGCTCACCCCTGACGAGATCGAGTACCTGAAGAACTGCTAAGCCAGGCTGCCGCAGTATAAAAACAGATTGAACAAACAGCCCCTTTTATAAAAAATTTTTTGCTCCGGGCTGATACACATAATTTGTAAAAGCGTTTGTTCGTGCAAAATCGAACAGTTTTGCACAGGTCCGGAAGGGCTTGAAAAACCGCGGTTTTTGACCCCTTGGAAAGGCTTGGAAGGACTTTTCCACGGGAATTTGCACGATATCCTGTGCAAAACCCTCAGAGCCGGAAAGCGTTGATATATCAACGCGTTCACACTTTGCAAGCCTCGTCAAGACATAAGTTTTGCACAAAAAAAGGGGTCTTTTGCACACTGCGGACAGGCAAACGGACGGGGGATCCCGAAAAGCCTTGAAATACAAGCTTTTGCACGGGTTTTACACAGACGTGGCGAACAGAAGGCCGCGTACCGAGGACAGCCGGAGGGCGCCGCGGGCGGCGTTCTGAGGCGCAAAGACGAAAGGAACGACATGAAGACCGAGAGGCTCTATCAGAAGGACGTATATCTCAGAGAGGCGCTCTGCGAGGCGGCTGCAGTCTACAGGACGCCCGAGGAGCACGCCGCAGCGGGCATCAAGTTCCGCGAGGGCGCGATGACCGTCGAGCTGGATAGGACGGTCTTCTTCCCCGAGGGAGGCGGACAGCCCTGCGACCTCGGCACCATAGGAGGGCTCAGGGTCCTCGACGTCAAGGAGGACAAGGCGAGCGGCGCGGTCTACCACAGAGTCGAGGCCGGGGAGCTCCCGGAGGGGCCGCTGCTCTGCGTTCTCGACTGGCAGAGGCGCTTCGACCACATGCAGATGCACTGCGGCGAGCACATAGTATCGGGGCTCTTCCGGAGCGTCTACGGGATCGAGAACCGCGGCTTCCACATGGGCGACGATTACATGACCATAGACATGGCGCCCGGTGAGGACAGCGAAGTGAGCGAAATCACGGACGAGATCGTCCGCGACATAGAGATGAAGGCCAACGAGGCGGTATGGGCGGACCTTCCCGTGAGCACCGTGTACTTCGACACGCGCGAGGAGGCCAACGCGAGCCCCGTCCGCAAGAAGATCAAGTTCGACGAGGACATATCCGTCGTCTTCATCGGGGACAGGGAGGCTCCGCTGGACTGCTGCGCCTGCTGCGGGACCCACGTCTCCGGGACCGGGCAGATCGGCCTCATCACCATACTCAAGGGTGAGAACTACAAGGGCATGCTTCGCCTGACCATGAAGGCCGGCCGCCACGCCGTTAAGGACGCCCTCAGGGACGAGCAGATAATGCTGCGCGTCTGCAGGCGCTACTCCGCCGAGGCTCCCGAGCTTGAAGCCAAGATGGACGCCGCCGAGGCCAAGAACGGCCTCATGCGCAAGGAGCTCTACGATCTCAAGAAGGACATGCTGGCCGCCGAGGCTCAGAAGCTGCTCGCGGCCTTCGCTGCGGAGCCGGACAGGCGCTTCGCGGTCTACGAGTATCCCATACTTTCTGCCTCCGACCTTCAGGACCTCGCGCACCTCGTGGAGAAGAAGGCGCCCGGTCTCGCCGCGCTCGTGAGCGGCAAGAGCCCCGACGCTGTCCTCGTTTCCTCGGGTGATCCCGCCTGCGGGCAGCTGGTCCGCGAATACGCCTCCATGTACAAGGGCAAGGGCGGCGGAAACGCCCTGCAGGCGAGGGCGATCTTCGGCTCGAGGGAGGACCTTGCGCTCTTCCTGGACCTGCTGGAGAAGCACCTGCGCCGGTAGCTTCAGCGCCTGGAAGGACGGCGGAACACGCGCTGAGCTCCCCTTAAGGGCGTCCGAAGGCGCCACTTTCGGCACAAAAAGTGCCTGCGAGTCACGCTTCCTGTCAGCTTTCCGGACACTTTTATCTATAACAAATAAGTAAGTCACAAAGGCACGCTTTTCGTTTGTACGCCGGCGAAAAGCGTGTTATTATTATGCGACATCAAATCAGTGAGGAGTTATCGATAAATGGAGATCAAGCAGCTTCAGTCCTTCGTGGCGGTAGTCGAATACGGAAACTTCACCAAAGCGGCGGAAAAGACCTTCACCTCCCAGCCGACCATCAGCACCCACATCAGGGCGCTCGAGGACGAGCTCGGCGAGAAGCTGATCACGAGGGATACCAAGCACATAGAGATCACTCCCAAGGGACGCGAGCTGTACGAGTGCGCGACCCACATACTCGACCTTCAGAACAACCTCATACGCCGCTGGCGCGA
>JAEEGI010027169.1_pt1 | contig 10968 bp, 5 predicted proteins | sample 8958751 | NCBI WGS metagenome assembly JAEEGI01 (sample SAMN16246545, study PRJNA631951) | gut metagenome | biome: gut microbiome; feature: rumen; material: KS-attached | host: Bos | place: Iran: Karaj | collected 2018-10 | reverse complement strand
ACGGGCCGGAACGGGGACGGATGGGCCTATACCTATGACGCGCATCACATCCGGGGCTTTAAGCAGACGCATCAGCCCTCGCCGTGGATCAACGACTACGGCGCCTTCTCGCTGATGCCGGTGCGGGACGCATCCAAGCCCGGCGAGAACGAGCGCGCCAGCGTCTTCTCCCACCAGAGCGAGGTCGCAAAGCCCTATTACTACAGCGTTTACCTCGCCGACCACGACATCAGGACCGAAATCACCCCGACCGAACGGGCCGCCGTGATGCGCTTCACTTTCCCGGACAGCGAGACCTCCGGCGTGGTCATCGACGCATACACCGGCGGCTCCTACGTGAAAGTCCTCAATGACAAGCATACCGTCGTCGGCTACTGCACCAACAACCACGGCGGTGTGGAGGGAGACTTCAAGAACTGGTTCATCGTCCGGTTCGACAAGGAGATCGCCACCTTCGACATCTACAACGGCAATGCGCTGGAGTACCCGGAGGACCGCCCCCGCGAGCACTCGGTCGCCGTCGTGAAATTCGCCACCGTCCGCGGGGAGAAGGTCAATGCCTACGTGGCCTCCTCCTTCATTTCCGCCGAACAGGCCGAACGGAACCTCGCCGAGGTCGGCGAACGTCCCTTCGACGAGGTCTGTGCCGATGCAAAAGCCCGCTGGAACGACATCCTGGGCCGGATCGCCGTCGGCGGCGGCACCGTGGACCAGTACCGCACCTTCTACTCCTGCCTGTACCGCAGCGTCCTGTTCCCCAGGAAACTGTATGAAATCGACGCTGAAGGGAATCCGGTCCATTACAGCCCCTATAACGGGAATGTCGAAAAAGGTTTCCTGTACACCGATTCCGGCTTCTGGGACACCTTCCGCGCCCTGTTCCCGCTGCTGAACCTGGTCTATCCCGACGTCAACGCGGAGATTCAGTCCGGCTATGCCAATGTCGCCCGCGAGAACGATTTCCTGCCTGAATGGGCCTCCCCGGGCCACCGCGGCTGCATGGTGGGCAACAATTCCGCCTCGGTCGTGGCCGACGCCGTCGTGAAGGGCGTGAATACCAAGGATTTGGAAGTCCTGTACAACTGCATCGTCCATGGCACGGAGAACGTTCACCCGACCGTCAGCTCCACCGGCCGCCTGGGCCACGAATACTATAACACGCTGGGCTATGTCCCTTGTGACGTGGGCATCAACGAAAGCGCCGCCCGGACCCTGGAATATGCCTATGACGACTGGTGCATCCTGCAGTTCGCGAAAATCCTCGGCCGGCCGCAGGAAGAGCTGGACAGATGGGCCGCCCGCGCGAATAACTGGAAGAACCTTTACAGCGCGGAAGACCGCCTGATGCGGGGCCGGAACGCCGACGGCACCTTCCAGAGCCCCTTCAGCCCGTACCAGTGGGGCGGATGCTTCACCGAAGGCAACTCCTGGCACTATACCTGGTCCGTCTTCCACGACGTGCAGGGCCTGGTCGATGCCATGGGCGGCGAAGAATCCTTCACCCAGATGCTGGATTCCGTGTTCGTGGTCCCGCCCATCTATGACGACAGCTACTACGGCTTCCGCATCCACGAGATCACCGAGATGCAGGTGGCCGACATGGGCAACTACGCCCACGGCAACCAGCCCGCCCAGCACATGCTCTACCTGTATGACTGGGCCGGACAGCCCTGGAAGGGCCAGCGGCACATCCGCGAGACGATGGACCGCCTGTACCGCGCCACGCCCGACGGCTACTGCGGCGACGAAGACAACGGCCAGACATCGGCCTGGTACGTCTTCTCCGCCCTGGGCTTCTATCCGGTGTGTCCCGCCGGCACGCAGTATGCGCTGGGAACGCCGCTGTTCAAGAAGGCGGTCGTCACGCGCCCGGACGGAACATCCTTCACCATCGACGCACCAAACAACAGTGCCGATGCCTTCTACGTCCGGTCGCTCCTCCTGAACGGGAAGGATTGGACGCATAACTATGTTGAACACGGCGACCTTGTCCAGGGCGCCGAACTCCGCTTTGGCATGGGCGCGGAACCCACGATGGACCGCGGCACCCGGCCCGAAGACAAACCTTATTCATTCAGTCAGGAATAACATGAAAATCCAAGGAAAACCGCTCCCGGGCATGCCCTGGGAGGAAAGGCCGGCAGGATGCAAGGACGTCCTGTGGCGTTATTCGAAGAACCCCGTGATTCCGAGAGACTTGCTCCCGGACAGCAACAGCATATTCAACAGTGCGGTGGTTCCGTTCAAGGGCGGATATGCCGGCGTTTTCCGCTGCGACGACAAGAACCGGCGGATGACGCTCCACGCAGGCTTCTCCAAGGACGGATTCAAGTGGGACATCAAACCGGAGACGATCAAGTTCTCCTGCGACATTCCCGAAGTCGCGGAGTGGGTCTATGGGTATGACCCGCGCGTCGCGGAGATCGACGGCCGCTTCTATGTGACCTGGTGCAACGGTTACCATGGACCTACCATCGGCGTGGCCTGGACCGACGATTTCGAGACCTTCCATCAGGTCGAGAACGCATTCCTGCCGTACAACCGCAACGGCGTGCTGTTCCCGCGGAAGATCAACGGCCGGTTCGCGATGCTTTCCCGTCCGTCCGACACGGGCCACACGGCCTTCGGCGACATCTTCTACAGCGAAACCCCCGACCTGGAGTTCTGGGGGCACCATCGGCACGTCATGGCGCCGGCTCCCTTCGAAGTGAGCGCCTGGCAGTGCATGAAGATCGGCGCCGGTCCCGTCCCCATCGAGACGGACGAAGGATGGCTCCTCCTCTACCACGGCGTCCTCCGTTCCTGCAACGGTTATGTCTATGCGTTCGGCAGTGCCCTGCTGGACCTGGACGAGCCCTGGAAGGTTCTCGCCCGCAGCGGACAGTACCTCATCAGCCCGCGGGAAATCTACGAGCTCACCGGCGACGTTCCCGACGTCACCTTCCCCTGCGCCGCCCTGCACGATCCGGAGAGCGGCCGCATTGCCGTGTACTACGGCTGCGCCGACACGGTTACCGGCCTTGCCTTCGGGTATATCCCTGAAATCATAGCGTTTACCAAGCGCACCAACATCCTTTAGATTCCTTCGCTTCGCTCGGAATGACAGTCAAGCTATTACTCGTTTTGGCCCTCCAGGCCCTGCCTCTCCCCCGGATGGTGGACATCCCGGCGGGAACGTTCTGGATGGGGACCGACAACCCGCCCATGGAGGACTGGGACGAGGCGCCGCGGCGGGAGGTGAAGGTCGATGCGTTCCGCATGAGCGCGACGGAAATCACGAACGCGCAGTATGAGGCGTTCGACCCGACGCACAAGCGGGGAGAACAAGGATTCTCCACCGGGGATGACGAGGCGGTGATCATGGTCTCCTGGGACGACGCCATGGCCTACTGCCGATGGCTCACCGAGCAGACAGGCAAGTTCTATCGCCTCCCCACCGAGGAGGAGTGGGAGTACGCCTGCCGGGCGGGAACGACAACCGCATATAACACGGGAGACACGTTCCCTGAGAGTCAATGGAAAGTGCAGAAGAATACCCGCGACAAGGAGCATGTTTCCTTGCAAGTAGCTCAGTTCGAGCCAAATGCGTGGGGTCTGTACGATATGCACGGAAATGTGGAAGAGTGGTGTCACGGATATTATGAAGACACGGATTTCCGTTCCGTCCGCGGCGGGAGCCACAACACGCCGGTCCGATATCTCCGCAGCGCCAACCGGTCCGCCAGTGTCCAGTCCGACCGGTCCGTCCTGCTGGGATTCCGCGTGGTGGAGAGCCCCAAGTCATCCGTGCGAGTCTGCGGAGGGCTTGCCAGACATCAGGCCGCTTGGGTAAAGCTGGTCAAGAGTACCCGGAAGCCGGTCTTTCTGGAACCCATTCCCTACATCCTCCCCCCGACGGACAGTCTGACGCCTTTCTATGCCCATAATCACCAGCCTGCCGTCACCTGGACCGGAGAAGGGACGAATGTCCGCTCCCTCGACTTGCTCGCCATCTGGTTCTCCACGGACGACGAAGCCGGACGGGAAATGGTCGTCCTGCAGTCCCGTTTCAAGAACGGACAATGGGAGCCGGCGACGCTGTTCGACAAGGTTCCTGACCGGAACATGACGGGGAGCGCCTTGCTCACCTTGAAGGGCCGGAGAATCCTTCATTTCCAAGGCATCGGCGATGCCGGGGAATGGAAGGATCTGGCCCTGGGAATGCGTGAGAGCACGGATGGCGGCTATACCTGGACCTCCACCGAACTCATCGGGCCCGAACACCGCGTCCGCCACCAGGTCGTCGCCGGACCCATCGTCACGAAAGACGAGCGGATCCTGCTGTGCTGCGACGCCGGACCGGACGGCGAGGCGGGAACGGCCCTTCATGTGTCCAAGGACGGCGGAAAGACGTGGGAGGACAACGGCAGCACCATCGCCGGAATCCACGCTGGCATCGTGGAGCGCAAGGACGGTTCCTTGATGGCCTTCGGGCGGGGCAATGCCATCGACGGTCACATGCCCTGCAGCATCTCGTATGACGGCGGGCACACATGGACCTATAGCGCCACGGAGTTCCCGCCCATCGGCAGCGGCCAAAGGCTGGTGCTAAAGCGGCTGCAGGAGGGACCGATCATGCTGTGTTCCTTCGGTGAGAACGGCCTGTTCGTGGCGCTCAGCTACGATGAGGGAGCCACCTGGCCCGTGAAGAAACTTCTCACCGACGGCAAGACGCGCGTGCTGGACGGCGGCGCCTGGACCGGCACCTTCACCATGGACGCCACCCACGCCGAACCCAAGGGGTATCTCGCCTGCACCCAGACGCCGGACGGGATGATCCACCTGCTCTCGAGCCGGGTCCATTACCGTTTCAACCTGAAATGGGTCGAAAAAGTGAAAAAAATACGGTAAGGCCGGTGGGTCAGCTACGACTTATAAGTGTTGACCCATAAACACATGACACAGGAAACCCTTTTCAGATATTTCAAGGGAGAAGCCACTCCCGAGGAGGAAAGGCAGATCGGAGCCTGGCTCCTGGAAGAGCCCGGTGCACAGAAAGAGTTTGAGCAGGCACAGTTCCTGTTCGAGGCCTCTGCCCTTTACGCTCCCGAAAAACCCGTCCGCAAACGTACGACCTTCAGAGTCATTCTCCGGTATACCGCCGGCATCGCCGCCGCGGCGCTTCTGGCCGTCGCCACCGGGCAGCTGGTCCGCAAGCAGACCGAGGACCGGCTTTCCCACGAAATGATGGCCCTCTCCACCCGTCCCGGCGAAAGGGCTGAAGTCACCCTCTCCGACGGAACCATCGTCACGCTCAACGCCGACACCCGCCTCGAGTATCCCGTCACCTTCCGCGGTGACGAGCGTCGCGTACGGATCGACGGAGAAGCCCTCTTCCGTGTCCGGCATGACGAAAAGCATCCTTTCATCGTCTCTACCTTCGCTTCCGATATCCGCGTACTCGGTACCACCTTCAACGTTCTCGCCGACGAGCATTCCCGTCTGTTCGAGACCACGCTCAAGGAAGGACAGGTCCGGGTGACCAACCTCGCCAACCTGACCGACGTCCATACGATGACCCCGGGAGAGGTCGTCTCCCTCGTGGACGGACGCCTGCAGAAATCCGTCCTGCAGGATCCCGCCTCCCTCTGCTGGGTGGACGGGCTCGTGAACCTCAAGGCCGACAGCTTCGAGGCCCTCATGGCGCGTTTCGAAAAGGTGTACGGCGTGCACATCATTCTCAAGGCATCCCCTTCCATCGAAGGCCTGAGCGGAGAGCTCCGCATATCGGAAGGCATCGAACATGCCCTGAAGGTGCTCCAGCATGTAGTGGATTTCCAGTACGAGCACTATGAGGGCAATATTCTGATCAAACAACCCAAATAACACAAACACACAAAACATGAAGAAAACAGCATTCTGCCAAGTCCTGTTGGCGCTGCTGATGCTTCTTGCCTGCGGCGGACCGCTCCGCGCGCAGGGGACGCTCGTTTCCCTGGACCTCCGCGAGGCCCCGCTGGAGACGGCGATCCAGCGCATCAAGCAGCAGACGGACTATCTGTTTGTCAACATGAACGTCGACACGAAGCAACCGGTCACGGTCCATGTCGAACGCAAGGGAATCGAAGCCGCGCTCGATGCGGTGTTCACTCCCATCCATGTTGACTGGAAGATCGAAGGGACGACCATCGTGATCGCCCCGAAGGTCATCCGCGAGGCTCAGCCCAGTTCCCGGACGGTCCGCGGCCGCATCCTGGATGCGGCGGGCGAGCCCGTCATCGGCGGCGCCGTGATGGTCAAGGGGACCACCATCGGCGCCAGCACCGACCTGGACGGAAACTTCGAATTCGCCCTTCCCGCCGGCTACGAAAACGGCTCCCTGGAATTCTCCAGCCTGGGCTACCGGTCGCTCGAGCTTCCCATCGGAACCCGCAACGTCTTCAACGTGACGCTCAACGAGGAAAACGAGGTCCTGGAAGGGACCGTCGTCACGGCCCTCGGCATCCGCCGCGAGCAGAAGGCGCTTTCCTATAATGTGCAGGAGGTCAATGCCGACCAGCTCCTCACGGGCAAGGATGCCAACTTCGTCAACTCCCTGAGCGGAAAGGTCGCAGGCCTCGTGCTCAACGCCTCTTCCGCCGGCGTGGGCGGTGCCACGAAGGCCGTCATGCGCGGCGTCAAGTCCATCAGCAAGAACAATAACGCCATTTATGTGATCGACGGCGTGCCGATGACCGCCACGGTCCTGGACGCCTCCACGGAGTTCGGTTCCTCGGGCCAGACCGACCCGATCGCCGACATCAACCCGGAGGACATCGAGTCCATCTCCGTGCTGACCGGCGCGGCCGCGGCCGCCCTCTACGGTTCCACGGCCGCGAACGGCGCCATCGTCGTCAACACGAAGAAGGGATCGGCCGAGAAAACCCAGGTCACCTTCTCCTCCAACACGGAACTCTCCCGCGTCGCCACCCTCCCGCTGTTCCAGAACCGCTACGGCACCGGCGATTACAATTCCGCCGAGGGCTCGGTCGTCCGCAGCTACGGACTCCCACTCGTCGCCGAGAACAATTATGGCTACGATCCCCGGAACGACTACTTCCAGTACGGCCTGACCGGCACCGAGACCGTCAGCCTGTCCACCGGCAACAACAAGAACCAGACTTATCTGTCCGCTTCCGCCGTGAACAACCGGGGCATCGTCCCGAACACGGCCTACAACCGCTATAACGCCAAGTTCCGCAACACCACCAAGTTCTACAACGACAAGGTGACGCTGGACGTCAGCGCCGAATATATCCTCCAGGACCACCGCAACATGCGCAACCAGGGTCTGTACAACAACCCGATCGTGGGCGCTTACCTGTTCCCGCGCGGCGGAGAGTGGGACGACATCCGGCTCTATGAGCGCTGGGATTCCGCCCGTAAGCTCTACACCCAGTACTGGCCCGTCGGCGACGCCGGCATCACCATGCAGAACCCGTACTGGATCAACTACCGCAACCTCTCCACCGAGTCCCGCAAGCGCTATGTCCTCGGCGGCAGCCTCTCCTGGGACATCACGGACTGGCTCACCGCCTCCGGCCGCGTCCGCGTGGACAACAGCGCCATCACCGACGAGAGCAAGAACTACGCAAGCACCAACACCCAGCTGACGGGCGGTTCCCTGAACGGCTCCTACAGCACGGCCGAGATGAAGGACCGGCAGACCTATGCCGACGCTCTCCTGTCCGCGGACAAGCGCTTCGGCGAGTGGTCCCTCAGCGGCCAGTTCGGCGCCTCCGTCAAGGACATGTATTTCTACTCGATGGGGCTCGGCGGTCCGATCGCCGACACCAAGCTGGCCAACAAGTTCTTCCTGGGCATGCTGGACCAGAGCCAGATGAGCCCGTCCCAGAGCGACGCACACCAGCAGGTGCAGTCCATCTACGGACAGGCCGAAATCGGCTGGAAGGGCGCCTATTACCTGACGGTGACCGACCGCCGCGACTGGGATTCCGCCCTGTTCGGCCCGCTGTCCACCAAGCATTCCTTCCATTATCCTTCCGCCGGTCTGTCCGTCGTCCTCTCGCAGGCCTTCGGCATGCCGAAGAGCGTGGAACTGCTCAAGGTCCGCGGTTCCTACGCCCGCGTGGGTTCCGCCTTCGAGCGCTTCATCGCGAACCCGCAGCATTCCTATTCCGTCAGCACCGCCTCCTATGCGACGAACGCCTCCTACCCGCTGGCCCTCAAGCCGGAGTACACCTCCTCCTGGGAAGCCGGCCTGCAGGCCCGTCTCGCCGGCGGCCTGAGCCTGGACGCCACCTGGTACTACACCCACACCAAGGACCAGACCTTCGACGTGGCCCTTTCCGCCGGTTCCGGCTATGACAAGGCCTACATCCAGACCGGCGACATTCTGAACACCGGTTTCGAGGTGGCCCTCGGTTACAGCCACACCTGGGGGATCTTCACTTGGAACAGCAACTATACCTTCTCCACGAACCGCAACCGGATCGTCTCCCTGGCGGGCAACGCCGTGAATCCGGTGACGGGCGAAGAACTCAGCATCGAGAACCTCCCGAAAGGCGGCCTGGGCAACGCCCGGTTCTATCTGACGGAAGGCGGCACCCTCGGAGACCTGTATTCCCGGGCCGACCTCAAGCGCGACAGCAACAACGCCGTCTATGTGGACGAAAAGGGCGGCATCGCCACCGAGAACCTCAGCACCCTGGACGACATGATCAAGCTCGGCAGCGTGCTCCCGAAGGCCAACATGGCCTGGCGCAATGACTTCCGTATCGGAAACTTCAACCTCAGCGCCCTCTTCTCGGCCCGCCTCGGCGGCATCGTCTATTCCAACACCCAGGCCAAGCTGGACTGGTACGGCGTTTCCGCCCAGTCCGCCGACGCCCGTGACGCCGGCGGCGTCCTGGTGAACGGAAGCGACCTGATCGACGCCAACAAGTGGTTCACCGCCATCGCCGGCGGCGACACGGTTCCCCAGTTCTACACCTACTCGGCGACCAATGTCCGTCTCCAGGAGGCTTCCGTGGGTTACACCATCCCGCGCAAGGCGCTCGGGAACCTGTTCGACGTGACGCTCCAGATCGTCGGCCGCAACCTGTGGATGATCTACTGCAAGGCTCCGTTCGATCCCGAGTCCGTGGCCACCGCCACCAACACCTTCTATCAGGGAATCGACTACTTCATGACGCCGAACACGCGGAACGTCGGCTTCAACATCAGACTTAACTTCTAAGGAGGGCCCAAGAGATGAAGAACATTTTCAAATACAGCCTGATTCTCCTTCTTGCCGCCGGCTGCACCGCCCGGTTCGAAGAATACAACACCGACCGTTTCGGCGCGTCCAACGAGGAACTCCAGCGGGACGGCTACAGCACCCGTTCCTCCCTGGTGGGCCTCGCCGACGGAATCATCGCCCTGGACGTGAACACCACCCAGTTCACCGAGTGCCTCCTGGGCGGCCCGATGGCCGGCTACATGGCCGACGCCAACGCCGGCTTCAACTATACGATCGGCAATTTCAACGCCCAGAACAACTGGACGAAGGTCCTCATGGAGGACTTCCCCAAGCGGATCTATCCGAACCTGCGGCAGCTCAGGCAGGTCACGTCCGACGAGACCATCCTCGCGGTGGGCAACGTCATCAAGGTCGCCGGCATGCACCGCATCGCCGACACCTACGGCCCGATGCCTTATTCCCAGATCGGGGAAGACGGCGCCCTGCAGGTTCCGTTCGACTCCCAGGAGATGGCCTACAAGACCATGATGCAGGAGCTGGACGCCGCCATCGAGGTGCTCACCCGCAACCGGACCAACAACTTCAACGCCTCCTCCGACATCATCTTCGGCGGTAACGTGGAGAAGTGGTGCCGCTACGCCAACTCCCTGAAACTCAGGCTCGCCATGCGCATGAGCTATGCCGACCCGGTCTACGCGAAGCAGAAGGCCGAGGAAGCCGCGAACCATGAAATCGGAACGATGGCCGCCGCGGGCGATATCGCCCAGCTGACCACCTTCGGAAACGACGGCAACCCGCTTTATGTGGCCGTGAACTACAACCGCGTGTCCACCCATGCCGACGGCAGTGCCTGTATCACCACCGGCGACTCCCACGCCGCCGCTGACATTATCCTCTACATGAACGGATACAAGGATCCGCGCCGGGATGCCTACTTCACCAAGTGCGAATTCGAGGGCATCGACTATATCGGCCTCCGCCACGGCATCGTGATTCCGAACCACGCCGCCGTCGGCCACCTGTATTCGGGTGTCAACATCGACCGCTACAACTCCCCGCTCGTGCTGATGACTCCGGCCGAATCCGCCTTCCTGAAGGCTGAGGGCGCCGCCGTCTTCGGCTGGGACATGGGTGGCAGTGCCAAGGAGTTCTACGAGCAGGGCGTCCGCCTGTCCTTCGAGCAGTGGGGCGTGAACGGGGCCGATGCCTATCTCGCCGACGCCGCTTCCGTGCCGGGCACCTACATCGACCCGGTCGGCACGAACAACTACAACAACGCCCTCACCACCCTGGCGGTCGCCTGGGATGAAGGCGCCACCGCCGAGCAGAAGCAGGAGCGCATCATGATCCAGAAGTGGATCGCGAACTTCCCCCTGGGCAACGAGTCCTGGGCAGACATCCGCCGCACCGGCTATCCGCACATCCTCCCGGCCACCGACGCGGGCAACAAGTCCCTCGGCAGGGTTCCCAACGAAGGCCCGTCCCGGATGCCTTTCCCGCTCGAAGAAAAGACCTCCAACGAGGAGAACCTGAGCGAGGCCATCGCCAAGTACCTGGGCGGCGAGGACAACTGGACCACCCGTCTCTGGTTTGACTGCAAGAACAAATAAGCCATGAAACTGAACCGATATATCGCCATCGCCGCAGCCGTCCTCGCACTGGGGAGCTGCGCCAAGTGGACCGTCCAGGAGCCCGTCGAGGTACAGTATCCGTCCTTGAAGGACAAGAACCCGGAACTCTATGCGAAA
>JAEEGI010027163.1_pt1 | contig 10969 bp, 4 predicted proteins | sample 8958751 | NCBI WGS metagenome assembly JAEEGI01 (sample SAMN16246545, study PRJNA631951) | gut metagenome | biome: gut microbiome; feature: rumen; material: KS-attached | host: Bos | place: Iran: Karaj | collected 2018-10 | reverse complement strand
CTACCGAAAGCGGAGTTAACCGCATAGCCGGAAAAATATGTCAGCCTGTAGTTACAAGCGAGATTGTGAGCGGACAGTACATATCATCGCTCTACTGGCACGAGCCATCGGGACTGATGCTCATAGGCACGGAGCGCGGACTTGCCGTCTACAATCCCACAAAAGGCACGACTGAGATTCTAAATGCCTACAATGGTCTGGTAAAATCGAGTATCAACAACATTGCGTCGGCATCCGACGGCGTTTGGCTTGTTTATGGCAACGGCGAGGTTCAGAAACTGAAGATTGAAAAAGGTAAGTTACTGCCAGTAAACCTGAAAATGAAGGAACTTCACGACAACAGATGCGCAATAGAAGACGGCAGAGGACATCTGTATATCGGTCATCCTCAGCACGGAATGAGCATTGTTGACCTGAGCACAGGGCAGACAACAAACTATCGGTATCAGAAGGAGAAAAAGGACGGACTGCCGGGAAACAACGTGAGATGCATCTACAAAGACCGTCAGCAACGAATATGGGTTGGAACAGACCGCGGACTGGCTCGATTCGACCCCAACACCGGAACTTTCAGCAAGGTTTCGGGCGCAAACGGATTCGAAGACAACGTATACGACATAAAACAGATGAACGACGGCACGCTGTGGATTGCCACAGACATCGGCGGAATAAAGGTTCTGTCGCCCGACAATGCCGTTCTGTGCTACGAGAACGTTTCGGTGAAAACATCATCGCTTAACACGCGAAGCGTCTTGCAAGACCCTTACGGCAACGTTTGGATTGGAAACCACAGCACCGGCATTGACTTCATCAGCGCGCAGAAGTCCGACTTTAACATTCTTGACGGAAAACACTCGATAAATGCGATGGCAAACGACACAAAGTCCGACGGACTGTGGATTGCCAACGAAAACGGTCTGTCGCTGTGGCACGACCTGAAAATGACGCGTCAGTGGTCGGGACAGAACAAGATGCACCGCGAGTTCAGTTATCCGCGATGCATGATGACCGACCGCAACGGAAACGTGTGGATAGGCATCGACGACCAAGGTGTCTTCCGCTTCGACCGAAAGACAGAGCAGTTTGAACACATCAGGATTCTTCCCGAAGGCTCGGACATCCATTCTTTCTACGAAGATGCAGACGGAAGCATCTGGATTGGCGCAGAATACGGCGCATACAAGTATTATGACGGAAAAATAGTGAAGCACGAGGCAATAAGCAAAATGCTGCACTCGCCTATCACCTGTATTCTGAAAACATCGAAGAATCAGATTTTTATCGCTACGTTTGGCGACGGAATCTACTCATTCAACCTGAAAACAAACAAGCACAAACATCTTACCACGCCGAACGGATTTCCGACAAACAAGATAAGGCAGGTTATAAAAGACCGCAAAAACTCGGGATTATGGTTGGCTACCGATGCAGGACTTATCCATCTTGCCGACCCAGTTAATCTGAAAGGCATAAGTTGCTACGGCCGTCAGCAAGGACTTAACGACATTCATCTTCAGGCTCTGCAACAAAGCGGCGACGGCGACATCTGGCTAAGCACTTATTCGGGATTGTCGCGCTTCGACCATGATTCAAAAAAGTTCTATAATTTCGGCGTTCAAGACACGCATCAGCCTACCGGATTTGCCAGCGGAGCAGCCATAACAGGCAACGACGGAACGATATATTTCGGCTCGGCATCGGGCGCATGCTTCTTCAATCCGAAGTTATTGAACCGAAATTCGCAAGTTTCTGACGTTCAGATTATTGACTTCGGATTTTATGCTTCCGAAGGAAAGAACACGATACTTCAGCAACTGATGCCCGACTCGCAAAAACGTGTCTACACGGAATACAATCAGAACACCATTCGCCTTACATTTACCGTGCGCGATTTTGCGCAGGCCGAGAGCGTTGAATACTCGTACATGATGAAAGGCATGGACAACAAGTGGTACAACATAGACAACGACCACGATGTTATCTTCCGCGGATTGCAGCCGGGGCACTACACCTTCATTCTGAGGGCAAAACTGAAGAATCAGGATTGGGAGAATGCCAAGCAGACCCAACTCGAGATTATCATCAATCCGCCGTTCTGGCGCACTTGGTGGGCCTACATTCTCTACACAATAGCACTAATAATATGGATTGTATGGCTGATGCGCTCGTACAAACGCCGACTGACGCTGCGCAACTCGCTCGAACTGGAAAAGCGCGAGAGCCAGCAGAAGCAGGAACTGAACGAGGAACGTCTGAGATTCTTCACCAACATAACCCACGAACTGCGCACTCCGCTAACGCTCATCCTCGGTCCGCTCGAGGACTTGGCAGACGACAAACAACTTCCGCAGACGTGCCGCCGACGCGTTTCGATGATTCAGAAGAGCGCAGACAGACTGCGCGAACTGATTAACGAGATTCTGGAGTTCAGAAAAGCCGAGACGCAAAACCGCCGCCTTACCGTGGCAAAGGGCGATTTGGGCAAATTTGTGCGCGAAATCGGTCTCTACTACAACGAGTTGAACAGAAATCCGAAGGTGAAGTTCGAACTCAACATCGATGAAAATCTGCCAAACATCTATTTCGACTCCGAAATCATAACCACCGTGCTTAACAACCTGCTCTCGAATGCCATTAAATATACCGAAGAAGGCAGCATCAGCACAACCGTAAGCATGGCAGACGACGGAATGGTAAGCATCTCGGTTGCCGACACAGGCTACGGCATCAGTCCCGAAGCCCTGCCGCACGTCTTTGAGCGTTACTATCAGGCAAACGACGGACATCAGGCATCGGGAACGGGCATCGGACTGGCTCTCGTAAAATCGCTCGCCGACCTTCACGAAGCACAACTGAGCGTTGAGAGTACCGAAGGTCGAGGCAGCCGCTTCACTCTGTCGCTAAGTATCGACAATACTTATCCAAACGCACTGCACAAGGACGACGAGTCTGTTCTTACAGATTCGGAAGAAGATATGCAGGATTCGGAGCAAGAGACACAGGGCGCATCAATGCCGACGCTTCTGGTTGTCGAGGACAACGCCGACATCCGCCAGTACATTGCCGACTCGTTCTGCGACGACTTCCGTATAATCGAGGCAACAAACGGCGAAGAGGGCGTGCAGATGGCTCAGGAACAGATTCCTGACATAATTGTAAGCGACATCATGATGCCGAAGATGAACGGAATTCAACTTACTCGCGTGCTGAAGGGCGACATCCGCACGAGCCACATTCCGATAATACTTCTCACAGCCAAAGACAGCGACGAGGACAAGGAAGATGGCTACGACAGCGGAGCGGACTCGTACATCACAAAGCCTTTCACCGCCAAACTTCTGGCAAGCCGAATAAAGAATCTGCTCACGGCTCGCCGTAGACTGGCCGAATACATAAGCAACCGCAGCATCGAGCCCGAAAAGGTTGTCGAAGAACCTATGCAGACGATAAACGTGGCTCAACTTAGCCGTCTCGACCAAGAGTTTCTCGACAAACTTAACAACATCATAACCAGCAACATAATGAACCAAGACATCGACCTTCCGTTCGTTACCGACAAGATGGCGATGAGCCACAGCACGTTCTACCGAAAGGTTAAGGCTCTGACGGGAATGACCGCCAAGGAATACATCAGGAAGTTCCGCCTGCAACATTGCTACAAACTGCTCGAGAGCGGCGACTACAACGTTACCGAAGCCGCCATGATGACGGGCTTCAACCAGATGTCGCACTTCCGCGAGACGTTCAAAAAGGAGTTCGGAATCCTTCCGTCGGAAGTAAAAAAGAAAAACTCATAGACAAATGAACAAGATTAACTACACAGTATTTCTCGCGCTGTTTTCGCTGCATCTTACAAGCGGACTCGCAGCCACATACAACGTAAAGGATTTCGGGGCGATGGGCAACGGAAAGCACATCGACTCGCCAGCCATAAACGAAGCTATCGACAAGGCGGCGGAAGATGGCGGCGGAACGGTACTGATTTCCGAAGGACAATATCTCTGCTACTCAATCAGACTGAAATCGGGCATTACGCTGAGGCTCGAGAAAGGTGCAGTAATCAAGGCGGCACAAGTATCGTCAGAAGCCGGATACGACGAACCTGAGCCGAACGATTCGCACTTTCAGGACTTCGGACACAGCCACTGGCACAACTCGCTCATCTGGGGCGAAAATCTGCATGATGTTACGCTCGAGGGTGAAGGACTCATAGACGGAACGGACGTTCTGTCGCGCGGCATCAAGAACAACATCAACGGCAAGACATTGGCAAACAAAGCTCTGGCAATGCGCAACTGCCGAAACGTAACGGTTCGAGGACTTAGTTTTCTTAGATGCGGACATTTCGCCCTTCTCCTAACCGGCGTCGACGACCTTCTGATTGAGGACGTGAAAGCCGACACCAACCGCGACGGCTTTGACATTGACTGCTGCGAGCGCGTGGTGATTAGGAACTGCAAGGTAAATACGATAAACGATGATGCCATCGTGCTGAAATGCTCATACGCGCTTGGCCGCGAAAAGCCAACGGAGCACGTTCTGGTTGAGGACTGCCACGTTAGCGGTTTCGACATAGGCACGATGATTGACGGAACACGTGCCACAACATCCGTAAAAGCACCCGACGGCGACGGTCCGACGGGGCGCATAAAACTGGGCACGGAATCGAACGGCGGATTCCGCCACATCACCATCCGCCGATGCACATTCGAGCATTGCCGCGGCCTTGCCTTGGAGACGGTAGACGGCGCGGCAATCGAGGACGTAAGCGTCAGCGACATAAGGATGAACGACATCTGCAACTCGCCTATCTACATCAGGCTGGGCGACCGCATGAGAGCACCAGAAGGTTTTCATCATTCGTCGGTAAACGGAATAAGCATCAGCAACGTGAGCGTGAAGGATGCCGACAGCCGCTACGCCTGCATCATTGCCGGCACAAATGGGCATCCAGTACGAAACGTGAGCATTAAAAACGTAAACATCGAATATCGCGGCGGCATAACGCTCGACGATGTGCGCGAGCAGCGCGGAGTGAATCCGTTCTTCATTCCGTCGGCACGAAAAGCCAATCAGTTTGGCGAGGCAAACTATCCCGAGCCGTCGGCACACGGCATTCAGCCGGCATGGGGATTCGCCATAACTCATGCCGAGGGCATCAGGCTGAAGAACATCAGCCTTTCGACAAAAAAACACGATGAACGTCCGCCTTTCCATCTTTCTGATGCAAAAAAGGTAAAACTCAGCAAGGTCAAGACGAACAATGCAGAATAAAAAAGAACAGCGGAAAAGCAATTGAGCCCTTCCGCTGTTCTTTTTACGAATGAGCCGCCGTCAGCAGCGTTTGATTACTAATTCCAGCCTCTGAAGTCCTTTCCTGTTGACATTGAGCAACACAACAACGAATTTCAGTTCTTCGCCAACTGCGGATTTCGATACGATACTGTCAAATTCAGACTCGGAAATGATATATTCCAGCAAAGGACCGTCTCCTGATACAGAAACAAGTGAAACCTTGTCTGACAACGGCGAAAAGACATAGGCATACATCGCCACATATTGCACTCTGTTGAACAGTATCCAGTTCGGATCACCCTTATCAAGAATGTTATTCAGATAGATGCGGCAATACTTGAATGACGGACGTTCTCTGCCGTTTGATGTATAGATTTTACCGTCCTTATCTATCAACATGGGCGAATCTACGGCATACTTGACAAACGGACACCTTTCCTCGTATTCAATATCAGCCTCTGACTTTATATCAACTGCCGGGACATTAGGCTCTGAAATGACCTCGTCTTTTAATATCGCCTTCATCTTGTATGTAAAGTTCAGCGCGTCCTGAGGCGGATTGGCAAAAATCGTCTTGCTCACCCTAAGAATATACGAATGTCCCTTCTCGTAAGTAAAGCCTTCGATAAAGCCGAAAGGCAGTTTCTGCCAATCGCCGGCATCTCCTTCTTTTACAAGCATACACTCAATAGGATTAGTACCTTCGGTATCAAACAAATCGTACATGATGCAAGTTTCGTCAGAAACGTAGATATTCACTTCTGTTACAGAATCTTTCTCATCGTCTTTTTCATCGTCTAAACACGATGTAAAAGTAAACACTACCAAAAGGCTAAAAAGAATGATTAAGTATTTTTTCATATTTATTTTTTTGGGGTAATTTCTGCAAATATAATGCAGTTTTTTCAGAAACCTTGCATAACCAGAATCTTTTCTTACAAAAAAGCCCGGCATTTTCAGCCGAGCTATATTTTGCATTATCAGAGTTTTACGCTTACTTCTTCGCCTGCCGGAACAGAAACGATTTTCTTGCCACTCTTAGTCTTTACGATTATCGTTCCCTTGCCCTCGCCTGACTTAACTTTTACGACTTTCTTGTCCATGTAAACGTGAATGCAGCCGTTTGGCGTTGGCACATCGCCTTCAATCCATTTAAGACCGCCGAGATGAGGCTCTACAACATATTCCTCGTATCCCGGCTTGGTTGGACGCACGCCGAGATAATACTTGCCCAGAAGATATATCGGACTTGCTCCCCATGCGTGGCAGAGGCTCTTTCCGTAAGGGCGACCGTACATCTCCAAGTGCTGAGTGCCCTTCTCTGTCGGGTTGTACTTCTCCCAGAAACTTGTTGCGCCTTCCTTCAACATTCCGCCCCAGTAGTTCTTCATCTCCTTCATCACGTTGTCGTGCTCGCCAAGCTGACAGAGAGCCTCGAGTTCGTAGAACCGCATGTAAGGCGTTGTTATGCCAAGAATATTGTTGTTAAGCAGAACGCTCTTCTTTATCTGCTGCTTCTGTTCATCGGTAAAATAGTCGAAGAATACGCTGAACATATTTGAATATCGCGTAACAGCGTAACTCTGACTGCCGTTAACCCTGTTGTGAACCAGAGCCTTTTTCTCTTCGTTCCAGAAGGCTGGCATCAACTTTGCCTTTAGGCTTACAGCAAGTTTAGAGAATTTCTCGGCATCGGCCTTCTCGCCTGCCAAATCAGCACAGAGTGCCATTGTCTGAAGGCTTCGGCAGAAAAGAACCTGCTCGAACGAAAGTTCACCCTTTTTGTCGAGATAGCCGTCAGCCCAATCAACAAACACCCAGTCACCTGTCATGCCCTCAACCATTCCGTTCTTGTTTGTTCTGCCCATCACATACTCCATCAGCGACTGCATTCGCGGATAAATCTGCTTAACGAACTCCTTGTCGCCAGTATACATATAATAGTCATAAATACCTACAAACCAATAGAATGTATAATCCATAATTGTATTAATGTGGCTCGTAACAGGGTCTTTTCCACGGAGTTGCCATGTGGTTCGCTTAACCGTCTCGCTGTCAAAGAACAGATAGTAGTTCATCAGATAACTCTGAACGGCATCGCCACTCCACACCCAGCGGTCGCGCTTTATTCCGTCGATAAAGAACTCGCGCGTGGTGAGGTGCATTGTGTATGCTCCCACGTTCCAGATATTGTTCAGTTCATCGTCGCTGCACTTGAACGAGCCTCGATAATCAACCTTACTGAACTCGTAGTCCATGCCAACGTCGCCAACTTTCATGCCATTGTCGGCAACAACATAGACATAGCGGAAAGCCTTGCTATTGCCGAGCGTGTATTCCGACTTTCTTGCAGCGGCATCGTTCACAGCCAAATCTGTTATCTCTGATGCCGTGTAACTTATCTTGTCGAGCGTTTCGCAATGCTCGGTATCCAAAGCCTCCTCAGGACTTTCGCCGTAGTAGATGCTAACCGTTCCGTTGCCCTCTACATTCTTCAGGGTGAGATAGCCGAAAGTTTCTTTTCCGAAGTCGAACAACATTCCGTCCTTGGCTGATTTCTTCTGAACGGCATCCATAGGCTTGCGCGAAAGAGAGAACTCCGATGGCTTCTCTTCTGACGAGTTAAAGTTCCAGCAACCAGCTGACATGTAGACTGTTGCCGATGTGTCGCTTGCCTTTCCGCTCTCGTCAATCCATTCTTTGTCCTCGTATGTAACCTTCCAGTCCGAACCGCTCTTCACGGTCTTTCCGCTTACGAAGATTGCCGGCGGAGTATTCTGGTTCCACACCTTTATGTTGAGTGAATGTTTTCCGGCAGGAAGACGGAACTTCGACGGCATTCCGAACTGAAGTTTTCCGTCGAGTTTGATGTTGAACTTGCCTTCCGAAGCAATTTCAACCTCCTCGTCGGCGGCAAGGTCAATCTTCGTGCTGAATTCAACAACCGGATAGTGCGTGTCGGTCTTCCAGAACGGCGGGAAGAACGCGCCTCGCTCGGTGCGTCGGTTGTTCATCTTATTTCCGAGCCAAATCTCATAGTCGCCCGGATACCAAATCCAAGTCTGGGCAGAGGCTGCGGCACTCATCGCAAAAGCCATCAGTGTTAAATATAATTTGTTCATTTGTTTATCTGAGTTTTATTTCTTGCTTTTTCTTGTCCTAATCTCCTTTCGCAGAGCATCGATGTCGATGTTTTTTCTGATTCCTGCAAGCGATTTTATACTGTCGCTCACTTCCGGACCGTTATTCTCCCACACGTTGCCCGGACCGGTAGCATTCTTCAGGAATTTGTCGCCTTCGGTCCAGTTGTCGGTGAGAGTTATGAAACTCGAACCCTCATCGGTGTAAAGATAGAACCAATGATTAGGGTCGTGCGCATACGACGGATGATAGATGCTGTAAACCACATTTCCGGTTACGAACGTCTTTGGCTGCGCCCCCAAAGTGTAGATTCCGGCACAATCGTACATGTGCTTGGCATAATGGTGAATCACGTTTCGGTACACCTCGTTGTCGCGCATACAGTTTACGCTCTGCGTCCAGCCCCAGCCAAGGTTTATTCCGCTGTACGACACCTCGCTTATCTCGTTGTGGGCAATAACCACATCGCGCACAAATCCGGCGCATATGCCAAGCGTTCCCCAATCCTCGTTGGTTACGTTGGAAATCCTATTATTTACGATGTTCAGACCACGGCAAACCTCGCGACCGTCCGAAGGATCGTAAGGCAGATGAGTCTCGAACGCCTCAGGCGAGAAACTTCCGGCAACGATGCCGTTTCCTGCGATGTCATCGAACGTGCAGCCGATGATGTTTCCGCCTTCCGTTGCCCATTCATAGTCGATTCCCGACGAGCCGAGATGCGCAAACATACATTCCTCGAAACTGATTTCGCTTGCCGCCTTAACGACAACGGCTGAAGCCAGTCTGCCAAGCCATCCCTGATTGTCGAGTTTATGATTCCGGTCTGGGCGGATGATGCTCGGACGCAGTTTGTAGGCATCAGTCAGAAACATTCCAGCCTGTAGCGGAACGTGCCCCTTCTCGGTCGGTCTCATCCATGTTGAATGGCAGAATGTCAGATTTTTGAACACGACATTCTTGACTGGAGCATCAATCGTTCCTTCAACTCTGAGAAGCGTCTCGACGGCTGGAACGACGGCTTCCTTCACCACCTCGCCCGACTTCGGATAATAATAAAGTTTGTTCGATTTTATATCGTGAAACCACTCGCCGGGTTTGTCAAGCAGCGCCATCGAGTTTGTGAGATAGAAAGCCGAGTTGTGTCCGTCGGTCGTAATCATCGGACACGGCCAAGGATGCTCAAACTGAATCTTGCTTTCCGGCTGATGGAACGTAATGGCGGCACTATCGCCCTTTATGTCTATCGATTTGATGCGCAGATTTGCCACGCACCACATCTCATGAAGCACCATTTCGGCATATCCAATGCCGCTCTGCTTTAGTTTCTTGATTGCGGGCGTTGCCGGAACGTACAGAATCTGGTTGGGTTTGTCGAGCGACTTGACTCTTGCCATCTTGTCGAAATTCTCGACATCGCGGGCGCGCACAGCCTTCTGTCCGTTTACATACAACTGTCGGAAACTGAACGGCCGACCGCAGAAATCGGGCACGTCGGCAACCAAGAGCTTGCCCTGCTTCTTCCAACCGCCGATTTTTACTCCGCCGGAGATGACGGCTCCGTTGCCCTCGACAACAACGTCGCTGTCCTCGGGACGGACGAAAATCGGTTCGTAGACACTGTATTCGCCCGATGCCATCACGATTTTCTTCGGCTCGCTGACTGAAGGAACTTTCTGTCCGTCCTTCAAATCAGGCTCGCCAGGAAGCGCACGAATGGCGCGAAACGCTCCTGCCAGCGTTGCCTTCGGACTGCCAGCCGAGCCGTCATTGGCATCGTTTCCGTTAGGCGACACATAGACAGTCTGTCCATAAGCCAAAGCCGAGCAAAGCAGCAAGGCTGTGGTAATAAAATTCTTCATATTTATTTTCTTGCTAATGGCATCCATACAGTCATCTCACCCTTTCCGCGGTTGCCCCACGCATAATATGGAATGAAACTTACCTTTACGGTTCTCTTTGATGTGCCGACTTCGCGATACAGAGTGCCCTTCCAGTCGGCCTCGTCGCTTACGCTCACCTCGCCTTCGAGTGCGGTGATGTCGCTGCCGTCAATCTTCACTTTCTTCGGAGTCAGTTTGATGTCAGACGGAATCAGCACGTCGTCAATCTTTACGCCCGATGGCAAATCCTGACTTTCAAGGCAATAAACAATCGGGCCGCGCTTGATGGCAATCTGATTTCTGATTTCCTCTGCCAGCGGATTCGCCTCCATCAAACGGGCACGCATCGGCATTACAAACTCAACCTTGTCGCCCCTCTTCCAAACACGCTTAACACCTGCGTATGAATTTGCCTTGAAATCGCCCTCAATCTTCTCGCCGTTCACTCTCAGTTCTGCGCCGTCGCACCATTCAGGCACGCGCATGTTAAGAGTCATCTCGTTCTTGATGTTTGCCGACTTTCCTGCGTTCTTGCTCTTTGCTATTTTTGTCAGAATGAGCGTTACGTTGCCGTCCCACGGATACGATGTTTTCTGTTCGAAAACGACATCGCCAATGCCCTGAATAGTGGTTGTGAGAGTGTTTTCGCC
>JAEEGI010027162.1_pt1 | contig 10969 bp, 11 predicted proteins | sample 8958751 | NCBI WGS metagenome assembly JAEEGI01 (sample SAMN16246545, study PRJNA631951) | gut metagenome | biome: gut microbiome; feature: rumen; material: KS-attached | host: Bos | place: Iran: Karaj | collected 2018-10 | reverse complement strand
ATTACCATACTGAAGAAGTTGACGCTTTTTCTAAGAACGTTGACGCTTACCCTGGAAAAGTTGACTCTCACTAATTGTCAACTGTCAAACTGTCAAATTCACTTACTGAAATCTGAAATCTGAAATCAATTATTGCCAAACCGAATCAGAAAATCGGAACTGTTATTTGCTAACTGTTATTCAATCTGTAATCTGTAATCTGTAATCTGAAATGCTTGCCGTATAGATAACAGGTTACTAGTGACGGGGTGTTTGTGCCTACCTTCGAGGGAGAAAGGTACGCCCTTCGAGGGAGAAAGGTACGCCCTTTCAACCGTTCGGCTATAGCCAAACGACTGAACGGCTCCAGCCAGTCAACTGAACGCCTATAGCCGTTTTCAATCCGCTCAAAAAACTGTCGCTGTTTGGGTGTAGGATGGTAGCAGGATTATAGCACGATTGTAGCAGGATAAATCCCAATCGTGCTACAGGCTCCACCCTTTATTTATCGGCATTTCACCCACATTGTAGCAGGGATAGCAGGATTTTATGCAACAGCACATTTATTACATCAAGTATGCATTGCGATTTGCCGATATGCTCACAGGGGGACAGTGAGTAAACTACGCATCCCAGCGCCACCAATGCCCCGTATAAGCATCCAGTAATTCCTCCTCAGTACACCAGTCAGAATGAAACCAGTCGGTCGAATGACCAAATAGATTCCTTTTTGAATCATACTCAAACCAATGAGTAGAGCGGAGACAACTTCCAAGATAGTGAGTATACTCATGCTCTTTATCTGGGTCATTCTTCAACGCTTCGAGCATCTGCTCCGTCTTAATCCATTTCTTTTCTTTCATAACCATTTTTCGGCAAAGGTAGGAGATCAAGCCGGGATAGTCAAAAGAATTTGATCTATTTCGATCATATTATATTTTGTAAGATCTTCAAATATTTTCCACAATCCATTTGGATCTTCCAAAAATATTGCTAACTTTGCAGTGTTCATACCTGCGCATTAATGGTGTGGGTGGGACAAATTACATATTGGAAAGCGACACTATCGCTATGTTTTGACCATTTGAACCTAGGAAATTCAAATCTCAAATCAAGACAATGGCAGATGTGGATGCTACGGGTGATGTATATATCCCGGAGTGTGCAGAGGGTTAATACCCTCAAGCACACTTTTGGATGTAATATACAATCAGCGTGGGTATCAACTCTGTTCGTCCTGTTGAGAGGGCTTCCTAGGGCCTAAATGGGGGACGTGCAGGTGTGGGTACCCCGTTTTTCGTATGTAATAGAAAAAGAAAAACTACTAACCTACTGACTTATGGGTATCAGTCAGACTTATAATTACTGACCGATGGCAAGAACAATGAAAATAGGGCTTGTGGATGCTGATCTGCTTTGCAATGGGACACGGCATCCAAACCTTGCACTATTGAAAATTGCCGGATACTTTAGGGATAATGGATATGTAAGAGGAATTACTAACGACGCAAATTCCTATGAATTAATTACGAATGAAAAAACAATCGAGGATTTAAAAAAGTATGATTATTTCTATGTCTCATGTGTCTTTACATTTACTATTGATAAGCCTCCTCTTATACTTACAACACTTCTTAATGATAAAAAACTCTCTAAACGTATACGAATGGGGGGGACAGGAACATATGCTAATCTTTCTGTGGAAGAAGGCTTTGCTGAGAAACGTGAGGATGACATGCATAGATTGGAGAAGGATACTTTTCTGAATACATTAAAAAATAAATCAGGTGGATATGGCATAGATATGCAGAGACAAATGCCAGACTATCATCTTTATGATGATTTTGTCAGTATAATGGAGAAAGTTAAATCATCGAATGCGTATTATAAGGATTATAAGGAGTATTCTATTGGTTTCCTTACAAGAGGCTGTTTTCGCCGTTGTCCTTTCTGTGTGAACAAATTGGAGCGTAAGGCAATGCCATACTCAAACCTCAATGACTTTCTTGACCATGAGCGAGATGAGAAAGGCAGATTGTTACGACCTTACATTTATCTTTGGGATGATAATTTTCTTGCATCACCCTATTGGGAACCACTTCTTGAAGAATTGATTGCAACAGGAAGACCTTTTCAATTCCGTCAGGGATTAGATGAACGACTACTTGCACAAAACAGGCGAGGTGAGGACATGGCAAAAAAACTAGCAAAAGCTAATTATCATGGCGATTTTATTTTTGCATTTGACAATTGGGCTGATAGAAGAATTGTTGAAAAAGCCTTGAAAATCTGGAAGTTCCATTGTCCCAAAAAGGAAACAAAGTTCTACCTCTTTTGTGGCTTTAAACAAACTATATCAGACTCAAAAAAATTCCAACTTGATATAGCGGAAATCTTTATGCGCATATGTATCCTAATGCGCTATGGTTGCCTTGGTTATATTATGCGACATGAAGATTATAAGAAATCACCCCTTCCCAATATTTATGTTCAAATAGCAAGATGGTGTAATCAGCCTGGGTTCTATCGTAATTTATCTTTTTGGGAATACTGTTATAAAAATCAAACATATTGGGAAGAACATAGGCTAGGAATAAAACACAAAAGACTCAAAAGTTATGAAGAATTTCTGAAAGACCTAAATGCTGGATATTATGATGACAAGAAAATCTGCCTTACGTTGAAAACATGTCATGATTTCCTTGAGAGTCACAAGAATCACAAGAAACTTTTTCTTAGTTTTTTTAATATGTCTTTAAAAAAGATGACAAATCCCACATTATGGGAAAGAAAATAGAAGGTTAATAAAGATAATAATAATAAATATAAATGAAGAAATGGGCTCTATAAAAGAAGCATTGATAAAAGCATTTTACACACATAAGTTACATGTAGAAGATACATGTAACCTACAATGGCTATCTGACGAAAGAATGGAGTTGAGTGAGGATCTGCTGTTATGTCTTCTAGAAGTAGAGTGTGAGGAAATAATACATCTAATTAGAAAAACAGACGTTTATTTTGAGATTTCACATAGTGATGTTCCACAATTTAGTAGTTTAGATGATTGTGTTTACAGGGTACCACTATTGGTTAGGGATTGTGGTATTGATGAATTAACATATTCTCAGTTGGGATTTATGTTACGAACCAAACCTCGTAAAGAAGGAGCGGATATGAAATATGGTGAAAATCAATCAAAAACTGCTGCACAAATGGGACTTTGTTCAATAAAAAAATCAAGAATCAGACCTTCTTTTCTTGGAGTCGTATTTTGTAATCTTGATAAAGAAACACAAATGAGGCTCTTACCCAAATTAGTATTATTTATTCCATATATATTTAATCAATTCGCAACAAATGCAAAGTATGAAGATATAATTGATTCAGTATCATTCCTCTCTCCATCAACACAGAAGAGAAGACTTACAAATATTTGGTCATTAATAACTCAAGTTAATAAAGTATTACCATATGAGCTTCAAATCATTAGATATTAAACCAAGCTATGAATCAGGAGTAGGTGATATCGTTCAAGATTTCTATGAACCTGTTTTGACTGAAGCAGTCTTATATGATAGAATCTCTGGATTCTTTTCGTCAACTAGTTTGGCTGTTGCTGCAAGGGGAATGTGTAATTTTATAAAAAATGGTGGAATTATGCGTCTAATTACCAGCCCCATATTATCATCTAATGATGTTGAGATGATTGAACAGCTAATCGAAAAGAAAGGTGAAGTTAGTTGTAAAGAACTAGGATTAGATTTAGCAGCTCTTGAAGATGCTTTAATATCAGATCATGTGAAAGCCTTTGGATGGTTATTGTCATCTGGGAAGATAGATATTCGACTTGCGATATTGTTGGGTGATGATAATAAACCTATTACAAAAGAAAAAATATTATCTGCAGGTTTGTTCCATCAAAAAATAGGTATTCTTACTGATACTGAAGGCAATCATATATCATTCAGTGGATCAATAAATGAAACGGCAAGCGCATGGACAAAAAACGATGAGGAATTTAAAGTTTTCAAAGAATGGGAAGAATCTTCTTCTTATTATTATGAAGACCGTGAACGCTTCAATATCATATGGAGCGGTAAGAAGCGTAATGTAATCATCGTTGATTTGCCCCATGCTGTTAAAAATGAATTAATTGAATATTCTAAAGATTTTGATGTAGACAAAATATCTGCCAAACAATATATCGAAAGAAAAAGAAACCAAAGTTCCCCATTTGAACTTGATAATATTTCTCTTTTCTATTACCAGAAAGAAGCATTAGATAATTGGAAGAAATCAGGATTCAGCATGCTGTTCGAAATGGCAACAGGTACAGGTAAAACTCGTACAGCTATTGCAGGATTCAATTATGTTAGACATAAACATACAAAGACTATTACTATTGTGGCTTGTCCGCAGAATGCTCTAGCAAAGCAATGGAAAGAAAATGAAGTCGCAAGTTTTAATCTCAATTTTGATAAGGAGATTATAATTGACGGCACTGTTCCTAAATGGAAATCATTGCTCAAAGATGTATGCCTTGAAAATGGAGCAGGGTTTGCTGATCATTGCATTATTTATACAACCCACGATACAGCCTCTTCAACTAGTTTTACATCAATTCTTTCCGATAATGTATCTCCAAATACAATTTTGACTTTTGTTGGAGATGAAGTTCATTGGTTGGGTGCAAAGTCGTTGAGAATGGCATTGTTGCCAATTTACAAATATAGAATTGGGTTGAGTGCAACCCCTTCTCGTTGGTTCGATGATGCAGGTACTCGTTTGTTGGAAAACTATTTTGGCAATAATCATTATGAATTTACGATGAAGGATGCACTTGCAGAAATTAATCCGATTACAGGGAAACATTTCCTCGTAGATTATATGTATCTTATTAGTCGTGTTTGCCTTAACGAAGTCGAAGGACAAAGATATGCAGAATTAACCGATAAAATAAGCAAACTATATAGAATGAAAGATAATGATTCTGAGGCTGCTGAGGCTTATGAACATCTTTTGCAAAAAAGGGCGGACATTATCAAGAATGCTGAAAACAAATATTTAATTTTATCAAATATACTTGATAAATTAATAGATGAAGGTCAATTAGAAAATCTTATAATATTTGTATCTCCTCAACAGAAAACAACAGTGTTGGAAATGTTAGAAAGAAAAGCTGTCGTTCACCATCAACTAACTCAGGAAGAAGGAAACGTGCCTAGAAAAGAATATAGTGGATTGACAGAACGGCAATATATTATAAAACTGTTCAAAGAAAAGAAATATCAAGTTCTAGTTGCAATTAAATGTTTAGATGAAGGTATTGATATTCCAAGCGCTTGTAGGGGAATATTGATGTCAAGCAGTACAAATCCTCGCGAATATGTTCAAAGAATTGGTCGAATTATTAGGCAAGACAAGGATAAAAAACTTGCATACCTATATGATATTTGCGTTGAATCTTCAGGATCACTAAGTGAGGACCTTCAAGATATTGATACTAAAATAAGAGCTAATGAGCGTAAAAGACTTCAAGAAATTGCGGAGAATGCAATAAATTCAGTTGATGCACTCCAAATTATTTTAAAAATGAACTAAAAATAATATTACTATGGCATTAAATCAAAAAATTACAAAGAAGATTAAAGAAAAAGCAGGCAGTGACGATTTTCTTAAAAACAAGATGATTTCCTTACTGTCTAGAGTTGATGAAGGGAAACAACCCAAGAGAGAAATTGAAAAAATAATTAACGAAATAAAGTAAAACATGAGAATCGAATCCATTGAAATACAGAATTTTCGCCAATATAGAAAAGAAAAGTTTGCTTTCCCAAAAATAAATGGGAAAAAAGACATCCATGTGATTATTGGTGAAAATGGTGAAGGAAAAACCAATATTCTAAATGCACTTACATGGTGTCTTTATGGTGAGGAACTTCATTTGGGTGATAAAAACACAGCTATTAACAAAATAAATAGTCAGTACGTACAAGAATTACGTAATCATTCTCAAAAGAATGGTGAAACAAAAGTTACTGTTGTGATGTCAATCGAAGACGGTGGTAAAATTACATTTATGAGAACTGCTATATATAGCATTACTCCAAGCAATGTTATTGAAACCAAACAAGATGTTATAGCGATAGCGAATGCAAATGGCGGTAACAAGATCATTGAAAAAAAGGAAGACTATGAAATGTATGTCTCTAGATATGTGCCAAAAGAAATAAACGAATATATTTTCTTTGATGGTGAACTCATGGATCAGTATTTCAAATCAGAAAAACGAGGAAATATTGAATCTGGTATTAAAGATTTGACAAAGGCGTCAACTATTGAAAAAACGAAAAATGCACTAAACTCATATGCAAAAAATGAAATAGCACCAATATTGAAATCTAATGGTGATAGTCGTGTCAGTGAGGCTCAGGCTAGTCTAGAAAGTGAGCAAAAAAGACGTGATGATCAACAATATAAAGTTGGTCTGATATTAGGTCAGATTAAGACAGCAGAAAGTGAAATTGAAAAGCTGACAGAAAAAATCCAGGGATTTGATATGTTGAAGGAAAAAACAGATAGACTGGAAGAATTAGAAAACGAATCTGATAAACTCAAAAGCAGTCAAAAAAAATTGAACGAGAATCTTAATGAGTTTGTTCGACAATATTATATTTATTTCGCATTGTACCCTGCTTTGAGAGAGTTTAGAAATTATATACAAAGTCAAGAATCTAAAGGTAATCTACCACCTAAAATTGACAAAAGACTTGTTCAGTCCATTATTGATAGTAAAGAATGTGTAATTTGTGGGAACCATCTAAACACAGAACATCTTCAGCATGTCTTATCAATTTTGCAAAAACTTGAAGTGTCGAGTACAACTTCGGCAGAACTTAATCGTGCTTCTTCGGCTTTAAACGCCATCATTGAAAGCATGAAAGCATATCCCAAAAAGAAGCAAGCAATTATTGATCAAAAAAAGGATCTTGATTCACAGGTGAGAAAAAATGAAGAGGAGTATGAAAAACTAAGTAAGGAACTTCGCAGTATTCCTAACCAAGATGAAATCCGGAAGGCAATAATTGAACGTGATGAATATCGTAAAAGTATCAATCCTCTACATGAAAAATTTGGTAGAGAGAATTTGATACTTGAAGCAAGGGCAAAAGCTGTAAAAAGAGCTGAAAAAGACTTAGATGATGCTATGAAAAGCAATCGTCTACTTGACATATATCGCAAACAACTTGATTTCTGTAAGAAGGGAATAGTTTTATTAGATGAGACATTGAATGAGATAATTGAAGAATGCAGAAAAGAGATGGAGGTTGTGACTTTCGATATTTTTAACAAACTTATTTGGAAAAAAGATGCATTTTCAAAGGTTAATATACTCGAAGATTATTCATTTGAACTTTTGGATGCTTATGAACAGCAGACACTGGGTGCATGTAGTGCAGCAGAAAGAGCTTTGCTTGCATTATCCTTTACAATAGCACTACAGCAGACCTCAGGTCATGATTCTCTTCTTTATATAGATACTCCTCTCGGACGTGTTGGAGAAAAGAATCGTATTAATTTCACAGAGGTATTAACAGGAATTGCAAAGAGTAAACAAGTAATTTTGTCTTTTACTCCAACGGAATATGACGATAATGTAAGAAGATTACTTGCTAGCGAATACAGTTCATATTGCGAATTGAGTTTTGATAAAGGTGTAACAACAATTAAAAAGTAAAGTTATGGCATTTTTAAATATTTCAGTTAAGAATAAGAATGGTATTCTCAAGAAGATAGATGATGAGTGTTATCTTGGTCTGGACGACTGTACTCGCCTTGATTTATATAGTTTTATGGTTGCACTAGGTTTTGCAAGCGGCTATCCTTCAGATTTTGATGGTGCAAAAGATTCTTTAGTTCGAGAAGAGTATACAAGGAATAACAATATATGTTATGCTTTTTCTGCTATATATTTTAATGATAATAAGGACAAAGTAGAAGAAATAGCAGATACAGACAAAGTTTTTGCTCTAGCCGATAAATATGCGAATACTGGTTTTAGCGTAATGTCGGATTACATCAATGAATATAGTCAAAACGCATTGGCAATGAAACTACTTTCTGATATGGATGCAATGTATGAACAATATAAAGATTCATTTTAATTGACGAATTTTTAATATCTTATTCAAATTCAAAGCTCATAAGAGGATTATTCCTCTTGTGAGCACAGCTATTTGTCTAGAATCTGTATGATTGGTACAGTTTTTTCAAATTCAGACTGTGTTTTATAGCGGTATACTCCAACCTGTCTGACTTTTTTCCCTTCTGGTACTTTTATAACTTCTTCGTCGTAATAATATTTCCCCTCTCTTTCAATAAGTAAATAGACAGTCCCTAATATTGATTCATATCCATCTCCTCCATGAACTAATGCAGCATTATCATCTAATACTTGGAAGACTTTAAAGGATGTTTCTTCAATTAAATCACCTGGCTTCTCAAACATTGTAACGTCATTTGCTGATTTTGTTTGCACAATAATGTATATAAATAGAAAGGTTATGATGATACCGGAAACGACACCTCCTGCAAAAAATAGCCACTTATTCATAATTCTATGTTATTAGTTTGTTTTTGCAAAGGTATAAAATTTCCACTAATCTTGTCACAATTCATTGGAAAATGTTGTGTCTTTAAAACAAGTTTTTAAGATACTCACATTTGAAAATGCCCAAAGACTACGAGTACTTGCCTGAGCACCTAAAATATTAGAAATGAGCGAAGAAATTTGGCATTTTACTCACTTAATCGTATCTTTGCAGGTATACCATAACGATTCAGAAATATGACGATATCTCAATGCTACATTATAATAAAAAGAGCAAATTCTCTGGTAGCATTGAAGACTGATTTTATATGTATACATTACTATGATTGTGAGTATACTTCTTTCACCATTTGATGCAGTAACTCACGTGCTTTTTCAAGATCCATTGTCTCAGTGTCCTGAGTGGTCATAATCGGTTCGTCAATATTTTTATTGTATGTTTAATACACAGGCTTCACCACTTCCACCCTCATTCCGAGGGCGGCAATGATACGGTAGAATACACCAACACTGGGGGTGATGACGCCATTTTCTATCTTTGAGATGTATGATTTTGTGGTCTGTGTACGCTCAGCTAGTTCGCTTTGAGTCATCTTAGCCTCTTTGCGAGCATCCTGAAGTATCTGACCAGAATAGAACGAATAGGCAGCCTCTTCGGCTCTTGCACGTTCGGGAGTACCTTCCTTGCCGAACTTGGCATCAAGAACGGCATCATAATCAACGATTTTGTGATTGTTTGTCTGCATAATATGCCTCCTTTATCTTTATTGCTTTTTCTATTTCATTCTGTGGAGTCTTCTGCGTTTTCTTTTGGAATCCGTTAAACAATACCACAATATCACCTTCGTCAAAGACGAAGAACACACGATAGATGTTTCCACTGTATTCGGTTCGCAATTCATAGATACCATCACGTACCAGTTTGACGAACTTCTTAGGCAACCGATCTTGGGACTTCAACAACAGGAGGCCGTATTGTATTTTCTCCTGTTCCTTCTCTTTCAAGGTCTCCATGAAGGCCTCAAAATAGCCGCCGTATGTTCTTATCTTGCGTTTCACGAGTGCAAAGATAACAAAAGTTGTCGGATTATGCAACTTTTTGAGAAGATTTTTATTCAAAACGTGCTATGATACTCTATAAAACGCTTGCCAAAGTATCTCTGAATGTCATGATATTATAGGAACTGATACTTAAAAAGTAAATAGATAACCAAAATTTGTTTAGACGGAGAAAAGAAAAAGGAGTTGCTATTTCTCGTAACTCCTTGAACTTTAAGGCGCTTCAGGATGGGCTTAACCAACGACCCCCTGATTAATAGTTGACCCAATATGATTTTTCTTGATTTTCATAAACGTACTTTGTTGCTCATTATCAGAGAGTTACAAATAACCTTGATTTTCAACGACTACCCAAAATATGCTATAATAGCGTGGGTGCGTGTTCCCGTGGTTTGAACGCTTTTTCCGATGTCAAATTTCTTCTTTGCTAGCGCAAGGCAGGTAAAGCAGGAACCGCAGATTGCTATGAAGCAAAAAAGACATATATCGTTGACGATGCCAAGTGGAGGCATAAGGTTCCACAAAAAATGTGCTTAAACCAGTGGTGAGCACATATTGGTTGTATCGATAGTCATCTTATTTTCTTTTCAAACTTGAAAAGTCCGTCCTCTTGGTCGAACTGCTCAGGCATATTGGGGTCTGGGTGATGCTCATTGAAAAACTCAACGGCATGGAAGCCACAGCGGTTGATGTAGAAGTGGATATTCCGGCGGTCGAAATACGGAGTACAGGTTTCCCATACTTCTATCTCAGGATGCATGGCTTCTATAGATTTCCAGATGGCTTGGCCGATACCTTTGCTCTGAACACCCACCTTCACATTGAGGAAAGCCAACTCGCCTATAACGCCGTTAACGGTAATGATGGCACCGCCCACACGTTGGCCATCCTCGCTGATGGCTTCGTAGGCTTCGGCACCTTCTGCCTCTAATGATTGGTAGAAGTCCTTGTCAGGTAGCACCTGCCACTGATTATCGTCTTTGTAATATGCCATAAATCCATGCTGGAATGCCTCCTGCATTTCTTCCTTGAAAGCGATGGTATGCTCCTCCGAGAGTCTGATAAGATTAATTGAATCTTTAAAACCAAAGAACTGTTTCAATCCTTTTCTCTCTTTCAGGTCATCTACGGTAAAACCATAATGCTTTGCTGCAGCAAGGGTGATAACATGTTCGAGGAAGTCAACGTAGGAAAGAGCGAACCACTCCTTGGGAATATCCACGTTGATGGTTCCTCCGCCATAATGACTGCCTTCGTTCCAGGCTTCGTCAAGCTCGGCTTCATAGGTTCCATCATCCTTCTTGTTGAAGCAGTACC
>JAEEGI010027161.1_pt1 | contig 10969 bp, 7 predicted proteins | sample 8958751 | NCBI WGS metagenome assembly JAEEGI01 (sample SAMN16246545, study PRJNA631951) | gut metagenome | biome: gut microbiome; feature: rumen; material: KS-attached | host: Bos | place: Iran: Karaj | collected 2018-10 | reverse complement strand
AAAAAAAATGAAGATAAAAAAAAAAAAAAAAATAAAAAAAAAGAAAAAAAAGAAGATGAAATTTTAGAAATTAAAAATTAAAATAATTTTTTATTTTAAATTATGTTAAATATATATTTTTATTTATTTTAATATATATAAAGAAGAATTAAAAACATATTATATTATTTAATATTTTTTAATTATTATATTATTTAAATTTAAATATGAAAAAAACTATTTCGTTATTATTTAATTCTACTCCTAATATAATTAAAATAACTAGAAATTATAATAATAATAATAATAAAAATAATAATAATAACAATAATAATAATAATAATAATAATCAACAAGTTAAAAAGGAAAAAATTAGAGAAATTGATCTTAATATTTTTAATAGTCTTGAAAATGAAGAAGCTAAAAGAGATTATTTAGGTGAACAAATATTTAAAGCTATTGAAAATAGTACTATTGCAATTAATAATAAAATGGATTATGATACTATTGGAAAAATTACTGGAATGATTATTGGTATTCCAGATATTAATGAAGTTATTGATATATTTAAATCAGAAAATGCTTTGAATTCAAGAATTAAAGAAGGTTTAGCTTTAATACAAGGTAATAAATAATTCTAATAAATACTATTTTCAACCATAAAAAAACAAGAAAAAATTTGACTAAATTTTTTTTTTTCTTTTCTTTCTTTTAAATTTCTAATATTCAATTAAATCTTCATCTTTTAAATTGAATGAAAAAAATAAATTAAAAAAACAAAAAAATGTTATCACAACAGAATAATAATAGAGCTAATGGAGAAGCACGTTGTTTTTTATGCTTAAAAGATATATTAGATGAATATACTTTTCAATTTGAAGATTTTTGTCATTTTATAATAAAGAAAAAGATATATTGTAAAAGAGATGAATCAAAAATAAAAAATTCAAAAGAAATATCTGAAAATTTATATAATTCAATAAAAGAAGAAAGTAAAAAATTAATTAAACCATGTAAATGTGATGTTTTATGTCATATTCACTGTTTAATTCAATATTGTATAATGCATTTAATAATAAAATGTGAAGAATGTAACAGTGAATATTGTTTTGATTTTAAAGATTTAAACGAAAATTCAAATTCAAATTGTTATTATATTTCAATTATTCTTTGGATAATCCTTCACATTATTCTTTTAACTTCTGCTATTCTTTTTTTTACTATTAAAATAATACCAAAAAAATACGAATCTTATAATTATATAATTGCCATATTATTAATTATTATAAATTGTCTTTTAATTTGTGGTAATGTTTTAAATTATAAACCAAATAAAAATCTTCATCAAAATATTTATCCTTCCTTTATTCAATATTCTTCAAATTTAAAAAAAAATGATGAAGAATATACTAATTTCAGTTATTTTCTTCAAAGATGTTTAAAATCTTCAATGTTTGAAATTGTTGAAAAAAGAATATCTAATAGATTATATTTAACAACAACTTTAAATACTCAAAGAGAAATAAATGAATATATTAATAATAATAATAATGAATTATTTGATATAAATAATGATGAAATAAAAGAAAAAATCAAAGAAGTCGAATTAGAAGATAAATTTCATGGAGCTCAAATTATTAAATCAAGTCTTGTTGAAAATGATAAAATTAATATTGAAGAAAAAAATAAAAATAATAATCATAATAATATAAATAAGAAATTTTTACCAAAAAGCCAAACAAAAAATGCTCGTATGAGATATAGTCAAAAAGTTCCTAAAGGAAAAAATAATAATAAAAATAAAGATAATCATAATTATAATAATAGTAAAAGTAATATTGATGAAATGAAATTACTTGATGATGAAACTAAAAGATATAATGAAAACGATAATAATAATACTCCTAATAAAAATGATAATATTCTTAATATGAATGTTAATAAAAATAAAAGTAATGGGAATGATGAAAAATAAAATAAAAATAAACAGTAAGATAATTTGATAATAATTTTATATAATATGATATGTTTAATCTTTTTTATTTTCTTTTTGAATATTAAAATATAATATTTGAAAATGAAGTTTTTATTATATTTAAAAAAGTTTTAATATTTAAATAATCATAAATAAATATTCTTTTTGAATAATAGTTTTTTCAGATAAATAAAAAGTTATTAATCAAATAAATATGGAAATAAATAAAAAAATAATCACTAAAAATCCAAATTATCAAATCAACAAAATTATAACAAATAATCCATCAATCAATCAAAATCTAGCAGAAGAATGTTCAAAAATATATCCTAATGTTAATAATATAGAAACAAGATCTTCAAATAATATAAAAACAAGACCTTCAAATAATATAGAAACAAGATCTTCAAATAATATAAAAACAAGATCTTCAAATAATATAGAAACAAGAGTTTCAAATAATATAGAAACAAGATTTTCAAATAATATAAAAACAAGACCTTCAAATAATATAGAAACAAGATTTTCAAATAATATAGAAACAAGATTTTCAAATAATATAAAAACAAGACCTTCAAATAATATAGAAACAAGATTTTCAAATAATATGGATTTATATTCAAATCAACAAAATCCTAAACAAATTATTCATTCATCGAAAAGTTTCTATCACAATTCTTGTTTAAGTAGTAGTATGGATCCAAAGAAAGATGATCCTAATACAAATATGAAAAATTATTATGAACAAAATTTAGCTATGAGCGTATCTGTTATTCCAGATAAAGGTTATTGTGAACCGGTTGAAAATGAAAATTCTGAAAAACATTATCCTATTTATCCTTTTTATCAAGATAAATATACTGAAAATAAAGAACAAAGTAAATTCGAGAACATTTCAAAAATTAGAACAAAAGAAGGAAATGAAGAACATAAAAAGGATGATATTCATTCATATAATGAAAATAATAAAAAAATATTCACTCCCAATAACCAACATTTTGTTTTTGAGGACCAAAAAAAGCTACGATATAGTATATATGGTGATCCTATGAATGAAGTTACTTTAGAATATAACTTAAAATATAATTAATATATAAACAAAATTTTAATTATAAAATAAAATTAAAAACATAATATTAAAAGTTTCCAAAGCATATTCATCAAATAAATGATTCTTAATATAATAAATATATTATCCATAATTAAAAGTAAATAAAAAAAAATTTATTAGAGCTTTTAAATATAAATTATGTAAAAGATAAGTATATTTAAAATTTGATATATCAAATTATTGAGGAAAAGGTAAATGAGGAAATTGAATTAGAAAAAAAGTGATAAAGAGAATTAAATTATTTTTTCAAAGGTAATATAATAAAAATTAATAATAAAAAAGATATAGTTATTCTACTAATATCAAAATGAGACTATATAAGTTAATAGTGAACTAACTAATATGGGATAAGGATATTAATCTGTGGATCATTCAAACTATATATAATATATTTATTTTTGTGAATTTATTTTATCTGAAAATTATATTGATTTATTTTTATTTGGTTATTTTATTATATTTCTTATGTAAAAATATAAAAAAAAAATAATTAATAAATTGTTTTATTTTAAATCTTTGTAATAATATATGTTCCATTTGAAAATGGGGGTAGGGGGGGTACCCCCATTTCAAAATGGAACAAATATATAATTTAATATATATAAGTTTAAATTATGATTAAAATTAAAAAGTTTTACACATAAGAGTTTTATGATATAAAATTAATATTATTGTAACATAATTAAAATCTATAGTAATCCATTTAAATCATTTTAAAAAAATTTTTTCAAACATTAAAATAAAATTTACAAATATTATCATTAATAATAGATATAAACAAAATACCAGAAATTACGTTATTGTTAGAATTATATATAAATTAAATTTCAATTTAATCCATGGATAATAATTACATATAATAAACTTTATAATTTTATATTTTATTAATCATCAATATTATCTTTTTTATTTCTTTTAGAATGTCTACATAATTTAGAAAAAATAGGTCCTCCAAATGATTTATGACCACAAAAACTGGAAAATTTTCTTGGAATTCTTTCATCTTTATCATTTAATTCTTCTTTTATTTTCTTTGGAATATATTTATTTATTTTAGATTTCGGGGTATCATTTCTTTTTTTTTTTTCTTTTATAAAAGATAAATCAATGCAGGAATTTTTATGAGAATCTTGATTAATAAAAGATGAAAAAGAATTAATTGTTGAATGATTACTTAAAACACTTTTAAATTTTTTTGAACATTTTGTTGAATTATCATTTAATTGATTGTTATTTCTATATAATAATCCAGAATATATATTTATATTTTTTTGATAATTATTTTGAAATTCTTCTAATTGAGATATTGGAATATCTAAATTTTTCATATTTTTTACTTGCGCGCATACACAAATTCCCATTTTAAAATAAATAAAATATTTTTTTTTTAATTATTATACTTCATTTAATATTATTTAGAAAATTCTATAATAATATTCCATAAAGTTTTTTTCTTCTTTTTTAATTTTTATCTTTTTTATTAAAAATGATTTACTTTTATTATAAAAAAATAAAATTTGATTCTAATATTTTTAATAAAATGAATATAATTTTTTACTATTATTCTTTTATATAAATGTCGAATGAAGGTAAAAAAGAAATGAATCAAAATCAAAAAAATAAACCAATAAAAAAAGAAGAAGAAGAAGAAGAATATGAAGAAGAAGATGAAGAAGAATATGAAGAAGAAGATGAAGAAGAATATGAAGAAGAAGAAGAAGAAGAGGAAGAAGAAATAAAAAATAAAAATCAAGACCCAGCAATTAACAATAATATTGTAAAAAAAAAAAATATTAAAACACAACCTTCGCTTAATGTTGACCAAATCAATGTAACAAAAAATATTCAAAATGGAAATAAACCTTTGGCTACTAATATTCTTCTTAATAAAATTAATTTAAATAATACATTTAATTTATATAGACCTATTTCATTGAATCAATCCTTAAATGATGGTTTAAATAATTCAATGAATAATTCTTTCTCAAAAATACCTATTATTCTTGATAAAAATAAGATGAAAGAAAAAAGAGAATTAATTCAAAAAAGAACCAACGAAAGATTAATTAATAAAAATATTTTTGTAAATAATAATGATGAAAAAAAAAATGTTACTCAAAATAATAATAATAATAATGAACAAAAAGAAATTAATGTTAATAATACAATAATTAATAATGAAAAAAAAGATTTTATTCAAAATAATAATATTACAGAAAAAAAAAATGAAAATAAAGAAAATTTAACAAAAGACAATTTAACAAAAGACAATTTAACAAAAGAAAATTTAAAAAAAGAAAATTTAAAAAAAGAACATTTAAAAAAAGAACATTTAAAAAAAGAAAAAGTAAAAAAAGAAAAAATAAAAAAAGAAAAATTAAAAGAAATTATACCAAGTAAAGGAAATAAAGGTTTTGAAGATTATATTGTAGAAGGAATTGAAATTGAAGTAATTAAAAAAATAAATGATGAAAATGAATTAGAAAAAAATGGAGTTGAAATAGAAAAAGTATATTTTGATAATTTAAATGATTTACAAAAGGAAAAACTTAAAACAAAAGGTAGAAAATTAACTAAGAAAAAACCAAAACTTCAAAATTTAAATATAAATGAAATTATACAAAATCAAGAAAAAAAATTAAACAATCAAATAAAAACAAAAAAAAAGAAAAAAAGTAAAAACATAAATCCTAATCAAACAGAAATAATTTCTCATTATAAAGCTAATTCAACTTTACTAAACAATCAAAATAATTATCAATATAATAATACTAATATTAATAAAAATAATTATATTAACACAAGTAATAATAATAATTATTATAATAACAATAAAAACATTAATCAAAGTTTTAATAATAATTTATATCAACAAAAAACAAAACAACATATTTTACAAAATTCAATGAGTTTCAAATATAAACCTAATAAATTTTTTGATAAAAATAATTCTTTTTATAATAATAAATATCATAATAAAAATAATATGAGTTTAAATTATGATGATAATAATAATAATAGAACTCTTTATGGTCAAAATTCATCTAGACAATTATTTAATCCTTTTAATAGAAATGATTTTAAGAATAGAAATTATCCAAAAAAGAATTACAAAAAAGCTCCTATTGTTGTTAAATTAAGAGGAGGAATTAAAATAATATTAAGTAAAGAGAGAGAAGATTATTAATATAAAAAACAAAAATATTTTTTTTCATATAAAAACCTTATTACTATTCTAAATTCTTGAAAAATAATTTAAAAATTTTTTATTAGTTAAGATAAATAAATAATCTTTAAAATATTAAATAAAAAATAATTTTTTATTCTAATCCTTTAGCTTTAAGAAAAGGTAAAATAGAATATTCTTTCCCTTTAAAAGAAACAAATAAAACATTAGGATCATCACTTCCACCTTTACTTAAAATACATTCTCTAAATTTTTTAGCTTTTTCTCTTTGATCCCCTTTTTTAAATTCTTCATAAACATCAAAAGCAAAAATTTCAGCCCACATATATGAATAATAACCAACAGAATAATCATAAGTAGCATTAAATAAATGACTAAAAGATAAACTTCTTGAAATTCCTTTAGGTCTATTAAATACATCAATTGAAACTTCATTTTCTACTTTTTCAATATCAGAATTATTATCAAAGTCATTTGAATGTATTTTTAAATCAATTAAAGAATAATTTATGTAATTAACTTCAAAAAAAGAATCTAAATAAAATCTCATTCTTTGAACTTTACGAATTAACTCATCACTTAAATTAAATTTTTTTAAATTATCATATTCATAGAAAAAGTTTTCCATAAATTGAGAAGGTAATTCAACAAAATCCCATAAAACATTTAATCCAGAAATACTTTTAAATTTACATTCACTAAAAAAAATATGTAAAGAATGACCACATTCATGAAAAACTCCTTCAGATTCATTTAAAGATAAAGTAGGTTCTTCATTTTCATTTGGTTTTCTGCAATTATAACAAATACCAACAATTGGGATTTTATTTATTATTTTTGGCTTTAAGGCATAAACCCATCCTCCTCTTGTTTTCCCTATTCTAGGATATAAATCTATATAAAAGTAACCTATTATTTTTCCATCTTCTTCAAATTTAAATACTTGAATTTCTTCATTGTATAAAGTTTCATTTTCTACTTTAGATACTTTGATATTATATAATTTATATAATAAATCAAATAATACTTCTAATACTTTCTTTAAAGGAAAATATTTTCTTAATTCTTCTGAATTTATTTCAAATAATTCTTCTTTAATTTTCTCAGAATAATATGATATATCCCATTTTTCTAAACTATTGAAATTTTCTAGATTAATATTATTTTTTTGATGATATTGTATTGCATAATTATATAAAAGTTCATAATCTCTTTTACCAGCAATTAAACTTTTTTCTCTTACTTTATATAATAAATCATAAACATTTTTCTCATTTTTAGCCATTCTATTAGAAAGAACAAAATCAGCATAAGTTTCGAAACCTAAAATTTTAGCTTTTTCTTTTCTTAACTCTAATATTTTTTTCATAATATTAATATTACTATTTTTAGTAGTGTAACATTCACTTCCAAATAATAAATACATTTGTTTTCTAATTTCTCTATTTTTACAATACATCATAATTGCTTTATAAGAAGGAGCTTGAATATTAAAATAAAAACCTTTTTCATAACCTTTTTCTTTAGAAAGTTTTTTAGCTGCTTCTTTCAGTGATTCTGGCATTTCAATAATATCATTTTCATCTGTTATATTTATATGAAGTTCTGCTTCGTCTTTTATCATATTATTCTCATAATCTGATATTAAATGTGGTATTTCTAAATTTATTTCTTTTAATCTTTTTAATTTATCTTCTTCATTTAATATATTCATTCCATTCTCTAAAAATTTCCTCATATGAGTTTTATACGCTGATTTTTCTTCATTTGATAAATTTGATACTTCTAATTCTTTAAATTTCATATATAAATCTTTATTCATATATATATTTGATTCAAATTCTGATATTAAGGAATCTATTTCTTTTTTTTTTAAATTTTCTTCATCTAAACTATTTAAACGTCTTTTATTATTGTATAATATTTTTAATTGATCATAAAAATCAGTAATTTTCTCAAAGGAAGACAAAGAAAAAGGAATTTTACCATTTATTATTTTTTCAAACTCATTATTTGCATCTTTTATAGCTTTTTCAAAGGCAGGAAAATAATGTTCGTTTTTTATTATTTTATAAGGAATAAATTCTGTTTCAAAAATGTTTAAGAGAGGATTATTTTCCAAATCTGAAGACATTATTAATATTATTAATATTTAACTTTTTTAAATTCAAAAATTTTTATCTTAATATATATTATACTATAATTAATTGATTAATTAAAAATATTTTTTTTTTTCTTTTTTGATACAATAATATACGAAAAATTTTTTTATAATTAATCTAATAAAATTATTGAATAAAATAATTCATAAATAAATATTAATTAATAAGATTTTAAGCTAATTGATGTTAACCAATCAGAAGATATTACAGGTTTAATTTTTTGATTATTTGAATATAGATTTGAAATAGTTATTTCATTTTTAAATTGTTCTACAATAGGATCTAATTCATAATCATTATTTTCTTTTAATGATTCTTCAATAATACATTTTTTATTTTTTTTCTTATGTTTTTTTTTATTTTTACTTTTTTCATTTGTATCACTATTTATATAATCAAATATTTCATCTATTGTTTTATTATCCAATGAAATATTTTTATTACTTTCTTTTAAAGTTGGTTTTAAATTATTATCTATTTTTTCATTATTTATTTCATCATTCATTTTATTTATATTTGTTTCTTTTTCATTATTATTATTTTTTAATTGATTTATATCTTCTTTTATTTGATCACAATCAAATTGAATTTTATCTAAAGATTTAATATTATTATTATTATCACATAAACTAATATTATTTTCAATTTCAGTAGAAATTCCAATTTCATTTGTCAAAGGTTTAATTTTATTTTGAATAAAATCATTAATCTTATAATTCAAACAATCTTGAAATTTTCCATTATTAGTTAATTGTTTTTGTTTCATAATATTTGAAACTAAATCACTTTTTTCATTAATTTCAATTTTATTTCTTATTCCTAATAATTCAGAAATTTGTCTTTTTAAAGGAAATTGCAATTCAAATAAAGTTTTAATTATCAAATTAAAAATCTCTTGTATTCTTTTATCTAGTTTAAAATTATAAATAAAAGCATTACAAAATATTTTTTTATGAAAAATACAATTCCAAAAAATATCAGTATATAATTGATTTAAATTAAAAGACATTTGATATTTTTCTCTAAAATTATTTAAACTTTTCATAAAGTCTTTTTCTATAATTTTACAATTTTCTAAATTACTTTCAAAATCAATATAAATAATATTAAAAATTTCACTATTTAAAAAAATATAACTTAAATAATCATCTTCATTATCATAATCATCAATTTCATTTTCAATCATATTAATATAATTTTTCATTAATTCAGAAATAAAAGAAGTAAATGAAATAATAATTGATTTAATAGCAATAAATTCTAGTTTTTTATTATTTATTTTTTCTTTATTTATTAACTTATCAATATTCTCATGTGATATTTCACAAGTATTATTTAAATTTTTATAATATTCACAATTTATTTTTAATTTCTTATGCATTATTTGATGAACTACTCTTCCTATTGCATTATAAAATTTATATTCTTCTGATTCTAAATTTAATTTTGAACAATCAAATATTTCTTTTGAACTATTTCCTTCTTCTTCTATTGGAATTAAACTTGCAATAAAGATTTTTTCATTATCAGATAAATTATCTATTAAATTTAATTTGTCTTTATCAATTGATTTTATTGATATTTCATTTAATGTTATTTTAGATGCAATTAATGTTTTTTCATTTGTTTCTTTCAAAGAATAAAATTTATGTGAGTTAGAAGATGGTTTGTTTTGGTATAAAATTTCCTTTTGTAAATATTTTCCAATTTTATATTCAATAGACATCTTGAATTTTTTTTTATTTAATAATTTTACTTCAACAAAAATTTAATTTTAAATTTATAATATTTTAAAATTATGATGATAATATATATTTATGTTTAAAAGTCATAATTTAAAATTTGTTAAAAATTAATAAGAAATAATTTAAAGAAATATTGTATTTTTATCTGAAATATTGTAAATTGGTAAATTATTATCATTTATATAAATGTCATTATCGTCATTTTTTAATTTTACTGAATTTAAAGTAATATTATTATTATTTAAATAATTGGAAAAATCTGTTTCAAATAAATGATTTCTTGTTTTTGTTAATTCTTCTTTTTTTTCTTTTTTATTTTTTAAATCTAAAAAATAGTTATCATATAATTTCTTATTTTCAATATAATTTTCACATTGAACTAATATTTCATTATTATTATTATTATAATAATTATTATTATAATTATTAAAATTAATATTTTCATTATATATTAATTCTTTTGATATTTGAGAAAAAGTATAAAATTTTCCATTTTTAAAAGAAGCAATTAATTTATTTTTTTCTTTATTTGTTTTAATTGAAATTTCATCATTAGAAGAATCAGAAATTAATAAATTAAAAGGTAATTCAATTTTATCAGATGTTAAACTTCTAAAGAAATTATTTTTATTTTTTTCAATTAAATTATTATAACATTGTAATTCAATATATTTGGAAATAAGAATATTCCTTTTATTTTCAATTTCTTCCTTTAATTTATTTTGATTAAAATTATAATAAGTTAAAGTAGTATTTTCTTTATTTATTATTTTTAAAGAACACATTACATTAATTGCATCATAAACTCTT
>JAEEGI010027158.1_pt1 | contig 10970 bp, 6 predicted proteins | sample 8958751 | NCBI WGS metagenome assembly JAEEGI01 (sample SAMN16246545, study PRJNA631951) | gut metagenome | biome: gut microbiome; feature: rumen; material: KS-attached | host: Bos | place: Iran: Karaj | collected 2018-10 | reverse complement strand
TGTGGCACAACTTCCTGACACTGACGGACCACATCTGAACGACCGCTATGAGGTGCGCGTACGTCCTGCAGCTGGTTTGATATGGCAATCTGTACCTGTACTTCGGTGCGATGTCAACACACGCCGCGTGCAGCAGGCCGCTTACGCAGAGTTTGATATGGGAGAGCCTGTGGTTGTGCAGGTGGTTCGACATGAAGATACCGTTTCTTCCACATCCGATATCCGCATTCGTCCTACTTCTCGCGGCATCCAGCACCGTATGATTGGTGGCGACACTTTGGAGTTCACATTGTCTCAGCCCGAATACCTCAGCATCGAATACGATGGCGACCGACACCATAATCTTCATCTTTTGGCAAATGCCTTGGAGAGTTACCACCCCGATCTCAGCGATACAGAGACCATAATCAATTGGCAAGGTGTGCAGTCGCAGGATGTTTTTATTCGGAACCCTCGTCTCATCTATTTTGGTCCTGGGGTGCACAAACCTAAAGACTTGCCCGGCGGTGACATACGCATACCGTCCAATTGTACGGTCTATCTTGCCCCTGGTGCCGTAGTCAAGGCTCGTCTACTTGTTGACCATGCCGAGAATGTACGCATCATCGGTCGTGGCATAGTGGATCATCCTTTGCGTGGGGTGGAAATCACTTATTCGCGCAATGTCCTTGTGGATGGACTCACATTCCTCAATCCATCGCACTACACCATCTTCGGCGGTGAGAGCAGCGACATCACGGTTCGCAACATCAAGTCCTTCTCCGCGCGTTCTTGGAGCGATGGCATCGACCTCATGTGCTGTCGTCGTGTGAGGGTGGAGAATTGTTTTCTGCGCACGAGCGATGACTGCATCGCACTTTATAATCACCGCTGGTGGTACTGGGGTGGTTCTTCCGATATTGATGTCAGCCGTTGCGTTTTCTGGCCGGATGTGGCGCATCCTGTCAACATAGGTTCGCATGGCGACGACCGCAACCCCGAGGGAGAGACATTGCGACATGTGCGCATCCATGATTGCGACATCCTCTACAATGATGGCGATGGTTTGTTGGCTGTCAACTGCGGTGACCTCAATCATATCCGCGACATCAGGTTCGACAGCATTCGTGCTGAAGGCATTCGGCGTGGAAGACTCTTCGACTTGCGTATTTTTCAGTCGGAGAAATACAATCGTGCCCCTGGTTGCTGTATCGACAGTGTCACTTTCGCCGACATCACCATCTCGCCCGATGTACCCGACAGTTGTCTGTTGCCGAGTCGCGTGGAAGGCATGCCAGGACATCCTGTGGGGCGTTATAGTTTGCTGCGTGTTTCACACCCTGATGTTGTGAAATCAACCTTGCCTTAAGTTCGTGGGCCAGTGAGCTCACTTCTAGTTATTAATGACTGTAGTATCGTCCAGCACGAAAGTGCTTAACTTCCAGTCAGCATGCTGGCTTAACTCCCTATTTAACTTCATTTTATCACTTCCGATACTTCAGTAATTAAATGCTATCGTCCTGTGCAAAGCACATAACTCCCAAGAGCGTAGCGAGTTTACTTCCATTTCTACTTCCATTTTTACTTCCGAAAGATGAGTTAATGATTTCAGGGATGAGATGCTTTTCATCCCTGTTTTTTATTTCGACTTCCTGCATATATTTTATTGATTTGGCAAGAACGAACACTACAATGCGGTGGTTTTCGTCAAATCTCGTTAAAAAATGTAGATTTGGTTGGTTGTATCAAAAAAAAGCGGTTCTTTTGTATCATAATTTTGAGTTTTATTGATTTGAAAAAATATAAACGACAAAAACAATGAAAAAGATTCCAATCATTATTCTGTGCCTGATGTTCGCACTCTCTGTATCGGCACAGGATTACACGCCGCGCTACCGCTATCGCGTGACGTTGAAGGACAAGAAAGGCACTCCATTCACTACCAGCCGTCCTGAGCAGTTTCTTTCTGCCAAGGCTATCGAGCGCCGAAAGAAACAGAAACTGAAAATCGACAAGACCGACCTGCCTGTGAGCCCGGTTTATTTGACCGCTATCCGTCAAGACGGGGTGAAGGTAATCATCTGCAGCAAATGGAACAACACAGTTCTTGTTGAGACCACCGACACCACTTTGATGGACAAGGTTCGCCAGGAGCCGTTTGTTACCGCAGTGCGCAAAGTGGCTGTCTATACTAAGGACGACACCCCTGACCATAACGCTCGTTTCGCATATATCAAGACCGAGGAGTCGAAGGAAGAACCTGATGCCATGACTGTGGTGCAGGAAACACCTCCACAAGCTATTGAGGAAGAGGCCGCTAAGATGCTCGAAAACGAACTGGGACCCATCATCTCAAGAATCTATCCTAATAGCGATAACTTGACAACCCAGCAGAAGGACTCTGTCAATGTCTTCAAGGCCATGATGCTGAAATTGGCGCTCTCGGAACTCACCAATCGAAGGAATGCAAACGAAGAAGCCGAAGAGATGGAAGAAGAAGAGTTGGAGAATGTGGAAGTGATGCCTGTTCCTGAATCTGAGGAATCCACACTTAAAGAACCATATAACTACTATGGTAAGGGATGGGGACAGCTCCACATGATGAATCTCGATGCGCTCCACAATAAAGGATACAAGGGGGCTGGCATGACCATTGCCATCATCGATGGTGGTTTCTACAATGCCGACATCATCCCTATGCTGAAGAATGTGACAGTTTTGGGTTACAGGGATTTCGTGAATCCTGGCATCGACAATGTGTTTGAGCAGGAATTGCACGGCACAATGGTGCTCTCTTGTATCGGCACGAACCAGCCAGGTACTTTCGTCGGTACCGCTCCCGAGGCTTCGTTCTGGTTGCTGCGTAGCGAGGACGGACATAGCGAGCAGTTGGTGGAGGAAGACACTTGGTGCGCAGCCATAGAGTTTGCCGACAGTGTCGGAGCCGATGTGGTGAACACCTCATTGGGTTATACGGAGTTTGACAACAAGGCCGACAATGTTCGTTACTATGAACTCGATGGAAAGACTCATCTCATCTCGCGTTCTGCTTCCATGGCTGCCAACAAGGGTATGGTTTGCTGCCAGTCGGCTGGCAACAGCGCTTTCTACGACGCATGGAAACTGATTGGTGCTCCTGCTGACGCTGACAACATACTCACGGTGGGTGCTGTGAACAACAAGCGGGTGAACACCCTGTTCTCGTCGATTGGTAATTCCTACGACGGACGCATCAAACCAGATGTATGCGCTCAAGGTGAGGACTGCACCGTGATTGACCGTGACGGTACATTGACCACAGCCGATGGCACCAGTTTCTCATCACCCATCATGTGTGGTAGTGTCGCTTGTTTCTGGCAGGCCAATCCAAAACTCACCGCCAAGCAGGTAATCAGCTTGGTGCGTGCTTTGGGCGACAATGCCGAACATCCCGACAATGTGTTTGGTTGGGGAATACCTGACTACAGCAAGTAAAACTTGTAATTCATAACGAATCAACCGCATGGTGGGTTATTTCTGACTAACCATGCGGTTTTTCGTTGTTAATGGACAATCTTGTCTTTCTTGATGATATAGGGGATGTTCTTGACGATGAATAGGTCTTTCTTTTCTTGGTGAGGCAGTTCATCGTAGGGTGCGATGTCGAGGTGGATAAACTTCTCCTTCTTGAGTTGCTCGAAAAGGGTGCGGTCTTTCCTTTTCTCTTTAGATGCAGCTTGGTACCCCATGAGCAACGTAGTGAGCATCCAACGGCGGTGCTCCAATTCCGAGAGTCTTTCCAGCATTGCCTCACTCATGGCATCGATGCTTTCGCGTGTGGCTTCCAGTCTGAAACTGCGCAGATTCAGTCTTATGCTGTTGGCATTGGCGATGCTCGAACGCTTATGCGCTTGGGATAGTTTGTTCCATGCCTCGTCCTCATTGGCTGATGGTTTCTTGCTGAATCCAGAGTCGAAGAGGAAGTTCACCCGCTTCGCCCATTCCGATTGGCGTGTGAGGAGGGCGTCGTTCGATGGTGTGGCTTCGCCAAAGCAGATGATGTTGCCATACATGCCTGTGGCCTTGGCTTTTTCAATGAGTTCGGTATGCTCTTTTTGATAGACGGCGATGACAGTGTCGGTATCGTAAATTTCCTTGGGCAGATGGAGGGCTCCGGCGGTGTTGGTGGCGGCATTGTCGTAGCAGACGGCGATGACGAGTTTCTGCATGGGGTCGGCTGCCCATTCCAGCAGGTGCTGACGAACGAATGGCGAGGACAAGCGGCTGTCCATGAACTCCCATTCCACGTCGAGGAAGTCACCGTACTGCTCTTGTGGTGTGTGGATTTCGGTCTCAGTGGGGCTGACGAAGCGATAATGCGAGAGGTCGAAGAGACTCTGGTTGTTGGCCACGAAGTCGTCCATCTTACGCCTCATCTCACCGTCGATGAACGTGATGACAGTTCGTCCTGCGGTCTCGAAGTTGGGATAGTGGCAAATCTGTGCCGCCACTTTGGCGAACGACCTGGTGGTGTAAGAACCACCGACCACGACGATGTGGAGGTGCTGTGGGTCGTCGATGTGTAGAGCGGGCAGGATGTCCGAGTTGACAAGCAGTTGCTCCACGACGTACTCGCTGGTGTTGACCACCTCGGTGTGCAACCTCAGACGTTCATCGGGTTTCTTCATATACATGAAGACGCTGATGGAGGTATGCTGTTCGAGAGTCATGTAGCAGGTGATGGGTGTGCCTTCTGTGCCGCAGATGGCCGTCAGCATATCGTTGCATCGTATGCTGATGGTGTCGTGTGCGGGTTCGTCGTCCTCGCCGATGATGTAGATGACCGATGCTTTCTCTGGGCAGGCCTTTCTCAGTTGTTGTTCTGTCTCACGGTCGCCGTGGTAATAGGTGATGCGGTCGCTGAACTTGCTGTCGGAGATGAGTGTGGTCATCTTGTCGCGGAGTGACTCCACGTCCTGTGTGGTCATTACCACAATGTCTCTGCCTTCGTATTTCTTCTCCTTGTGGAGTGCGATGAGGATGTCCTTGAGCATGTTGCTTGCCCCGAGGATGAGCACATGGTCGCTGAAACTGTAGCGAGCCTCACCCTTTCGGTAGGCGTTGGCCAAGTTGTCGAAGACGTTAGTGAAGACAGAAATGAGCAGGGCGGAGAAGACGAACATGCCAACCATGGCGATAATCAGGCGTAGCCAGTCGTGTTCACCGGCACCAGAGAAGTTGCCTGCGTCGAGGTAGAGGGCGATGATGTCCTGCCAGGAGAAGTTCCATCCGGGGAAGAACAATTTGACAACGCTTGTGAAGACGATAAAGGAGGCTACAGTGACAATGAGCAGCCACAGCAGTTGGCGTCCCTCACCCTCCGAGAGCATCTTATGGAATTTACGTTTCAGCATAACTGGTTTTTTTAAACGTGGAATCAATGATATAAAGGGCTTTTGTTGAAAAAACACGAATATCCATGAATTTCACATGAGAATTATATGTGGGGCAAAACGAGGCGATATAGTGTTATGGTAGTTATAGAACACATAGTTGGAGGACCTCATAGAAGCGCCGCTTCTCCATCTCTGTCCGGGGTTCGGCGTTAAAGGCTACAGTAAGCAATTCGCCGGTAAACTGTTTGGCTTCTGGCCCGAATATGCTGATGACCTTGAAAGCCTCTTCATCATCACAACGCTTAAACCCCTCAGCGTAGAAGTAGTTCACTTCCTGGTCAGTGAAAGCCCGTTGTTGGGAAATATATGTCCTCAAGGCCATCACTTCGTTGGGCGATAAAAAGTCCTTAAGTCCTGTGGTTTCGAAAACTGCTCTAAAGATAGGATAGAGATAAATGTTGTAGTACGGATTGAAATTGTTAATTCTATACATAATTGTTTCTGTGTTTTGGTGGATTTGTATTGTAATGAAGGGTGATCCTTTCTGGGGCATTAAACATCATGCAAGTAGAGTTTGACCCACTCGTCTCCGGCATCGATGAAATCGTCGATGGCGAAGTTGAAGATACGTAATTTGATCCAGAAAGGTTGCGCCGTTTTGTTCGATGCTCTTACGCTTTCGTAGAGTACTTGTGTGGGGATGGATATTTGGATGTCGGAGAAATCGCTGTTGTTGTACTTCGGCGTGAATTCATAGGTGCAAATCATCTGATTTGAAGACGCCGTGGAGTAGTTGTCGTTGTCAGTGGTCATTATGGTTGCATCGTAATGGTAGAAATAGGCGCAGCAGGCACATTTCTCTCCTTGACAGCCTTGTATATTGAAGTTGGTGTTGATCATGAGAAGATACTCGTCATCTATGATCATACTTTCCAATGTCGAATCCTTGAATGTGCATTTCTTGTCAACTTCCTGAACACTCATGTCGATATTGTTGTTCAACTTTGCCCTCAACTTATTATTGAGCGACTCTATGGCCTTGCTTCTTTTCTCCTTGTTTTTTGCATCGCTTATCCGACATTCCCGTGATGTACTTCCCATTTGCAGTTCGAGGTCGTCGAGTTTGTCCTCGATGTCTTGCCAGAAAGCCTTCTCGATACGTTTTTTCACTTCTGGCTGATCATAAACAGGTCCGTTGTAAGCAAGTCCGTAAACGCTCTTGTCAAAAGCCTTGAGGGTTTGTCGTATAAGTTTTTTTGAACGGAAGCCGCTTGTGACATTTCCCAAGAATTTATCATTGGCATAGAAACACACAACACCTGTTTCCAAAAATTGTCTTAAAGAATTGCCGGCAAGACCGTCCACATTAAATAGTTTGTTATAGCCATGTTGTCCATTCTTGTCAAAGAAGATGACCAGCTTCATGCCAGAAACAATCATTCTGCTTGAGCTCAAATCCAAGCTTTCCGTGATTTTGTCGAGATCGGGTGTTTCGGTGTAATAAGAGAGCGTGTCCACTCCGATGAATTCTTTGACCTCATCCAGCGTTTTCTGCACGAAATGGATGGTGCAAGGGGTATAATTGCGATAGTCCCCGGGAATTTTCCTTTCATCGCGCTCATAATAACTGATAACGATGTAAGTATCCATGACGCTGTTATCCCTAAGTTCTTTATAAGCTTCGCTCGGTTCGGTGTCTTCGGCACTGATTTGTGGCATAGGCAGGAGGCCTTCTTTGATCGCTACGCTGTAACCGTCGATTTGCTCTTCGCTTTTTTCCTCTACGATGATTGCTTCGGCAATTAGGTCAGAAGCGAACTGTTTACGTTCTTGGTCGAACTGATAGATGGCGGTGATGGCGTCGCCGACGTCCGGGAAAACGTTTTTCGCTTTGGTGTTGATGATTTTTTCCACTTTACGGCTGTCGATATCCGAGTGTCTTGCAACGAAATCGTTGATGGCAAACGTTTCCTTGTATCCAAGGAATCCGTTGTCGCCAGAAATTTCAATCGCCAAGCGGATGATGGAATGGAGGTCTTCTGTTTTGATGTCGTAGTGTTTATTCATAATGGCTTCGTTGTGTTGAGGTTGTCAAGTTGATTCTGCAAATATACTCTATTCCTTGGAAAAAATGTGTAAAAATAATATTTTATTGGGAAAAGGTTTTATAATTGATGTTTTATGTGTATTTTTGAAAGCGAATCACAGATGTAGATTCTTATTTCAATGAAAAATACAAGCAAACTTACATTTACCGCTATGGCAACCCAATTTCAAATTACTCATGACGAGACTTTTCTCCGTCAGTTCCGTGATAAGAACAGTACCTTACACCACACAGACGAGGAGGTGGCACTGCTGCGCCAAGCCAGCGAGCAGGGCGACCTTTACGCCAAGTATGCCTACGGCCGTTGGCTCTATTTCGCCAATCCCCACGAAGGTGCAATCAGAGAGGCCGAAGAATTGTTATTCTCCACCATAGACGAGATTCCCGAGAGCGAGGCAGCTTACGCCATGATGATTCGTTACGGCGAGACCGAGGTGACCCGTCCGCCCCTGATGGACATCGAGGCCTATCTTGACCATTGCAGTCGTGCCCTTCAGCGGGGTAGCATCCTCGGTGTAATCATGGATGCTAAGAACCGCCTTTCCGGTCAGTTCTGTGATGCCGCCCCCCAGCAGGTGGTCAAAGAGATGGAAACGCTTTTGGCCGATGCTCCCGAATCCGCCGCTGCTTGGCACCGCATCTTGGGTTACGCCTACGAGGAGTTGGACCGCAGAGACGAGGCCATCGACCAATATGAGCAGGCAATAGCCCAAGGCGACCTTCAGTCCTATTCCGCTTTGGCTTTCCTCTATTACAATCGAGGCAATATAGCCCTTTATGAGGAGATAATGGAAGAAGGTATTGAGCATGGTTGTGTTGATTGTTTTTTCTACAAAGCCCTTTGTTACGAACAAGAGGGTTTTGAGTCGTTGGAGGAGTCTGAACAGCAGCATGAGCATCAGATAATCGATCAGCGTTTGCGCCGTGGCCTGGCTATGGGCGACGGTTTCTGTGGTTATCTTCTCTGGCGCAATCATTATTATGGTGAACTGGGCTTCGAGAAGACCGATCTCGTTGCCACTTTGCCCTTCCTTCGTCGTGGTTGCGAACTTTACGACACCTGGAGCATGACCCAACTGGCAGACATTATGGAAGATGCCAGCCAGCCCATTCCCAATGAGATGAGACTGACCGCCACAGAGATAGCCGAACTGAGGCTGAAAGTCGCCCGCTACAATCTCAATGATGAAGAGGCTTTGGCGAAACTTCAGTCTGTCAGCGACCCCGCTTTTTTGCTGAAGTATAAACAGGAGTTTGATGACTTCTGGACGCCTAAGTTCCAGCAGTTGGCAGACAATCTCCATCCGTTGATTGGGTTTGAGGATGACGAGGATGAGTTGGATGACGAAGATGTGGATGACGAGGATGAGGTGGAGCAGAGCCCTATTGACCCGTCAGTAATCCTTATCTGGCCTTCGGGTCATCTTGAGGTGGTGGAGGCCGATGTGAGCCAAATGAAGAGTTACCGTGAGATGGCTCAGGAACTGATTCGTGCCGACGGACTGGATGCCGTTCATTTCTCTCCAGCCTTGACACAGGTGAAAGAGGATGCGGGGCTGAGCATGAATGTGGCTATGTATGTGGACCGTGACGCAAACGCCAAAGGTCTGCCCGACAACGCCATCGGCACCATTCTCTACGGTCAAGGGCAGGAAATACGTGGACCTATCATCATCGCGCTGGAAGACCAACGGTACGACTGCTACAGTTTCACCACGCTGGATGACCTTGTGGATACCTACAATGCTATCAATGACGTCTGCGGCGGATTGCTTATTATCAAGGATGAGGATGACGGTCGGTATGATCCGTACGCTTAGGCATTAGGCTTTAGCTGACTCCTCCCCGTTACGCCTCCCCTTCGATGGGAGGAGAGTTTATGGAAGTAATATCATTAAAAAAATAACTTATGGCAACAGCTTGTTTAATCAATATTTATGAGAGTTACAGCGACCGAGGCGCTTTCGTGCAGAAGGCTCCATGGGTGTCGAGAGAGGTGGAAGAAGAAGACCTCGTGGTCGGTAATCCCTTGCCTCAATGGGGCAGTTCTCCTGCTCCCATGGTGAAGTACTACGACGGAAAGCGGCTGGAATTAGAGTATGAAGGCAAGAATTTCAGCATCAAGACGGGCGAGGAGATGGAGTTCACGAGTTGGACATCTTCGCAGCAGTACGGTGTGACCTGTGAGCACATCCAGTGTGTGAAGGTTGTGCCTACGGAGATTATTTATAAGGGTGACTGGCAGTTGAAGGAGACGATTCGCCAAAAGCTGGGAGGTCCTGTGGGTAATGGTGAGGTTTGGTATCCCAACGGTGACAAGTTCAAAGGTTATTTTCACTTGAACTTCGCCTGCATCGATGGACCCGCCCACGCTGCTGAGGGTCGTTATGACTTTGCTGACGGCAGTTATATCGAACATGCCTGGTTGGTGACCTCTTCCGACCGCAAGACCTTCTTCCTCACGGGTGTCTATCGCATCAAGCATCCCAATAGTGAAGACAGTATAGCGATGTTCTTGCGTGGCAGGCGTTATGGTTTTGAGTTGACGTTCCGCAAGACGCTTTCCAATTTTCCTCCCGATACCCATGCCAAGGAGTGGTATGCCAACGAGCGGATATGGCATGGTCCTGATGGCAGTAATGACGACCCTGAGGTGTTGGACTATGAAATCGATGAGACCGACGTGAACTGCATTCGCCTCACGCTGAGGCTAAGGACAAGAGAGGGCATATCTTATAAAGTGATCCAGAAGGGAGGCCGTTATGAGGCCAACAAATACAATCAAATGATTTACGACCCGTCGGTCAAAAGCACCCTCTACTATCCTAATGGTGACAGCATCGACCATTACGGGGTCTGCGTCAGATGTTTCCACCCCTATGACGGTTGGATTACCATACACAAAGCCAAGACTGGAAAGATGCGTTCCGAGGAGTGGAAGGAAGGGGAGATGGTAAACGCCCAGGAATGGAAATATGACATCGGTGCGTCGAAGAGCCTTGAACTGCCTGACCCCTTCGGGCAAGGCATGGCGCAGGCTAATGTCTGGGCCATCGGCCGGACCAAGGGTCATATCGAATATGCCTACGGGGAGTGGGTCTATGACGGAAAGATGGTCGACAACCGTCCCGAGGGGCATGGCGTGCTTGTGGGCGACCGTTTCCGTCATGAGGGTTGCCGCTATGAGGGCGAGTTCCATGAGGGTCATTGCCATGGCAAGGGGGTCTTCGAGAACACCAAGGCAGGGATTCGTCAGGAGGGTATGTTTGTGGCGGGTGTCTATCAGGAGCCGAACGCCGCAATAGCGCCCATCACCTTGCATGCCCGATATGGTCATCAGCACTGGTCGGCCAGCGGTTCGGGTGACTGGACGTATGAGGAGTGTGACTTTGAGCCAAAGTTGGGAAGGTTGAGTTTCGTGGGTTTTGGCGACATCGAGATTGCTCGTATCGAGAAGGACAGTATCACGTTGACACAACACGACAAAACTTATCTGCTCGCACCTGGAG